>Ga0209048_10006545_pt1 | contig 10890 bp, 10 predicted proteins | sample FrelakmetCRP12CR_FD_187146 | JGI IMG/M metagenome (GOLD analysis project Ga0209048, IMG submission 187146) | Freshwater lake sediment microbial communities from the University of Notre Dame, USA, for methane emissions studies - CRP12 CR (SPAdes)... | ecosystem: Environmental > Aquatic >... | reverse complement strand
AGCTCGACAGGGGGGAGGCCGTCGCGATGCTCGGCGGCATCATCCTCGCCGTGTCGCTGTTCCTCACCTGGTACACGCTCGGCAACTCGCTGACCGTGCTCAACAGCTGTCGCGGCCCCAACGGCTCCTGCTCCGGCTGGGCCTCGTTGACGATCCTGCGGTATCTGCTGCTGCTGGCGGCGGTCGCGCCGGTGATCCTGGCCTACATCATCGTCCGGGGGCACGCCCTGTCGTGGCCACGGGGAGAATTAACGGCGGTCACCGCGCTCGCGGCGCTAACCTTCATCATCTTCCGCGGTGTGATTGACAAGCCCGGCTCTCCGCCCGGCCAGATCTCGGTCGGATTCGGGTGGTTCGTGGCACTGCTCGGCGGCCTCCTGATTCTGACCGGCTCGATCTGGCGTGCCCGTGAGAGCGGCGCCCGACGCAAGCCTCCCGGCATCCTGTGAGCTCCTCAGACACCACCACCCGGCCAGATCGCAACCTGGCGCTCGAGCTCGTTCGCGTGACCGAGGCCGCCGCGCTGGCCGCGGCCCGGATGGTCGGCCGCGGCGACAAGGAGGCCGCCGATCAGGCCGCCGTGGACGCGATGCGCGCTGTCCTCGACTCGGTCTCGATGGACGGTCTCGTGGTCATCGGCGAGGGCGAGAAGGACGAGGCGCCGATGCTGTTCAACGGCGAGCGGGTCGGCGACGGCAGCCAGCCCGAGGTCGACGTCGCGGTGGACCCGCTCGAGGGGACCCGGCTGACGGCGCTCGGGATGCCGAGCGCCCTGGCCGTGATCGCGCTCGGGCCGCGCGGCTCGATGTTCGATCCCGGCCCGTGCTTCTACATGGAGAAGATCGCCGGCGGCCCGGACATCGCGGACCTGCTCGACCTCGACCGCCCGCTGCCCGAGACGCTGCAGCTGATCGCGGAGCGCAAGCAGCGCGACATCCGCGACGTGATGGTGGTGATGCTCGACCGTGAGCGCCACCACGACGCGATGCGTCAGGTGCGCGAGGCCGGCGCCCGTGTGCGCCTGATCCTCGACGGCGACGTGTCGGCGGCGATGCTCGCGGTGAGCGAGAACTCGTCCGTCGACCTGCTGTGGGGCATCGGCGGCACGCCCGAGGGCGTGATCTCGGCCGCGGCGATCAAGTGCATCGGCGGCCAGTTGCTCGGCCGCCTGTGGCCGCGCAACGACGAGGAGCGCCAGGCGGCGATCGACGCCGGCTACGACCTCAACCGGATTCTCAACTGCGACGACCTGATCGCGGGGGACGACGTGTTCTTCTCCGCCACCGGCGTCACCGACGGCGACGTGCTCCAGGGCGTGCGCTATCAGAGCGACCGCAGCGCCTCGACCGAGTCGCTGGTCATGCGCTCACGGTCGGGGACCGTGCGCCGGGTCAGCGCCCGCCACGACCGCACGAAGCTGCGGGCGCTGGTCGCCGGCCGCTACGGGTAGGCCCGGCCGTGGGGCGGACCGGCGGCCTCAGGGCCGGCGGGCGGATGCCTGCGCGGGGGTGATCTCGGGCCGCTCGGGCTCGGCGGGCTCCACGTCCGCCTCGCCGTCAGGAGTGGACTGCGGCGCGGCGTCTGCGAGCGTCGTGTCGGGCTCGGCAGCCAAGCGCCCGACCTTGGAGTCGTAGAGCTGCAGGCTGGCCAGCGAGCGCAGGAACGCGTGCGTCACCAGCACGTGGATGAACGACTGCGTGATCCGGTACACGGGGAGGCTGAACCCGGCGGCGATCGCCGGGTAGAAGTTGGCCACCTCGACCTCGATGTGCAGCTTGGCCGTGCCGTCGGGTTGGGCCGGGTACCGGCGCACGTCGACGGCCAGGAAACCCGATCCGCGGCCGGCGCGGGCGACGAGCAGGCCGTCCTTGATCCGCCAGCTCACGGCGCCGTGGTCGGCTGCCTGCACGTAGTCGGGCGTGTCGAAGCGCAGCAGCGTCAGCGGGCGCACGACCAGCACCACGCGCCGCTCGTCCTCGCCGTAGACGACGCGGATCAGCCCCAGCGTCACCTTGGTCAGGAAGCGCCAGTACGTCCGGGCCAACCGCTCGAGGTTGGCCGGGTTCCACAGGCGCTCGAGCTCGTCGGCGGCGAGCGTGAAGTCGGCCGCCTGCACGGAGCGCACGCCGCCCGAGTCGCTGACCGTCGAGCGGCGCGGCGAAACGATCACCGCGCGCGTGGGGAGATGGCTGCGACGCCGCGCGCGCACCGCGGCGAGAGCCGAGATGGCGGCCAGCAGGACTGCGAGGACGGCGCTCACAGACCCATTTTGACCGGTTTGGCGATCGTCGTATCCGGTTTGCGCCGGCGCCCCGACGGCAGGCGGCCGGCGATGGCGGCGAACCCCGGGGGCAGCCTCCCGTCGGTTGACAGCCAGGATCCGGCCAGGATCAGCAGCAGGCCGGCCACGTCGAGCCCGACGAAGGCGACGACCCCGAGGAACCCGATCAGCAGCCCGGCGACCCGCGTGTGGCACGTGGTGGAGCGCGGCGTGCGCTGTCATCGGGGCAGGTCCTCGAGCGCGACGATGGACCCGGCCGCCTGCTCGCCCTCGCCCTCGGGAATGAACGCGAGCGCGTCGGCCCCGAGCAGCGAGCTGATGAGATGCGACCCCTGGGGGCCGTTCGGCCACGCGATCGCGCGGCCGCCGCGGCGCTCGATCCGCACGCTGATGGCCAGCTCACGGGCGCGATGGCGCGCGACCGGCGCCCCGAGCTCGGCCTCGGCGGCCGGCGCCGGATCGGTCTGCAGACCCTGCAGCGCCGCGATCGCCGGTCGGGCGAACAGCGCGAAGGTCACGAACGCGGACACCGGATTCCCCGGGAGGCCGAACACCAGGCGCCGGTCGCGGACTCCGAACCACGTCGGCCGGCCCGGCTGCAGGTTCACGCCCCAGAAGCGCTCAGCCACGCCGAGCGTGGCCAGCGCGGGCTTGACGTGATCGTGGGGCCCGACCGACACCCCGCCGGAGACGACGACCACGTCGGCGCGCTCGAGCGCGCGGTTCAGCTCGGCCACGGTGCGCGCCCGGTCGTCCCCGAGCCGGACCGCCGGCGTCGCCTCGGCGCCGCATCGCGTGGCGAGCGCGACCAGCATGGCCGCGTTGGAGTTGTGGATCTGCCCCGGGCCGAGCCGCTCCCCGGGCGCGCGCAGCTCGTCGCCCGTGCACAGCACCGCGACGCGCGGGCGTGGCGAGGCGAGCACCATCCCGGCGCCGGCGGCGACCGCGGCGCCGAGCTCGGCGGCACCCAGCCGCGTGCCGGCGGCCAGCACCCGCTGTCCGGCGCGCAGATCCTCTCCGGGCCCGCGGATGTCGGCGCCCGTCCGGACCGCGCCGACGAGCCGGATGCTCGCGCCGAGGTCTTCGACGTCCTCCTGGCGGACGACGGCCGTGGCCCCGGCCGGAACGACGGCGCCGGTCGAGACGCGCATCGCCTCGCCCTCGCCGACCGCGCCCGGCGACGGCGCGCCGGCCCGCGATTCGCCGACGATGCGCAGCGTGCGGCCGGCCTCACCGGCGATCACGGCGTAGCCGTCCATCGCCGAGCAGGCGAACGGAGGCACGTCTCCGGCGGCCGGCAGGTCCTCGGCCAGCACCCGATCCTGTGCCTCGGTCACGTCGACGCGTTCGGGCGCAAGCGGCTCGAGGGCGGCCAGGACAGCGGCGCGGGCAGCGGCGACGGTAATGAGGGGCTGGCTCATCGATGGCCCATTGTCCCGGGAAACGCGACCGCCGATCGTGATAGAAGCTCAGCATGCAGGAGGGTGCGCCACGCCGACGCCGGGCTCGACCCGTCGCCGACGCGCCGGTGGACGAACTGCTCGCGCGGTCCGACGAGATCGCCAAGGGGTGGTTGCTGGCCCTGGTCGAGGAGCTGCCGCTCGAGCGCTCGCCGGCGATCCTGGCCGCCGACCTGGCCCGCGACGGGCCGCGCGTGTGCGACGCGATCGTGCGCGCGCTCGCCGACGACGCCGACCTGCGCCGGCTGCAACCGCAGGGAGCCCTCGAGCGGATCGTCGCCCGGACGGGCGAGCTCGCGGGCGCCGGCGGCGCCGAGGACACCGCCCATGCCGTCGACGTCCTGCACTCGGTGATCTGGAGCGCCGTGCGCGACGAGCTCCGGCGCCCGGACCCCGACCAGCTGATCGAGCTCGCGGAACGACTCAACCTCGTGATGGAGCTCGTGCGGGCCGCGTCGCTGCGGCACGGGGACGGGGACCGCGATGCGGCCGCTGAAGCCGGGAACGGCGCCCGCGCCGGGAACGGCGCGTCGGAGCGCGGGGATGCGGGCCGGGCGCTGCGGCCGGTGGAGACCGCGGAGCCGGGGGCCGAGGGCGGTGCGGCCGAGGGCGGTGCGCTGTGGCTGGGGGCGTTGGGGAGCGAGATCGCGCGGGCGCAGAGTGCCCGCGCGCCGCTGTCACTGCTCCTGGCCGAGCTCGACGAGACCGAGCGGATGCTCGCCGTCGAGCCGGCCGCCGTGGCGAGCGCGACCTTCGGCCGGTTCGCCCAGGCGGTGCGCAGCGTCGTCCGGCGTCAGGACGTCCTCGCCTGCGAGTCCGAGACCCGGGCGTGGATCATCGCCCGCGACACCGGTCGGGCCGCGGCGCAGGCACTCGGGTCGCGCGTCACGCGCGCGGTCAGGGACGCCGAGGCGTGGCGAGGAGCGCCGATGACCGTGAGCGTCGGTCTCGCCGTGCTCGGCGAGGACGGCGATGACGCGGACCGCCTGATCGAGGTTGCAGAGGAGGCCGCGCTCGCGGCCGCCGCGAGCGGCATCGGGATCATCCGCGCGGTGCCGTCGGAGCGCGAGTCCGGCGAGGACCGGCCGCCGATCGCCTGAGCGCAGAGGGCCCCCCGTGCGGCCGCCGGGTTACTTGTTGCCGGCGGCGGTGAGGGTCGAGCCGGGCAGCGAGACGGCGCCGATCGTGGAGATCCCGTCCGTGTGCAGAGCGCGGGCGGTGGCCTGCGTGAGGTCGTAATCGGCGTTGTTCGCGTACGGGCCGCGGTCGATCACGGGGACGATGATCGTGCGCCCGCCGTAGTAGACCGCCACCGGCGTGCCGCACTTCAGCCACTTGTGGGCGACGCCGAGCATCTGGGGCGTGAGCGTCTCGCCGCAGGCGGTCGTGGATCCCCAGGAGCCCGGGCCGTACCAGGTTGCGATCGCGGGGCGGTAGACGGTCACGTCGACGGTAGGGCCATTGGACAGCGAACGGGTGCTGGCCATCGAGCCGCGCAGCAGCAGGGCACGGATGGCAAAGCGGCCGATGTGGTTGGTCGGCCAGGTGATCGAGAAAGATCCGTCCGAGGCCGCGGTGCCGTGCGCGGTGCGGAGCCAGCCGTTGACGCGGTCGAGTCGCTCGATCACCACCGTCTGACCGGCATCCGCGGCCGGGACGACGCCCGTGAAGCGCAGCCCGTGGCTGAGCATCGCCGACACCTTGGCGCTGAGGGTGATCCCGCCGTTGGTCGCGGTCGTGGTGATGTCGCCGGGCTGCACGTTGGGGGCGGCGAGCTTGGTCGTCGGGCTCGCGCCGAATCCGGCGCCGCCGGAGCTCGCCCAGCCGGTGGCGGGGAGAGCAAGGGTCAGGGCAAGCGCGCTCGTGGCGAGCAGGACTGCCAACTGCGTTGTGGCGCGTCGACTCACGATCTGCCTATTCGTCCTCTTCACGTTGCGCCTACGGGGTGAGCTGACGGGCTCGCGCTGTGTGCGCTACGGCCCGAAAACGGGCCGATTCGCCCCTGTGGTCCCGAAGGACCACAAGTGGTTCCCCCGTCGATCGTCCGCGGACGGACGATCGCTCGGCTTGGAAGTGGCGGGCAGTATACGAAACTCTGCGGCAAGCATTACGCCCGACTCGCGGCGCGCGCGCACGCGCCGCTGCGCCGGCGGCTCAGAGTTGCGAGCCTTGCGGGGCGTTTGCGGGCAGGGCCCCGCGAGGGGAGGTGGCGAAACTCTTTCGGGCGCCGGACTTCGGAGCGCCGGCTTTGGGCGCTACGGCCGCGGCAGCCTGGAGATCGCGCCGCGCAGTGCGCGGGCGCTGGCTGAGAGTCCGATCTCGGCCAGCTCGGCGGCGGCCTGCACGGCGGTTCCGAGGATGTCCGCGCCCGTCGACGGGACGGGCTTGCGGGAGGGCGGCGCCGGCGGAGCGCCGGCGGGCTGCTCGGGCTGCGGCAGCCGGGCGGGCTTCGCCCGCGCCGCACGCCGCTGGGCCGCCGTTCCCGAGGGCGTACGGGTGGGGTCCAGGGGCTTGACCGATGCCGACCCGTTGGTGGCGGTCTTGGGTGTCTTAGGGGTCCTGGGTGTCTTGGGGGCGGCCGGCTTGGGGGTGGCGGCGGGCGCCTCGGCGGCGGGGGGCTTGCCGGTGGCCGCGGGCGCCTCGGCGGCGGGGGACGGCGCCGGCGCGGCGCGCTTGTCGCTGCGCCGGTGAGGCCGGGTGCGGGGAAGTCCGCCGAGGACTTCGGAGGGGCGGTCGTCGGTCATCTTGGGCACCATTTGGCTCGCTGGCAGGCCGGGGCCTGTAGATGATCGCGCAACCTGACGATTAACGTCAGCAGCCCACGAAGGCACGGATTCACGATGCGGACAAAACTTTCGTACCGAAACTTGAAACGGGTAGGTACGTTTGACGTATTACATGTGAAGTCGAGCGACGCCAGCGCGGAGCCGGGTTCCTGCACAGCGCGGGACGGGCCCCTGAGATGCCTCTGGGCAGCGTTGACTTCAGAATGTATAGCGCCTATACTCTCAACGTATGTTTGAGTGGCGGACGTACGCCCGGAGGGGCGCGTCCGCTGTTTGATCCTCGGTGCTGGCGGCCATCCAACCGCCCGGCACCACTCGACGGAAACGGAAACAGATGTCAGTAGCGGAACTGCAGGAACTCGAAGAGATCAAAGGCCTCATGAACCGCGGGCAGCAGCTCGGGGTTCTGACGTACGCCGAGATCGCGACCGCGGTTTCCGAGCTCGACCTTGACGAGGCCGACGTCGAGGAGCTGCACGGCTTCCTCGAGCGGTCCGAGATCGAGCTCGTCGAAGAGGTCGACCCGGCACTTGCCGCCGCCGAGGTCGAGCGGGCGCCCGACAAGCGCGGACGGCGCAAGCCGAAGACCGCACTCGATCTCAAGCCGGACATGACGACCGATTCCCTTCAGCTGTTCCTGAAGGACATCGGCAAAGTGCGTCTGCTGACGGCCCAGGAGGAGGTCGACCTCGCCAAAAGGATCGAGCGTGGCGACCTGGACGCGAAGCAGAAGATGGTCGAGTCGAACCTCCGGCTCGTCGTGTCGATCGCCAAGAACTACCGCAACCAGGGCCTGCCGTTCCTCGATCTGATCCAGGAGGGCACGCTCGGGCTCGTCCGTGCGGCGGAGAAGTTCGACTACCGCAAGGGCTTCAAGTTCTCCACCTACGCGACCTGGTGGATCCGTCAGGCAATTGCCCGAGCCTTGGCCGACAAGGCTCGCACGATCCGGATCCCGGTCCACGTGGTCGAGAAGCTGAACAAGATCGGCCGGGCCGAGCGCAAGCTCGTCACCGAGCTGGGACGCGAGCCCACGGCGGAGGAGATCGCCGAGGTGACCGGCATCGAGCCCGACGAGGTCGAGTCGATCAAGCGCTCGGCGCAGGCTCCGGTCTCGCTCGAGAAGCCGGTCGGTGACGAAGAGGAGTCCGAGTTCGGCCAGTTCATCGCCGACGAGCGGGCCGAGTCGCCCTACGAGCGCGCCGCGGAGATCCTGACCAAGGAAGCCCTCCGCGAAGCCCTCGAGAACCTCTCGTACCGCGAGCGGCGCGTGCTCGAGCTGCGCTACGGCCTCGGCGGCGAGCATCCGCGCACGCTGGACGAGGTCGGGCGGACGTTCAACGTCACGCGCGAGCGGATCCGGCAGATCGAGAACCAGTCGCTGAAGAAGCTCCAGTCGCTGGCCGAGGCGCAGAAGCTCCGCGACGTCGCCTAGCACCCTTCGATAGGGGATTGAGCAGGCGGGGCCCCGGTGGGGCCCCGTTTTGCGTTGGGGGCGGTTGGTTCCGTCCGGAGGACCGGCTTTTCGTTGCATCTCGGCGCTCGCTCGGGCCGGCGGGCAACGTTCGGCCGCCTATACCGGCCAAACGTTGCCCGCCACCCCCGAAACCCGGCGAGAGGCTACGAAGAGCCGGTTCCACCAGCCGTTCTCCCACGGAAGCACGCCGCCGCCGGCCCAACCGATCCCCTTCCCCGGCCATCCGTTTACCTCCCAACCCGCCACTCACCGCGACCCCGACCGCACGAACCCACCACCCCTCCTCGTCCACCCCTCCTCGTCCACCACTCCCCGCCCCTTCCTCAAGCCAAAGCCGCGCGCGGCCGATTTGAGGGGCAGATGTTTGATCTCGTCGAGGCGCTGCGCTATGTGGTCAGACGGGAGGGCTCGGACCTTCACCTGAAGGTGCCCTCGCGTCCGCTGGCGCGGATCCATGGCCGCCTGCAGGCGATCGACGAGTTCGAGCCGATGCAGGCGGAGGATGTGGAGCGGGTCCTGCGGGAGATGCTCACCGATCCGGGCAAGCTGGGCGAATTCGAGCAGGACAATGAGGTCGACTTCGCCTATGCGGTGGAAGGGCTGGCCCGGTTCCGCGTCAACGCGTTCCGCCAGCGGGGCATGGTCTCGATCGCGCTGCGGGTGATCCCGTATTCGGTCCGGACGATCGACGAGCTCGGGCTGCCGCCGGCGATGAGCGAGATCGCCGATGAGGAACGCGGCCTGATCCTGCTGACCGGGACCACGGGCTCGGGTAAGTCGACAACGCTGGCGGCGATCATCGATCAGATCAACGAGACGAAGGCGAGGCACATCGTCACGATCGAGGATCCGATCGAGTACCTGCACAGCGACCGGACCTCGATCGTCAACCAGCGCGAGGTCGGGATGGACACGGTCTCGTTCAGCCGCGCGATGCGGCGCGTCCTGCGCCAGGACCCCGACGTGATCCTGATCGGAGAGATGCGCGACGAGGAAACGGTGGGCACGGCGCTGTCGGCGGCTGAGACCGGCCACCTGGTGCTGTCCACGGTGCACACCCTCGACGCGCCCGAGACCGTGAACCGGATCATCGACTTCTTCCCGCTGCACGAGCAGAGCCAGGCCCGGGCGATGCTGGCAGGCACGCTCAAGGCGGTCATCTCGCAGCGCCTCGTCCCCACGCCGGACGATAGCGGGCGGATCGCCGTCTGCGAGGTCATGCGGATGACGGGGCGGGCCCGTGACATGATCCTCGACCCCGACCAGACCGGCCGCTTGCGCGAGGTGATCTCCGAGGGTGCCTACTACGGCATGCAGACATTCGACCAGGCGCTGCTGTCGCACTTCCAGGCCGGCCGGGTCTCGATGGAGGACGCGCTCCGGTTCGCCACCAGCCCGCACGACTTCAAGCTGCTGGTGGCCGCCGAAGGACGGACGGCCACCACGATGAAGGATCTCACCGACGCTGCAGCGGCTCCGGCAGTGCCGGGCCCCTCACGCTCAGGCGGCCCGGTGCGTCGGTGCCCGACGGCCCGACGGTCGGTACCGGCTCCCCGGCGACCCCCGACGTACCCGCCTAGCCGCGCCCCGGTGACCGCCGGGCAACGGGACCGGGCCGAGACCCGGAAACCTCTACTTCAGTTGATGAAGCATTGCGCTAGACTGAGGATCCTGATGGCTACGAACGACATGTGCCCGGTCTGTCGCACGGCTGAGATCGTGTGCGGCAAGTGGACGCTGTTGGTGATCCGCGACCTCGCGGACGGCCGCTCCAGGTTCTGTGAGCTCGAGCGCTCTCTGAAGGGAATCAGCCCACGCACGCTGTCGTTGCGGCTGCGGGCCCTGGAGGAAGAGGGCATCGTCGCGCGCCAGACGTATCCCGAGGTGCCGCCGCGAGTCGAATACGCGCTGACGGCCAAGGGACTGGCGCTGCTGCCGCTGATCGAGGACATGCGCGCCTACGGACGCGAGTGGCTGGGCGGGAGTTGCGCCGAGGAGTCGGTCTCCGAGATCGAGCCCGAGCCGGCCGCCGTCGCGGTCGCCTGAGCGCCCTCCCGCGAGATGCGAATCTCGCTCGCCGCTGATGAGCTGACGGGCGTCGCCGCCGCGGTTCCGGATGAGCTGCGCCGCCGCGGCCACGAGCCGATCGTGCACGGCGCCTACGACGGCGGGGAGCGCCCGGACTGGGCGTGGGCCAGCGAGGCCGCCGCCCGGGACGTGGCCGAGGGCCGCGCCGAGCAGGCCGTCGTGGCCTGCTGGACCGGGACCGGGGCCTCGATCGCCGCCAACAAGGTGCCGGGGATCCGTGCCGCGCTGTGTGTGGACGCCCAGACGGCGGACGGCGCCCGACGCTGGAACGACGCCAACGTGCTTGCGCTCAGCCTGCGCCTGACCTCTCCGGCGGAGCTGTCGGAGATCCTTGACGCCTGGTTCGCCGCGCAGCCGAGCCAGGACCGCGCGGACGCTGAGAACATCGCCCACGTGGCGGAGATCGAGCGCGGCGCCTGAGTGGCTCCGCCGCCGCCGGCCACCACCACCGCCTGAGCCTGCAACCCGCCGTTCGCCGGGAGGATCGATCGGCCCGAGCGCGAAACGGCGACCGTGCGCAACCGACCCCTCCATCAGCTGCTGGAGGCATTCACCGCCGACGCGGCGATGCAGCTGTCGGCCGACACCGCCGGCGGGGCCGAGGTGCCGTTCGAGGTGATCGAGGAGCCCGGTGCACGGGCTCCCCTGTACTGCTATCGGCCGCTGACCGGAGCGTTCATCCGCGAACGCCTCGGGCTGCTCGTCGCGCTGCCCACGTACGCCCCCGCGGCATGCGCCCTGACGCGGCTCGACGGAGTGGACGGGTACCTGCGCGAGCAGGGTGAGCAGCGGATCCCG
>Ga0209048_10006544_pt1 | contig 10891 bp, 12 predicted proteins | sample FrelakmetCRP12CR_FD_187146 | JGI IMG/M metagenome (GOLD analysis project Ga0209048, IMG submission 187146) | Freshwater lake sediment microbial communities from the University of Notre Dame, USA, for methane emissions studies - CRP12 CR (SPAdes)... | ecosystem: Environmental > Aquatic >... | reverse complement strand
AGTGGATCAGATGAAGGCGATCATTTCTATTTAAGCGTGCTCAAAGGGGAAGGGATTGCCATCGCCCATAAGTTTGCTGCCAAAAACATTCCCGCCGACGCGGACTTAATAATATTCGGATCGGCTTTCAAACCCGAGACCAATCCCGAGCTCAAAGAGGCCCTTGATTCAAAAAAGGAAGTGATACCCTATTCGGAAGCGCTGGCATTGGTCTTTAACGGAAAGTATGGTATCGCCGTCTGCGGCACGCACGGAAAAAGCACTACTTCGGCTTGGCTCAGTTTCGTTCTCAATGAGGCCGGGAAAAATCCGAGCGCCGTCATCGGCGCCAAGGTTCCGCAATTAGGCGGGAATAGTGTCATCGGCCGGTCGGAACTTTTCATCATCGAAGCGGATGAATATCAAAACAAACTGCAATTTTATTTTCCCAAAGCGGCCATTCTCACCAGCATCGATTGGGATCACCCGGATTTTTTCCCTGACGCCACCTCCTATAAAAAAGTATTCGTCGATTTCGTCTCCAAGATTCCGCGAGCGGGATTTCTTGCCGTCTGCGGAGATTCGACTGATACGCTGGAAGTCGCTAATCGGGCACGTTGTGATGTAATTACTTACGGCCTAACGGACGAAAACCGATTCAAGATTATCAACCTAGAAAAGATCCTGCCCGGAGAAAACGGGGAACCGGCAGGGCAGAGATTTAATCTGGTTTTCGATGATGACGATCTGGGAAGTTTCGAGATACGGCTTCTTGGAAAACATAATGTCTTGAATGCGGCGGCGGTAGCGGCGGTAGCTATCAAAATAGGCATTGCTCCGGAAATTTTACGCCCGACACTGGCAGGATTCCTGGGGACGGGCCGACGCCTGGAATATGTCGGCGCGAGGAACGGCACCCTGCTTTTTGACGACTACGGCCATCACCCGGAGGAAGTGAAAGCGACGCTGGCGGCTGTCCGCGAGAATTACCCGGACAAGAATGTCATCGCTGTTTTCCATCCTCATTCCTTCACCCGCACCGAAGCACTGCTTGAAGATTTCGCCCAAAGTTTTGACGACTCCGATAAGGTTATTATTCTTGACATTTATGGATCGGCGCGTGAAACCTCGGGGAACGTAAGCTCTTTGGATCTCGTCAATCTTATCAATAAATATAATCCTGGAAAGGCCGAATATATTCCTGACATGGAACAAGCGTACGAGTTGTTGAAAGATATTCTCGGGCCGGATGATCTGCTTCTCACCATCGGCGCGGGCGATGTCTGGAAACTGGCCAAGCGCTTGAAAGAATAAACAAGTGAAAATAAAATCAAATCACAAATCACTTATCTTTATAAAACGATGAAAAATTTTTTAATTATTAACACCCAACCCATATGTCCTATGCAATTAAATACTTGGCGATTCTTCTTCCGTTAGTGGCACTTGATGCTATCTGGATCGGTTTCATTGCGAGCAATTTTTATAAAAAGCATCTGGGCTACATTTTTGCCGAAAAATTCTTGCTATGGCCAGCGGCCATCTTCTATCTTATCTATGCGATTGCCATCTGGTTTTTCGTCGTTGATCCGGCGATTGACAATAAATCATTGGCGACAGCCGTCTGGCGGGGAGCGTTTCTGGGACTGGCTGCCTATGGTGCCTATGATCTTACCAACCAGGCGACCATCGCCAAATGGCCATATATCGTTACTTTAGCCGATCTAGCTTGGGGCGTTTTTGTGACGGCGGCAGCGAGCGCAATCGCATATACGATAATTTCTAATTATAAATAATATTTTGGCATCGGAACATATTTCTGATTCACCCCAGTAGTATAAAAGATAAACTACGGTGCAGGCGAGAATAGGAGAATAATGAATTATCGAATAATACTATTAGGTAATAATAAAACGATTTAAATGAAATAAAATATATGAGTTATGATCTGCCGGAACAACCAAAGCCCTGGGAAAACAAAAGATCTGCCGTTTTCAAAAAATGGCTGAAAGAACAAATCTGTCGTGATCCGAAAGACTGGGACCAGGATTTCAAAACTTACATTGCTCAAAAAGAAGAAGATAGCCAAAGAAAAGATATATATGTGAAACCGACACCCGAAGAAAGAGCGGAAAAGACTTTTAATCGATATCTGGATGGATTGGATCTCAAGCCTGAAGATCTTCAGGGAAAAAGCATCCTGGATGTCGGGTGCGAGAATGGTGACTTTGTGATTTCCTGCCTGGAAAAAGGCATCACTCAACAAGGTTACGGGACGGACCAGGAACTCGCCGGTGCGGCTCGGAATTTAAGATACCGTAATAACTTTTTCCATCGGGATTTCACGGACAGTCTGCCGGTCAATAAATTGGATTACGTGGTTTCCGTCGGCGCCATTTCTTCTTATTTGGATGAAGAAAATGAGATCAATGCCGAAGAAGCGATCAAAGGAGCGTTGAGAGCGATCAAAAAAACTGGCGAAGTCCGAATCTGGCCTATCAAAAAATTTCTGCGGGGAAGCGATATGGACGGGATAAAAGAACAGGAATTGGTCCTGGCAAGGATAATGGAAAATTTAGAAAAGCGAATGGAGATCGAGTGGGAACTAAAGCCAACGGATATTCAGGTAAGCGGCCACGATTTCGATCTTTGGGCAGTCCAAGTTCTGATAATCAAACGTAAAAAATAAGAGAGTCATTAAATTATGTATATCGTCTATATCGTCCGCTGTGCCGATAAAACCCTTTACACAGGAATTGCGACGGATTTAAAACGAAGAGTCTTTGAACATAACCACACCAAGCTTGGGGCGAGATATACTTTGTCGAGAAGACCGGTCAAGCTTGTCTATTCCCGAAAATTCAAAAACCGATCCCTGGCATCAAAAGAAGAAGCCCGGATCAAAAAAATGAATAAATCCTCAAAATTGGAACTGATCAAGAAATCGCCAAAGAAAAGTAAATAATCCCGCTGTTTCCGGCGGGTTTTTTGATAATATAATAGTAATAGATTAATTGAATCATTTTAATCAATAATCATAAATATATGAAAACCAATCGGCTGACAATTGTCGCTCTGGCTGTAGTCATAATATTTCTATCCGGCTGCGCCAAGACATCAATGGATAATAAGAATATCGGAAACAAAGACAACAAAAAGAATGTGGCAGGTAGCGATGAAGCGCAATACAAAAATCTTTATAATCCTCCCGCGGGAGGGAGCCCCGAAAATGTTGGCAAGATACTTTTTGCTTCCGACCCCGCCGATACTCCCAATGCTGATTATGACCTGTTTACGATTGATCCCGACGGAAAAAACAAGAAGCAGGTAACCACTTTCGGAAAATTCATCAATCATCCGGTTTGGTCGCCGGAACATTCAAGGATAGTTTATACATCAAATGTTGGTAATAAAAAAGAAAAGATTTTCATCATGACGGCCGATGGCAGTGAGAACAGGCAGCTGACGTTTGGTGACAATTTCGATAAGTTTCCCACCTGGTCACCGGACGGAAAACAGATCGCCTATATCTCCTACATCGACGGCATTCCGAATCTTTTCGTCATGGACACCTATGGAAAAAATGTTAAGCAATTGACTTTCGTCACTGGAAAAGATACGGTTCTCTGGCCCAGCTGGTCGCCAGTAAGCGATACCATCGCCTTTTCGTATAATAAAGCCGGAGATGATATTGATTTCCGGCTCCAGATCATCAAATCGGATGGCACAGGACAGAGAGAAATTCTGTCTTCCAATGATAAAGACTTGAGCGATCATGAACCGGCTTGGTCACCGGACGGAAAAACCATGTATTTTCTTTCCAACCGTACCAGCCAGATGGAGATCTGGAAACTTGATTATGAAAAATGGGAGGAAAAAATAATGAAAAACGAAAAGATAACCGATAATGACATCGGCCTCAAGCTGGTTTCCCATCTTTCATCCGTTAATGTCAATCCTGACCACCGGCCGAGAGTCTCGCCGGACGGCCAGAAGATTGTTTTCTACGGGGTGGGAAGCGACTGGAAACAGCCAGGAACCAATTTATATACATTGAACGTTGACGGAACCGGCCTCGCCAACATTACCCGATCCACCGATGCCAATGAATGGCCGGACTGGTGATGTTTAAATAAATTATATCAATAAAGCAGATAGGATTATAAGAACTAAACCAAATGGATGAGAAAATTTATTCTTATCACATCTTTAATCCTTCTTTTTCCAGTGCAAATTTCCCAAGCGGCTCCGGCTCCGTGGGGATTGGCCTTGAATTATGAAACCAAAGAATGCGCCGGCTTCTGGGCGGGCGATGAGTTTACAGGTTATGGGCTGCCGGAAGGCTGGAAAGCGTATTATCCAACCCATGAATCTGGCGCGGAAGGAAAGAATCTTTGGAGAAAGATCCAGACCGAAGCCGGTGAGTGCAGTTTTCAGATGCGGAATGAAGAAGCTTGTTGTATGGAGCTCGGATATCGTTTTGTTTCCGATAATATAGGCAAGGGCCAGATAAATAAATTGCGAGACCGTACTGTTCCGGAAAGACAGTCTAAAGGTATAAAAGCAAATGCGCTTTGGTTCGTAATTGTTTTTCTGGTGTTGGCAGCAGTTACGATATTTTTTCTCATTCGCTATCTTTTGAGAGGACGAATAACCAAAGAGGCCGGTGTTGATAAGAAATAGAAATACGATGATATTAAACATTAATAAAAAAAGCATATGCATAATGACGAAGTAAAAAAAATCGTGAAAGAAAGTTACCAGAAAATTGCCAAAGATTGTGGCTGTTCCTGTTGTGGTGGAAAAGCCGATGAAGAGCGCATCGCTTCAGAGATCGGCTATTCGAAAGATGATGTAGCCAATTATTCCGAAGCCAACTTGGGACTGGGCTGCGGCAATCCGACGGCTTTGGCCAACATCAAAGAGGGCGATACTGTCCTGGATCTCGGATCGGGTGCCGGGTTTGATTGCTTCCTGGCGGCCAAGAAAGTCGGTGAAAGCGGAAGAGTAATCGGCGTTGATATGGTTCCGGAAATGGTGGAGAAGGCCAGCGTCAATGCCGGAAAATACGCTTATCAAAATGTCGAATTCCGGCTGGGTTATATCGAAGCATTGCCGCTTGGCGATGAATCGATCGATGTCGCCATTAGCAATTGCGTTATCAATCTCGCGCCGGACAAAGAAAAAGTCTTCAGGGAAGTCTTCCGAGTGCTGAAGCCAGGTGGAAAGTTGTTCGTTTCCGATATGGTGCTTCTGGGCGAGCTGAACGATGAGCAAAGGAATGATAACGCCCTGATTGCCGGCTGTGTCGGTGGAGCTATCCTTAGAGATGAATACCTCGATTTAATAAATAAAGCAGGTTTTGTTGTTAAGGTATTAAGTGAAGATAGGGATATCAGCAAGAAGCAATATCAAGGTGCTCCGGTGGCGAGCCTCAAAGTCGAAGCAGTAAAATAATAATATTCTAAGCTAATAATTAATTGAAAATATGAAAGGTTTTCTCACTTTTATTCGCGAACAGGGAGTGATCGGCTTGGCGGTCGGTTTCATCCTCGGAGCTGCCGTTTCAAAACTGGTGGCGGCACTTGTAACCGACATCATCAACCCGATCCTCGGGCTTGCTCTCGGAGTAGCCGGAGATCTCAGGAGCGCTTCAATCACTATTGGAACGGCTGAGATACTCTACGGTGATCTAATTGTCGTTGCTATAGATTTTGTGGTGGTGGCATTAGTGGTCTATTTCGGAGTAAAGATCATCGGTCTCGACAAGCTGGATAAGAAAAAAGCCTGAAACAATTTTAAGGAGGAATAAGATGGGAACAACCCTGAGTCATTACCTGAGTTCTTTGAAAGAAGTTCGAAAGAATTTTCCACACTATTTTCCAGAGGAAGCGGAAAATGTGGAGGAAATGATTTTCCAATTGCATATCTGGCTCGATCATTATTCCGGGAAACGCGGGGAAGATGAAGCAGGTCCGTATGATTTTACCGGCCACCTGGCTATACGACACCGGGCCAAAAGGCACCACTTCCAGGGAATCAACCAAGCAGCGAATGTTTTCAGCCAGCAGTTCGGCGCAAAATTTTCCGGGCTTATCCGGCAGGAGGCCGAACGGCATATCTATGAAGATATGGGGAGGATCCTATTCAAGGAAGATTACCAGCGGATCGGTTTCTGGAAAAATTACGAATGAAAAAACCGGTTTTAGATTATAATCTAAAACCGGGTTCTTTTTTACCGACCGGCAAAGACTTTGGCCAGAGCCACCCTCTCGATGTCTCCCGGAATGTTTCGGTCGCCATAGCCGAGCGGCGGAGAATAACTTTTCGGGATGAGAAAAGCGGCAATCTGGTCAGCTTGAACGTCTGAACCACCGCTTCCATAATTGTTTTCCCAACTGCCATCGCAATTGTTGATTGGAGTAGTCGGATTGGCCCAAGTTGGTTTTGACCACCATCCATCCAAAACATGGATGTAGAGAGCGACCTGATACAGGTCGGTCTTGACGTGACTCACCGCACCGCGCACCTTATCGGAACTGCCCTTGGCCGGAATGGAAGAGAAACGGATTTCCGGATTTCCCGCTCCTCCCGGAGTGGAGGGGGCGCAGTCGCCTTTGCCGCCGCTACCGGTGTTGTTACAACCCGAGACCATTCCCCAGAGAAAAATGGGTGCCAGCAGAAAGAAGAAGACTTTTTTATTCATCAACCACCCCCGTGCTGATTTTATCAGCTCTATAAGCTATTGGTTCGAGTCAGCTTTCCTATCCATTCGGCGATCGGTTTGCGGTAATCGCCGAATTCCGGATGGCTGCTTAGGCGCCGCCTTTGAACCGGCTGTTCGCTGACTAATGAGTAAAATCCGGCGGCTTTATTATCCGGCCAATATATCACCGCGACATCTACATACCGGACATAGCCGGGTTGGCGGGAAACAGAATAATATCCGACCTGGACGTCGCGTGGCGGCCAGATAAAAAAGACAGTCACCTGATTATCCTCGTCAGTAGCTTTGAGACTCGAAGAAACCATGGAATGAATATCGCTTCTTCTTTTCGATTCGGCGCTGCAAACCAGAACTTTGCCTTTGATTGTGATCGGGTCAGATTGCATTGACTTACAGGTATCAGCCAAAGGAAAGGTTTCGCTGATGATTTTCGATTCCTTTGCGCTGCTCAGCCCCGAAAAATTGTAATAAATAAGAAGACCCAATATGACCAGAAAAATTACCAAAACAAACAGTCGTTTCTTTTTCATCTCCAATCCCCTTTCTGGTGAAATGTTGAAAGATCCTATTGCGTTTCCAAGGTACATGAATTTTGCTTATTCCAGCTTATAATAAAAATACCATCTGTCAAGCCCCGGTGGAAATTGACTAAAGAGCAATGTTTTGCTAATTTCAAAGCGATCTTTAACAAATTAATAGCCATCTCAAGAAGGGAGTGAAGGTAATGAAAGAATATGTTCTTTATCTCAAGCTGGCCAAAAAAGGCCATTACAAGTCTTTTGAGAAAGCCTTTGCCCGGTTCTACCGGGCGATGAAGGAACAGATTGAAGCTGGAGAAGGCGGAGTGGTGCTCATGACCACCAATTTCATTGTTTATGATTATACTGATGTCCACACTGGCGTTTTCGGGAAGGAATCGATGGCCTGGGAAAGAGCCAGAGAATTTGCTTTCAAGATGGGTTATTTAAGCAAGGACGGTGAGCTGATCAAGCCGGAAAAAAAGATTCCGGAGGAAGAGGTCATCCGGGAATTCCTCAATTTTGAACGTGGGAAACCCAAAAAGGATCTCAGTAAAACTTATTTCGGGAGGAGAATATGAAAAGAAAAAGAAATCCCATTATTTTATTCTTCACAGTTATGTCACTTCTAATTCCGCTTCTAACCGTTTACCCGGTGGCTGCCGAACAACTCCGCTGCGTCGCCTTTAGCCCGTACGTGGATGGTCTCAACCCCAATTGGCCGCCCTATCCTTCGCCGGCTCTAGTAGACCATCTGATGGACATCGTCGTGCAAAGAACCGGCTTCAAATGCATCCTGATCTACGGCGTACTCAACGGCCAGGATTACGCGGTTGATTCGGCTCACACACGGGGGCTGAAAGTGATTGCCAGTATGTGGCTCGGAACTGATCCGACAGTGAACGCGCAGTCGATCGCCGCCGGCATCGCCAAAGCCAAGCAATTTCCGGATACAATCATCCGCTTAAGTTGCGGCGTGGAAACGAGAAATAGCCTGGGTGCGGGAGCAGCCGAACCGATCATCCAAAAGTGTCTTAGCCAGGTCAAAGCGGCAGGCGTAACTCAGCCGGTAACGGCCATCGATACCTGGTGGCAATGGTGCAACGAAAACATCAACTGCCAGCAAAGAGCCTTGTATTCAAAGGTGGATTGGATAGGCGTAAATATCTATCCTTGGTGGGAAAATAAATATTCCGGTTTGTACACTTGTACGACCGCGGCTCAAGCGGCCGATTTCCATCTGGCGCGCTTGGCAACGATCCGGGCGAGATATCCAGGAATGAGCGTGATGCTCTCCGAGTTCGGCTGGCCGGCCGGACCGGAAGGCTATACTGAAGCCAATATCAACACCGGTGAACGCTGCGGCGTAGCCGGAGAAGCCAATCAAAGATTGGTAATCATAAGCTCGATCGCCAAGCTCGACCAGAATGGCATCGACTTTTCTCTTTTCGAAGCTTTCCGCGAACCGTGGAAAACGGGTGAAGGACCAGTCGGCCCCTGGTGGGGCATCTGCGACGGCACGGCGCCATACGCTTGCCACGGCGGATATGGATTCACCCAACATCTCTATCTTCCTTTAATACTGAAGTGATTTATTTCAAAAATTCCCCGGGGACTGATCAAAGTTACCGGGGAATTTTATTTTATAATCAGTGCATTTTAATGGTATAATACAAATATCAAACACAAAGATGAAAGAAGATAAAGGGTCAAATTTAGTGAAGAAAAATAGTTTCATAAAAAAAGAAATTTATAACCTGGAAAATAGGGATATTTTCGAAATGTTCAAAACAAATGAGCAGGGATTAAACCGTGAAGAAGCGAAATTGCGTCTCAAGAAATATGGTCTCAACCGGATTCAAAAAAAGCAGCGCTGGTTCTGGCTGAGGCTCATTGGAAACCAGTTCAACGACGCGCTGGTATGGATATTGCTGGTAGCGGCGATTCTCGCTATCAGTTTCGGCGAAATCAGGGATTTTACCATCATCATGATAATCATCCTCTTGAACGCGACCATCGGTTTTTTCCAGGAATATAAGGCGGAGCGGATCATGCGGGGGATCAAAAAACTGATTTCGCAAAAAGCCATTGTTTTGCGCGAAGGAAAAAAGGAGGAAATTGATCCCAAATTCTTGGTACAGGGTGATGTCGTATACATCACAGGTGGAGACAAAGTCCCGGCTGACGGATATCTTCTGGAATCTTATAACTGTCTGGTGGACAGTTTCGTATTTACCGGAGAATCCCATGCCGAAATGAAAAAAGCCGGAGCCGATCCGGAAACCGGACGATCCATTGCCGATATCAATAATATGGTCTTCATGGGTGAAGTGGTGATGAGCGGAGAGGCGGTTTTTGTCGTAACTGCTACTGGGATGGAAACGGAACTGGGGCATATCGCCGATCTAACTTGGGAAGTAAAGGAAGAGCCGACTCCGATGCAAAAACAGATGCGTACGCTCGGAAAGAACGTAACAATCATCTCGGTGGCGATCGGTATTCTGGTAATGATCGGCGGACAACTTTACCGGATGACACTCTACGATAATTTCCTTTTCGCTCTAGCATTGGCGGTCGCCGTAGTACCGGAAGGCTTGCCAGCAGCGATTTCGGTGACACTTTCCGTCGGAATGAAAAAACTTCTCAAGCAGAATGTCTTGGCCAAGAAGCTCAATGCGGTGGAAACGCTCGGTTCGGTCTCGGTTATCTGCACCGACAAGACCGGCACCATCACCAAGAACGAACTATTGGTGACGAAGATTATCATGCCAGGAAAGGAGATTGAAGTTAGCGGCAACGGATTTGATCCGGTTGGGGAATTTCAGTTGGAAGGAAAATCACTTCAACCGGGCGATGATCTGGCGCTCGATCTTATCCTCAAGATCGGATATCTTTGCAACGACGCGGAGCTAACCAAAAAAGAAGGGCGCTACCAAGTAATCGGTGATCCAACAGAGGGAGCTATCATCGTGACCGGTGAAAAGCTATACAATAATGACGGAAAAAAACTATTTAATCAGGAAAAGAAAATCGACGAGCTGCCTTTTTCGTCGGAGAGGATGAGGATGAGTGTGGTTTATGAAAATGAAAAGAAGGAACACTATTCCTACGTTAAAGGCTCGCCGGAAAAGATCCTAGAGCTTTCCAAGTTCATATATGTTGACGGAAAAATTGAACCGCTAAACGACAAGAAGCGGAGTGAGATTAGAAGCAAGCATAATCAGATGTCTGCCGAAGCTTTGCGGGTTCTGGGTTTTGGTTTTCGGAAACTGGAAAAAAAATCAGCTATTAAGAATGAAGCCGAGAATGACTTGGTCTGGGTAGGCATGATGGCGATGCTCGATGCTCCCCGGCCTGGTGTGGCGCAGGCCATAAAAAAATGCCACGAAATGGGACTCCGCGTCATCATGATCACCGGAGACTACGAAGTGACGGCCCGGGCTATCGCCAGTAAAGTCGGCCTAATCAAGGATGAAGGTACATACGAAATCATCTCGGGTAAGAAATTGGATGAAATGAACGATGCCGAAATATATAAAATTGTGAAAAATAAAGATGTGGTTTTTGCCAGAATCGCTCCTCACCAGAAATTGAGGATAGGGACAATTCTCAAGGATCACAGCTGGGTGATCGCCATGACCGGCGATGGGGTCAATGACGCGCCGGT
>Ga0209048_10006543_pt1 | contig 10893 bp, 9 predicted proteins | sample FrelakmetCRP12CR_FD_187146 | JGI IMG/M metagenome (GOLD analysis project Ga0209048, IMG submission 187146) | Freshwater lake sediment microbial communities from the University of Notre Dame, USA, for methane emissions studies - CRP12 CR (SPAdes)... | ecosystem: Environmental > Aquatic >... | reverse complement strand
CCAGCTGCGGATACATCGGCAGGTTGATTCCGATGCTCACGCCGGGCAGCCCGACACCGATGCTTACCTGTGCCCCCGCCGGGACGATGGCGCCAAGGAACAGGCAGAGCACGATCAGTTTGTTTCGCATTTGACGAGTTTCCATTGATTGCGCGTGGAGTTCTCTGGTGCTCTGGACGATTCCACCCGCTGTTGGACCGGTGTAGATGACCGACGATGGAGGGTCGGACTTCCCGCTGCCATTGCCACGGCGAATGACGCCACCAGTATTCAAATGCTAGCCAGGCGTTTCCGGGGTGTCGGTGCGATGTCGCACATATCGCAGCGGACATCCGATGCAGATCGTGTTCCCGGGCGGCTCTCGCTCGGCAGACACCGGGACGTTGCCGTACCGGACAGCCGGCATTCACCGTGTTCCGCGGGATTCTGCCGGTTGACCCCGATCGGCCGATCCGAAATACTCCGCCTGGTCTGGTGGAATTTCTTTTGCGTGAGGGAGATCGGCATGTCACCGGTTCTGCGCAAGGTGGACGGGTTCGTCGGAACGGTCACGCTCAATCACCCGGAAAAGCGCAACGCCCTGAGCGAGCCGCTGGTGCAGGGCATCATCGAGGCGCTCGAGGACTTCAAGGCCCGCAATGTGCGCGTGGTCATCCTGCGCGCGCTTCCCGGCGCCAAGGTGTGGTCCGCCGGACATGACGTCAGCGAGTTGCCCGAGGGGCGGCGCGATCCTCTGGGCTGGGACGATCCCCTGCGCAACCTGATCCGCCAGATCGAATACTTCCCGGCGCCGGTCATCGCGATGATCGAGGGAACCGTCTGGGGCGGGGCGAGCGAAACCGTTTTCGCCTGCGACCTGATCGTCGCCGTGCCCGACACCACGTTCGCCGTCACCCCCGCGAAGCTCGGCGTGCCCTACAACGTGGGCGGCATGATGACCTTCCTCAACGCCGCGAGCATACGCATCGTCAAGGAGCTCACGTTCACCGCCAAGCCCATCACGGCCGAGCGCGCCGAGCGGCTCGGCATCATCAACTACGTGGTACCCAATGCCGAGCTGGAATCGTTCACCTACGGCCTGGCTGCAGACATCGCGGCCCTGGCGCCGCTCTCCATCGCGGTGATGAAGGAACAGTTGCGAATCCTCGCCGGGGCGCGCCCGATGTCGCCGCAGGGTTTCGAACGGGTCCAGGGGCTGCGCCGGATCGTGTACGACAGCGAGGACTACCTGGAAGGCATCCGCTCGTTCAAGGAAAAGCGGAAGCCGCAATTCAAGGGCAAGTAGGCGGCGCCTATCCCGGATTGGACAGCGCAGCGCGCGCGCCCAGCCGGTCGAACCGCCGATTTCCGACAATACCGGCCAGGGTCTTTTGCGCCTTCGCCCATTGCGAGGTCGCGAGCAAGCGGTGGGCGTCGCCGCGGATCGGCCACGCGGGGTTCACCAGATCGAAGCGCGGCATCGAGCCCAGCACATCGCGCTGCGCGGCCCGGTAGGCTTCGATCGTGCCTATGTCGCGCCAGTATCCGCGCTCCTCGTACGGACGCACCCCGGGGATCTCGTTGTCCGCGAAGTCGTAGGCCCACGCGCGCTTGCGGCGAGGCAGGAGCGGCATGATGTGATGACCGAAGTCCGGGGCAGCGTGCCCGTTGGCCTCCTCGAGCATTTCCACCAGAACCTGCGGATCGAAGAGGTAGTTGCCCATCGAAGCATAGGCACGGCCCGGGTCGTTCGGAATCGGCGACGGCCGCTCGGGCTTTTCCTGAAACTCGCACAGCTCCCCGGCCGGACTGGTTGCCATGATCCCGAAGGCGGATGCCTGCGCAATCGGGACGCGAACCGCGGCTACGCTGACCTCGGCTCCGCGCTCTTCATGGAAGCGGACCATCTGGCGGACGTCCATGCGGTAGACGTGATCGGCGGCAAACACCGCCACGAGGTCAGGGTCGTGCCGCTCGATCAGGTGGACATTCTTCCGGATGGCGTCTGCAGTGCCTTTGTAAGGCTCGACGGCGCCGCTGGATTCCGGGAGCACCACGCTTATTGCCGGCTCCCTGCCCGTAGACCAGGGCGCCCACGCGGTGCGGACATGTTCGACGAGCGAGCGCGGCTTGTATTGCGCCAGCACGTAGATCGGCAACATCCTCGAGTTGACGAGATTGCCGAGCACGAAATCGATGATCCGGTAACCGCCTGCAAACATCAACGCAGGCTTGGCGTGGTCGGCAGTCAGCGGATGCAGCCGCGTTCCATTGCCCCCTGCCAGGACCATTGCGAGAATCTTCATGGATGCGCTCCTGTGCCGATCGAGTTCGACGATGATCCTGCGATCTCGATCCCGGTACCTTCGGGTGCCCGTGGGAGTCGCCACCTGACGCCGGGCGTCAGCGCCTGGACTGCCGCTGGCGGACTTTTCCCGCGGGAGCCTCCCTGTTGCTTTCAGTTTGTTCAGCACAGCAAAGCGCGTGCCAAGACGCCGGGCGGGGCGACACCGGCCTCGCCGGCTCGCCCGAGACGAACGCCAGGCGCCGCGCACGCCAATGGTCAATCGGAAGTCGCCTGCCCCTTTGGGTCGGGCCGGAGAGCCCGCGGGGCGGTTCGCGCCGGTGTCAGGCCGCCTGATCCGTGCGATACGTCTCGGAAACGTGAGTTACCCGATCCCGACCGCTGTTCTTCGAATGCTGGAGAGCCCGGTCCGCTTCCACGAGAAGCTCGGCGTGTTGGACGTGTTGTCCACTCGCCTCCTTCCCGGGCAACTTGGTGGAGGCACCGATACTGAGAGTGACGGGTTGCTGGCCCCAGGGGTGAGCGCCAGTCGCCGCCCGGAATCGCTCGGCCATCCGCAGGACACCCGCTTCGTTCGTATCGGGCAGGATGACTGCGAACTCGTCTCCGCCATACCGCGCGACGATGTCGGTCGCACGCGCCGTCTGCCGCAACAGGGCGGCCACCGTCTTCAGGCCCTCGTCGCCAGCCGGGTGTCCATATTGATCGTTGTACTGTTTGAAGCCGTCCACGTCGATCATGATGAGCGACAGGGGTCGGCCGAGGCGGCCCATGAGCCGGACCTGGCGGAGAAGCTGCTCGTCGAATGCACGACGGTTGAACAGGCTGGTCAGCCCGTCCGTCGCCGCCAGCTCCCTCAGCTTGGCATTCGCAGCGAGGAGGTCTTCGGCCAACTGGATGTTCCTCGCTTCGATCTCCTTCTGCAGCGTCAGATCGACGACCGTGCAGATGACGTACGCCGCGTCATCGAGCTGAACGGGGTTGAGCCCGACCTCCACCGGAAACGCGGCACCGCCTCGACGGATCGCAGTCAGATTCCGGCCCGTGCCCATCCGGCGCGCGCCGGGACTCCGGTGAAAGGCGATCCGGTCCCGCTGATGCTGAAAATGGTTGTCGGCAGGAACGAGCGTCTCGACGGGCTCTCCGATCAGGAGGTCGCGTGAATAGCCGAAGAGCCGCTCCGCTTCCCTGTTGACGAGTTGTATGAGGCCACGCTCGTCAACCATGAGCAGGGCCGCAGGGGACGCCTCGATCACGAGCTGGAAGCGCTGATCCGCCTCGATCGATTCCGTCACCGGACGCGCAATTCCGAACAGCAGCCCTGATTCCGGTCGCGGAGTGGCGGTCCACAGGAGGCGTTTGTAGGTTCCATCCGAACATCGACACCGATTGCCGAAGTGCGTGGCAGAACGCCCGGAGGCCACCTTTTCCACTTCCCTCGATGTCGCCGCGATGTCGTCCGGATGGACAAAGTCGGCAAGCGGTCGGCCCGTCAGCTCGTCCGGCGTCCATCCGAGGATGCGTTGAAAGGCAGGATTCACGCGCTTGAAATGGCCCTCTGCACTCGCGATGCAAAGCAGATCCGGTGAAAGATCGAAGAATTCCTCAACGTCGTTTCTGGACATCAGTTCCTCCCGAATGGTCCCCAGGCCTCACGTCACGAGCCCGACGGTCGCGGCCGTGAGGCAGGTGGCGAGCGTCCCCGCAACGATCGACTTCACCCCCAGCGCGACGATCTCGCCGCGGCGTTCGGGGCACATCGTGCTCATGCCGCCGATCATGATACCGAGCGATCCGAAGTTCGCGAAGCCGCAGAGCGCGTACGTGAGGAGCATCCGGCTGCGTTCGGAGAGCCCCGGCATCTTCGCGAGGTCGATGTACGCGACGAGCTCGTTCAGCACGGTCTTCGTGCCGAGCAGCATGCCGCCCGCCTGCGCTTCCGCCCACGGCACGCCCGCGAGCCAGGCGAGCGGTGCGAGCAGCCAGCCGAGCATGCCCTGCAGCGTATGGGGCGCGATGACCAGGTTCGCGAGCGTCACCAGCGCAACGAACACCACCAGCATCGCGATGATGTTGACGAGAAGCTGCGCGCCCTCGAGCGTGCCGCGCGTGAGCGCGTCCATGCTGCTCTCCGCGTCGGATTCGAGCTTCAGGTGCCCGCCGGTCGCCTCGCCTTCCGGCGGCACCATGAGAAACGAGACCACCAGCGCCGCCGGCGCCGACACGATCGAGGCGACGAGCAGATGGGCGACGGCATCCGGCAGGACGTCGCGCAGGATGCTCGCATAGAGGAACAGCACCGTTCCCGCGATCGAGGCCATGCCGCAGGCCATGATCGCGAACAGCTCGCCGCGCGAGACACGCGCGAGGTACGGCCGCACCACGAGCGGCGCTTCGACCATACCGACGAACACGTTTGCTGCCGTCGCCAGCCCCACGACCCCGCCCACCCCCATCGTGCGCTCGAGCAGCCACGAGATCGCCCGCACCACTGCCGGCAGCACGCGCCAGTAGAAGAGCAGCGACGAAAGCGCGCTCACCACGAGCACGAGCGGCAGCGCGCGGAAGGCGAGGATGAATCCCGAGGCGGGATCCGTCACGGCGAAGGGCGGCGTGCCGCCCCCCAGGTACCCGAAAACGAGGGTGGTCCCCGCCTGCGTTGCCTTCTCCAGCGCGAGCATCGCGTCGTTCAGCGCGAGGAACACGTCCTTCGCGAACGGCAGCTTGAGAAGGAGCAGCGCGAGCAACAGCTGCAGCACGAGTCCTGCGCCCACCGCGCGCCAGGGCACGGCGCGGCGCCGCTCGCTCGCGAGCCACGCTAGCGAGAGCAATCCGGCAATGCCGATGAGCGCCTGCAGGACGTGATTCATGATCAACGGCGAAGCATGGACATGTGAACGGCGCCGGTCAAGTATGCCTTCCGCCGGGCCGGGGTAGACTGGTGCATGCGGATCGATCTCGACCACGCGCACATCTTTTCCTCGGACGTCGCCGCCACGGTGGCCTTCTTCCGGTCGATGCTGGGCGCCAGCGTCGTCTGGGACGAGGAGGCAGCGGGCGTGCGCAACGTGCGGCTCAGGATCGGCCGGGGTTTCATTCAGATCTACGATCAGCCGCCGAAGACCGCGAGAGGCGGCGTCGTCCACCATCTCGGCATCGAGACCGACGATCTCGATGCGCTCGTCGGGAGCATGAAGGCCCGCGGATTCCGGTTTCGCAACCCCATCCGCGAATTTCCGAGTTTTCGCTACGTGATGGTCGCGGGCCCGGACGGCCTGCTCATCGAGCTCTTCCAGTGCCGCGAGCCCGGGCGCTGGGAGATTCCGACGAGAGGCCAGTGACGCCCGTGGGTACGGGCACGACGCGCGTCAGAGCTCGGCACGGCTGCGCCAATACACAGGGCGAAGGCCCTGGATCCCCGGGAGAAATCGTGAATCAGCTCATGAGCCGCCGCAATTTCCTTGCGACAGCCGCAGCATCCGCAGCAATGGGAGCAGCCGGCACCCCGGTTCTCGCATCGTCCGGCCCCGCGCCATCTTCGACGATCCTCACCCGACAGCCCGACGGGCTCAATCCCCCGGGCATTCGCACCGCGGGCATTCGCATGGTTCCGGTCGTGGACGGCAAGTACAAGGTGTGGACCAAAAGGATGGGTTCCGGACCCATCAAGGTCCTGCTCCTACACGGCGGCCCCGGTTTCAGCCACGAGTACCTCGAAGCGATGGAGTCCTTCCTGCCCCAGGCCGGCATCGAGATGTACTACTACGACCAGCTCGGCTGCAACAACTCCGACCAGCCTGACGATCCCTCGCTCTGGACCCTGGCGCGATATACGCGGGAGGTCGAAGAAGTGCGGCGCGCCCTCGGACTCGAGCGCTTTGTCCTCTTCGGACACTCCTGGGGCGGCATGCTGGCCATCGAGTACGCGCTCGACCATCAGCAGCACCTGCGCGGCCTCGTCGTCTCCAACATGACCGCCGGCGTGCAGTCCTACCTGAAGCGCACCGCGGCGCTCAAGCGCCAGCTCCCGCCGGACTCCCTGGCTCGATTGGAGGCCCTCGAAGCCAAAGAGGACTACGAGTCCCCCGAGTACGACAGGATCATGATGGAAGAGCTCTATCCCAGGATGCTCTGCCGCATCCAGCCCTGGCCCGAACCCGTCACGCGCGCCTTCCGCCACGCCAACTTGAAGATCTACAACCAGATGCAGGGCAAGAGCGAATTCGTCGTCACCGGCAACCTCAAGGACTGGGAGCGCTGGGACCGCCTGCGCGAGATCAGGGTGAAGGCGCTCACCATCGGTGCGCAATACGACGAGATGGACCCGGAAGACATGAGGAAGATGGCCGCCCTCCTGCCCCGCGGCAGCAACGCCTTCTGCCCCAACGGAAGCCACATGTCCATGTGGGACGACCAGGAGCTCTACTTCCGCAGCCTGCTCAAGTTCCTGCGCACCGTCTAGCCAACAGTTGTCCGGTTCGGCATGAACCTGATGTCGCGCTCGGCGAAAGCCGCAAACAATGCCTTGGAGGTATCCGGCGACGACGGCACCGGGCTTCGCAACGGCAGGACCGGCGTGATCTCACATGCGCGACGAACTCCCTTCGTTGTCGACAGGCTCAATGGCAGTAATCGTTTCCTGCAGCAGGCGAACACCCGGTGAGCGAAATTGGCAACAACCCCCATCATCGATTCGTAGCGGCCACGTCCGGACATGGAGCGTCGGCCTCCACGGCGATCGGTCGCCGGCCCAGCACTTCGTTGCAATACGGGTGGCGCATCCATCACTCGTCCTTCGACAGGCTCAGGTCGAACGGTGCCGTGATGATTCTGCGGGAGCCCAAAATCCGTTCGTGGTGAGCCTGTCGAACCATGAACGGATCTTCGACGAACTGCTAGTGCGGTCCGCCTTTCTTCGACGGCAGGAACGCGTTGTGGAATACGTAGTCGGCCACACGCCGGCCTTGCGCGATGCCCTCGGTCTTGTCGAACTCCCAGTGAATGCCGAGGTAGATCCGGCTTTGCCCGTTCTCTTCCTCGGCCTCCGAGAGCGACGAGAACGTCCGCGGAATCAGCGGGCGTACGCTGCCGTTGTGATCCAGCGTCACGCCATTCAGCTCGTCCGACACGAACGTGAAAGCAATGCGGTCCGTGCCGTAGAAGTTGCGCAGCGTCTGGAACAGCGCACCGCCGAACCCGGCGTGACCGGACGGGTACGCGGGAAAAGGCGGCGTGAAGTTCGGTCCGGCGAGGTTGCTGGCCGGTGCTCCCAGCGGCGTGAAGTTCGGGTCGCCGACGGTCGCCTTGTTGCCGTCGCCCGCGCCAGTCGGACCGGTCCCCGGATCCGACTCGCGGATGCCGGTGACCGGCCGCCAGAACTCGTAGTGGTACTTCGACTCCCAGATCGCCGTCGCGGCGTCGGCCATGGCCACGTTGACGAGCGCGAGGAGCCGCGCGAGCTCGACCAGCGGGGTCGCGCGGTCTTCGGCGATCCGCATCGTGATCTGGTTGTAGAGCCGCGGCGGCGCACAAAGACTTGGCGTTCCGTCATACGCCCAGAACGTGCCGATCTCGGTCTGTTGCCGCGTGCGCAGCGTCGGCGTGACGATGCCGTCCCCGCCCACCTGCTTGACCTCGTTGAACGCGGCCGTATACCGATGGCTCGTCATGTGCGGCGGCGGCGGCGCCCGGAATTGCTCGGCTGCCTCCAGGACGAAGGGCTGTACCGCTCCCCAATCCGCGCCCAGCGCGAGCGGCGATCGGCCGATGGGATCCTGGCGCCACTTGCCCGGCAAATTGCTGGTGATGAACTCGGTCCCGAGAACCGGCTCCACGTACTGCGAGCCGTCGTCCGACCGGAGCGCGAGGATCGCCGCCGCCGCGCGCCGCCCAAGATCGACGCCGTTCGCCAGCGCCTGCGCGCTTCGGATTCGGACCAGGGCGAGATCGTCGGCGAGCAACGCATCGAAGGCGGGGCGCTGCGACGGGAAGAGCGCGGCGAGCGTGTCGTGCGCGGCTTGCGCGATCGCCGCGTCCATCGAGGCGCCCTTCGCTGCGCGCACGCCGGTGTAGCCCTCGTATTCCGAGGCGATGGCGTTGATCGCGTCGTACATCGCGATGTGCACGATGGCCATTGCCCGACTCGAGCGACCCGGTCCGAGCTGCTCGCCGAAGACGCGGATCTCCCCCGGGGCGACGGGTGTGTGGTCGAGCCCGCTCGCGTCGATGGCGACCTGGTTCCAGTAGCGGAGACGAAGCAGTGTGTCGTCACCGTTGCGGTTCCGCGAATTGCCGGGCGCCGGCCGCATTTGCGCTCTGGCCGCAAAGTCGGGCCCCAGCGTGTCACGAACGCCTTGGGGGAACTCCTCCGCGAACGCATGGCAGGTTGCGAGGATCGCCAGAAGCGCCGGGATCGAGACGATCGCGATTCGTAATCGTTGGAACACCATATCGCGTCCTCCGCTTCGTCACCTGACGCTCGTGCGCTCGGCGCACAACGAGACGCACTGCGCGCCGGGATTGCAAATCCTGGCGACGTCGCGCGATGTTATGGGACGACCACAACGACAGCAAGGGATATTCTGTTCACTACAGCATCCCGTGCAAGCGATTTCAGCGGTGAACCCATCGCGGTTCCACCCCGGCGCTCGGTCTCGAACCGAGCCTGGTCGCGCTCGACGGAATGGCGCGGAATTGCGGAAGCAGGTCGGCCGTCAGGCTGGCGGCGGTCGTCACTCGGGTTTGATGCCGGTGTTCTGGATCACCTCACGATAACGCGCCTGCTCGGACTTAAGGTGCTGCGCGAGACGCTCCGGCGTGCCGCCGACCGGGATCGCTCCCAGGCCCCGCAGGCGATCGGCCACCGCAGGCTGCTTCAGATAGGCATCGATGGCAGCACTGAGACGATCGAGAATCGGCTTGGGGGTGTTGGCAGGCGCGACGACCACGAACCATGACGGCATCAGATAGCCGGGCACGGTCGCCTGCACGGTCGGAACATTGGGCAACGTCGGGACGACGCGATCGCTTGCAACGCCCAGGGCGACGAGCTTGCCCGAGTTGATGTACGGCAGCGCAGTGGGAAGATTGTCGCCCGAGAGCTGGATGTGCCCGCCCAGCAGGTCGCTGGTTGCCTGGCTCGCGCCCTTGTAAGGCACATGCGCGATATCGACCTTTGCCAGTTGTTTCAGAAGCTCGAGCTGCATGTGACCGGTGCTGCCCACGCCGGGCGATCCCCAGTTGAGCTTGCCCGGACTCGCGCGCGCTGCGTCCAGCAGATCGGCAACAGTCTTGAAGCCCGTGGCCGGATTGGTCAGGATCACGTTGGGAACATCGGCGACATAGGAAACGGCCGCGAAGTCGCCGTCAGGGCGGTACGAGATGTTCGCGTAGACGAACTGATTGATCGCCAGCGGCCCGGGTGTGCCCATCATGAGGGTATAGCCGTCGGGCTGCGCGTGCGCCACATTGGCGGCGCCCAGATTACCGCCCGACCCCGCGATGTTCTCGACAATGACCGGTTGGCCGAGCGCCTGCGTCAAGCCTTCGGCGACCATGCGCCCGAGGAGATCGGTCGTGCCGCCAGGCGCGAAGGGGATCACCATGCGCAGGGGCTTGGCAGGCCACGCATCGGCGGCGGCGGCGGCGGCCGGAGCCAATGCGAGAGCCGCGGCCACCGTCATGCCCGCCACGCCGAGGAGTCTCGTCATCGAGCATCGACCGCGCGAGGCGCGCAGCTGCGAATCCATGGCAACCTCCCGGGTCGGGCGAAGCGACGGCTGTCGCGTCTGCGGGGCAATCTATTGCATCCGCAACATGGGGTCAACGAGCGAGTGGAGCCGCCCCTCGATCGACTGGCAGTTCGTTGAAGACCCGTTCATGGTTCGACAGGCTCACCACGAACGGTTTCCTGGCTCCCGCAGAATCATCACGTCACCGTTCGTCCTGCGCTTGTCGAAGGACGAATGATGGATGCACCACCCGTATTTCAACAACCTGTTAGGTTTCAGCGCGCTGCACGCGCAGATTGCGGAAGGGCAATCGGGAAAGGTCGGCACATGCGGGCCCGGGCGCGTCGCATGCGATGATCTCGCTGCAGGATGCGCCCATGCCGGCACGAAAATGATTCTTGGCCTTGACGCACAACAGGCGTAACGCTGCGGTTTCGATGCCGTGCAGCGCATAGAAGGCCGGGTCGTCGGCGGGAACGACTTCCGCGGTGACGATAATGCGCACACGGGGTTGCCCGGCGACGGTCAGCACGGCACTGCCGCCGCAACGTCGCTCGACCCCCGTGGCCATCGGCCCGACGTTGCGGAACACGCCGTCGGTCAGGCGCTCGATCCTCGCCAGCAAGCGCACGCCGGCTCCGAAGAGCGTGCCGCGGCGCCCGCCAAGGGTTACCTCGATCGAGCCGCCGACGCCCGCCTGCCGCGCCGCCGCGACCACTGCCGGGTCCGCGAAGCTCGCGAACAGGCAGGGCACGTCGACGCGGGCCGCCAGCAACGCCCGCAGCAGGCCCGGCGTATCGCAAGCGCCCCCCGACAGCGGATTGTCGGCGGGATCGGTGACGGCGATGAGCCCGGGATGCGTACTCGCCAGCGCCGCAG
>Ga0209048_10006542_pt1 | contig 10895 bp, 11 predicted proteins | sample FrelakmetCRP12CR_FD_187146 | JGI IMG/M metagenome (GOLD analysis project Ga0209048, IMG submission 187146) | Freshwater lake sediment microbial communities from the University of Notre Dame, USA, for methane emissions studies - CRP12 CR (SPAdes)... | ecosystem: Environmental > Aquatic >... | reverse complement strand
ACCACATTGTCTTGAACGCTCCGCTCAATAAACGTCGCAAGACGGAGAAGATCCACCAATGGACCGCCAAGCCACTGCTCGGTAATTTCCGTTTGATGCGAGGTTCCGACTTCGAGATTCATGGCCGGTCCGAAATGCGTGTATTCCGACAGCCGATCATTCACCGGGTTGGAGGCGTACGAGCGTATCGCGCCTGCGAACTTCCTCAAGCCTTTCACCGATCCGACAATGCGCCACTCTTTCGCAAGACGGTCTCGACCGCAAAAAAACCCCAACTCGCGCCACGCACGACGCGTGGCTTCTTTCGCTGCTTCGCTCGGCATCACCTAGCTCCTATCCTCCAGCGTTTGAACGGTGCGAACGGTTCTTGATACCACTCTGCCCCCTCAATTCATTCAAACATGGCGGACTAAACTTCAATCAACGATCGAAACATAATCATCGCATCCTGATACGTTCCATCGTTCTTCCTCACCGCGCCGGGGATCGCACTTAGTTCTTTGAAGCCAAGCTTGTCCCAGAGACGGCGCGCGGCCACATTTTCAGAAAACACGAGATTAAAGATCACACTACGGTAGCCGAGTTGCTTGGCGTAGGTGAGCATCATGGTGCCCAACAGCCATCCCAAGCCTTTATTCCGCCAATCTGGTGCCACGATGAAACCGGCATTCGCCACATGTCCCGCCCGACCCGGCCAGTTCGGCTTGAGATAGAACGCCCCGGACAAGCCCGCCGCATGAGCACGGTCTGGACCATAGGCCACCACAGTGCGCTTGCCGCGAAACCAATAGTCCGTAAAATCATCCTGATCCGGGAACCGGTCATGCGGGTAGGAGTTCCCCTCGTCGACAATCACCCGGTAGAGCCGCCGCAACGGCTCCACATCCCGCTCATCAGCCAGCGCTAACTGAACAGGCGAACCGTCTTTGAGCTTCGCATCGACAGGAAATGTTAGACTCATCTTACTGAACCTTTGGCATCCAGAAATTCAACGTGTCTGCCTTTTTATTAATGCCGAGTTGAAAATGACCCTGACACTGTTTCCCGTTCCCTTCCCCTTTGTTTCCCTTCCCGCTACCCCACGAATAGATTAAAGACGAAAATGTGAACACGCACCTGCCTGCCCTCATCCTCGCGATGATATCATGTCGAAATCCCACTCGCCTTGCCCTAGGGCACTTCGCATACGTCTAACCAGCGGATGCACCTGGAAACGCCAGGAACGGCTTCAAGTATGCCACTAAATTTTGCATTGTGCTTGTTAAACACCACGATAGGAGCCTTGCAGTCACGCCAGGTCAAATATCCAAGAAGTTGCTCGATAGCTTGCGATAACTCTTTCTGCCCCTTTCATATTTAGCACTTTGCGACAAAAGCGGCCCTGTTGTTATCCTCGATCCGGATGTCTGTCTTTCCACTTCTTCGAAATGTTTCTCCCGTGGCGTCCCCCTGATAGTGACCATTCAGATGCGCGAGAAGAATGTCTCTGAACTCCTCCTCGTCATGAACTGCGAATGTTTTCGAAGTGGTCTCGAATGTTCTACCCTCATGCCGGATCACCGACAGAATCTGCCAATAGTCATCTTCCGTGACTTTAGGCTCGGGTTTATCTCCACTCCTCTCTCTTAAGTGGAGATGCTCAGTTTCTTCTTGAATGGCTATGCTTCAAGCACTTATCTCCGTCGAAGAATCCTACTTTTAGGACGATTGTTCACTAGGGTCAGTGCTCAGTATGTGTGGAAGAATCAATCGAAGAGGTGAAAAGGGAAAGGCCTGTTGTTGCCGAGATCGAAGCCTCCGCAGAGTAGAAGCTTACTCGATGGCGGAATCCCCCATCTGTCGAGACTTACGGCAAGAACCCTACCGACGGATGGAGCCGCCACAAATGATCGTTGGCCCGTCGCAAATCCTCCACCCTAATCGTACATTAGACGGGAGTGAATTCCTGATACCGTAGTACCAACAAACCAGTTTCAATCGCAGAAAGTACTCTCTCGGGTTATGGCCGACGTGCTCAAAGAATTCGGGATCCCTGTGGTAGGCGGATCGCTCGGGAGCCAGGAGGCGTATTGGCACAGCTGTCTTTCGGGCGTGACGGATTACGATCTGGGCGCGCGAGCCAACACGGCCGCCCTCGAGGTCGACACCCTGACGAAGGAAATCCTCGAGGTGTTGGCTCGGAGCGAACCGCTGATCTAGCTCAGAGGTCTACCCATTTATACTGGAGTATCCTGGGTTATAGCTAACACCAGGTATAAATAGGTACAAACACAATGGCAAAGAAAGATCACAAGCCCAGCTCACCGCCTCGGTCAAAGCCGCGCAGGACTCTCCTTCGCAGAGTGTCTCGGATTTCTCCCAAAGGTTAGTCCAAAAGATGGCCACAGCCGAGGCCCTCATCGACGAGCAGCAGGCGCTGCCTCCCTCCACCGAGCCGGCACCCACCATTCGGCCAGCTACCCACGTGAGTCAACCAGGTCGTCAGGGAAAGATCGAGCCAGTCATCCGGGATGCGTTCACCTTCCCAAAGGCCGACTACGACCTCATTGCGGGGATCCGGAAACGGTGCCTCGCCGACGGCCTGGCCGTGACCAAGAGTGAAGTCCTGCGTGCCGGGCTCCAGGTCCTCAACAAAATGCCAGCCTCCGTGCTCCCCCAGGCGATCCAGGGACTCACGGCCGTGAAAACCAAGCGCCCTAAACGAGCATAAGAGTATAAAGCATTTATATCGTATCCCCGCAGCATGATGCGAACGACTCGATATTCGCCTCATAATCTGAGGAGAGTATCTCGCCGTCCGACGCGGTGGCGCGCTGTCACGTGCTCGCATGGGCGCCTTCTGGAGGGGGACCAAGGAAGGCTTGTGGACCCCTTGACGCGGCAGGGACTTTCGGAGATGCTACGCGGCTAGCTTACTCATTGCTTAGGTATCGAGGCTCTTCATGGGCGGTTTTCTCGCGCTGGTGCTGGCAATCGGAATCGTCTTCGGCGCACATACGTTATGTAATCTGATTAAAGCGCCACGGTGGTTCGCAAAGTTTTTGTTCATCGGCGCGTCTCTCGTGACCGCCTCCTTTCTTGCGGAAGAGGTGGTTCCCAACAAGCCTTGGGGTGTTTGGCTCGCTCTACTTGGTGTAGCAACTGGAATAATCCCAGTAGGGTTCATTGTCTTCAAACACATCGAAGACGACGATGACAGGAAAACACGTGACTCATCAGAGTAGGACCGCCGCAGGCTTTCAGCAACGCCGTGAGCCCAACCACGAAGCACTAGAAGTGTGGCGGAGGAGGAGCAAGGGGCGAGTAGGGGGATACGTGTACTCCAGACTGAATCGGTTTCTTGGTTAAATGGTATTGCCCGTTGGTAAGGAGTCACGCCGCCATGAGATCACATAGAGCGGTTCAGCGGCTGGATCAGCGCCCTTCAATTCGGAGGCCGCGGCCGTAGGGACTCGTAGGACTGCTGGGGCTGTAGGGACTCCCGACACCGAAGGGATTATTCGTCGAGTCGGGGTCCTACGGGTTCGCGCTGAGCTTGCCGCTGTAGTTCCCCTGCTGATCGTACAGTCTCGGCGCATCCGTAGCAAAGGGATTCGTCGCCGATTGATTGCTGAAGGGACTGCCGTAGGGGCTGAAGGAATTGTTCACGCCGTCCGGTTTAAAGGGGCTTCCAGCTCAGAAGGGATTGGCAGTGGAATCCGGATTGAACAGATTCGCGCTCAACTCGCCGAGCTCTTCCGCGGGAACGGAGAGCGGCAGGAGGACCCACAGGAGGGAGAGAACCCACATGGCGAGCCTCTCGAAATGCGGAACAGCCAGTGGACTCAGCCTACTCCCCGACGGGAGATGAGCGCAAGCGGGCAACCTCGGCACAGTGGCGGAGCGGACGGGTCACTCAGGCAGGTAGCGGCGGACACTGCGGTGAAAAGACTCCTGATCCATTGTTATTTTCATGTTGAAGCGAGCACGCGAATCAGGCGCGATGCCTCCGTTCGTGGGTCTATGTGCTTGACCGGAGCCGGTCACGTGAGCCACTCTGCTCTTCGCCCTTCATCTGGAGGCTCACGTGACACTCTCCAAGCGATTTCGAGTCCGGCTTCATCCCACACCGCCCTACAATGTAACGCTCACGCTGCACAAGCCGGCAGGCTGGTCGCTCTTCACGCCTTTTGAGGTCTACGAGGAGGGCGTGCTGTGGACAGCCTTGCACGTCAACGACACACTCGTCGGCCTGAAGCTCCGATCACAAGGGACAACCAGGCAACCGGTTATACTCATCGAGGTATTCACCAAACGGCCCTGTCCCCCCTCACAACGGCGAGCGATTCGGAACGCACTCACGGTTCGGCTCTCCACGTCGCAGGATCTCTCCGGGTTTTATCGGGTGGCCAGGCGCGATCCCATTCTGCGGCATACGGTCGCCAACCTGCATGGTCTGCACGACACAGGGCCCAGCCACCTCTTCGCCGCGGCCACGCTGGCCGTGCTGCTCCAAATGGCACCGCTGAAGCGGAGCGAAGCCATGATGGAGTGCGTGATCCGGCACTTCGGAGCGCTGGCGCACTTCGATGGCCGAACCATTCGCGTGTCGCCGACCCCTCAACAGATCGCGAAGGCGGGCATGCACGGCCTCCGCCGATGCAGACTCGGCTATCGGGCCAAGTATCTGGTCCAGATCGCAAGAATCATGGCGAAGGATAACTTCCCAACCCTCGAGTCGCTCCAGCGCCTCTCAGCCGAGGCAGCCAAGGAAAAACTCCTCGAACTGCCCGGCGTGGGCGACTATTCAGCCGACATCATCACGCCGCACAATTCGTTTCCGATCGACGTCTGGTCGGCGGACGTCTTCGGTACACTCTTCTTTGGACGAGAACCGAAGGCCGGTCGACGCGCCATAGACCGTATCAAGACAGAGGGCCTCACGCGTTGGGGCGCGCATGCCTGGCTCGGATTCTTCTACGTGGTTCAGGATCTAGAGGGACTGTCCAAGAAGTTGCGGATCCCCCTCAGACTGCAGTAAACGCAGGCGCTATCACGGCGCCGCGCCTGCCGTGTCCCCGCCGAGGTCGTCGACGATGTCTTGGACGAGGATGGGACGTACGACCTAGGGGAAATGGTGTCTGACACCGTGAGTTTTTCTGGGAGCGAGACGAGAACTCCGCGGGCGTGATTGTTCAACGGCCTGCGAGAAGACAAAATTTTACTCGTTGCCCAAACTCTGCTATACATCTTACACACAGTTCAACATTTTGACACCGAAGGGGGGTGGAGATCAGATGGCGACGAAGAAAGCAGCAGCGAAGAAGCCCGTAAAAAAGGCGGCCAAGAAGAAGTAGTCGTGCTATAAGGAGGCGACGGCCACGTCGCCTCCTTACCTTTCCTCTTCCTCGATCTCCTTCAGACCCGAACCGCCTCTCACCGGCGGATGACCCATCGGAACATGCTCCCGCAGAACGTCCTGTCGACTCGACCCCCCGAGAACACACACGTCACACGGTCATGCCGGTTTGCCAAGACCAGACCGTCATCAGGAGGGAAATGGCGAGTGTGTCTGGAGGCAACCGGAGTGGTTTACGCGGGCAACGACGTGGTCGTCACAGTGGGATCGCCATGTCGCCTGGTGAACGCTGGAACAGGTGACGACGACGAAACCGGGTGTGCGTCGAAGCGGCTGCCCAGCAGATGAGGAGTCAGACAACACAGGAGAAGACGCCCGGCAGGCTATGGGCACCAACGCAAGAAGGCCGAGCGGCAAAAAAAAGGGGGAGGTGATGGCCACATCACCTCCCCGACTTTCTCTGCGCCGGGGGAGAGCCCATGGCGGCCAAGAAAGCAGCAGGTAAATCTTACCATGAACATTCCTGCGAAAGAAAAGTTAATATACCTGCATATTCAATGACTTGCATGGCGGCATGTTGAGATGCCCGTCCGAGGAGAGGAGACAGACAGACCCTCTCAACGCCAACTATGAAATGTTGGCGCCTCCATATAACAGGAGATGAAGGTTGAGGTTCAGGGTGAGCACTGATCAATCTGACTCGGCGTCTTCTCGATCCTCAACCTACGCCCTGACCTTCCGATGGAACGCGCGCATGCGAGGATCGACCAGGCTACCCTTGAAAAGAAAGAAGTGATTGGGAGGAAATGCGCAGTTGGTAATTCACCAGACCCTCCCGCTGTGACCCGTCTCGCTCATCCTGCACGTCTCGCATCAAAGAAACTATGGTGACTGCACCGCTCAATCTCAGTTTGACCCCAGTGGTTGTGTAAGCCGTATCGTAAGTCACGAGCAGAACGAAGCAGCAAGTTTCATGATCCGGCTGATTAAGCACTGCGGCGGCCGGAAGCCGCCACTCGGTTGGCCTGTCGTCTCGTCCATATAGAGATCGCGTCGAATCTCAATCATTAACCCCGCCACTCGCCGGTCAGACTCAAAGAAACGCAGCGGAACATAGGTACCGCTAAACGGACGATTACGGGCAATTGTCACCCGCTCACGCGCACAGAGCTCTTCGATTGCCTCCACCAAATTGAGGGCGGTATGGAAGGAATCCGTCCCGAGACAGATGTGTAGTCGATCCGAGGTCTGATCGAGTTCATACGGAAGCGGGTTCGACGGAAATGAGTGCCCATCAAGAATCAAACAGTGACCAATCCGATCCACCATCCGACTCACTTGATCGGCCATCGCTTCAGCGTATGGGTCAAAGTAACGGCTCAACAGATCCTGGCGGTTGGCACCGACGCCATCATGTCGCAAGGCACGGCCATCTGAGGTCTTGGTATAGACCGCCCCCATTCCACGTCCGTGGCGCGCCATTACTTCTTCTGCATCATTAGGAAATCGCTCAGGATTAACGACGAGCCGACTGAGCCGATTGACGAACAGCATTCCGCCCAGCTCGAGAACAGGATCGAAAAGTTGGTCCGTGTACCAGTCGGTCATCCGCAGTAACTCTCGCTCCAGGTCGATGTCATTGAGGAGCAGACTCTGGCGCACGGCGGGAGGTAGCACGATTGAACTGTGTGGGACATGGACGAGTAAGGGGATTATGGGATCATCCGAAGCGTCAAGGACTTCATAGTTGCGCGGGGAGGTCCTGGGCACACTCGGCTGAGCTTCTGGCATCGCAAGCGCCCCCTTGTGTCCCCAGCAACATCGCTCACCCCCTCATTGGAAGCGGTTCGTGAGCGAGAAGAAAAGGGACACTTTCAAGAAAATCTAGGCAAAACCACACTTGGGAGGTAACGGCAGCGGGCGAATCAGTTCACGGGTTATCTTCGTAGGCTTAATAAGTGGCACCACTTCTTTTCGCTTCAAAGGGATACCAAAGATGTTCTTTAGACCCTCCTGCTTCTGCTGCCTCTCCCGCCGAGCGCTCACTGCGGTGACTGTGTGGGGACGTAGCCCAGCATTAAAGCTCTCTACTTGCTGTATTTTGGGGTCCAAGATAAAAACGAATCACCTTCAGTTCCTCATCCAGCCGGACCTTGAATCGGTCAGGCGGCTGATCTGAGGGTTGTGCCCTATCAAGGAAAATCTGGCCAATACTCTGTCCGGATATTCCAATCAACCGCGCTCGGGGAAACATAGTCTGCCAGTGATTAGCTTTCAGTTTCCACAAAGATGGATCACGGCTGAAAGGAATCGGCACAGACACCGAGACTCCAGGCATATAACTTGGTCCGCTATCACCAAATGGATTTCGCCCCGATGTCCAGCAACGTCTACTTAAGTTTCGCGCTGCTCCATCTCTGCGCGATCTTCGTGGAGCGCAAGAGGCCCGACGGCCATTACAGAAACGATATGGTCGACAACTTCTTCGGAACGCTCATTCATAAACTGATCGCGAAGGATTGCATCAACATTCGCACCAAGGGATTCCTGATGAAGTCTTAGCGCAGCGTCACGATCGCCTTCACAAAACAAGTAACCTTCTCTTCCCACCGATTGATGTTATCTTCAGCATGGATCACAAGAAATAACGCTGCCGCAAGCTGCCGTGGAGAAACGAGCCCGTTATGCACCGCGGTCCCATGCGCACAAGTCTACTGCAAAGTTGATTCAATCTCCAAATGGCTGAATGACAACAGGCCCGGGTTTTATCGGAGTCGATGGGTGGCCGGATTAGTCTCCAACTGCTCGCGTCCGTTCGTACTCTCATTCCCAGTTCAATGCTCAGCCAAGCAAGGACGGGAGGAGCTTTTGACTGCGGCTGTCGAGCGAGGCTCTTCGGAGGGCGCGCGCTCCGGGAGCAAAGAAAGCTCCTCATGCCCTTGCGTCCAACCTTCTGAGGCCGCGCGTTGCGCGAGCACAGAAGATCATCAGGCTCCATCCCCTTCCCTGCACGCTTGCTCCTTTATCCTCCTCTGGAACGACACTCGCCTCAGGCCTGACTGCGGCTGTCGAACGAGCACATTCCCATCGGGCGCGTTCCGGGAGCAAAAGACCGACACGGGTGTCGTTTCCCCCTCCTTTCTTGCGGGTCCATCCCCGCATCCCATGCTGGTGCAAGCCTCCCCGCATCAATCGCGCCTCTCTCTCACTTTCTGAACCCCTGATTTTTCCTCACATCTCGACCATATTTTTCCCCTTCCCCCACCGGCACTCCGGTTGCTCAAGCACGCCCACATCGGCGCACGGAGCAGGTAACCGGAAAGGGGGTGGCGCAGGACCGAGGCCGAAGCGCGTTTCATGTTTCCCTTTCACCTTTAACGAAATGAAGGAGGTGCCATCATGCAGAAGCCATCGTCAGTCTCGTCAGGAAATATTTCCCCTGCGATTGTCGGGCCGGATAAGGGCACGAAGGAGGTCTATGTCGTCGGCGGGATGGTCCTGGTCCTCGCCGTCGGCATTGGAGCTGTTTGGTTCTATTCACAAGACCTGGTGGCCTCGTCGGCAAACGTCTCGAATAATCGGCTGACCGACAACCAGGTCTCGACCCTACTCAAGAACCAGAGTGCAACCAGCCCGCTCAGCGAGCCCCCTGCCAAGGCAGTGCCCACCAAAGTCTCTGCAACGACCGGGGACATCATCCATACCGACATCTACTTCGAGGTGGGCCGCAAGGGCCTCACCGACGAGGCCAAGTCGATCCTCGCGACCCAAGCAGAGATCCTCAAGAAGAATGCGGACTGGGGCCTACTGGTTCAGGGCTATACGGATCAACAGGGTTCGGCCAGCTACAACAAGAAGCTGGGCATGAAGCGGGCAGACACGGTGAAGGCGGAGCTCATGAGCGCCGGCGTCGCCGAGAATCAGATCAAGATAGTAAGCCTGGGTGAAGAGGGCGTCCTCTGTATCGACAATAGCGATGTCTGCCGCAATATGAATCGACGGGTGCACTTGGAAATGCGCAAGATCGGTCAGGGGCACATGATCGTACCAACCATTTCCACTGAACCAAAGACCATCGAACCGATCCAATCAGCTGATGGCCAGAACGGCACTGCAGACAGTCACGACTCAGCCACAGACAATCTGCTTCCTTCCCTTGCCGATCCCTCGGCAACTGATCCGTCTCCACTGACGACAGATCTGGCTTCCGGCAGCTAACCGACACTGGGTCTGATCCTGGAGGAGCCGTCCGGAGTAGGTAACGATTCGAGCAAGCCCCCTTCGATTGTCGGGTTCCGCTTCTGCGTGAGGCACCCAGCCCCACGCAGGGGCCGGCCCGCATCGAGTCAACGTGGATCAATACGTGAGGACCGTTGCCTTTCGTGATGACGGTAGATGATGCGGAGGAGACGCGGAGGTCACTGGTATGTGCGGGGAAGAAGGAATAGGACCTAATTGGAATACTTCCGGCTGGTCTGCTTCGGTGCTTTCCATTCCCATGGCGGCACAGGATTGGGGTCGGCCCATAAGCCCTTGCCGGCAGCCCTAGCCAGTTGTTCGACCTCCTCGAGGCTGGCATCGCCGGAGACCGCTCGTTGCCACCAAGCCAACCCTTCTCTCAGCAGCTCGTGCCCCACATTGCGCCCGTCATGCAGGAATACCTCGGCAGACACCCGACCCTGCTTATCTCGCGTGAGCCCTTGTACGATAACATCCCGGTTGCCGACATAGGCAGCGATCGCCTGCTTCGCCTCTTTGCCATAAGGCTGCTTGAGTTCCGGGCAATCGATGTCTTTAAGATGGATCATTTCGTTGTGGCCGTCGTGACGAATGGTCAATTGATCGCCCTCGTGGACGGTGACGACTCTCGCGATAAAGTCCGCCCATGAGAGAGTCGGACTTGCAGCCAGCAAGGCGAACGCAAGGCCCGTCATAATTTGATGCTTCACCATAATTCCATATGCTAGTGTTCCAAGACCATCCGGCCAACTATTTCTCGATTTTTTTGACAACGCGGCATTCCGAAGGGAGTGAAGAATCTACACCTGCTGGCCTCATTATTCATGGCGGTTCGTGGGGAAATCGCTCGAAAGCGCGTTCCTCGTGAAGTCGATCTCGTTATTCGCGCGAAACTTGGGAGAAACGCGGGACGGGTCGGGAGTTTCATCTTCGCGAGTCGCGCCTCTCACGCTCCTCGTGCCTGTCTCGCTCACACTTCACGTGCAAGAGCAACGGGGCGGCGAGTACAGCAGAAGCGATTACGCAGCTTTTGAAGGCGGGAAACAATACCTATTCCCACCCGCCTCTTTCGCACTGTCCATCGCAGCCTTCGCACTAGCGAACAGGTCGTTGATCTCTTGGCCATCAAGCGGGTACACCACTAGCCCGAGGCTCACCGTGACGGACGGCTCCTGTTTCTCGATGGCCCAAGGCTCCGCGAACGCCTTCAGAATCCGATTGCCGACAATTTCCATATCGGCCCGGCTATTGATCCCCTCGAGCAGGCAGGTAAACTCATCCCCGCCGAGACGCGCGGCCGTATCGACTTCGCGCATAC
>Ga0209048_10006541_pt1 | contig 10895 bp, 6 predicted proteins | sample FrelakmetCRP12CR_FD_187146 | JGI IMG/M metagenome (GOLD analysis project Ga0209048, IMG submission 187146) | Freshwater lake sediment microbial communities from the University of Notre Dame, USA, for methane emissions studies - CRP12 CR (SPAdes)... | ecosystem: Environmental > Aquatic >... | reverse complement strand
GACCCGGTTCTCGGATCGAGATAGTTGTCCCGCGAATCCCGCGCAATGCTCCAGGTGAGCGCATCCGTGCTTATCCGATCACCATAGACATCGAGCTGCTTCTGGAGGGGATATGACGGTATCGTCGTTATTTTCGTCACCAGAGAGTTGTCGTAGCTGAATCTGAGCGAGGACGTGACATATTCGCCGAAACTCTTGCCCGCCGAGAGTGCAAAACCGTTTGTATCGAGCCAATAGCCGGTGTAATTTTGCGACTGTTTGTAAACATCGACTTTGCCCCAGAGCGGTTGGTCAAACAGATACGGTTCCATGAAGCTGAGAATAAAAAGCTGGCTTACCTTGCCCCACTGTGTCTTAAATTTGAGCAGTTGGCCCCGGCCGCCGAGATTACCCTGCGAAACTTCAACGATGGCCATCAGCTTGTCCACGGAACTGTAACCGCCGCCGACGCTGAACGTGCCGGTGAGCTTCTCCTTCACCTTCACGTTGAGATCCATGATCGGCTCCTGCTGTCGGCGTTCCGGCACGAGCTCGACCGTCTCAAAGAAATTGAGATTATTAATTCGTTCGTAGCTTCTTTTCAGTGCCTTTTTGCTGTAGAGATCCCCTTCATCAAGCCGCATCTCGCGACGTATCACCTTGTCGCGGGTCTTGCTGTTTCCCGTGATGTTTATCCTTCCGATGCGGACTTCGCCGCCTTCCTGAATATCGATCTGGATGGCAACTAATTTTTTTTCCGGGTCTATGTTGAATTGTGGTATGACGTTTGCGAAGGGCCGCGCGATGCTGTCGTAGCGGTCCATGATCCTGTTCACGTCCTGACGGAGAACCTCCCTGCTGAAAATATCTCCCTTTGCCAGTTTGATCTCTTTCGCCATAGCTTCATCGGAGATAAGCGCGTTTCCCTTCAATGCTAGGGAACCAACCCGGAACTGGTCGCCTTCTTTGATATTGATGCGTATGACGAGTTCGTTCTTCCTGGTGAACGTTTTCAATGGTCCCCAGAAATAGCATTCACGAAAGGTGTGGATCTTTGGCTCGATGATCGGATCGTCCACGACGACCTGAATATAGCCTTTGTTGTAATAGAGATTTCTGATAATCTCCAGGTCTTCCTTGAGTTCTTCCGTCCTCAGCGTGCCGCTACGGTCGAGAGCGGACAAGAGCCAGCGATCCTTGTTCTTGATGGCGGCCTTGATCTCCTGTGCGGAAACCGCCTTATTGCCGATGATGATGACTTCCTCTAATCGTACCTTTTTCCCCTCCTCGATATAAAAGGTAACGTTCCGGTCGCCGTTGCGAAGTTCGGTGACAATGGGCACCACGACTGCGTCATAGAACCCATCGTCCTGGTATTTGAGCCGTATTTTCTCGGCATTATCATTGATGAGCTGCATGTTGAAAGCCGTCCGGGTGAGCAGCGTCAGGCCTTCCTTCAGCTTTTCAGTCGTCAGTTCATCGTTGCCCTCGAAGGTAATATCACGAATGAGCGGCTTTTCCGTTACGGAAAAGATGACCTTAAGCCCGTTTTCAAAACCCTCGGTCCTTACCTGGACGTCCTCAAAATGCCCGAGCTGATACAGCACCTTGATGTCTTCACGGATAATAGCCGGCGAAAAGACATCACCTTCCCTTGTTTTGATCTTGGCAAGGATTGTTGAGGTCTCGATTCTCTTGTTGCCCTGCACCTCGATCAGGGTGACCTTGGTATCAACCGCCGCACTGATATTTGTAAAAACAAAAAGAAACAGGAACGTCAGCACTCCGATAGGAGCACGGCATATATACACGTTTAGAACATCCTCCATTCACCGCATAAGAACGGACTACTATATCATGGGGCGGAGAATGTGTAAACATAAAATTTATACGGATAGCCTTGCCAGGGCTTCATTCGACAGGAGAATTCCGCGGTCGGTGAGCCTCAGGCGTCCTTCCGTCAGCCGGAGAAGTCCCGCATCCCTAAGGGGGACCGCATTCCTCTCAAGCCTGTTCAGAAGATCGGGTCCGAACTGAAGCTCAAAACGAAGAATGTCCAGTCCCTTCATGGTGCGGAGTCCCAGGAGGATTGTTTCCCTCGCTGATGGCACCAGGCCGATAGTTTCCCGGGCTTCCACTGCGGAACGTCCGGATGACAGTCGTTGCGAATATTCCGTTGTATCGGAAATATTTGCGTATCGCGTCCCTGAGATGAACGACCATGCCCCCGGACCGAGACCGAGGTATTCTCCCCGGTCCCAATAGTTCATATTATGCCGGCACTCATATCCGGGCAGGGAGAAATTCGATATCTCGTAGTGTCCATAGCTCGCGTTGTTCAGCGTCTGTACAGCGCGCTCGTACATTGCCGCGATGACCTCATCATCTGGCAACGTGAATCCGCCCGCCTCCGCCGCCCGCTTGAACTGAGAACCATCGTCAAGCGACAGGCTGTAGGCAGATACGTGCTCCGGTTTGAGCGCCATGGCCGTGTCAAGGGTCTCTTCCCAATGGGTTGCGGTTTGTCCCGGTATTCCATAGATGAGGTCCACGCCGATATTGATGAATCCAGCGATCCTTGCGAGTCTGAACGCATCAGCAGCCTGTTTCGCCGTGTGAAGCCTGCCCAGGGTTTGAAGGATCTCGTCCGAGAAGGACTGTACCCCCAGGCTGAGCCTGTTTACTCCCTGATCAAGTAAAAGCGAGAGCTTCTCGCTCGTGACCGTGTTCGGGTTTGCTTCTACCGTAAATTCAGCGCTCTCATCGATCAGGAAATGGCTCCTGATAACTTTTATGAGCAGCCCCAGCTGGAAGGGAGAAAGAACAGTCGGTGTGCCTCCGCCAATATAAATGCTGCTAAAGGGCCTGTGGCTGAAATCATCTCGATACGTTTCTGCTTCGTTTTTAATGCCGGATATGAATTCATCAGCTCTGTCAGGTTCGTACGTTGTTGAATAAAAGCCACAGTACCGGCACTTTCCGACGCAAAAAGGGATATGGATATAAAGAGATAGCATATTGATTTTTCGGTTAACGATACGGATACGATAAGATCGCTTGTATCAATCCGTAAAGATTCGCAACCCAGATGCCAGTAGGCTCATAGGCTGAAGACTGAGGGCTGACGTAAGCAGTTATCAGGCTGAAGGCTGACGTGTCCTATAAACCTTTCACCATGCACTTCAATCTATTCACCTTCAGTCTATCCACCTGAGTAGTTACGTAATTCGATTTTTAAGTTATTGGATGTTATGTTGCATTCCGGGTAACGGTGAAAATCAGCGCAGACTCATCGCAGTCGGGAAACTTGACGCAGTTCAGGCAGTCGGTCCATATCTTATGAGGCAGCTCCTTCTTATCCACATCGATAAAACCGAGCTTTCTGAAAAAGCCGGCCTGATAGGTCAGCACAAACACCCTGTCAACCCGCAGTTCAGACGCTTCTGCCAAGCATTGTCGTACCAGCTCAGTGCCGATACCATGCTTTATCCGGTCCTGCCGCACGGCGAGCGAGCGTACCTCGGCAAGTCTGTCCCAGCTTACGTGGAGCGCGCACACGCCGACGAGCGAACCGTTGTCCTCGCAGACGTGAAAATCACGAAGATGTTCATAGAGCTCGTTCAGGGTGCGGGGCAGCATCTGTCCCGAATCGGCATAGTTATTGACCAGCGATTGGATAGCCTTCACATCCACGAACGTTGCCTTGCGTATCATGGGGAAAAATTACTCTGTTGACGTGATAAAGTCAAACAAAAAGTGGAAGATTTCCCTGTCTCAAACTATTCCTTATATTCTCGTGTATCCAGCACCGGCCTCACCTTTTTAAAAAGAACCGTCGGCGAAGCCGGTTTGAAAAGAAAGCTCGGCCCTTCATCAAGGAAGCCCCGCTTTATGAACGACTTTCTCAACACACATGATCTCCGATAAGCAAAAGGACTCTTGACTTTAACCTGTTGATTGGAGTATATTTTAAACAAGATGAGTGAAATCATTGCTACGATGAAGGCGGTTCCTCAAATATGATGTTCGAAAAATTCACGGAACGCGGAAGAAAAGTAATCGTCTACGCACGGGAAGAGGCGGAGCGGCTCCAGAACGATTACTTGGGAACTGAGCACGTCCTTCTCGGTACGCTTCGTGAAGAAGACGGCATTCCGGTCGCCGTCCTTCGCAAGATGGGCATTGATGTGGATCAGATACGCATTGAGGTGGAACGCAACCTGCCCTCGAGCGGGAACACCCTCACCTTCGGCGACATCCCCTTTACTCCCCGTGCAAAAAAAGTCCTTGAATATGCCGTTGAGGAAGCACGTCTTCTCGGACATAACTATATCGGCAGTGAACACCTGCTCCTCGGCCTGATCCGTGAGGAGGAAGGCATTGGCGGCAAGATCCTTCGCAGTTTCGGCGTGAACCTGCTCGGCTCCCGCCAGCTGGTCATCAACTACCTTCGTCGCGCAGCGACCCAGGTGAGCGCAAAAAAGAGCCCCACGCCGGCCCTCGATGAGTTCAGCAGAGATCTTACCCAACTTGCCAAGATGGGCAAGCTCGATCCGGTCATCGGACGGGATCAGGAAATTGAGCGTCTTCTTCACATTCTCTCCCGCAGGACCAAGAACAACCCCGTCATTATCGGCGAGCCCGGCATCGGCAAAACGGCCATCGTCGAGGGACTTGCGCAGCGGATCGTCAATTCAGACGTTCCGGAGAACATCCTGAACCGTCGTGTGGTATCGCTCGACCTGGGCGCCCTGATCGCAGGCACCAAATACCGCGGCCAGTTCGAGGAACGGCTCAAGATCGTCATGAAGGAGATCGTCCAGGCTGATAACATCATCCTGTTCATCGACGAGTTGCACACGCTGGTAGGCGCGGGAGCCGCTGAAGGATCCATCGATGCGTCCAGCATGCTGAAGCCGGCCCTTGCGCGCGGCGAGGTCCATTGCATCGGAGCAACCACACTGGATGAGTTCCGAAAGCACATTGAGAAGGACGGCGCCCTCAAACGGCGGTTCCAGCCTATCTACGTGCAGCCGCCAACCCTTGATGAGACCATTAACATCATCAAAGGTCTCCGTTCAAAGTACGAAATGCACCATAAGATCAAGATCACCGATGAGGCGGTTGTCGCTTCCGCGCACCTTTCGGACCGCTATATGACGGACCGGTTCCTTCCCGATAAGGCCATCGACGTGATCGATGAGGCGGGAGCGAAGGCGAAGCTCAAACGCTACACCTACCCCACCGAGATGAAGGTCATCGAGAAAAAACTAAAAAAACTCGAACAGGAGAAGAACCTGTTCTCGCGGATCAAGGATTATGTCCGGGTGGAATCCATCCAGGAAGAGGAAGACCGCCTTCGCGAAACGCTCGACGGCATTCACAAGGACTGGAAGGACGATCAGGAGAAGAACGTCCCCATCGTCGATGAAGAGGACATAGCGTTGATCGTGTCGCACATCACCGGCATACCCCTTTCGCGGCTCGAGGAAAAAGAGGCGTCCCGCCTTCTCAGAATGGAAGAAGAGATCCACAAGAGGATCGTGGGCCAGGACGCTGCGATCGAGGCGGTGTCCCGTGCCATTCGCCGCTCACGGGTCGGGCTCAAGACGCGCAAGCAGCCCATCGGCTCGTTCATCTTCCTCGGCCCCACCGGCGTTGGCAAGACCGAACTAGCTCGTTCGCTCGCACAGTTCCTCTTCGACACTGAAGACGCGCTCATTCGCGTCGATATGTCGGAATATATGGAAAAGTTCAGCTCCTCCCGGCTTGTCGGCTCGCCTCCCGGGTATGTCGGGTATGATGACGGCGGACAGCTGACGGAAAAGATCAGGCGCCGTCCCTACTCGGTTGTCCTTTTTGACGAGATCGAGAAGGCCCACCCGGATATCTTTAACATGCTTTTACAAGTACTCGACGACGGCTTTATGACGGACAGCTTCGGCAGAAAAGTTGATTTTCGCAATACCATCATCATCATGACGTCGAACCTTGGCGCCAGAATGATCGATAAGGATACGACGCTGGGTTTCCAGCAGGCAAGTTCCAGGACGCAATACGATAAAATGAAGGACAATGTCACTTCGGAACTCAAGAAGGCGTTCAACCCCGAGTTCCTGAACAGGATTGACGACGTGGTCGTCTTCCATCCGCTCACCAATGAGCACCTCATCAAGATCGTGGACATGCTGGTCCTTGAGCTGAATAACCAGATGATGCATGACCGGAACATAGAGCTCGAGGTAAGTCAGGAAGTGAAAGATTGGCTCATTCAGGAGAACTTCCAGCCCACCTACGGCGCGAGGCCCATGCGTCGGGCCGTTCAAAAGCACCTTGCGGATCAACTTTCAGAGGACATCTTGAGAGGACGCTTTAAGGATGTGCACAAGGTGCTGGTGACGCTCAAGAACGGCGTGATTGTATTTCAGGAAGCGGAGTCCGTCGTGCTAGCCAACGTGTGATCTGTGTCTTGGTCTGGTTTCTTCATTTCCCTCACACCTTAACCCCCAACGCCTTGCTGTCTTCACTATCGTTGAGCTGACCGAAAAAAGCCGTAATAAGACAATGGGCAAGCCGCAGGATCTTGCACGAGCGATTATTGCTCTGGCCCTTTTTCGATGTCGTATTGACTATACGTGAGTTGTAGTTTATACTGGATTTCGCTGAAGTGGACGGTGGTGAACTATTTTGGTATAGTCTTGATAATGTGATGTGGGTTCAAATATCTACGTTGAGGGAGAACATGCATGATACACAAAGATGACAAACCTGTATGTGAAGCAGCAAATTTATTCAAGGAGGAGATCCTTGGGATTATGCCAGATATTCCCCTGCCCCAGCTCGTTGACATGGTATCAGTGTATATTTACTATCACTACGGCATTACCAAAGAAGAAGCGAAAAAAGTTATCGAAAAGACCTGTTTATGAGAACTCAATAGATTAAACGTTATGCTATCTCTTTCACGGAACCGTTGCGTGTCATCCATGTTATATGGTCGACGCTAAGATGTCCGTGAAGGGATTTATATTCATTTTGATGATGATCGAGTAATATCCTCTCTGCTCACGTCAGCTTATTTTTATTATAAACCTGTTCACCTCTGTCATTACCTGAAGCGGGGCTGTCTGTGCATTTTGCAGAAGGTATATATTTTTTTTGGAACCCCGGTAAAGAAGTGATGTCCCTTTTCCTGATCGAAGCGGTTTGAACGTAACACCCTCAGGCAGATCGATCCCGTCATCACCAGTTCTCTGTTCGTCGCTAAAAACAAGATAATCGTTTAAAAAAGGAATAATTCTGTTCAGGCGATCAATGAGCGCCTGCTTGTCGTCAGCGCTTCTTTGTTCCGATCGGTATGACATGCTCAGCGCCCTCATGCCTTTTGGAGCGATTGCGACATCATCCTTGGCGCCGAAAGAGAGCGTAAAAAAATCCCGGGGCGACTGATAGTCCGGAAGATAAAGCACCTCCGGGCACATACCAACCGGCACGACGGTATCCCTCAGTCCCATGAAGATCGTCGACGAATCGTAGCGAGGCGACAGATTCAGGAGTATTGTGTCAGCGTCTATGACCCCCTGTTTTGATTTAAAACCTACAATATGGCTGCCTCTCGACGCGAACTCGGTTTCCGTCTGGTTATAGAGAATCTCACCACCCTGTTGAAGAATTGTGCTATTCAGCTGATCGGCGAGTTTTTTGAAGCCACCTTCGAGGTAGAGCGGCGGAGCATCGCATAACGCGACAAGGTCAACCAGGGGAAGTTCTGCAATACGTCTTTGAAAGAAATAAAGCGACTGGATATCGAAGAAAGCTGTTAATTCTCTGCTGAAGCCGTAGTGCCGGATAAACCCGGCAGCAGAACGGTGCTTCGTCACGTATGCCCAAAAACGGCTTTTTACCATCTTCTCTGCCAGTCTATGCAGATCCTGGTAGAACTTCATCAGTGTATTTACTTCTTTGGGGAATTCCCTTCTGAGCTCCTCAAGCGTTTCGCCCTGATCGGCAAAGATGGTGATCCTGTGGTCAGGAAGCGCCACTTGATAGCAGGGGGATTGAACGGAAACGCTATGAACGATCCCGAGATTCGCAGAGAGTGTGTGAAACGCCCCTCCCCTTTCAAAACCATAGGACAGCGCCGGTGATGCACAGAAGCTGTATCCATCTCTTGCATATGCTCCCACAGCCCCGTTCAAGGATCCGCCGCGCTCAATGACGAGAACTCTTTTCTTCTTCCCGGACAACAGTGCTGCAACGGCAAGTCCGCCGAGCCCTGCACCGACCACGGCTACATCGTATTTCGGCACTTGTCCTCCCATTCGATAGAAACAAAGGTTCTTTCGTATCTAAGTTGAAAAAGTTTTTCTTACCGCGGAGACGCTGAGGCACAGAGAACTAACTCAAATTTTATAAAAAGATTACCACAAAGGGTTTCAGAGCTTTAATTCCTCAAATGCCCCGTGCCTTTCTCCGCGCCTCTGCGTTTATACATTGGCTTTCAACTTCTTTAGAATGACACAAAACAAAAAAAGGAAACAGGGAATCTCATCGAGTCTCCTATTTCCTTTCTTTATTTTTCATAGCTTTGGTGACAACGGAGAAGGTTATTTTGTGGTTCCTCTTTCACGCATGGCTTCTTTGCGAGAGAGACGAATTTTCCCCTGCCGGTCGATCTCAAGCACCTTGACGAGCACCTCATCCCCTTCTTTCAGCTCATCGGTAACTTTTTCGAGCCGCTGGTCGGAGATCTGAGAAATGTGCAACAATCCGTCGGTGCCGGGGAATATTTCCACAAAGGCGCCGAAATCCATGATCTTCCGAACCTTTCCCATGTAGATCTTGCCGACCTCGGCGTCCTGGCAGATGCCACGGATGATCTCTTTTGCCTTGAGGGCGGCTGCTTCGTCTGACGAAGCGATATTGATCGTACCGTCGTCCTCGATATCGATCTTCGCGCCGGTCTGTTCCACGATGCTGCGGATAACCTTGCCGCCGCTGCCTATCACATCCTTGATCTTGTCCGTGTTGATCTTCATGGTGATGATGCGCGGCGCGAAGGTGCTCAGGTTCTTTCTCGGCTCCGCAAGCGTCTCAAGCATCTTGCCGAGGATATGCAGCCGCCCCTCCTTCGCCTGGTGAAGGGCCGTGCGCATAACATCGATCGTGATCCCCTCGATCTTCATGTCCATCTGAAGCGCGGTGATGCCCTGGCTCGTCCCGGTGACCTTGAAATCCATGTCCCCGAGATGGTCCTCCAGCCCGAGGATATCCGAAAGCACAATGACCTTATTCCCTTCCTTGATGAGACCCATGGCGATACCCGCCACCGGCGCCTTGATGGGCACACCCGCATCCATGAGCGCCAGCGTCCCGCCGCAAACCGTCGCCATGGAAGACGAGCCATTGGACTCAAGGATGTCTGATACGATCCTGATGGTATACGGGAACTCCTGCTTGGTCGGCACCATTGCCTTCAGGGCACGCTCAGCGAGCGCCCCGTGGCCGACCTCACGCCTGCCCGGCCCGCGGAGGGGCTTGGTCTCACCCACGCTGAATGGCGGGAAATTGTAGTGCAGCATGAATGTCTTGAAGTACTCGCCCTCGAGGGAGTCTATGCGCTGTTCATCCACCGACGTTCCGAGGGTGGCTACCACCAGCGCCTGGGTTTCGCCGCGGGTGAACAGGGCCGATCCATGCGTACGGGGGAGCATGCCGACAACGGAGCTGATAGGCCGGATCTGGTCCGGCTTTCGTCCGTCAGCGCGCACATTCTTTTCCAGGATGATCTTTCGGACCTCATCCTTTTCGAGACTGAAGAATATCGTCGATATCTGGAGATTTCTCGTCGGTTCTTCGTTCTTAAGCTTCGCCTTGATCTCGTCGAGCAGCGCATCGAGGGTCTTTTGACGCTCCATCTTGTCCGGAATGACGATGGCGGTCAGCAAACGTTCCATGGCCAGCGCAGCAACCTGCCCGGCAAGGTCCTTATCGATCTCGACCGTCTTCACCGGCCGCTTGGGTTTTCCGACCTTCGCGGCAAGTTCGTTCACCAGCGCGACGATCTTTTTTATCTCACGATGCGCGGTCTCGAGGGCCTCGAGCATCTGTTCCTCGGTCAGCTCGTTCGCTCCGCCTTCGACCATCATGATGGCATCGGCAGTGCCGGCCACGACCAGGTTGAGTTTCGTGGTCTCAAGCTCCGTATGATCGGGATTGATGATATACTTGCCGTCGACCAGCCCTATCCGAACGGCCCCGATGGGGCCCCTGAACGGGATATCGGATATCGCGAGAGCGGACGACGAAGCGATCATTCCCATGAGGTCCATGGAACTTTCATCGCCGATCGAGAGTACCGAAGCGATGATCTGCGTGTCGAAATAGTATCCATCGGGGAACAATGGCCTGATCGGCCGGTCAATGAGCCGCGACGTCAGGATCTCTTTTTCGGTCTGGCGTCCCTCGCGTTTAAAGAACCCGCCCGGGATCCTTCCGGCAGCGTAGGCCTTTTCCTGATAATCCACCGTTAACGGTAGAAAATCAACATTGGCGCGTTCTACTTTCGAAGAAACGGCCGTTGACAGGACTACGGTATCTCCGTACCTGACGACAACGGCGCCATTAGCCTGTTTTGCCATTAATCCTGTTTCCAGGATTATTTTTTTCCCGCCTATCTCTGATTCAACTGTTGTGACCATGAAACCTCGCTCTTCCCATTACAATCGTTATGCTACTTTCGAATTCCCAGCTGCTCAATAACCTTGCGATAGCGGTCAAGATCGTTCGTCTTCAGGTAATTCAGATGCCGGCGCCGCTGCCCGACCATTTGCAGAAGACCTCTCCGCGAATGTTGATCGTGCTTGTGCGCCTGCAAATGCTCCGTCAGATGGCTGATTCGTCCGCTCAGAATTGCT
>Ga0209048_10006540_pt1 | contig 10895 bp, 11 predicted proteins | sample FrelakmetCRP12CR_FD_187146 | JGI IMG/M metagenome (GOLD analysis project Ga0209048, IMG submission 187146) | Freshwater lake sediment microbial communities from the University of Notre Dame, USA, for methane emissions studies - CRP12 CR (SPAdes)... | ecosystem: Environmental > Aquatic >... | reverse complement strand
GGAGACGATGGAGCTGTGGCAGATCCTGGGCGCCGCCCTCGTCATCGCCTCCGTCATCGGACTGCAGACAGGTAGGGAGTCGGCGAAAAACGTCTAAAGGCCACTTGACTTTTTACCTTGCAGGCTTCATCTTATATGCAGATAATATATCCCCTTTCTCACAGAACACATCAAACGGGTGTTCGTCCGCCGACGGAATGATGAAGGAGCGCCGCCCGGAAATACGGGTGGAAGGCAACCTGTCAACCTCTCTGGCAAATCATCAACGGAATTCATTAGCGTCAATCACTGGACATTCAACCTTTAAAAAGGAGGGTCACAATGTCACTATTTGGAATCCAGGCCTCTGTCATGGTGCACGTCCTGTTCGGCGTGCTGGGGATCCTCCTGGCGGTTGCGCTTCTCGTGTACATCCTGAATCTGAACGAGAAGAACATCCCCAGGATACGGAGTCTGAGCCTCTACACGGCAGTGTCCATTTGCTTATCCTATGTCATCGGCGGGTGGTGGTATGTAGTCTATTACTACCCCGAAAGGGACATCATCCGCGCAGGTGCATGGAAGTGGGCGCACACGTTCTTCATGGAGTGGAAGGAGCACCTTTTCTTTGCGCTGCTCTTCCTGAGCATCCTTCTGCCGATCATCGCCTACCGCAATGACCTCATGGTCCCGGAAAATCGGAGGCTCCTGCTCATCGTCACCGCGCTGGTCGTCATCATCGGTCTCGCAATGGACGGTTCGGGAGCGATCATCAGCAGGGGACTCGTCGTAGGATACCAGGGGAGGTGAAAGCAATGACAAGCACGACACTGGACAAAACAACGATCGGTTTCGGCCTTTCTGCGGCCGTGGTGAGCATCCTTAACACACTGCTGGTCATCTTCAAGGAGCTGACACCTCCTTTCAAGGCAGGCATGGCCAGTGCGATGGGACATCACTGGACGACCCACGGGGCGATGGTCATCGTGCTTTTCATCGTGCTGGGCTTCATCTTCTCAGGCATGGCCAAGCCCGAGTCCTGGGGCGCTGAAAAACTGGGGAAGACGATCCTGTGGGCTGTGATCATCGCAGGGGGCGCCCTGGCGGCGTTCTACCTGCTGCACTGATTGCGCGACAGGCGGAAAGAGCCCTCGCGAGTGAACTACCCCGCAGCAAGCTACGGGGTATCAAACAAGGATGTCATGCCCGTGAAAACGGGCATCCAGAAATCCATCCTGGATTCCCTCTTTTGAGGGAATGACAAATTCGAAGCGAGCTTCGGGGAATTGTACCCGTAGTGACTAAAATTGAAATAAAGACAGGACGCCCCTCCATTCCAGCGTGAACGGCAGGGTTCGCCCTGTCTTTATTTTTTTGTCATCTCTTTCTCTTTCTGCTATGTTTTTCGCGTCGATTTCTCGACGCGCTGATGCACAGCAGGTTAGCCCTTTACACCCGCATCCAAGGAGCCCGCCATGGCAAAACTGGAGAGTCACGGAAGAATGAAAACGCCTGCCCTTGTCATCGTCGTTACAGGACTTTTTATCGTCTTGGTGAGCCTGTTCTCCTGTCTGAACCGGGCCACCGCCGACAATCAGGACACTGAAGGAGCGAAGAAAGCATTTGCCGAGGCCGCAGTAGTCCTGTTCCACCCGCGCTGCATGAACTGCCACCCTTCGGGGGATGCGCCGACGATCCGGGACGACTCGCAGCCCCACATGTTCAACGTCAAGCGCGGCCCCGAGGGCAAAGGGGTCGGGGCGATGAACTGCACGCTGTGCCACGGGGAGGCGAACAAACCCGGAGGACCCCCCGGTGTGGCCAACTGGCACATGCCTCCCGAGAGCATGCCCATGGTCTTCCAGGGCCGCACGCCCGGGGAGCTGTGCCGTCAGCTGAAGAACCCGAAGCTGAATGGCGGAAGGACGGGGGAACAGATCATCGAGCACATAGGCAAAGACCCCTTGGTCCTGTGGGGATGGAACCCCGGCGAGGGACGGTCGGTCCCGAAGATGAGCCACAAGGAGTTCTCGGCGAAGATGAACGAGTGGGTAAAAAAGGGAGCCTCCTGCCCGGAATGAGGGTAAATAGTTGATAAGTTGATTAGTTAAAAAATTGAGACGGTAAGAGAAATAAAAGAAGCGGGCGGAGATCACTCCGCCCGCGTACTGAACCGAATCAAATCCCCCTCACCCCCCCCTTTTTGTCACAAAGGGGGACCCATCATCAAATCACCTTCCGGAGTGCGTCGAGGAAGCGCTCGACGTTTTCCTTCCTGGCCGTGTGGCCCATGAGGCCGATGCGCCAGATCTTCCCCGCAAGAGGCCCGAGCCCGCCGCCGATCTCGATCTTGTACTCGCTGCGAAGGCTGCGCCGGGCGGCAAGCTCGTCTATGCCTTCCGGGCAGTAGGCCGTGTTCAGCATCGGGAGCCTCCTGGTTTTTTCGACAACCATTTTGAGGCCCATCTCCTCGAGGCCCTTCACGAGCAGCTGGTGGCTGTCCCGGTGGCGCTTGAAGACTTGCACCGGGCCTTCCTCCAGGATGAGCAGCAGCGCCTGGTAAAGGGCGTAGATCATGTTTACGGGGGCCGTGTGGTGATAGACGCGGTTCTGGCTCCAGTAATTTGCGATCAGCGAGATATCCAGGTACCAGTTGGGGACTCTGGTCTTGCGCGCGCCCAGTTTGGCCATGGCCTTGTCGGAGAAGGAAAGCGGGGCAAGGCCCGGCGGGCAGGACAGGCATTTCTGGGTCCCGCTGTAGAGGGCGTCGATCCCCCAGTCGTCCATGCGGACCTCGATGCCACCCAGGCTCGTCACGGTGTCGACAAGGTAGATCGTGTCAGAGCCCTTCAGGAGGGCCCCGATCTCTTCCACGGGGTTGCACACACCCGTCGACGTCTCTGCGTGGACCACCGCCACGATCCGGTAGGTCTTTTCCTTCAGCTTCTTCGCCACGTCCTCCACGATGACCGATGTGCCCCAGATGAACTCGAGGGCATCGACCTCCGCGCCGAGCCGGCTTGCGACCTCGCGCATCCTCACGCCGAAGACCCCGTTGATCAGGATCAGCACCTTGTCGCCGGGCTCGACGAGGTTGACGAAGCAGGCCTCCATGCCGGCCGAACCGGTCCCGGAGATGGGTACGGTCAGGTTGTTCTTCGTGTTCAGGAGCGTGCGGAGGTGCTCCTTAAGATCGTCCATGATCTTCAGGAAGTAGGGGTCGAGGTGACCCAGGGTCTTTTTGCTGATCGCCTCGTAGACTTGCGGGGGCACGCAAGAGGGTCCCGGCCCCATGAGCAGAACCTCTTCTATCCCTCCGAGCAGGTTCTTCATCGCTGCATCCTCCTTTCAAGTGGTCGCACCGCCTCATCACGGCAGGTCCCGTGCAATATGGCACATCCAGCAGAAATCTTCAACCGCTGACCGTTTCGGCGGGCACCGGATGAGGCACGTCTACTTTATTTGAAATGCTTACCATAAAAAAAGGGCCTGCCGTCCGACAGACCCTCTTTTTGTTTCTTACCCCCTACCCTTCTCAGCGCCTGCGGCGCTAGTCCCTGGGAACGAGAACGATCTCTATCCGCCTGTTTTTCGTACGCCCCTCCGCCGTGTCGTTCTCCGAGACGGGGCGGTACTCCCCGTAGGCTGCTGCAGACAGGAGGGCGGGATCGACGCCGAGCCGCTGGAGATACCGGGCCACGTTGATGGCGCGGGCCGCCGAGAGCTCCCAGTTCGAGGGAAACGCCCGGGCGAGCGCGCCGCCGATTTTGACATTGTCCGTGTGCCCCTCGACGAGGATTGCCTTGTCCTCCACCTGGCCGATGACCTCGGCCACCTTTTGCAGGACTTGCCTGCCCTCGGGCTTGATGTCGGCCCTTCCCGAATCAAAGAGGATGGCGTCGACCATGTTCACGGTGAGCCTCCCCTGGAGTTCGGTAATCGTCACCTGCCCCTCGGCGATTTCCGATTTCATTTTCTCGATCATCTGCGTATAGGTCTTGCTGACCTCCTGAACCTTTTCCTCCCGGTTCTTTTCGATCTGACCGATCTGCTCCTGCTGGGACTGGACCTTCTTCACCAGTTCCTCGTTCTGCTTCCCGAGCCGCTCGACTTCTTCCTTGCAGGTGGCAAGCCCCTGCTCGAGGCTGCCGGCCTCTTCCACCTTTTTCAGATAGGTGCTTTCCTTGACTATGCACCCCGACACGGACAGGGCCAGCATCCCGACGACCGCCAGAAGCCAACTTTTTTTCATCATCTGCAATCCTCCCCTTTCAGGAGCGTGAACGACGCAAGAATCGGTTCCTCCGGTGAGCCCATGGATCGACCGGTCCCCGGTACCCTCTTTGATAGGGAAAGGCCCGAATCCTGTCAAGCCTCATTTTGGCAGTGCAAAAGGCCCTTTCCTTCCGCAATACTCAGGATGAGACTGCCTGCCACAAAAGGCTTGATTTCTCCTTTTATCTGGTATAAAAGTACAGGTTCAAAAATTTCATATTCAGGCACTCCTTGCCCGGACCCTGTGCCCGGGCTATAGAGCCGAAAGGAGGTCAAAAGACTTGAAGCGTTACGAAACTCTGTTCATCGTCCAGTCCGAGCTGCCCAGCGAGGACATCACCGCCATCATCGACCGATACAGCAAGATCATCACCGACATGAAGGGGACTGTCCTGAAGGTCGAGAGATGGGGAAAGCGAAAGCTTGCCTACCTCATCCGGAAGCAGGCCCGGGGGTTCTACATCCTCATCGATTTCGCCGGCAGGCGCGAGATCGTCGCAGAGGTGGAGAGGATCCTGAAGTTCGACGACAAGGTCCTGAAGTACATGTCCTTGAGGCTTTCCGACAGCATCACGGCGGAAGAGATCGAAAAAGAACTGGCAGGAACCCAGAAGGCCGACACTCCCCCGGCTTCCATCATCCCGGCGCAACCCATTACACCGACAACGACAACGACCACGACGACGTCCGCGACGTCGGAAGCCACGACGGAGGGATAGCAACATGAGAACGCCTTCAGACAGCACAACGGGCAGCCGGCCCAGGACGGGGGGTCCGGGCGGAAGAGATTCGAGAGGACCGGGAGGCGGACCCGGAAGGCCGAAGTCCGACCGGAGAGTCTACCACCGGAGGAAGGTCTGCCGGTTCTGCACCGATTCGAACATGAAAATGTCCTACAAGGACATGGACACGCTCCGGTACTTCGTGACGGAACGCGGAAAGATCATCCCCAGGCGCATCACGGGCAACTGCGCGCTCCACCAGAGGGCGCTGACGGTCGAGATCAAGCGCGCCCGTAACATCGCCCTGCTGCCCTACCTGGTGACGGAAAGCTGACAGCGGTGATGCCTGTGCGGAAACGGCAGGCGGCGGGTACGGTCTGAAACCGGCGATTCGAGGACAGCGTTCACTTGGATGTAGGCAAAAACTTCAACGTGAAGGAATTTATTCTGGGTGTTGGCATCACGACTGGTTTTTTTCTCCTCGTGGTTCTGAACCCCATTGTCGGTTTTATATTCAGCCTGTTCGCTCCGCTTCCGATCGCCTTCTTTTACTGGAAGATGGGGCGGGTTCCCGGGATCGCCATGTTCGTCGTGTCTTTCGGTCTTCTCGTGGCCGTTTTCCGGATCGGCGGTTTCGTGGAAAGCCTCTCGTTTTTCCTGGTGCTAGGATCGGCGGGAGTCATCATCCCCGAAGTCCTGGGAAGGCGATACGGGATCGAGAAGACGGTGGGCCTGTCGGTTGCCGGGCTTGTCGCGGTGATCGTCGCGGTGCTGGCCTGGTACGGTCAGATTCTGGAACGCGGCATCCTGGACATTGTCCGGGGGTACGTGATCGACAGCATCCAGTACAGCATCGCGCTTTACGAGGAGATCGGGATCCCCCAGGATCAGCTTGACGCGCTGCGTGAAGGCGCCCCCCAGGTTGCAGGCTGGATCGTGGATCACGGTGCAGCGCTTTTTCTCATGAGCACGACATTTCTCATCTGGCTCAACGTGCTCGGCATGCGGATGTTTTTCCAGGGACGGGATCCCTCGTTCCCCGATTTCGGCGATCTCACCTGCTGGAAGATGCCGGACTGGGTCGTCTGGCTCGTCATCGCAGCGGGGGTCCTGATGATCGTCCCCGAGGAAATCGCGCAGATCATCGGGCTCAACGGTATGATTATTCTGCTTTTTCTCTATCTCCTCCAGGGACTTTCGATTGTCCAGTTCTTTTGCAGGAAGAAAAACATCCCGAGATACCTCCGGGCCCTTTTTTACGCCCTGATTGTGATATACCAGTACCTGCTGGTTTTTATCTCCGCCATCGGCCTGTTTGACATCTGGGTCGACTTCAGAAAGATGAACCGCCCCGCGAACGACACGACGGCGTGAAGGTTGAAGGCCCGAGGATCGAGGCTCGAGGAACGAGGCACAAAAGAAAGCAGCTCATCTGTAAAAGGAGGATGTGGCATGAAGGTTATTTTGAACGAAGACGTTGAATCCCTCGGCAAGCGCGGGGATACGATAAAGGTTGCCGACGGCTATGCGAGGAACTTCCTGATGCCGAAGGGGCTCGCCATCGCAGCCACGAGCAAGTCCGCCCAGAAGATTGAGCACGAAAAGAAGCTCATTGCCAAACGCGCCGAAAAGGAAAAGAAGAACGCCGAAGCCATGCTGGCAAGCTTCGCCGGTGTGGCGGTGACCATCGCCCGCAAGACGGCGGACCAGGAGAAGCTTTTCGGCTCCGTGATGGCCAAGGACATCGAGAAGGGCCTGGCAGACCAGGGGTTCAAAGTGGACCGCAAGCAGATCGTCATGGACGAGCCGATCAAGCAGCTCGGGGAATTCCCCGTCAAGATCAAGCTCTACTCGGGGATCTCAGCGGACATCACGGTAAAGGTTGTGGAAGGGGCGTAAACGCCGGGCGTAGGGCGTAGGGCTAAAGGCACAAGACAACGGGAATAATCATTTGTTTCGGTTGCCTTTCTTGATACGAGCGGCTCGGCACCTATTCACTGTATGTAGAGAACCAGTGACCTTGCGCCATTAACCATAAGCCTTTAGCCATAAGCCCTTGGCCATTATGCTATGAAAGAACTCGACCTCTCAATCCTCAAAGTACCGCCCCAGAACCTGGAGGCCGAGCAGTCCGTTCTCGGCGGCATCCTCCTCGAGAACGTCGCCATCAACCCGGTTCTGGAACTCATGACGGGCTCCGATTTCTACAGTGACGCCCACCGGAAGATCTTCGCGGCGGTACTGGAGCTCTCCGAGCGCAACCAGCCCATCGACCTCATCACGCTGAGCAATTACCTGAGGGACAAGAAGCAGCTCGATGCCGTGGGCGGAGCCGTTTACCTCTCCCAGCTTGTGGACAATGTCCCGTCGGCAGCCAACATCAGCCACTACGCCCGGATCGTCAAAGAGAAGTCCGTTCTGCGGAAGCTGATCGGAACGGCCACGGAGATCCTGAACCGGACCTACGGCGCCGGGGCGGATGTGGACAGCGTGCTCGACGAGGCCGAGCACGCCATCTTCGAAATCTCCCAGAACAAGATCCGCCCCTCCTTCTACCCCCTCAAGGACATCATCAAGGACAGCTTCCGCACGATCGAGCGCCTCTACGAGCGAAAGGAGCTCATCACGGGCGTCGCCACAGGATTCACGAAACTCGACGAGATGACCTCGGGGCTGCAGAAGTCGGACCTCATCATCGTCGCCGGCCGCCCCAGCATGGGAAAGACGGCCTTCGCCCTCAACATCGCGCAGTTCTGCTCCGTCGAGGAGGGAGTGCCCGTGGCCGTCTTCTCGCTGGAAATGGCCAAGGAGCAGCTCGCCATGCGCATGCTATCGTCGGAGGCCCGGGTGGATTCCCAGAAGATCCGCAAGGGGTTCCTGGGCGAGACGGACTGGCCGAAGCTCACAACGGCCGCCGGGAGGCTCTCCGAGGCCCAGTTCTTCATCGACGACACGCCCTCCATCTCGGTGCTCGAGATGAAAGCCAAGTCCCGCCGTCTCAAGGCCGAGCACGGCCTGGGGCTCATCGTTCTCGACTACCTCCAGCTCATGAAGGGCAGCGCCTACGCCGACACACGCGAGCAGGAGATCTCGGAGATCAGCCGCTCGCTCAAGGCTCTCGCGAAGGAGCTCAGCGTGCCTGTGGTGGCACTCTCCCAGCTCAACCGCAAGGTGGAGGACCGCACGAGCCGCAGGCCCCAGATGGCGGATTTGCGCGAATCGGGCGCCATTGAGCAGGACGCCGACGTCATCCTCTTCCTGTACCGCGACGAGGTCTACAACAAGTCCGAGGACAACCCCGAGAAGGGCTTTGCCGAGGTCATCATCGGCAAGCAGCGAAACGGCCCCGTCGGAACGATCAGGCTCGTCTTCCAGGAAAAGTTCACCCGCTTCGAGAATGCGGCCTTCGCCCCCGGCGAAGAGTTCTAAGCAAGCCAATAAAAGCCCCCGACCAATCCGGCCGGGGGCTTTCTCTTTTATTCAATTTTCCTTTTTCCTGAATCCGGAATCCTGAAGCCCGAATCCCCTCGGGCCTACGCCCGAGCCGGCTCCCGGCCTCCGATGACCTGGCGCATCTTCCGGAGGGCTTCCTTTTCGACCTGGCGGGCCCGCTCGCGGGTGATCTTGAAGCGGTCGCCGATCTCCTGAAGGGTCTCCGGGTTCTCGGACATGACGCGTCGCCTGATGATGTAGGCCTCGCGGTCATTGAGCTTCGCAAGCGCCCCTGCGACGTTTCGCTTCACCAAAAAGGTCTCCTCGTGGCGGATCAGTGCGTCTTCCTGGTTTTCACCCTTGTCGGCCAGGCAGTTGATGTGGGAAAGCTCGCCGTCGTCGTCGATGAAGGCATCGAGCGAGAGATCGCGGCTGTTGAGGCGGACGTCCATCTCCGCTATCTCCGTCTCCTTCACGCTCAGGGACTCGGCGATCTCGCCGAACTCGGGGCTCTTCGCGTCCATCTTCTGGAGCCTCTTCTTGGCCTGGTTGAGCTTGAAGAAGAGCTTGCGCTGGGCCTGGGTCGTCCCGATCTTCACAAGGCTCCACGTCTTGATGAGGAAGTTCTGCATGTAGGCGCGGATCCACCACACGGCATAGGAGATGAGCCGGTAGCCCTTGTAGGGGTCGAACTTCTTCACCGCGTGCATGAGCCCCACGTTTCCCTCCTGGATCAAATCCAGGAGCTTCACACCGTAGTTACGGTACTCGTGTGCGATCTTGACCACGAATCGAAGGTTCGAGGTGACGAGCTTTTCGGCCGCTTCCTTGTCGTTGTGCTTCTTGTAGCGGACGGCCAGCTTGAACTCCTCCTCAGGGGTCAGCAGGGAAAACTTGTTGATCTGAGAGATATATAAATCCAACGTGCTGCTTGCAGCCGGTAGATTCATGTTCATGGATGATCCTCCCTTTTGGGCCTGTCAATCTAAGTCATAGAGAATATAGATACAGGGGGCATCTTGTCAAGACTTTCTATGCAATTATTATATAGAAAACCCGGGTTCAAGAAGGAGATAACTCGTTGATTGAATGCCTTTTCTTGACATCACCCCCGCCTGTCATTAAGTTAGGGTCCGAACGGACGGCGGTGACGTTTCGGGAAACGGTCTAGCAAGCCGTCGTTTTCTATTTAACTTACTGATATTAATTAGCTTTTTAAGAGAGGAACGATGAGGTTCGATAAATTCACCGTGAAAGTCCAGGAGGCCCTCCAGGACGCCCAGTCCCTGGCCGGAAAGCTCGGCCACCAGGCCGTGGATATGGAGCATCTGCTTGCGGCCCTGATCCGCCAGCCCGAGGGAATCGTTACGGCCGCACTGAAGAAGCTCGGGGCCGACACCCGGTCGATCCAGCGGGAGGTTGAAAAGGCCCTCAACAGCCTGCCGAAGGTATCCGGGGGGGCAACGCAGGCCTACATGACCCCGAGGCTCAACAAGGTTCTCGAGAACGCCTTCGAGGAGGCAAAAAAACTCAAGGACGAGTTCGTCAGCGCCGAGCACATCCTCATTGCCATGACGGAGGACAAGGACGGCCCGACAGGGAAAATTCTGCGAAATGGCGGCGTCACCAGGGACAGCCTCTACCGGGTCCTGGTGGACATCCGGGGAAGCCAGCGGGTCACCGACCAGAACCCCGAGGAGAAATACCAGGCTCTCGAGAGATACGCGAGGGACTTCAACGAGTTGGCAAAGAAGGGGTCCTTTGACCCGGTCATCGGCCGAGACGAGGAGATCCGCCGGATCATGCAGGTACTCACGCGGCGCACGAAGAACAACCCGGTGCTCATCGGCGAGCCCGGGGTCGGCAAGACGGCCATCGTCGAGGGCCTCGCGCAGCGGATCGTCAACGGCGACGTGCCCGAGACGCTCAAGGACAAACGGGTCGTCTCCCTGGACATGGGGGCCCTGGTGGCCGGCGCCAAGTTCCGCGGCGAGTTCGAGGACCGTCTCAAGGCGGTCCTGAAGGAGGTGGCCGACGCCGCAGGCGAGATCATCCTCTTCATCGACGAGATCCACACCGTCGTGGGCGCGGGGGCGGCCGAAGGCGCCATCGACGCATCGAACATGCTCAAGCCGGCCCTTGCCCGTGGTGAGCTGCGCTGCATCGGCGCCACGACCCTCAACGAGTATCGCAAGAACATCGAGAAGGATCCTGCACTGGAGCGGCGCTTCCAGCCCGTCCTGATCAAGGAACCCTCCGTGGAGGACACCATCGCCATCCTGCGGGGGCTCAAGGAGCGCTACGAAGTCCACCACGGCGTCCGGATCAAGGACTCGGCCATCGTGGCGGCGGCAACCCTTTCAGACCGCTACATCAGCGACCGGTTCCTGCCGGACAAGGCCGTCGACCTCATCGACGAAGCGGCCTCGCGCCTGCGCATCGAGCTCGACAGCCTACCCGCCGAGATCGACGCCCTGGAGATCGGAA
>Ga0209048_10006539_pt1 | contig 10897 bp, 10 predicted proteins | sample FrelakmetCRP12CR_FD_187146 | JGI IMG/M metagenome (GOLD analysis project Ga0209048, IMG submission 187146) | Freshwater lake sediment microbial communities from the University of Notre Dame, USA, for methane emissions studies - CRP12 CR (SPAdes)... | ecosystem: Environmental > Aquatic >... | reverse complement strand
GGGGTTCGTCTGTGCCTGGACAGGGTCCTTGAGATAACCAACCATTCCCTCGCGTACCGCGTAATCCCTGTTGATCCATGCGGAGCCGTAGACTTCCTTGCCGTCTTCATTCAGAATCTTCGGGGCCATGGCAGGCTTTACGCCGAGTCCCCGTGCATCAACGATGAGACCGGTATACATTTGTCCCGGAGTAGCGGGCGAAAGCGTTCCGGTAAGACCGGTCGGAGGCGTCGGAGGTGTCTTCGGAAGCAGGGCATCGGCAAGCGCGCCGGTAAGCTTCATCCCCACCGTCACTTCAACAGACCCATCGGACATGTACTTCTTGTCCATGATCATAGCCCCCTGGATGATGCCGCTCACCTCGGTCCTGATGACATCGCTCGTGACAATAAAATTCTCGACCGTGGTAGTGGAATCAACCCGTACGCCTTTCACGGCCTCGAGCAGGTTCCGGTACGCGACCACCTGTGCCGCACGTTCGGCCATGGCCCTCGCCTGCGCCGCATTGGCGGGTTGTGCCGGCGGAGCGCCGATGCCGACCGCTGTCAGCACTCCCGTGGTCCAATCCACCTTTCCTGTGGAACCCACCGGCTGTTCAACATCCTTGATCGTACCCATAAGTTGTGCTGAAGCGTTTGTTGATACAAAAATGAAAATGCTTAAGGCGATCATTACGATAGCTGCGGATCTTTTTACGAACATGGCATACCTCCTTAGTTTATTTTCTCAATGGATAAATCCGGGAACCACTGTTGATTGGTCGCCCTTCACCTCCTCCTGCATATGTTTTTTGTAGGTGAACAAGATTGTTAATGTGTGGTCTTTATAGTCAAGATACTATTCACCTGCTCCGGCATGTGGTGAAAAGAAGAGGCTAGGAACGGAATAATCGGCACGAAAAAACTATACCTAATCGCACGGTATTTGTCAAGATTACCAACACGATGCGCAGCAACGAGAACAAGTAAAGGAAGGAAGTATTATACAGCCCTCGCAAGCGTGAACGCAGTCACCTGTGCCGCCCCTGCTTGTTTGAGAACCGAAGCGCATTCGTTCATGGTAGCGCCGGTGGTAAAAACATCATCAACGAGAACAACACTCCTGTCCATCACTGCTTCGGGCCGTCGGAGCGTAAACGCACCTGCCACATTTCGTATCCGCTCCACTCCTGTCAGCTCAACCTGCGGCCTGGTAGGCCTTGTCCTGCACAGGTTGTCGCAGGAGAACGGGATATGGTGTGTTTCGCTGATCCTGTGCGCGAGAAGCAGCGCCTGGTTGAAACCCCGCTCTTTGAGCTTGCTCACGTGGAGCGGCACCGGCATAACGAGGTCAATGTCCATGACCAAACGGACATTCGCTGCCATCCATTCGCCCAGCGGCAATCCCAGGGACCTGCATGGTCTGTATTTGAACTGGTGCACGGCCTCGCGCAGCGAACCCTCAAAATAGCCGACCGACAAGGCCTGATCGAACAGCGGCGGTTCCCGCCGGCACCCAAGGCACGCATGATCGGGACTGTGGGCGAGCGTCTCGGGCGAGTCGAAGGGCCTGCCGCATCGAGGGCACACCGGGCCTTGTATCAGGGTGAAATCAGCCCAGCAGGAGGAGCAGAAAAAAGGGATGCGGGAATCACCAACCGGATCATTGCAGAAGGAACACGAGGTAGGCAGGATAAAATCCAGAATGCGTCTGAAGAAGCGCATAGCACCTCGAAATTTCAAACAATACCATTCAAACGTCAAATAATTTTCAAATCGCAAATTCCAGACTGTTTGGCTATTGAAATTTTATATTGAAGCATGTTTGTCATTTTGGCGCTTGGTTATTAATGCTTATTCGCTATAATGAGGCTCTTGCCGGTCATTTCGGCGGGGATGTCGATGCCCATGAGGTCAAGCACGGTCGGCGCAACATCGGCAAGGATTCCGGCGTCCCTGAGCCGTACATCTTTTTGCGCGATAACAAAAGGTACAGGATCGGTTGTGTGCGCTGTATGCGGCTGACCGGTCAAGGGGTCGAGCATGATCTCACAATTGCCGTGGTCTGCAGTGACGAACACCACCATGCCCTCTTGCTTCGCCGCAGCCAATACGCGGCCCAGGCATTTATCGATCACTTCCACTGCATTGACCGCGGCATCAATCACCCCGGTATGGCCGACCATGTCCGGATTAGCATAATTGGCAAGCATAAAACCATACTGATGTGACATGATGTGCTCAACGAGCTTGTCCGTGATCTCACGCGCGCTCATCTCCGGCTTTTTGTCGTAGGTGGAAACATCGCGTGGCGACGGCACCAGTACCCTGTCTTCGAGAGAAAACGGACGCTCTTCTCCGCCGTTAAAGAAGAAAGTGACGTGCGCATATTTCTCGGTCTCGGCTATACGAAGTTGACGTATCCCGTGCGTGCTCAGCACTTCTCCGAGGATATTGACGAGCCGCATTGGCCCGAAAGCAACCGGCAGATCAAATTCCTCATCATAGGTCGTCAGACAAACAAAGGATGAAAGCCTCGGGACCTTAGCCCGCTTGAAAGCCTTGAATCCCGGATCCGTGAGCGTACGGGTGATCTCCCGGGCCCTGTCGGACCGGAAATTACAGAAGATAACCGTATCATTGTTCTGGATCGTGGCGATGCTCTTGTTTGTTTTCCGATCGAGCAGCACCGCTGGCAGCACGAACTCGTCGGTTTTATTGTTATCATAGCTCTGTTGGACTGCGTCGAGTGCCGAGTATTTTCTTATTCCCTCACCCATAACCAGGGCCTCATAAGCCTTTTGGATCCTTTCCCAGCGTTTATCGCGGTCCATGGCATAGTATCTTCCTGAAACCGTGGCAATCCTGCCAACACCGATCCTGGAAAGATATTCTTCAAGTTGCGTGATGTATTGGATGGCACTCGATGGCGGGGTGTCCCTGCCGTCCAGGAATGCGTGGAAGAAAACGTTCGTGATACCCTGGCCCTTCACCAGGTCGAACATCGCCATAATATGGTCCATCCGGCTATGGACGCCCCCGTCCGAAAGAAGCCCCATCAAATGAAGATTCGCTCCTGATTGTTTGAGGGATTCCATTGCGGTGAGCAGAACCGGGTTGTGAAAGAACTCACCATCCCTGATCGACTTGCTGATCCGCGTCGAGTCCTGGTACACGATCCTGCCGGCGCCAAGGTTCAGGTGGCCCACCTCTGAATTCCCCATTTGTCCTTCAGGAAGGCCGACGGCCTCACCCGATGCCTGGAGTAAGGCATGCGAACATTTGCTCATCATCCTGGTATAGACCGGTGTCTTTGCCGAGGCAATGGCGTTTCCTTCCCTGCAAATGTTGATGCCCCATCCATCGAGGACCAATAGCACTACACGCTTATTGAGCATGGAGACTCCCTTAAAGAAGACAGACGAAACAGTCTGTTTTCTCCTGAATCCTGTCTTCTGACTACTGACTTCTGTCTCTTAGCAGTTTTTTTCGAGATTGACCCCGAACGTGTTCCATTTGCCGCAGTTCGGGCACCGGCCGGACCAGTCATTGGTCCTGAGATCGCAGTTTGAGCAGACGTAGGGTATGATGATCTGCTTCCTGAAGCCAAGGGCTTTTTTGAATTCCGAAGCGGCGAGACCAAGGGAACCTCGGCGCAGATAGATATTGCCGAGCAGTTTGTGAACATCCCGAAACTCCTTGTCCCCCCAATCCACGGTGGAGAGGATATCGAAGGCCTCATCGATCATCTCAAGACGGTAATAGAGCTTCCCGAGGAAGAATTTGATCACAATATCCTGAGGCTTCCAGCTCACCGCCTGTGTATAGAGCTCGATGGCCTTGCCCGGTTCACCCTGTTTCAGGTACAGATCCTCGAGACGGTAAAGGAGCAGGACCGAGGATGTCATTTTGTAGGCCTTTTCCCACAACTCGGCCGCGTCCTTGACCTTGCCCTCATCAAGGTAGATCTCTCCCAGACCGAGGTATGCGGGGATAAAATCCTTATCGAGCTTGATCACACCGCGGAATATCTTTTTCCCCCGTTCAAGATCGCCGGATTCAAGGAGCGAGCGCCCGAATTCATATTTAAAACCTACAAGCCTGCGATGCTCGACCTCCTGTTCGGAGGGGGTAAGGGGACTTGCAACCAGCTTCCGCTGCGTCTCGTATAAATTATCCCAGTAATTCAGTTTCTGATAGAGGTCGCGCATCTTGATCAGCGCCGTCAGGTTGGACGAGTCCTTGGAGAGGATGTTCTGGTACATCCCGAGCGCGTCGTCATAGCGCTTCGCTTCTTCGTAGTCCGTGGCGAGCGAGAACATGACCTCCTGGTTATCGTCGTCCAGACTCAGGGCCTTCTGGTGGAGCAGGACGGCCTCCTGCGGGTTCTTCTCACGCAGCTGGCTGATCCCCATGCGAAGGAGCGTGTCCACGTGGTTCGGATCAATAGCGAGCACTTTCTGGAAAAAACTGATCGCCTCTGAATTCCGCTTGGCGAGCAAGGAATTGAGCCCCTTGGTATAGAGGTCCTGGACCTTGAGACGCTTTTTCTGTTCACGCTGGACGCGAAGTCCGCGCAGGAACCGTTTGACATCCCGGAGCAGATAGAGAAGAAACACTATGCCGGCGCCAAAAGCCATTGCCGAGAGGAAGAAAGTGGATTTGGTGATATCGTAGGATTTGGTAGGGAGAAGGTTGACCGTGATGATCCCCTGATTTAACTCCCTCAGAAGCATTATGAAAATCACGGCGGCGATCAGCAGAAGAGTGACAATGAATCTCATCCCCGGTCCTTTCTCAAAAAATCAATTGTTGATGGTCTCGTAAAAAGTCCGCGATCAAATTTTGTCATTTCGAGCGAAGCGAGAAATCCTGGTTTCCCAGTCGGTTGAAAGACCCCCTCTCGAAGCCTGCCCCGAGCAAGATTCCTCAGTCACTTCGCTCCTTCGGAATGACAAACGAGGGATTCGGGGGTGACACATTCTGACTTTTACGGGATTATCGATCTTAATAATGATACGTCTTCCCTTTTATGATTGTAAACGCCCTGTACAGCTGTTCAAGCAGTACTAGCCTCGCCATCTCGTGGGTAAGCGTCCAGCGGGACAGGGCTATGGTCTTATGTGCGCGCCCCGTCACGATTTCATCCAGTCCCATGGCGCCGCCGATCACGAACACGATATCCCGGATCCCCGACTCAAGCGTTTTGTTAAAGAACTCCGCGAACTCGTGAGAGGTGAATTCCTGCCCGCGCTCATCCAGCGCCACAAGGAACGCGTTCGCCGGAACTGATGCGAAGATTCGTTCCGCCTCTTTCTTCCTGATAAGCGGAGCATCCTTGAGATCATGGATCTTCTCTTCTTTTAATTCCTTGATCTCACCATCCGCATAATGTTTTAGATATCGGGAATACTTGGCGATTCCATCCTGAATGAACCGCTCTTTGGTCTTTCCCATGCAGATGACGGTCAATTTCATTTTGATGCGCCGGAGAGCGTCCCGGGAACTACGGCAAGGGCTATCTGGGGGGCTTCTCCCCAGAGCTTTTCAAGAGAGTAATAGGCCCTGGTCTGCTCTTCGAAAATATGCACTACCACATCACCAAAGTCCATGAGTACCCAGGTCGACCCTGTCGCCCCTTCCACGTGTGAAGGATGGATACCTGCCTTTGCGAGGTCTTGGCCGACGCCCTCGGCAATGGCCCCCACCTGCGCGGCATTGCTCCCTGAGCAGATCACAAAATAATCGCAGATCGTGGTAAGTTTTCTGAGATCGAGAACCAGTATTTCAAAGGCCTTTTTGCTGTCCGCGGCCCCGGCGCAACGCTGCGCGGCATCCAATGAATTAAGCATATAACTTATTTGTAATTATATAGGTTTCGATTGCGTCAGGCAAGAGATATTTGATGCTCACGCCCGCCTTCACCCTCTTGCGGATGTCAGTGGATGATATGTCGAAGAGCGGGATCGTTTCCAGATAGATGGTGAATGAGGGAGAGTGGACCATGGCCTCTAGTTGGATACCCTGGTCCAGTCTTGCCAGTTCGTGTGTCGCCCTTTTCATGAAACTGATCTTCGCAAGATCAACGAATTGATATCCCGGCCTTGAGATCACCACAAAATTGCTGAGCGTAAGCAGCCGCTCCCACTCGTGCCAGGTCTGGATCTCAAGGAACGAATCAAGACCGGTGATAAAATAAAGATCCGTCCCGGGAAATACCTGACGAAGCGCCTCGACCGTATCAATGGTGTAGGATCTCCCTCCCCGATTGATCTCGATCTCCGACGGTTCAAAAAATGGGTTGTCCTTCGTTGCGAGTCTGACCATTTCCATGCGCAGATCTGCGTGCGGGACGATTTCTTCACGTTTATGAGGAGGAATAAAAGATGGGATGAACAGGATCCGGTCCAGCTTCAGCCGTTCCCTGACCTCCTCAGCCGCGGCAAGGTGGCCGAAGTGGATGGGATTGAATGTTCCGCCGAGGATGCCGAGTCTTTGCGACAAATGACCTCCGGTTTAATTTCGGATTGCGGATTGCAGATTGCGGATTATCTATTGAAAAAAAATGACAGCATTGGTTTTCATTCCGCAATCCGAATTCCGAAATCCGCAATTATTTTCTTATCTGTCCATTCCCGTACACGATAAACTTGGTAGACGTGAGTTCTTCCAGGCCCATGGGGCCGCGGGCATGTATCCTCGTTGTGGAAATACCGATCTCCGCCCCGAGCCCGAACTCAAACCCGTCATTCAGCCGCGTGGATGCATTCACAAAGACCGCTGAGGCATCTACCTCTCTCTGGAACCGGTGGGCATTCCGGTAGTCGTTCGTAACAATCGCCTCGGAATGCTGTGATCCGTGCGCCGCAATGTGCTCCATGGCCTCTTCCATACTGACGACCGTCTTCACGTTCAGAATCAGATCATTGTACTCCGTGTCCCAGTCCTTGTCCGTTGCCTCTTTGATATCGAGGACGATTGCCCTGGTCTTCGCGTCGCCGCGGATCTCGACGCCGGCCTTCTTCATCCTGTTGATGACCGCGGGAAGGAACGTCTTCGCAACATCCTGGTGCACCAGCATGGCCTCCATCGCATTACACGTGCCCGGCCGCTGGACCTTGGCGTTGAAGCAGATCTCCTCTGCCATGGAGAGGTCGGCCTTGCTGTCCACATAGACATGGCAGACGCCCTTGTCATGTTTTATCACCGGGATGGTAGAGTTTTCCGACACCATGCGGATGAGCCCTTCGCCGCCGCGCGGGATGATGAGATCAATAATGCCGTTCAGTTTCAGCATCTCCATGACGCAGGCACGGTCGGGGTTCTCGATGAACGATACCGCGCCCTCGGGAATGCCGGCCTCTGCTCCAGCCATGGAGAGCACTTGAACGATCGCTGTATTTGAATGTATTGCCTCGGAACCTCCGCGAAGGATTACCCCGTTGCCGGACTTAAGACAGAGAGCGGCGGTATCAGCGGTCACATTCGGCCGTGACTCATAGATGATGCCGATGAGCCCGATCGGCACGCGCATCTTGCCCACTTCCATGCCGTTCGGTCTCCGCCGTATGCCAAGCACCTCGCCCACAGGATCGGGAAGCGCGGCCACCTCCCGGAGGCCGTCTGCCATGGCCACGATGCGCTCCGGGTTCAGCGTCAAGCGGTCGATCATGGCCTTGGACAGCCCCTTCTGTCCGGCGGCATCGAGGTCCTTCTTGTTCTCGGCTAGCAACTTCGCTGATTCTTTTTCAAGCCCTGCTGCCATCTTGAAGAGCGCGTTGTTCTTTATCTCCGTCGAGATGTTCGCCAGCGCGCGTGATGCGGCCTTTGCCTTTTTTGCTTTATCGGAAACGTATTGTTTGATGTCCATGGAACCACCTCCGTAAAAACATATGGATTATGGCAATAGCTTCCCGGCGCTTTTACGCACTTCCTTCGCATCTAAGATCTCGCCAAAAATGATATGCTTCACCGAGCCGTCCGCGCCTAAAAAAAATGTCACCGGCAGGAACCGCACACCATACAGTTCGGCTATTTTGCCGTGGAGATCGCTCAGGACCATGGGCTTGTCCACCTTGAGCCCTGTAAGGAAAGAGTCGATCGTGTTAAAATCCTCTTTGACGTCCACGATCACGACCTTGATGCCTTTCCCTTTCAGTTCATCCACCAGAGAATTGATGAGCGGCAGTTCGTTCCTGCATCCAACGCACCAGGAGGCGAAAAAGCCCAGGATAATGCCGTTGCCACTCTCCTTTTTCGCTGCGCCCACATAGTCGTTCAGATTAAAATCCTTCCCCTCAACATCCCTGAGAGAAAAGATCGGAGCAGCATCGTTCGTCTTGAGCGCTGCAAAAGCCGTTGTTGCAAACAATAATGCCGCTAATGCAGCGAATATGATTTTATGTATTTTCAAATCGAATTTCCAATTTTCTCACAGGAGCACCAGATCATCCCGGTGGATGACTTCATCATAATCCTTATGCCCAAGTACGGACACTATCTGCGACGTCTTGAGCCCCTTGATCCTGTCCAGATCGGCTGATGAATACTTTACCAGGCCCCTGGCGAAGGCGATATCATGCCGGTCAACACAGGTTACGCAATCGCCGACCTTGAAGTTTCCCTCTGTCTTGACGATTCCGCCGGGCAGCAGGCTCTTGCCCTTGTGCATCAGCGCGTCGAGCGCGCCATCATCCACCATGACCCTGCCGTTCGAGCAAACCGTGTATGCGATCCAGTGTTTCCGGCTGTCCTGTTTATCCGGCTTCGGCAAAAAGAGCGTTCCGACTTCCTCACCTTCGAATAACGCCTGAAGCACGCCGTTCTGCTTCCCGTTCACGATCACCATGGGCGCGCCGTAAGTACCGACCTTTTTCGCAGTCATAAGCTTGGAACACATGCCCCCCGTTCCTATGGACGTATGGGTATCACCCGCAAAGCGCTCAACCTCGGCGGTGATCTTTTCAACGAGAGGGATCAGCACTGCCGAAGGATCTATTTTGGGGTCCGCGGTATAGAGGCCTTCGATATCGGAAAGAATGACCAGCAGGTCCGCGTCAGTAAGATGCACCACCATGCTGGAGAGGTTATCATTGTCACCGAACTTGATCTCATCCACCGAAACCGTATCATTCTCATTGATGATGGGGATGACGCCGTGATCCAAAAGCGTCTGGAGGGTGTTCCGGGCATTCAGAAATCGTGTCCTGTTCGATAGGTCCTCTCGCGTGAGCAGCACCTGCGCGACCTTCTTCCCATGCGTGCTGAAGGTCTTTTCATACATCCACATGAGGCCGGACTGTCCGATGGCCGCCGCTGCCTGCTTGAGTGAAAGGGGCATATCCTTTGTTTTCTTGAGTCCCAGCTTCGCCAGCCCGGCAGCGATCGCTCCCGATGACACCAGGACCACCTCGCGTCCCTCGGCCATAATGGCGGAGATGTCCGACGCAAGCCGCTCGATGCGATTCTGGTCGAGTCCCTGTTCTGACGAGGTCAGTACTGCGCTGCCGACCTTGACCACGATCCGTCTGGCTTTGGAGAATATGTTTTTTCTGTTTATTGGTATGTTTTTCATCAGACAGCTACCAACGCAGACTAAAGCCTGCAGTTACGAGATTATCTCCTTCTAACTCCCGGCTTCTGACTCCTGACCCCTGTTTCCAGACCCCTGCAGGCTGTTTGCTTTTTCCTGGTTTCTCTTTTCCCTCTCCTCTTCCACCCGATCGGACAAAAATGCAAGAAGCGGCTTGAGACCCTCGCCGCTCACGGCTGAAATAGGGAAGAATTTGTATCCGTTCCCGAGACAATGGTCAGTCAACGATTCGAGCATGTCCGGATCAACAGCGTCTATTTTGGTAGCCGCGACGGCCATATACTTGTTCTTCAGGGCTTCGCTGTAAAGCTCAAGCTCGGTATTGATCTTTTTAAAGTTCTCTACCGGATCGCCCGGCACGATGCCGGACACGTCGACCAGGTGCAGCAGGATGGACGTCCGTTCCACGTGGCGCAGGAACTCGAAACCCAGCCCAGCCCCTTTGTGAGCGTTCTCGATCAATCCGGGGATATCGGCGACAACAAAGCTCGTCCTGTTTTCCGGCTTCACCACGCCGAGCACCGGCGAAAGCGTGGTGAACGGGTAATCCGCGATCTTGGGCTTTGCTGCAGAGATGCGCGAAATGAGCGTGGATTTGCCGGCGTTCGGCAGCCCAATGAGCCCGACATCGGCAAGGAGCTTAAGCTCAAGATACAGCCACTGCTCTTCTCCCGGTTCGCCCGGCTGGGCGTGCCGTGGCGCCTGGTTCGTGGCTGTCTTGAAGAAGGTGTTCCCTTTGCCGCCCCTGCCGCCCTTGGCAATGATGTAATACATTCCGTCGGTGTCAAGGTCAACGATCATGGTGTGGGTCTCTGCATCGTTCACGATCGTCCCTACGGGCACGCGAACTATGACATTCCCGGCATCGGCTCCATACTGGTCCTTGCCGCGGCCGTGCTCACCGTCCTTGGCACGATACTGCTGCTGGTACTTGAGGTCGATCAAGGTGCCGAGCTGTTTGTCGGCCTGAATGATCACGTCGCCGCCCTTGCCCCCGTTGCCCCCGTTCGGTCCTCCCCGCGGAACATAGGCCTCGCGCCGGAAACTCACGCAGCCCGGACCGCCGTGGCCTGCTATAACTTCAATCTTGACTCTATCAATAAAATTCGACATTAATGTTTAACCTTATGAGAAATATACAGATACTGGCCTGAAAATGCAAGCCGGAAAGGCCCGCAGAACAGAAAAGGCGGCATAGACATCTATGCCGCCTTCGCAATAAATTCTTATGATGAACCGTTTACGCCTCTGCTGCGTACACGCTCACCTGCTTGCGGGTCTTGTCATAGCGCTCGAACTTCACCACGCCGTTGATCTTTGCAAAGAG
>Ga0209048_10006538_pt1 | contig 10897 bp, 10 predicted proteins | sample FrelakmetCRP12CR_FD_187146 | JGI IMG/M metagenome (GOLD analysis project Ga0209048, IMG submission 187146) | Freshwater lake sediment microbial communities from the University of Notre Dame, USA, for methane emissions studies - CRP12 CR (SPAdes)... | ecosystem: Environmental > Aquatic >... | reverse complement strand
TGGCGGGGAGAGCCGGCCGGGCTCATCGGCGGCGGGGAGAGCCGGCCGGGCTCATCGGCGGCGGGGAGAGGGGGGCCGTTCGCGGTCAATTGAGGCGGGCTCGCAGGCGAGCCGCCTGGGAGCGGAGCGCGGCAGCGGTGTCGTCGGCGCTCGCCACTCCGCCCGAGGGGTGCCGTGATGCTCCCCGGGGGGCCGCCGTGGCGTCGGTCTCCTCGGCCCGGGCCAGTCGCTCGAGCTCGCCCGCCGCCTCGTCGTAGCGGCCAAGGGCAGCCAGGACCGATGCCCGCTCGACCCGCTCACGGTTCGGGACCCCCGGGATGCCCAACCGGAGCCGCAGCACCCAGTCGAGGCCCCGGAGATCCTGCGTGGTCGCGAACAACTGGCGGAGGTTGGCGAGGACCCTCGCGACGATGGCGAAGGGGCCCGTCGGCCGGAGCAGCTCGGGACTCCACGGCGCATCGACTCCCGCCAACTCCGAGAACCGGTGTCGGCAACCCGCGGCGTCGAGGAGGCGTCCACCATCGAAGGCGTCGAGGTACCGCCCGTCCCCCACGCCCACCAGGAAGTGGCCGGGCATGCCGACGCCGGTCAAGCCGAGGCCGAGCCGGCGGCCCACCTCCATCGTGACCACCGACAGCGTGATCGGGATCCCCGTTCGGCGGGCCAGGACCTCGTCGAGATAGGAGTTGCGCGGGTCGTCGTAGTGGCGCCGGTCGCCGGTGAACCCGAGCGAGTCGAAGAGGTGGCGGCGCAGGTCGTCGAGGCGCGGTCCCGGGCACGACTCCGCCAGCCCGTCGAGCTCCTCGATGCCGCGGGAGACCACACCCGTGGCCTCCGTCGGCGTCCGGGCGTGGGCGGCGATGAGGAGGCAGGCGGTGTCGAGCCGGACGGCGTCCTCCGGTCCCCCCATCAGCGCGAGGAACTCCTCCGTCGGCAACACGGGCCGCCATGCTAGGGATCCCGGCGGCACCAGGCGGTCGGACCGATGTCGGGCGCGCCCACCTCACCGGCCGGAACGCCGACCGCCGACCGCACGCCATCGGCCCCCGGCACCCGACGCGGCCGACGCGGCCGGCGCGGCCGACGCGCCCCCGCCCGTCGCGGCCGACGCGCCCCCGGCACCCGTCGCGGCCGACGCGCCCCCGGCACCGTCGCGGCCGTCGCGGCCGTCGCTCAGACCACGGGGGTGCCGCTGGGTCGTGCCCCGGGATCACGGACGAGGACCACCCACGTTCCATCGGTCCAGTCCTGCCGCCACCCACCCATCGCCAGCAGCTCGGCGGGAAGGGCCTGGTTCGCCCCCCACAGGACGGTGTCGACCGCCCAGTGGTCGAGCACGTAGGAGGCGTCGCGTCGCCCGCCGGACAGCACGGACGCGTCGGCCACGACCTGGCGCGGGTACATGTCGTAGCGGTCGTCGATGAACACCTTGGTGGTGGGGCCAACCCGCCAGACCAGGTAGCAGCCGACCACGTCGACCGCTGCGATCCGGTGCCCGGGACCGAGCCGCCCGGTGGCGGCGAGATGATCGACGCCGGCCACCGGGTAGCCGTCGAGGCGAAGGCCGGGGCCCCGCTGGGAGACGGCGATCAGGCCGGTTCCGGCGACAACCACGACACCCACCACGGCGGCCCGCCAGACCGGCAGGGCGCCGAACCGGGTGACGGCGCGGACCCACGCCCGCCAGCGGCCCGGTCCCGGACCGATGACGGCCGGCACGGAGAGCGCCGCGCCGAGGGCGGGAGCCAGGGCGACGCCGAGAGGGCCCAGGTTCCGAGCGGCGATGAGGGCGAGGACGACGAACCCGGCGACCGGGAGCAGCTGGGCCCACGGCAGCGGCGCCCTGAGCAGCACCACGAGCGACAGGGCGACGAACACCAGGGCGATGAACGTGTTGGGGTCCTGGAAGTTGGGCGAATGCCACTCGACGATGCCCTGGAACGTGGACCTCTTGTGGAGGGCGACCAGGGGGAACGTGAGCAGCTTCGGCCCGACCGGGTTCACGGCCGCCAGCGCGAGCCCGCCAAGGAAGGCGCCGAGGCGCGGCAGCGTCACGCGGGGCCAGCCGCGTACGTCGATCGCCTCGCCCAGGGTCCGCGCCCCGAGCCAGGCCAGGCCCAACGGGAAGGTCCCGTGGGTGTTGACCCAGACCCAGACCACCGGGAGCAGCCACAGGGGGTTCGCCCTGCGTTCGACCACCACGATCGTCAGCCCGAGGCAGAGCAGGCCGAACATGAGCGGCCGCGGCGACCAGCCGGGCGCGCTCGCGCAGATCGCCAGGATGGCGGCGACGCCTGAGCGCCACGCGGTGGATGACCGGGCTGCGAGCGCCGTGACCGCCCCAACGGCGGCGAAGATCGCCCCCTGCTCGACCACCAGCAGGTGGTGCCCGACCTGGTCGGCCAGGCCGTACAGGAGCGAGGCGAGCCAGCTCTGCACGACCCAGGCGTGTCCGGGGGCCGTGTAGGAGTAGGGATCGTGCTGGGGAACATGACCCGTCCTGAGCACCTCGAGCCCGGTGCGCAGGTGAACGAGCGTCGAGTTGTCGCTGACCGACCTCAGGCCGAGGCGGGCACCGGCGAGCGCGGCCAGGAGGACGACCAGGCCCTGGGGTCCCGGTAGCCACCGCCACGGCCGGGATGCAGGCCGGGTCCCCGACTCGTCGCCCACCGGGACCGGCGCGTCCACCGCAGACACCGTCGACGGTGCCGGTGCCGGCTCCTCGACGGTGTCAGGAGCCGGCACCGGCGGCCCCGAGGTCCGGGCTCGATGGCACGCCCCGACCGTCGACGTCGGAGACCACCGGCGGGCGGTTGCGCCGGAAGGCCAGGATCGAGCCGACGATCACCCCGATCGAGCCACCGATCGAGATCGCCACCAGGAGCCGCGCCGTCCCGGCACCGAAGCTGAACGGGATCTGGGATCGACTGAGCGACACCACGTCAGCCAACCCGCCGAAGAGGCCGATGACGAGCGCGGTGAACACCGCGGCGAACAGGCCGTCCACGCTGCGCCTGGCCAGCAGCCAGATGGCGACCCCTCCCAGCACCCAGGCCACGACCGAGTAGTAGCTCCCGCCAAGGATGAGGGCCATGCGGTGACCCAGCGTCCCGGCGAAGGCCAGGCCCGTGCCCACGGCATGGACCACGTCGGCGGCCACCAGGACGGCGGTCAGGGCGAGCAGCACCTCGGCCCACCGACGGCTGAGCCCGGCGACGATGCCCGCAACGGCGAGGACCACGATGAGCAGGATCCACGGCAGCGCCGAGCTGGCGGGCGCCCACTCGAGGGTACCGGCGGCGGTGATCGTCCGGCCGGCCTCGAGCATGTCGACCTTCCAGTCGACGATCCGGTGGGCCGACCCCGGGTCACGCCGGACCGTTGGCGGAAGCCTCCCGCCCATCCAGTGGATGCGATGATCGTGCCAGCGCACCGTGCGGCCGCTTCCGATCCTGACCCAGTCCGGCGGGGCGTTGTCGTCGGCGTCCGGCGGGACCTGGCCGCCCGCCCTCGTGGCGTTGAGGTAGGTGGCCGTCGACCGCCGGTTTCTGAAGATCCCGTCCGGGCCGATCCGCAGATAGGGCTCTTGCCGGTAGCCGGTGACCACGAGGTCGTCCTGACCGGTCCAGGTGACCTCCAGCTGGCTGCCGAGCTCCACCACGCGCACGCTGAGCCCCGGGACCTGCGGGGTGGTCCCGGTCAGGGTGCTGCGGAAGTTGCTGGCGCTCTGCCCACTGACCGTGTGGGCGGATGCCGGGCTGGCGTCCACGGCGAGCACCACCAGGGCGGTCATTACGCTGATCAGGATGCGCCGGAGCCGGATCACGTCCCTCATCCTCGCGCTGTGGGCGCTGGCGCTCGCCTCGCCCGGCGCGCTGGCACCCGCCGGGGCCCATCCCGGCGCCACGGTGTTCCGGATCGACGTCGGCGTCGTGACGCCGATCCCGATCCTGGTTCCCGCCGACTACGGCAAGCCGATCACGACGGTCGACATCGCGGCGCCGGCGGGGTTCCGACTCGACACCGCCGAGGCGCCCACCGGTTGGCAGGAGGCTCGGACGGCCGACGTGGTCGCTTTCACAGGGGGCACCATCCCGGCCAACGACCCCGGCCAGGTCTTCACCCTACGGGGAGCGGCCACGACCAAGGGGATGCTCGTCTTCCCCATCACCACCCACAGCCCGGACGGCACCGTCCAGCACTACGCGGGAGGGCCCGCCACGCCCGATGCGGGGGCGGTGGTCTACGCCGGGGCGACCCCCGCCGTTCCCGGCTCGGGCCGCTTCCCCTGGAGGACGGCGGCCGGGGGGGCCATCGTGACGATCGGCGTGGTCGGAACCGCGGTCATCCTCCTCCGGCGGCGACGTCCACCCGCGGCCTCCGGCCCGCCGGCTGCGGGCTGACCGCCGGACCCGGTGAGGGACCCGGTCCCGTCTCCGTCTGCGATCCCGTCGCGTTCATCGGCGTCGTCGCAGCCGAGCCGGGCCAGCAGGTCGGTCCGACCGCGCGCGACCCGGGAGCGGATCGTGCCGACCGGCACGGCGCACACGGCAGCCGCTTCCGCGTAGGACAACCCGAGGATCTGGGTGAGGACCAGGGCCAGCCGCCGGTCAGGGTCGAGGGCCGCCACGAGGCGCTCGATGGTCACGAGGTCCGCTGGGTCGGCGACCGGAGCTGACCGGTCGACCACGTCGTCGAGCAGGGTCGCGTTCTCCGGGCGCCGGCGCGCCGCTCGGAGGGCGTCCACCGCCGTGTAGCGGGCGATGGTGAGCAGCCAGGTTCGAGCCGAGGACTGCGCCCGGTAGCGCCCGAGGGACCGCCACATGCCGAGGAAGGTCTCCTGCGTGAGGTCGTCGGCCCGCCCGTGCCCGGCAAGGTGGGCGCAGAGGCGCCACACGTCCGCTTGCGTGCGCCGGATGAGCGCGGCCAGCGCCTCCTCGTCACCCGCCCGGGCGGCCAGTGCCAGCTGGGTGAGCTCGTCCACGGGCCGTCACGCTACCGACGGCGCGAGCGCGGCCGCCGGGCGGGTCGATGCGGTCGCCGATCCTCGGGGGTCGGCGCGCTGGACTGGGCGCCGCCGGCGCGAGACTCCGATCATGGACGCTTCTGTTCCCCCCGTCGCCCTGACGAGCACCGGCCCCGTGCGAGGCCGCCCGACTCGGGACGGGGATGTCTTGATGTTCCGGGGCATCCCGTACGGCGCGCCGGCCGGGGGCGCCAGGCGCTGGCAACCGCCCCGTCCGCCTGACCCCTGGACCGACGTGCGGGACGCGACCTCATTCGGACCGTCGGCGCCCCAGAACCCCTCGCCGCTCGACCGGGCGTGGGGTGCCCACCGCCTCGACATGAGCGAGGACTGCCTCCGCCTGAACGTCTGGACACCCGCCATCGACGACCGGCGCCGACCGGTGATGGTCTGGATCCACGGCGGCGGCTTCACGGGGGGATCGGGTTCGACCCCTTGGTACGACGGCCGGGGGTTCGCCCGCCGCGGTGACGTGGTGGTCGTGACGCTGAACTACCGCTTGGGGGTCCTCGGCTTCCTCGACCTGTCCGAGGTCGGTGGTGAGGCGCTGGCCCGCTCGGGCAACATCGGGCTCCTCGACCAGGTGGCCGCCCTCGCATGGGTCCGGGACAACGTCGCCGCCTTCGGCGGTGATCCGGGCAACGTCACGGTCTTCGGCGAGAGCGCCGGGGCGATGAGCATCGGCGCGCTGTTGGCCATGCCCGCCGCGACGGGCCTGTTCCACCGGGCCATCCTGCAGAGCGGTGCCGCTCACAACACCTCCCCGAGGGAGCGGGCCCGGGCCATCGCGTCCGAGCTCCTCGAGGCAGCCGGGCTCGCGGGCGCCGGCGCCGACGCGCTGCTCGAGGCCCCCGTGGAGCAGCTGCTGGCCGCGCAGTCGGTGGTCGAGGCCCGCCACCAGGGCTCGGGCCTCCCGTTCCAGCCGGTGGTCGAGGGTCGTGACCTCCCGACGGCCCCGCTCGCCGCCGTCGCCGCCGGCTCGTCCTCTGGCGTCCCGCTCCTCGTCGGGACGACAGCCGAGGAGATGAAGCTGTTCGGCGTGTGGGACCGGTCACTCGGGACCCTCGACGACGAGGGCGTCGCCGGTCGCTGGCGCGACCAGGGGGGCGTCGGGCCCACGGACGCCGTCAGCGTCTACCGGGCCTCCCGGCCGACGGCGTCCGCCCTCGACCTGTGGTCCGCCATCGCCACGGACTGGGTGTTCCGCATCCCGGCCATCCGGCTGCTCGAGGCCCAGCTCAGCCATCAGCCGGCCTGCTGGTCGTATCTGTTCACCACCCGCTCCACCGCGTTCGGGGGCCTGCTCGGGTCGTGCCACGCCCTCGAGATCCCCTTCGTGTTCGACACACTCGACCGGCCCGGCGTGGCGATGTTCACGGGCGACCCGCCGGGCGCCGGCGAGCTGGCGGCCGCCATGCAGGAGGCCTGGATCGCCTTCGCCCGCTCGGGCGACCCCAACCACGACGGGCTGCCCCCGTGGCCGCCCTACGACCTGCTCGGTCGCCAGACCATGGACCTCGGGCCCGACCCCGGCGTCCTGGTCGATCCCGGCGGCGCCGAGCGCGAGCTCTGGGGCGGCCACCGCTAGACGCCCCCCGTCGACGCCTCCGGTGGACAGCCCGGTGGAACGTCTGCGCCACGCCCCGTCGCCAGGGCCCGGCCACCACCCCGGTACCCTGGGACTCCTCCCCCCGGAAGGACCGTTGATGCTGCACGCCCGCGAGGACCTCCGCAACGTGGCCATCGTCGCCCACGTCGACCACGGCAAGACGACGCTCGTCGACGCCATGCTCTGGCAGTCGGGCGCGTTCCGGGCCAACCAGGAGGTGATCGATCGGGTCATGGACTCGATGGACCTGGAGCGGGAGAAGGGCATCACCATCCTGGCCAAGAACACCGCCGTCCACTACGGCGGGACCAAGATCAACATCGTCGACACCCCCGGCCACGCCGACTTCGGGGGGGAGGTCGAGCGAGGGCTGGCCATGGTTGACGGGATCCTCCTGCTCGTCGACGCCAGCGAGGGCCCGCTCCCCCAGACGCGGTTCGTCCTGCGCAAGGCGCTCGCCGCCAAGCTGCCGGTGATCGTGATCATCAACAAGATCGACCGGCCTGACGCCCGGGTCGCCGAGGTGCTCGACGAGGTCTACGCCCTGTTCATCGACCTCGACGCCGACGAGGACCAGATCGACTTCCCCGTCGTCTACTGCAACGCCAGGGCGGGGCAGGCGACCCTCGATCTCGACGAGCCCGGCGCCGACCTGAAGCCCCTCTTCGAGCTCCTGGTCACGCACATCCCCGCACCGTGCTACGACGACGAGCACCCCCTCCAGGCCCTTGTGACCAACCTGGACGCCTCGCCCTACGTGGGACGCCTGGCGGTGTGCCGGATCCACCACGGGACGGTCCGCAAGGGCCAGCAGGTCGCGTGGTGCCGCCACGACGGCGAGATCGAGAAGGTGAAGATCACCGAGCTGTACATCACGGAATCGCTCGAGCGGGTGGAGGCCGCGGAGGCAGGCCCGGGCGAGATCATCGCCGTCGCCGGACTGCCCGAGGTCACCATCGGCGAGACCCTCGCCGACCTCGCCGACCCCCGCCCGCTGGCCGTGCTCACCGTCGACGAGCCAAGCCTGTCGATGACCCTCGGGATCAACACCTCTCCGCTGGCCGGGACGGAGGGCAAGAAGGTCACCGCTCGTCTGATCAAGACCCGCCTCGACGCTGAGCTGGTCGGCAACGTCAGCATCCGGGTCCTTGCGACCGACCGGCCCGACACCTGGGAGGTCCAGGGCCGGGGGGAGCTCCAGCTGGCGGTGCTCGTCGAGATCATGCGCCGCGAGGGGTTCGAGCTCACGGTCGGCAAGCCCCAGGTCGTCACCAGGGAGATCGACGGCAAGGTCCACGAGCCGGTCGAACGGGTCAGCGTCGACATCCCCGAGGACTACGTCGGGGTCGTGACCCAGCTGCTCGCGCTGCGGAAGGGCCGCATGGAGCAGATGGTGAACCACGGCACGGGTTGGGTCCGCATCGAGGAGCTCGTCCCGGCGCGGGGCCTGATCGGGTTCCGGACCGAGTTCCTCACCGAGACCCGCGGAACCGGGATCCTGCACCACGTGTTCGACCGCTACGAACCCTGGCACGGCGATCTGCGGACACGGCCGACGGGCAGCCTGGTCGCCGACCGGCGGGGGGTCACGACCTCCTACTCGCTGCTCAGCCTCCAGGAGCGCGGCGCGCTCTTCGTCGGCCCAGCGGTTGAGGTCTACGAGGGGATGATCGTCGGCGAGAACGCCCGGTCCGAGGACATGGACGTGAACCCCACCAAGGAGAAGAAGCTCACCAACGTCAGGTCGTCGACGGCCGAGGAGCTCGTCCGACTCATCCCGCCACGGCTGCTGTCCCTGGAACAGGCGCTCGAGTTCATCCGGGAAGGCGAGTGCGTGGAGGTCACGCCCAGGTCGGTCCGGTTGCGCAAGGTCATCCTGGATCAGACCATCCGGGGCCGCGAGGCCAAGCGGGCCAAGACGGCCAGCCTGTCCTGAGGGTCCGGACCGCGGGTCGGCCGGCTCACCACCGGCCAGCGGGACCCGGGCTCAGGCCCACCTAGATTGGCGACCATGGCTCCTCGGTGGCTCCGGTCCCGGCCCGAGCGCCCGGCATGGCCCGACCTCCGGGCCCGGCTGCTGGCGGTCGCCGCCGAGCAGTTCCCGGCAACGGCGTTCGCCGTCAGCGGGGCCGACGACGACGCCGTGGTGCGTTGGACGGACGGCCCCGGTCCCGACACCCTCGTCGGCGCCCTGGGCGACCTGCCCGACTGGATCCTGGTGGCCGGCGCCCCGGCGGACGACATCGACCCGTCTGCCCCGGTCCTCCACCTGGACCGCACGCTGTCGGACCCCGCCCTGGCGGTCGCGATCGTGCGGTTCTACGCCAGCCAGGGCCGCCACTGGAGCTCCTCGGAGGGGGCGGTGGGCCGGGACGCCTGGCGCACGCTCACCGGGATCGACGACCCCGCCCCGTCGGGCTACCCGATCGCCGACGCCGTGGCCCGGCTGCTGGTCGGCGAGCCCGACCCGCCCGGCCTGCCCCACGGACCGAACCGGGCCGAGGTGCTGTCGGCCAAGCTCGCTGCAGTCGGCTACGAGAGGCTCTGGGCGATCGCCTTCGCCGAGGTGCCGTGAGGGCGGTCGCGGCGGCACCGCGCCAACGCACGACATTGAGGACAGGGAGAACGCCGTGGACCTGACCGAGATCGCCTACGACGTCGAGGACCGGGTGGCGACCATCACCCTCGACCGACCCCAGGCCCTGAACGCCTTCACGACGACCATGGCCCACGAGCTCATCGAGGCCTTCGACCGCGTCGACGCCGACGACGAGGTCCGGGCCGTCATCGTGACCGGCCGGGGCCGGGGGTTCTGCGCCGGCGCCGACCTGTCGGCTGGAGGCGAGACCTTCGACTACCGAGGTGGCACCGATACGACCGACGCCAGCCCGGCCGCCGCCGAGCGGCCGGTGCCTCGTGACACGGGCGGGGTGGTCGCCCTCCGCATCTTCGACTGCACGAAGCCGGTGATCGCCGCCGTCAACGGCCCGGCCGTCGGGGTGGGCGTCACCATGACCCTCCCCATGGACATCCGCCTGTCGTCCGACGTGGCCCGCTTCGGCTTCGTGTTCGCCCGGCGGGGCATCGTCCCCGAGGCGTGCTCGAGCTGGTTCCTGCCCCGCGTGGTCGGCATCTCCCGGGCGGCCGAGTGGGTCTACACCGGGCGGGTCTTCGGGGCCGACGAGGCCTGCGCCGCCGGTCTGGTGCGCAGCGTGCACCCGCCCGGCGAGCTGTTGCCGGCGGCCCGGTCGATCGCCGCCGAGATCGCCGGGTCCACGTCGGCCGTGTCGGTCGCCCTCGCACGCCGGCTGCTGTGGCGGATGCTCGGGGCCGCCCATCCCATGGAGGCCCACCGGGCCGACTCCCGCGGGGTCTCCGCCACGGGGCAGTCCGCGGACGCCCGCGAGGGGGTCGTCTCGTTCCTGGAGAAGCGCCCACCGGCCTTCCTGGACCGGGTGAGCGACGGCCTCCCCGACCTGTTCCCGGACTGGGAGGACCCGCCGTTCCGGTGACCCGTGGGGCCCACCGTCGAGGGTCGCTCCGATCGGGCCCGCCCCTCGATTTCCACTACCCAGCCAGTGGGAATGCAAACTGTTGGCATGACGGTTGAACCGGGTATGCCCGAGGCCTTCGACACGGGGACGGCGGTGACCGCCGCGGTGCCCCTTTCCGACGAGGAACGGGCGGCGCGGCTCGATGCCCTGATGTCGCTCATCGACCTGATCCGGCCCGCGGTACAGGCCGACGGGGGTGATCTGGCCCTGGTGCGTGCCGACGTGGAGACCGGTGAGGTCGAGGTCCAGCTCCAGGGTTCGTGCTCGTCGTGCGCCATCAGCTCGACGACCCTCCAGGCCGGCGTGAGCCGCATCCTGCGCGACCGCCTCGACTGGGTGACGGAGGTCAGCGGCGGGGTCGACGAGACCATCGACTACGAGGAGAGCGCTGCCATGGGCCAGGGGGGGTACGTCCCCCGCTGGTAGGACCCTCACGGGCAGGCCGGGAGTCCTGCCGGTCGGGTCGGGCGGCACCGCCGGTCGGGGCGGGGAATCAGGGAGCACGCCGCAGCGCGGGGTGCGTGGCTCCAGGCCGTCGGCGTGTCGTCCGCCCCACCGGCACCGGCAGGCAGGAGCCCGCTCAGCCCGCTGGACCGGCTCGACCGGCTCGACCCGCTGGACCCGTTGGACCCGCTCGACGGACGAGGCGGGCGGCGCGAGCCCGGAGGCGGGCGACCGGGCCGGGCGGGTGCTCCCCGGCGACGGCCT
>Ga0209048_10006537_pt1 | contig 10898 bp, 10 predicted proteins | sample FrelakmetCRP12CR_FD_187146 | JGI IMG/M metagenome (GOLD analysis project Ga0209048, IMG submission 187146) | Freshwater lake sediment microbial communities from the University of Notre Dame, USA, for methane emissions studies - CRP12 CR (SPAdes)... | ecosystem: Environmental > Aquatic >... | reverse complement strand
CTGCTCCCGCGACGGTCCAAGCGGCCGGCGTATGCACCGGCTGGACCAGCGAGTACACACCGCCGACCTCAATCAGCGTCTTGCGCACCTTCGGACCCGCACGTGGGTCCGTTCAGCGGGTGCCTTTTTCGGCGTACGTCCAGACGGTCCTGGCCGGTGAATTCGGCGCCAACACGCCGATCGAGGCTCTCAAGGCGGGCGCAATCGCCGTCAAGCAGTACGCGTGGTACTACGCCATCCACTGGCGCGGAGGCTCGGCATCCGGTCGGTGCTACGACGTCGTCGACAACACAAACGACCAGCTTTTCCACCCCGAGCGCGCCCAGGCGTCGCCGCGCGCCATCGAAGCAACGACGTCGACCTGGCCAATCAGCCTGCGCAAAGGTGGGCGGTTCTTCCTGACGCAGTACGACGGCGGCCGGGTTGGGACGGCCTGCGCCACGGTCACCAACGGCTGGCGTCTCTACCAGCTTGGCGCCTACAAGTGCGCCCTGAACGGCCTGTCGGCGCGGGAGATCCTGCGCAAGTACTACTACCCCTCCCTGGCGATCGTGGTACCCGGGGCCCACGACGTGACCGGCAGCGGACTCGGTGACGCCGCGGTCCTCACCACGGGAGCCTCCATCGCACCGCCCCTCGACACCACGCTACCGCCCCAGGCGGCGCCGCCCACGGATCCGGCACCACCGACCCCTCCCATCGTCGATCCCGCCTCGCTGACCTCCTCGTTCGCACCTCCGAGCACCCTCGTGCCGCGTGTCTACGACTCGGCCACCGCCTGGACCACGGGCCCCACGGTCTCGCCGACCTCGGTGGCGCCGTCGAGCGCCATCGACCAGGCAAGCACACTGGCGGTCGCCTCCGCCGACGTGACCGGCGACCGCCTGTCGGACCTGGTCGTGCTGCGGCGCGACGCCACGGGTGCGCTTGAGCTCGACGTCTCGGTGGCGTCCCGGGCGGGCTTCCTCCCCGCGACGGCCTGGTGGTCCAGCGCGACCACGATGTTCCCGGTCTCTGGCACCGCCGCCATCCGGCTCGTGGCCGGCGACTTCACCGGCGACGGCCGGGCCGATGCGGGCCTGCTCATCGGGGAGCCGGGGCCGCAGCCCGACGGGAGCGCCGCCGCCATTCCCTCCTCCGCGATCCTGTATGTCTTCCCGTCCAACGGATCCTCCTTCGGATCGCCGCTGACGTGGGCATCCGTCGCCGCGGACGCAGGCCGCTCCACTGCGTATGCCGCGGACGTGACCGGCGACGGGAAAGCCGATCTCGTGATCCAGACCGAGCTGTGGGGCATCCCGAAGATCGCCGCTGCCGCGGATCCAACGCAGCTCGTGCCGCCTCCCGCTCCGTTCGGCCAGATCGGCGTTCGTTACCTCGTGGCGAGATCACGTCCGCAGGGGGGCCTCAGCGACGCCCTGGTGTGGCTCGACCAGCAGGGCGGCACCGCTGCAGCGGCCAAGACGGTCGTGGCCGACGTCGACGGCAACGGTCGCGACGACCTCGCGGTCGATATGGCGCTGCCCGGCGGGGGCAGCCAGTTCCTTGGGCTCGTGTCGAACGGCACCTCGTTCGTGCCCCGGGTGCTCTGGCAGAACCCGACGTCATTCCTCTGGGCAAGCAGCAAGATCGAGGCAGCCGACCTGAACGGCGACGGCCGGGGCGATCTCGCGGTCTTCTACGACCTGGGGCCCGGCGGAACGATGATCTACGAGTTCCTCTCCGACGGGATGTCGCTGAATCCGGTCTCGAGCACCACGGACCCGGCGCTCAGCTGGAGCACCGCGCAACCGTTCTAGCGGCGTCCCCAGGGCCGTTCGAGCGGCGTCCCCAGGGCGGCCGTTCGAGCGGCGGTCCAGGGGTTGTTCTCGCGCCTCTCCGTCACTTTCAGCGGCGGACGCCCGTCCTCAGCATCCCCCGCAGGACCAGCAACGAGATGACGGCCGTGACGCACCCGATGACGATCGTCCGGTTCACGTCCACGGCCGGCACCCACTCCACGTCATCGCCGCGGATCACGTAGGCGCCGGCGGGACTCACGGTGACCCCGCCACCGACGCCGTAGCCAAAGCCGCCGACCGCACGGGCCTGCGCTTCCAGCTCTCCCTCTCGTCCGGCGCCCTCGATCCCCGGCTCCGACGCCGCGCCTGTCGAGGCTGCGGCTTCGCCTTCGGCCGCGAGCTCGGCCGCGCGTCCGGCCGCTCCTCCGCCGCCGCCGCCCCACCCGCCGCGCACATTGGCCGCGGGGATCACCATCACCCCGTCTCGCTCGATGGGGTCGCCGTAGACGCGCTTGACGGTGACGGCGTCGCGGAAGCGCTCCAACATGGCCTTGACATCGTCCGGGGTCATCCGTTCGCTCATCGCTGGACCTCCTGGGGGCGGGACGGCTGCAGCCAGGCCCGCCATATCGTTTCCTCGGCGCCCACCGAGATCAGGTCACCGTACCGCACCAGCGGCAATCTGAGCAGTGCCGGGTCCTCGAGAAGACGCTCGAACAGCTCACGTTCGTCGAGCCGGTAGTGCGCCAGACCCAGGTCGTGGTAGCGGCGTCCATCGCGGTCCAGGAGCGCGGCCGTTCCCAGGCGCTGACTGAACCGCCGCAGCTCACCGGCCGACGGGGGCTTCGCCGCGATGTCGACCAGGTGGATGGGCACCCGGCGTTCCTTGAAGAAGCGCAGCGCCCTCTGCGTTTCCCGGGAGTCCCTCCTCCCGAAGACCTGCACACTGGGCCGGACCGGCACCGCCGTCGTCACCCCTCCCCCTTCTGACCGTCGAGGCTCAGGATCTGCCGTGGATTCGCGACGGTCATGGACGTGACGGCCGCTTCCGTTGCGCCGGCCGCCAGCAGCTTCGGCAGGAAGGTCTCCTGGAGGTAGGTATAACCGTTGCCGCCATAAGCCTTGAGCTGCATGGTGTGGCAGACATCCTGGGAGAGCAGCATGCGATCGCCGTAGCCCCGCTCCAGGAGCTCACAGAGGATGCGCAGGACGCGCGGCTCACTCGCCTCGTCGACCGGCGAAAAGCGCATGCCGAGGAAGTCGAACTCGATGCTGGCTCCACGCTCGAGCAGGGAGAGGTGGTAGTCCAGGTAGGGGTAGGAGTCGGCATGGCCGATGACGATGCGTCCCGGATCCATCCCTTCGTCCAGCAGCACCTGAAGCTGCGCCAGCCCCACGGCGGACTGCGCCGCGTGGGTGGTGACGGCGAGGCCCGTCGCCTTCGCGGCCCTGGCGGCCGCCCGGAAGACGCGCTCCTCCTGCGCCGACAACCAGGGCTTGTCTGAGCCGAGCTCGCCGATGATGCCGGGCCGGATGTCCGTACCCGCGACTCCTTCGTGGAACTCCCGGACGATCTCGTCCGCCAGGGTGTCCGTCGCGCGGGAGTCGATGAGGGCATCGGGTGGGTAGTACGCCTGCCGGTACCAGCCGGCGCCCATGACGATGGCGAGGCCGGTGCGCCGCGAGAGTCGTGCCAGCCGCTCCGCGTCGCGCCCCAGTCCGTGGTTGGTGACGTCCACCAGGCAGGTTCCGCCCAGAGCGCGGAACCGCTCGAGCTCGGGAGCGATGACGTCCTCATCGCGGATGAGCTCCCAGTAGTCCCAGCGGTTCTGGATGTGCCACAACTCGCAGCCGGTGTGCTCGTGAGGCAGGATGAACCCGAGGCTCGTCGCGGGGACCCGACCCGTGACCGTCTGGACGTAGGGCTCCATCGTTCCCCCTTGGGACACCTCAATCGCGGTGGTGCGGGGCTAGTGTGGCGGCGGCCGCACGACCCTGCACGTCGCCACGAGACGTCGCCGTGAGAAGTCGCGGGGCGGAACGAACCGCGCGGGGCCCTACGAGCGCGCCCAGAGCGGTCGCGAGTCGACGTTCTCGGCGACGTCGGCGTAGCGAACGCCGGCCTCACGCTCCCAGGCCACCCGATCGACCCGGACTGCGAAGCGATGGCTGCCGGCGTGGAAGCTGATCTGCGCATCGGCTGCGAGCGCGTGGTCGGCGACGACCGAGACGCCGTAGAACTCACCGATCGGCGGCATCGTCCCGACCGCGCAGTCGGGCGCCATCTCCAGGAGCTCGGCTTCCGTGAGCAGCCGCACGTGCCCGCTGTCCAGGGCGCGCCGCGCCTTCACCAGGTCGAGATGATCGGTCGCCTCCAGAACCAGGAGTGCCCGTCGTCCGTCGGCCGTCACCACGCCGAGCGTCTTGGCGAACGTGACCGGATCGACGCCTTCCGCCCGGGCCGCCTCGCGGGCCGTGAACGTCAGGGCGTGTTCGTGTACCTCGTACGTGACGCCGTGCTTCCCCAACCACTCGATGAGACCAGCGTGCGGACCCCGGATGGTCTCGGTCTCGGTGGCTGCCATGCCTGGCCTCCTTCCCGGGTCGCCACGCTGCGGAGGCGCCTCGGCCTCGGCGGACGACCGATGGCCCGGATTCTCGTCGCCTCGGCGGCGGGCTCAGGTGCAGAGAGCGCGGCAGCCGGTCGCCGGAGCGTGCTCCATCATGCCGCACCCGGCATCGGGCGCAGCAAGTGCCGGAGGTCCCCAACACGCCAGCGCAGGGCCCTGGCCTAGCGGGCTTCGACGTCCATGCCGCGATCGGCCAGGCCCTGCCGCACGTCGGCAAGGCTCGCAGGCGCCTCGTCAGCGTTCGAGTCATGCTCGGTGAACCCGACACCTGATGCGGACAGCACGTCGCGGGTGGCGGCCGCGTCGGACGTCGTCAACATCAGCTCGCCGTCGGTGTCCTCGGCCACGCCGACGATCCCGGTGATGTTGATCCCGTTGTCGCCGAGGGCGCCGGCCAGGCGGGCGAGAGAGCCGGGCCGATCATCGAGACGGATCGTGAACCAGACGGCCATGGCGCCTCCTTCCTGCCGATCGTACCCCGCGCCGGAAGCGGATGGGCGCCTCGCGCCTGCTCGCCTGTCCTGTGCGACGATTCGGTCCTCGGCACGAGGAATGCGAGAACCGGACCAAGGAGGCGAGGACATGACGGCGATCCGACGGGCAGAGGCGGCCTGGCACGGCGATCTCGCGACCGGTATGGGGGCGGTGAGCGCAGCCTCCAGCGAGGCCTTCGCCGAGCTCCCCCTGACCTGGCTGTCGCGGACCGAGGCGCCCGACGGGCGGACCAGCCCCGAGGAGCTCCTCGCCGCCGCCCATGCCTCCTGCTACCTGATGGCGCTTGCATCTGACCTCGCCAAGGCCGGCACCCCGCCCATCAGGCTTGCCGTGGGCGTAACGGTCACCGCCGACCGCATCGACGGGCGCTGGACCGTGATCTCGAGTGCGCTGGACGTTCGAGGTCGCGTGCCCTCCGTGGATGCGGCCGCGTTCCAGGCTGCGGCAGAAGCGGCAAAGAACGGCTGCCCGATCTCGCGCACCCTGCGGGGCAACATCGATCTCAGCGTCCGCGCAACGCTCGAAACCTGAGCCGAGCCGAAGCGGAGCCGGGCATGACGGCCGAGTCGAGTCGGACGGTCTGGCAGCGCGGGAGGACACGATGCGCATCGCCACCTGGAACGTCAACTCGCTGCGAGCCCGACTTCCGCGCGTGCTGGGCTGGCTGGAGCGCAGCGCGCCGGACATCCTGATGATGCAGGAGACGAAGCTCGCGGACGAGGCGGCGCCCGCTCTCGACTTCGAGCTCGCCGGATACCAGCTCGTCCACCACGGCGAGGGACGCTGGAACGGCGTGGCCATCGCCTCCCGGGTTGGACTTGCGGATATCCGAGCCGGATTCGACGGCCACGGTGCGGACCAGGACGGCGCCCGCTTCCTTGCGGCGACCTGCGGCGGCATCCGCGTCGCGAGCCTGTACGCGCCGAATGGGCGCGCGCTCGGCACGGAGTACTACGACGCGAAACTGGCCTGGTTCGAGCGCCTGCATGCCTGGCTGACCGCGGAGAACGACCCCGGGCAGATGCTCCTGCTGGGCGGCGACCTGAACGTCGCGCCGGACGATCGCGACGTCCACGACCCGGCCGCCTTCCTTGGCTCGACTCACGTCTCCGACGCGGAACGCCGGGCCTTCAGGGGGCTCCTCGACTGGGGCCTCGTCGATGCCTTTCGCTTGCACCATCCCGAGGGCGGCCGGTTCACGTGGTGGGACTACCGCGCCGGAGCCTTCCACAAGGGATTGGGCATGCGCATCGACCATCTCCTGGCGACCCGCCCGCTGGCCGAGCGGTGCGTCGGCGCGGAGATCGACCGCGAGGCACGAAAGGGCAAGCTCCCGTCCGACCACGCCCCGGTCACCGTGGAGCTCGCGAGCTGATCCGACGCGAGGCGGCGGCCGGGGGTCGGCGTCGTCCGCCGTCTCCTCGCGGCCAGGACGATTGAGGAAACCCAACCGCTCACCAGCCCCAGACGCAACGCGCGCCGGCGATGATCCGCTCACGGGCCTCACGGCGCTCGCCTCCGCGCCCTCGGAGTCGACCCCTGCTCGGCGAATCCGTCGCCGACGACACACCGAGCGGCCGTCCATCGCCACGAGACAAGGAGAACGACTTGGCGGAACCATGGCCTCTGCTGCTCCTGCTGTTCCTGGCCATGGCGTTGGTCGTGGTCGGCCCACGCCCCCGGATGCGGCGTGGGGCTGAGCGGCACTTGCCGCCTCGGCTGCCGGCCGCCACCATGAAGCCGGCAACCCACGAAGGAGGTGCTGCAGATGTCCTCGGCAGACTCCAGCCATCGCTCCGACGAGCAGCCACTGACGCTGATCTGGATCGACGCCAGGAAGGCGGTCCTCGCCGCATGGGACCGGGGAGCCGTTCGGCTCGAACACGTCATCGGCGCCTTGCCGCCACAGGAGCGCTCCGTCGGCCACGTCCGGCTCGATCCGGCGGTTCGGCATGGAGGCGGACAGCGGCAGGACAAGCTGGAGCACCGCCGGTACGAACGAGAGCAGCACTACCTCGAGGCCGTGGTGGCGCGAGTCCCGGCCGTCGGAGCGGTGGAGATCCTGGGGCCGGGCGAGCTGCGCCTGCACCTTGCCCGACGATTGAGACGGTCGCGAGCGGGCGCGACGCGGTCGATCGCGACCGAGCCGGCCGGTCCGCTGACCGAGGCCCAGCTCATCGCCCGGCTGCGCGCCCTCGTCGGGCACCCGGCGCGCCGACAACTGGCACTCGCCCGCTAGAACCTCGCCCCCGGGCGTGGATCCCGGGTGCACCAGATTCGCGCCGATCGAACACCATACGTGCGCGGGACCGTGCCCCTTTGCCCGGCGGCATCGGCGGTGCCGCCAGCCGGACCAGCTTGGGTCAGATCGCCGTTTCGAGAGACACCGATGAGCTTCGATGAAAGCCGGCCGGCCGAGGCCGACCCCGACGCATCCGCCACGCGCCCAGCGCCGACGGACGAGCCTCCTGCCTGGTCGACTCCGGATGGTCCACCGGTAGCCTGGACGACCACCCCGCCGCCGCGGCCGCGGCGGCATCGCACGGCCGCCTGGGTGCTCGTGACGGTCGCCCTCGTTGCGCTGATCGGTTCCGCCTTCGTCGGTGGCATCGCGATCGAGCGGACGGGGCTCGTGCCCGGCTCGTCGCCCCAGGCTCCGGCCGACCTGCGAGCGGAACTGCCGCTCCTGTACCAGGCCTGGGGAATCGTGGATCAGCACTACGTCGATCAGGGAGCCGTCGATCCCACGAAGCAGACCTACGGTGCGATCAAGGGCCTCCTCGAGTCGCTCGGGGACACGGGTCACTCGGACTTCCTGACGCCTCAGCAGGCGGCCGAGATGTCATCTTCGCTTTCCGGACACTATGCGGGCATCGGCGCGCTGGTGACGGTCCGCAAGGACGGGCCGGCCATCGTGACCGTCTACCCGGGTAGCCCAGCCGAGAAGGCCGGCATCAAGGCCGGCGACCGCATCGTCGCCGTCAATGGCGAGGACGTGAGTGGCCTGTCGTCCGACGTGCTCAGCAGCAAGATCCGCGGTCCCGCCGGGAGCACGGTCCGTGTCTCGATCCTCCGGGCGGGCGAAACGGCCCCGCGCGAGTTCCTCGTCACCCGGGCCGAGATCAAGATCCCGAATGTCACCTGGACGATGGTCCCGGGCCGGACGACGGCGATGATCCGCATCGAATCGTTCGCCAACGGCACGACCGATGCCCTGAAAGCGGCGATCACCGCAGCGCGCAAGGCGGGCGCCACGTCGCTCCTTCTCGACCTCCGCGGCAACCCGGGGGGCTACGTCAACGAGGCCATCGGTGTGGCGAGCCAGTTCCTCTCGAGCGGGGTGGTCTACCTGCAGCGCGACGCCAGCGGGAAGGAGACCTCGAATGCGGTGCAGAGCGGCGGCATCGCCACCGATCTTCCGCTCGCCGTCCTGGTCGACGACTCGACCGCCAGCGCCTCGGAGATCGTGAGCGGTGCGCTGCAGGACGCCGGCCGCGCGAAGCTCGTCGGGGTGACGACCTACGGGACCGGGACGGTGCTCAGCTCCTACCGTCTTTCCGATGGCTCGCAGGTACGCCTGGGCGTGGCGGAGTGGCTGACGCCCAAGGGGCGCCAGATCTGGCATCACGGCATCCAGCCCGACGTCCAGGTCGTGCTCCCGACCGGCGTGGGCGCCCTCAACCCCTCGGCCGTCGCCGGGCTCTCGACGGCTGCGCTGCAGGCCAGCCGGGACGCGCAGCTCCTCAAGGCACTCGACCTGCTGGGCGGCAACGGCTGAGCGACGCAGGAACTGGGCCGCGTCGCCCACGACATCGACGCCGGCGCGCGCTCACGGTCGTCGTCGCCGTTCGTCCCCCTGCCGCAACGCGGAGCGCGGCCCGGGTAACTGTCGTCCTGGGCGCTTACCTCCGGCTTATCTGAAACGCGTGGACGCGGACCAGACGGCCAACGGGCCGTTCCGCGGCGACGCTGGGCGGCATCAAGGGTGGGACCCGGGAGTGCGCCCAAACCGCGACGACACGCGCAACTTCTGAGGCGACAGCCACCGCTCTCCGTGCGGCACCCGGACTTCCGTGCTATTGAACGGCCGCACCGCGACACCGACGCTCACGCAGGTGGCCGACGTCCGGATGCGGCGAGCCGGCACCACAGCTGAGGATGCCGACCGCCGATGACCCCCGCCCTGCCGATGAGCCTGCTCCCGCTCGCAACCTTCGTGCTCGGCCTGCTGGCGGGCATCATCGTCCTCGAGCTCACCGTGGGGCGTTATCGCACGAGCAAGCTCGCCCACCTCGCCGACAGCCTCGCCGACGACGCGTCAACCGTGCTGGGACACATCCGGCTCCACGATCGTCGTCTGCAGCGCGCGTTCGAGCACCTCGCAGGTCGCCTGTCGAGCGTGCAGGCGATGGCCACGACGGACCTGTTGACGGGTCTCCTCAACCGACAGACGATCCTGGCGCTCCTTGAAACCGAGATCGACCGAGCGTCGCGCTACCAGCGTCCGCTGTCGGTGATCTTCGTGGACATCGATCACTTCAAGCGCGTCAACGACACCTTCGGTCACCTGGCGGGCGACCTCGTGCTCAATCACGTGGCCACCCTCCTTCGCGGAAACGTGCGTTCCGTGGACCATGTCGGCCGCTACGGGGGCGAGGAGTTCATCCTCATCCTGCCCGAGACCGACGTGGACGCGGCGGCCACCAGCGCCGAGAAGCTGCGGCGCATCGTCGGCAGCTCCGAGCTCACGCTCGAGGACGGGAACGTGCTCCGTGTGACGCTCAGCGCCGGGGTGGCCGGTGGGATCGGCACGCATCTCCAGCTCGACCCGCTCATCCGAGATGCTGACGCCGCGCTCTTCGCCGCCAAAGGCCTCGGCCGCGATCAGGTCTACGTCTTCCGAGCCGTCGACGACGATGTGTTCATCCCCCGGGCACCCATCAGCCCGGAGGCTCGTCGCCACGCCGTGGAGGTCGGGCGGGCGGCGTTCGGCGCGGCGAGCGCACACCTCACGCAGGTCCTGGAGACACGGGAGCCGTGGACCGGCGCTCCTTCGGCCCTCATCGCGGAGGTGGCCGTCGCTCTGGCCTGGGCGCTGGGGCTCCCCGAGGGCGAGGTCGAGCGCATCCGCACGGCCAGCCTGCTTCACGATCTGGGCAAGCTGGCGATCCCCGAGGAGATCCTTCACAAGCCCCACGAGCTGAACCAGACGGAGTGGGGCGCCGTCACGGAGCATCCCAAGATCGGGCAGGTGATCCTCGAACAGGCCGGGGCGCTGCGCGACGCGGCAACCGTCGTCCTGCACCATCACGAGTGGTACAACGGACGCGGGTACCCCCACGGACTGGCCGGCACCGAGATCCCCATCGGCGCCCGCATCGTCGCGATCGCGGACGCCTACGATGCCATGATCCGCGGGCGGCCGTACAAGGATGCTATCGCCCATCAGGAGGCGCTGCGCGAGCTGCAGACGCATGCGGGCACACAGTTCGACCCGGAGCTGGTGTCGATCTTCAGCCGCCTCTATGCGAGCGAGGGAGCCGCCGAACGGATCCTGGCCGGCGAGCAGGCCGCCCGGCTTGCCGCCCGCGGTGCCGCCGGTCAGCACGGTGGCGGCATGGAGCGCGGCGACCCGACGCCGGCGGTCGCGGGAGGAGCCCCGCAGGCGACTCGCCGGAGCAGGCGTCGCACCACGGCCACGTCCGGCGCGACCGACCCGGACCCCGCGGCGGACCAGGCCCGGGAGCTGCGCGGCGCCTGACCGGGAGCTGCTCGGCTGACCGGCAGTGCCGCTCGCGGCATGTGGGCGGGCAACGCGGCGGGCGACGCAAGCACCGCCTGAGGGCTCAGCGCGGCTCGCGGCGCTGGCTGCCGTTGGGAGGGCGCATGCTCAGCGCCTACGGATGAAAGTCAAGTCCCGCCTTGTCGCGGCTCGGGGTCAGGCGCATAGTCGCGCTGGTGCGGGAGACTCGCCGGACCGAAGCGCAGGGTC
>Ga0209048_10006536_pt1 | contig 10899 bp, 12 predicted proteins | sample FrelakmetCRP12CR_FD_187146 | JGI IMG/M metagenome (GOLD analysis project Ga0209048, IMG submission 187146) | Freshwater lake sediment microbial communities from the University of Notre Dame, USA, for methane emissions studies - CRP12 CR (SPAdes)... | ecosystem: Environmental > Aquatic >... | reverse complement strand
CCATGCAGCATGGTCCACACCGACCTGACGCGCCGTCAGTACGGCCTCAACCGGCAAATCTAGTTGTCGCCAGCAGGCAAAAGTAATTGTCGCTGATCATCGTTGAGTATTACGCAGTACTGCGGAGGGGCCGTCCGCAATAATGCAGTCTGTCGCCGCCAACAACGCGGAGGCTAACGGCAACAACTGCCGCCGCCGGCGGGTATTTTGTCTCGCGAGAAGCGCGCTGCTAAAGCTATATCAAACAGACGGCAATGATGCCGCATTGGGAAAGGAAGTCACAAATGAAGAAGCAGACAATGAATGACAGCTCGTTCAATGATCTATGTAAGGAATGGGGCGAGGATTTCGCCAGGGATGCCAGGACCTATAAGTACGACAGGATAAGGGTGAACCACCTGCTCGTCGTCTGCGACCAGTTGAATCTCTCCTCAATTAAGATGCTGATCATCTCCAAGCTGCACGACGAAGGCTATGGGCACCAGGACCGGATTGAGATGGCGTTGTCCGTTCTGGTGGATGGGACAAAACGAGATAGGCGCTCCGTGCAGCGTGCCCTGAAGGAGCTAAGAAACGATGGCTTCATCACTTGGGAGAGCCGCAGGGGGCGATTAGGTATGAACCTATACGATCTGACCCCCTTCTTGGCAAGAGCCAATCAGGTTCATAGAGAACTGTATGCAAGAGAGGTGGCTAAGTCGAAAGGACTAGAGGTGCATGATGCCGCTAGCGGGAAGCAAGCCGTTACCGCCAAGGTCGACCTCGTGCGACAGCCCATGACCATAGCGTCGATCGAAGCGGACGTCGACGCGAGGAACAGGGCCGAAGCAGATGCTGCGCACGCGGCTGCTGTGCAGGCGGTGAATAATCTTGGGGGCTGCGTCAGAGGAGAGCGCGTATTCGTCGGCGAGGAATACTCTGGGCTTGTCGTAACTGAAGATGGCACGATATTTAGGTTCCATGGGGCGGATGTCGCGTTCTGCGAAGCGGTGGAGAACGAGAAGACGAGACTTCAGCAGCAACGGCGCCTACTAGCAGGGTGCTGAAAAAGGGCGACAGGGCGGGCTGATAGATGTGGTTCGCGAGGAGGCGAACCGCATGCGAGGAAATGCGAAGCGGCAGCAGGTGATCCTGACGCTAGAGCGACCGGGAGATCGGATTCGGAAGGACCATCCGATCCGAAGATTGAAGTGGCTGGTCGACCAGGTGCTGGAAGACCTGGAGCCGATGCTGGACGCGATGTACTCGGAGGTTGGCCGACCATCGATCCCGCCAGAGTGGCTGCTGAAGTCAACGGTGCTGATGGCGCTCTTCAGCGTGCGCAGCGAGCGGCAGTTCTGCGACCGCCTGGACTACGACCTGATGTTCCGCTTCTTCCTCGACATGAACATGATCGACGACGCCTTCGATGCGTCGAGCTTCGCGAAGAACCGGGAGCGGCTGATGGAATCGGAAGTGGCGGCGCGCTTCTTCGACGCGGTTGTCGACCATGCGCGGATGATGGGGCTGCTGTCGATGGAGCACTTCTCAGTAGATGGAACGATGATCGAGGCCTGGGCGTCGATGAAGAGCTTCAAGCCGAAGGAGGAGGCGAAGAAGGATCGGGAGCCGCCGGACGACCCCGGCAATCCCACGGTGAATTTCCACGGCCAGAAGCGCGGGAATGCCACCCACCAGTCGACAACGGACCTGCAAGCCAGGCTCTTCCGAAAAGGACCTGGCAAGGAGGCGAAGCTGGTCTTCATGGGCCATGCCCTCATGGAGAATCGCCACGGCCTTTGCGTCGACATCTCGGTGAGCGAGGCCACCGGTACCGCCGAGCGGGACGAGGCCCTCAAGATGCTCGACCGTCAGCGGCCGAAAGGACGCTTGCCGCGAACACTCGGTGGGGACAAGGGCTTCGACGCCTTCAGCTTCGTCGAGGGACTTCGGTCACGAGGCGTAACACCGCACGTGGCGCAGAACACGACCAATCGCCGCTCGAACATCGATGACCGGACAACCCGCCATCCCGGCTACCGGATGAGCCAGAAGGCGCGCAAGAAGATCGAGGAGATCTGGGGCTGGATGAAGACCGTCGGGGGGCTTCGCAAGACACGCTACCGCGGCACCGCGCGAACTGGGCACTACGCCTTCTTCGCCGCAGCAGCCTTCAACTTGGTCCGAATGATGAACCTGCTCCCGCAGTCAGAATTCGCTTAGGAAGTGCTCGCAGCGAAGGGCAAACAACCTCCTGAAGTGGCCAAGCCGGGGCTCATGAACATGCAGACACCCACGTCCACGAGCTCGCGAAGACGATTCGGCGCGTCGCGCGTACAGCTTTTTCAGCACCCTGCTAGTGAGTTAGATTCAGATGGAGCACTATGGATGGCCGCTCTTCCCGCGGACCCTTGGGCGTGTATCTTGAGCGCTCGCATCATGCCCACTGTCCCTCTGAGCCACCCGGGCGCTTGAGCTACCGCGTGTCTGTAACTGAGCCTCGAAGGCCGAGTAATTGTGGTTCATAATTTGACAAATGATGCAATTTCTGGTATGATCTCCTGCGTTAATTGATGGTCGCATAGGGCTTCCATCGCTGACCGCGGCAAGACTTTCGCCCACCTTGGCTGGGCCGCGTCAACAAAGCCAGCCTAAGCGTCGGGAAAGTGGGCCCGGTCTCCCTTGATGGGATGCCGGGCCTTCGTGTCTCTAGGCTTACCACGGGCGCAGGAGGTCGTGCCTGTGGACGTTCTCGTGGTGTCGGAGTTGCGGCGCTTCATCGAAGCCCTTGCCTCCGGTTCTCAGATTCCAGCTTCGCGGAGGCTCCCGCGCGCCCTGACGGTTCTCGCCCGCCAGGCGCTTCCCGGACGCAGCGATGAAGTTCTCGCGGACACCGTGCAGGACCTCCTCGTGAAGATTCTCGAGGCCGTCAGGGCTCAGTCGGCGGGCTCCCCGGACCACCTCCTGTGCCTCGACGACACGACCCTCCTTGCGGTCCTGCGTCATCGTCTGCGTCAGGTCGCCTGCACGGGTTCGCGCTGGGCTGCCATGAAAGCCTTGCGAGGCCACGTGAAGGCGGTCCTTGGTATTGCCCTGCCTCTTGTTGCGCGGCTGCCGCTGACCATCATTGACCAGGGGCGAGTGTCGCGACCCTTGGTCGCCGAGGCTACCGCAGCACTGCTTGGCAGGCCCGACGCTCCGCCACGGTCGGTAGCCGCCATCGCCGACGAGCTGCTGGCACTCTATTTCTCACGCAAGGCCGAAATCCACGGGCTGACCGCGGACGTTCCGACCGATACAACCGAAGACCTCGTGGCCGCCCAGTACGACGGTTACGTCGAGGCCCGCAAGATCGAGCGCGTCCTCGGCACCGACCTGTCGCGGGTCCTCGGCCAACGGGCCGCCGGTCACAGCCTGAGAGCCATTGCAGCCTCCTGCGGAGGCGTCGCCATCAGCACCATCCATGCTCGCCTTCGGACAGCTGAGCGACGGCTGGCACATGCCCACCTGGACGCTCCAGAGCAGGCCCTACAGGCGCTGGCCGCCTCGGGAGGCCGCTAAGGATGGCCCTTCCTGAGGATGGCAGCCAGGAGGTCTATGGCACCGTCGTGGTGCTGGGCACCTGCAGGCTCGACGTCAAGCTGGAGGTCAGGGACCCCGAAGCCGATGACCCCGAGCGCAGCGATTCCGGGGACCGGGACGCAATCGGCAGCGAGCTGCTTGTCAGCGTGAGCGCCGGGGGCCGTTCCCTCGCTGACCTCTGGCTCCCCGAGGAAGAGGCCCGGAGCCTGCTCATGATTCTCGACCACTTGCTCTACGAGAGGTTGCAGGCGGAAGTTCCGTAGCAAGGCCGCCTCTGCTTGGTCGGGCACGCTGCCTAACCTAAGCCTGAAAGCCCGCAGCCAAGCAGCCGTCTCCAGCTTTCCAAAAAGGAGAACGAGAATGAACGCCTGGCGCATCTATCAAGAGCCACATGGCTGTCTGTCGGTGACGTACACCAATTTGGACACCGGTAAGGGAGGCTGCTGCGGGCACATGGCCGAGTTCAATGAAGCCTCGGTGCAGGAGGCCCTGGAATTCATCTGCTCTCCGGAAAACCTGAGGCCGGGTGACCTCATCTCCCTGCCTAGCGGAGAACTGCTTCAGGCCAGCCTCGTCAGGGGTCAGGCTTGAGCACGCGCTGCCAAGTGGCCATCGAGGGTAGCCCGGTCCTGGTCTACCGGCACTGCGACGGATACCCCGACACGGAGCACGGGGTCCTTGCCACGCTCCTGCCCTTCAGGGACCTCTTCTGGGCCCATCGCGGCTACGACGCCCCCTACTTCCTGGCGAGGCTCCTCATGCTCTGGGGCGGCCTCGAGGAGCAGGAGCGCCAGCAGGCCTTCGCTCATCCCGAGGACCCACGGAGCAGGTACGTGCTCGAGCCGCGGGTCCTCGGCTACGGGGTCGACACGGAGGTCCACGCCGACATCGAGTACCTGTACTGGGTCTGGAGGGACGGCAGCGTCGAGGTCTACCGGCCCAACTACGCGGCCATGGTGAAGGGTGGCAGCCTTCACCCGCGCGTGGCCATCGAGCGTGGGGAGTTCGAGCTGCTAAGCAGCCACCCCTACGCCTCCCAGAGGGTCGCGGGATGAAGGTCGCAAGCAGGAGGGAGACCCCGGAACATGGCCTGGCGGAAGGTCGTCACCGGGCCGGAACTGCTCGTCGACGCCGAGGACAGCCTTGCGGCGGTGGGCCGAAACTTGGAGGAGTGCGTCGGCGGCTACGAGAAGCTCGCGTCGGGCAGGAAGCTACCCAGCGTCTCTCGAATGCGCGGCGGCTGCCCACCGCCTCGCGGTCGCTAGTAAGGGCATCGCCTGGGCATGGCGGCCCTCGAGCAGAGGCCATGAACCTCAACTCACCCGACGAGGTGGAGGGACGCCTCGGGCAATCGCCTGGGTCAGTGGCCATCGGCGGCCCCTCCAGGTCACGGCTTGAGCAGCTCATGAACGTCCACGCCGAGAGCCCGGGCGACCTTCTGCAGCCACTCCACCGTGGGGCTGGCTCTGCCCGCCATCACCTCGAAGAAGTGCGCGTGGCCCACGCCGGCCCTGTCGGGGAGGTGGGTCATGCCGATTCGGCGCTCCTTGGCGTGCCACCTGATGTTCAAGATGAGGCGCTCCGCGAGCTTGGCGCCTGGCGGCTCAGCCCGCCGCCTCATTCCGGTACCCCGGTCATCCAAAGAACGTTCCATCTCGTCTCCAAGCCGTCCATGGTCATCTGCTCCGCTCCTGAGCAGAAGGGGGTTGCTGGCCATCCCCGGCTGCTTCGCCAAATGAATCGCCACTGGCCCCTGAATCCTTCACAAAATCTTGCTCTTGGGAAGCCTCAGGGCCGGTCCTCGGGGAACGTCTGCGTAACCGGGCAGACCGCTCGCGATACTGAGGTTGTCCGGGGCGCCAGCGCCGGCGGTGCCTACATGTCGCTTGACACATCCGGAATGCAGGAGCATTGCTCGCGCCCCTATCGGGAAAGGGTCGGACGATGATCTCCGCAAGGAGTTGCTCCAGAACCGCAGCGCCTAGGGAGCCTTCCGCTCCGAACGCCCCCCCCGGCAAGCCTTCGAATCCGCCGACGGGTCGGGTTGCGCTCTCTGCTGGCGATGATTCAGGACCGAATTCTTCACGATGACACCTTGGGAGGTCTCGACCGATGACAATCCGTGACGCTCGACTCCAGTCGATAAACCTCTACCTCGCTATTGTACGCGAGGATCCTGACCTCCCGCCTCCTTGCGATGCGCCGATTTCGGGGCAGCGGGTCAACCTCTGTGACGTTGGGGAAAGGGGTCTCATACGGGCTCGTAGGAAGACGCGGTGGATGGGGCGCGGGTTCATCGGGCGAGCGTTCTTTGGCTTGGTGGCTTTGGTCGGGTTGGGCTGGAGTGCAGTGGCAACCGCTGGAGGTGGCCTTGGGGCCCCATGCACACTCGGTTCGCAGTGCAACAGCACCATCTGCTATGAAATCGGCGGGAGTCTAGACTCTGGGTATTGCGGGTTGTTCTCCTGCGGGGCCATCTGCAAGAGCAGCGCCGCGTGCGACACCAATAGTTGCCGGCACATTACCGGGACGAACTATTCCAGGTGCACCTGCTTGTCAGTACCCTCGGCATGCACTGAAGGGGCTCAGTGCGCCTATGGGCAATGCCAGGGCAACGCCTGCTGCGAGCCGCCGGTCTACCGGAGCGATACCTGTAGCGCGAATTCAGAATGCTGCGGGGACCGAGACCAGATTGGATGCGTCAGTCAGAACGCGCGCCTGTCTGACGGTGGCATCGAATTCGAGTACAAGGCCTGCTGCATCGGCCTAGGTGGCTACTGCAACTCGACCGCTGAATGCTGCTCGCAGACTGGTCGCTGGGGCAGTAAGACCGCGGGAGTCAACGGCCAGGTCGTCTGCACTAAGAACCTCTGCGCAGCCTGTTTCGTGGACGGCACTCACGACGGAATGAGAGCCGAGTGTTGTAGCTTGAATGACGCCGCCGACGTCAAAGACGGAGGTAACCTCTGCTGCGAGCCTACCGGGGCCGCCTGCGACAACGGCCAGTCCCTGCTCTGCTGCAACGGCGTGAATACGCCCTCGACCCAGCAAGAAGGCGTCATCTGCGGAATACCGCCTGGTAGCACAGACCCTCAGGCCGGGACCTGCTGCTTTCCGAATGATGCTGGCCCATGCGTAAACGACTCGGATTGCTGTTGCGGGAAGTGCGACACCACCGTCAACCCACACCTCTGCAAGTGCTTCTAGGAGGCCGCGATGCTCATCACGACTCTCGTGCTCGGACTCTCCCTGGGACCCGCGACATTGGCCGGACAACCGTGTACTCACGCAAAGGACTGCTTTGACGCGGGCTTCGTACCTGATGGCGGCTGGCTCTGCCAGACCATTTGCCCCCCGGAGACCAGCTGCAGCAGTACACCGGTCTGCTGCGTGGGCGCCGGTCAGGCCTGCGAGGCCACCAGCGACTGTTGCGGCGACGTTCCGCTGCAGTGCGCTAAGGTGAATCCTACTGACGTTTGGGGGACCTGCTGCAACCAGTACAGCCCCCTTTTGGGGGACCCGTACTTCTTTCCGGAGTGCGGTCAGAACGCCGACTGCTGCGGGTCCAACCCCTTCTCAGGCAACCACTATGGGAATTCCACAAACTACTGCAGCGCGGAAAATGTATGCCTCCAATGCTACTCCGTGGGCATTTTTTTCTCACAAAGCCCTCAGCAACTGTGCGAGTACGACGCCGGGTATCCAAATCTGGCAGGCACTCAGGGGCTCTGCTGTCCGGGCTTGACTTGCAACACCATTCGCGTGTTTGATGATGCCGGGGGGACGATTGATGGAGGCGACATCGAGTGCTGCTCGTACCTCGGCCAACCCTGCGTAAACTATGCCGTAAGCCCGGACGGTTTCAACGGGAATTCCTGCTGTCCATACGCCGCAGTGGCCACCAGTCCTCACCACAACTACGACCCCTACAAGGTAACCTGCGGGCCTCATGGCGTGTGCTGTGAAAAGGAGTACGGAAAGTGCAGCCAGGACAGCGACTGCTGTGGATGGCACTGCGATGCGGGTATCTGCGACTGCGAGTAAGGCGGCGGGTGCACTTTTCCTCGTCGCGACAGCCTGCGGCGGCCAGCACGTTGACCTAACGGACGCAGGTCTGACGACCGGGAGCGGCACGACCTCCACCACGGGCGGCAGTAGCACTGGCGGCACCAGCGGGGCCACCACGGGCGGTGGTCCAGGAACCTACGGGGTCGTGGTGTTCGCCCAGAGCGTAGCCCCCGCTGTGCTAGGAGGGGGCCCCTTCACCTGCGCCGACAGGCCAACTTACGAGCCCTTGTCGCAGACCCTCGGAGCCCTGTTCAGCACATTGTCCATTGAGGACAACCTCACCTGTCCCGACGGTGGTGTCTGCTGCCTCTCGAAGACCGATTTTCAGTTTTCGGCACCGGGCCAGTCAACAACGGATGGGGACTTCACCTTGAGCATCGAGAATGGGGCAATCGTTGTGGATGACGGAGGGCATCTTGTCGGGCTGACTACCGCGACGGTTTCGTTGTCCCCAGTCGATGGCTCCTATCCTCCACTTGGAACCTTTGTCGAGAACAACCGGTACCCGCAGGTCATCATTAGTGCCGATGGTTTTGAAATGGGGACGCAGAGCACTTCCATCCTCAACGACGGCGGCGCCGTTCCGATGTCGGCCATGGTCCCGTTTCCGTTCGTACCCTGGAGTGAATCGTTCTGCTCGGCGCTCAGCGACAACATGATGAACTCCTATGTATCTCGGACGACGTTCGCCTTCACATGGGATGCAGGAGCCAACTACGACCGCGTTCTGTTGAGCCTCGGTTACAACAACTACGCTGGAAATGGCGCCGGCTACATTCTCTGCTCGGCTCTCGTTGATGCCGGCTCGATGACCGTGCCTGCAGACCTCATGGCGGCACTGCCGGCAGGCGGAAACATCTGGCCGAATCTCACCGGAGTCCGCGCCGTGGCGGCCTTGACGCCAAACGGCTCCGTGACCATCATTCTCGGGAATACACTCTCGATTGGCGAGGCCAATATCGGCCCATAAGGGGACCAAGACGCCCCGAGCCGTGATGACCTCGGGGCGCTCTATGCGGGGCCGCTGGGGGGGCAGTCGGCCAGGTCTGAAAGCCAGCTGATGGCCTTCCGCTCGATGACGTCCCTGAGGGCAGAGCAGTCCCCAGATGAACCCGATTCCTTTCGGTGCTCGTAGAGATGCCCGGGTCCGCGCTCAGTCGCCAATGGCGGCAGGGTTGTCGCCAAGGCAGATCGCCCGGCCGATGGTTCGACGGGGTCGACGGCGCCCGTTCCAGATTCCTCGCTGCGCCCAGGCCAATGCTGGTGCTCATGGCTCGCGGGTCGTCCGGCACGGTCAAGATGATGAGAATCCGCAGCAGGTGCGCCGTGTTGCTCACTCTGATTGCCTGCCTGGCCTGGGTGCTCAGGCGAGCGCCCCGTCACCACTCTTGGTTTTGATTCCAGGCAGGGGCTTCAGGCGGCCATCCGCTAGCTTCAACGATCCGTCGCTTGACAGCCCTCCGTGGCCGTGGGATGCCCCCTAACATCTCGCGACCCTGGGAGAATCCAATGCGCAAGGCCCTCTCCGCTCTCCTACCCAACCCTGGCTATCTTCGCTTGCGGGCGCTCGTGCTGTCCCTAGGCGTCGCCACTCTCACTCCAAGCCCTGCCTTCGGCCAAACTACCGCCCAGGTCTGTGCCGCAGCCAACATACCGTTGTCAGGTTGTCAGATACTCTACCAAGTTCCCATTTACTTGCCAGAATCGGGGGTCTCCTATACCGCCGCAAAGGTACGCAATGTTCAGAATGGCCAGATTGTGGCGGCTGCATTGAGCGCTACCGGACAGATCCAAAATGAACTCTCGCTGCTAAAGGCGGAATCACTTTCCGGCTACAACAATCACGGGCTCTTCCGGGTTAGTGACGCGACCTATGCGCAGCTGAAAGCTGAGCCACCCCAGACCTCGACGGGTGCCGTCTTACAACTGCCAGTCCAGCCCCCCTCGTTCACGCGTGCTCAGCTCGCCGACCAAGGCACACTGGCCACGTACAAGGCGCAGCTCGTCTCACGTGCCACATCAGCCGTCTCGGCAATTCGCCCGACGCTTCAAGCGCTCGGGCTCACATGGAGGCAGAGCGCGGCGAACGCGCCTTTCATCGAAGTCTATGGCCCCATTTCTTCGATCCTCGCGCTAGGCACAAACCGTGCAATACTTGGAATCTATCTTCCAATGACGGCGGAGTTGTCCTTCTCTTGTCCGAGCGCCGGCTGCGATTGGACACAGATTCAGGTACAGGCTCCGGCCGCCTGGGGTCCGCCCTATTCGATCACAGGCGCTCAGACGGTCTCGGCAATCGCAGAATGGGACCGTCCTCTCACACAACACAGCGATGTAACCTTTGCGCAAACATATGATCCGACTAGCACTGCTCAGATAGATCACTCGTTCTTTGTGGCCGAGCAGCTCCAAAACTCAATCAATGGTGGCGTCGCCCCCGATACTACGCTATTGCTGGCTAACGATATCGGTTTGTACAATGGCGGCATCTATCCGAACTACGAAGGGTTCTTCTGGGCCGTCAATAGTGGCGCCACAACAATCAACATCAGTCAAAACGAGGACCACGGAGGTAACCGCATAGACTTCACGGTCGCGGATGTTATTCTCGACTACACCTCCGTGAACTGGCCCTTTCCACTTGCAGTGGAGGCGGCGGGTAATGTAGACGCACATGAATCGGACTTCGTCCAGAACGCGTCCTTGATGGGCATTGTAGTTGGCGCGAGCAGCAACGCTGTGCAAATCAACAAGGTCTGTCCCGCTAGCCATGGGGGTGCGGGCCAAGTGCCCGCATGCTCCTGGATGCCGATTCTATTGACGCAGGTGGCATCTGCTAGCTCGTGGGGGAATCCCAGTTCGGCAACTCCCGATCGGGAGGAACCGACCGTATGCGCCCCTGGCGAGTTCTTGGTGTCGGCCGCTGAGCCTATGAGCGACTGTGGGTTTGGAACGAGCGGCGCCGCCCCTCACGTTGCGGGGATCTCTGCGCTCCTCGACCAAGAGGCGCCGCAACTGCCCATTTTCAATCAGCCATTGGTATCGAGTGGCACGAGTTCGGTCATGTATCCAGAACTAAAGAAGGCAATTATCCTGGCGTCGGCAATTTCAAACCCGGAAGACATTGAAGGCTTCAGCAACCTTGGGCATCCGGACCTCCATTGCGGAGTGGGCGAGGTTGACGCAGAGGGGGCCGTGTGGCTAGCACAAGCGAATCATGTCGTGTCAAGTATTGGCACATCAGGGACGAGCGTGCCCTTCCCGACCCAG
>Ga0209048_10006535_pt1 | contig 10899 bp, 6 predicted proteins | sample FrelakmetCRP12CR_FD_187146 | JGI IMG/M metagenome (GOLD analysis project Ga0209048, IMG submission 187146) | Freshwater lake sediment microbial communities from the University of Notre Dame, USA, for methane emissions studies - CRP12 CR (SPAdes)... | ecosystem: Environmental > Aquatic >... | reverse complement strand
GGGCTTGGGGATTCAACGGCAATGGTTGCCTTGGGGACGGCAGCAGCCTGAACAATCACCCGGATCATTTCGTCCCGGTGCAGGTCGTCGACGCGGGGGACCCCACCGGTCATCTTGCCGGGGTTATCGCCATCGCTGCGGGAGAGGCGCACAGCGCAGCCCTCAAAGCCGACGGCACGGTTTGGACCTGGGGCTGTAACGGGGACGGTGAGCTTGGGGCGGGCACCATCTTCATCCCTGATGCGGAAAGGAGCTTCCCCGGGCACGTCGTAGGCGCTGGGGGGCCTGCCGATCCATTCACCGATGTTCTGACCATTGCCGGCGGAGCCAACCACACCATGGCTCTCAAGGCGAACGGGAGCATGTGGGTTTGGGGGAATAACAACCAGGGTCAGGTTGGAGACGGCAACGCTACCTGCACCGGCCCCGGTTGTTATGGTCCTACCACTCCCATGCAGGTGGCGGACTCCGGCGGTCTTCCGGCTCATCTTACCGGAGTTATGGCCATAGCGGGGGGAGATTCCCACACCCTGGCCGCCAAACAGGACGGCGCCGTTTGGGCTTGGGGACGGAACGTCAACGGCCAACTTGGGAATGGAACCTTTGCGCCCCAGCCTGGAACGGGAATCGGTTCCACCATCCCTGTACAGGTCCTCAATGCCAGCGGCCTTCCCGGTTATCTCAGCGGGGTCGTGGCCGTTGCTGGAGGAGAGCGCCACAGTCTGGCCCTGACGGCTGACGGGAGCGTTTATGCCTGGGGCGGAAACGATTTTGGCCAGGTCGGAAACGGTGGAAGTGCGGACCAGTCCCTGCCGGTGCAGGTGCTCGGGTTGGATGCGGGGCCCACCTCGGTTGAGCTGCGTTCGTTCAAGGCAAAAGGGTCCGAGAATTCGATCCTTCTCGAGTGGGAAACCGGCTCCGAGTTGGAGAACGCCGGATTTCATCTCTGGCGTGCCAGGGCGGGCAAAGACAAGTATGCCCGGATAACGGACGAGCTCATCCCCGCCGAAGGCAGTCCCGCAATGGGAGCGCTTTACACCCACGAAGATTTTGATGTGCAGCGCGGAAAAAGCTACCAATACCAGTTGGAAGATATCGACACAGCCGGTAAAGGCACATTCCACGGGCCGGTTCGGGGAGTGGTGGGGTCGATCAAGCTGGTTTCACCCGAGGGAGATGCCTTGGCAGCACGAGGCGCGTTGCCCACCTTTATCTGGGAGAGCACGCCCTACGACCGCTTCAAGCTTCAGATTTCCGCCACCGCCGACTTCAGCGGCAAGCTGGTTACCCTTGCCGGTCCAAAAGTCCCGGGGGAAGGCCGATGGATCAGGGAGCTCAGCTACACCCCGACGGCGGCGGAATGGAAGCGGGTCAAAAGCATGGCTGGAAAGGGAAGCAAGATCTTGTGGCGCGTCTTTGGCAAGGATCGCTACGGCAGTGAGTTCGCTTCCGAGGCAAACGTTTTAAAAATACAGAAGTGATCACGAACACTTTGCCATTAACTTCTTGCTTTTTGGCCAACGTTGTAGGACAAAATGCACAATTCAGAAGAGGCCAAACCCACCGCGAGGTGTTGGCGGAGAACCACGGGTCTCTTTGCTGCCGCTCATCAGTTAAGCAGCAGCGAGCAGAACGGAGATCGCCTGAAGGGGCGCAAGGTTTCTTGTTATTTAAAGCAGTTCTTTCTTAGACGATTTCCATAGAGCACCATCTTACCGCGGAGACGCAGGGGACGCGGACAAAGCAATAGTTCGGAACAAGAACCTTGAGGGAGAGGCGCAATCCCTCGTCTGGAAGTTCGTTTTGGGGCCGGAGAATTGTCAGCCTTGAGTGTGCTGTTCAGTTGTGGAGTTCTAAAAGATTCCGAGCCAGGGTCTGGATCAGGAGGAGGGGGCAGTTATGTTTCCGCTTATTCGGCGAATGGGAGAGTTGTTCGCCAGCAGGATTCTGTTCTGTCTGTTGGTGCTATGGGTAAGTCTTGGGGCCAAGCCGACTTCGGCTGCTTCGGAACCGGTAGGCAAGGCAGAGTCGCTGAAGGGTAACGTTGCCGTCGAACGAGAGGGCTATGCCGGTCCCGCGGCAGTGAATGATCCGGTCTACCTCCTCGACAAATGGCAAACCCTGGACGACAGCGGAGCAGAGCTGGTCTTTGTGGACGAGAGCCGCATCCAGATGGGCCCCAAGGCTTTTCTGGAGATCACGGAATACCTCTATCAGCCGCAGGAAAAAGTCCGAGAAGGCCTTGTTTCCATGATGTCCGGAAAAGTCCGGTTTCTGGTGCAGGACCTTCAAGACTATAAGCAGAAACGAATGCAAGTGAAGACGCAAACGGCAGTTGTCGGGACCAGGGGGACGGAATTTGTCGTCTGGATCGTCCCACCTGATATTACCCGAGTCCTTGGCATCAGTCACGAAATTGACTTCTGCAATGCGAGGATGCCGGGTGCTTGCGTCACCGTCGGCCCCAACATGACAAGCGAAGTACGGGCGAGTGTAGCGCCTACCCCTCCCACGGTTGCTCCACCCGAGGTAATCAAAGAGATAACCAAAGGAGTTGAAAAAGCCGCTGCTGCCGCCCCTGCACCACCACCCCCTCCCCCGCCGACTCCCGCTAATGTCACTCAGAGTTATGATCCTACCGTAAGCATAGCCAAGTAATTAAGGGGGGAAGCGACCATGAACCTGAAGCGATTTTTACTGGGCTTGATGATGGTGGTGGTAGGATATTGTTGCTTCGGAAATGTTCTCACACCCCGAGCGAGTTGGGCAGAATTCCATATACAGCCCGATATGACCGTTGAAGAGCAGTACACCAGCAATTTCTTTCGAGCACAACTCCATCCAACGGCGGTATGGATTACCCGAGTGTCACCGGGGATCAAGGTGGAAGCGCTTACCGATCGCAGCCGCCTGGAGCTGAACTACCATTTCAACTACTATTGGTACCACGGCGTGAATGCCATTACTGATCTCTCACGATTGAACTATCCCGGCCAAGACCTCAATTTGTATGCCGCGACTCAGCTCTCTTCGAAGTTGACGCTGGGGGTCAACGAAGACTTCATTCTCACTCGAGAACCGGCTTATGCCGACGCCTTCAGCCTGATCAGGGAACCCGACAAGTACGAGCGGAACCGCATCCTGCCCATGCTGACCTATGACATAGCCGAGAAGGGTGAGGTCAAGCTTGGCTATCGCAATGAGATTTTCAACTACCTCCAACCTACTGATCCAAGCCACGAAGACTCCACAGAAAATAGAGGCATCCTGACCCTGACCTACCATTTGAACAGCACCAATCATTTAGACCTGGAAAACCAGTACTGGTCAAGAAACTACCTGGGCAACATCAATAGTGATTACAATTCCTATCAGTCCTTGCTGATATTCAGACGAGAGTTCAGCTCATACCTCGAGGGCCATGCGGCAGCCGGTGCTCAGTATCGGGATTTCATGCAGAGCAGCCTCTCTAATTTAACTATCTTCGCCTATAGTCTTGGATTAACCGGGCACACGGAGAAGAGCAAGCTCTACGTTTCTTTTGAACATAATCTGAACGATTTCACGGTTGGCGACCAGTATTTCACCGCGTACCTGGTGAGAATCAACGGAGAACACACTTTTCTGGGCCGGATAAGGGCTTTCGTTGGAGGTTTTTACCAGTTCGCCGATTTCATCGATTCGCCCCGCAAGGACAGTTACTGGAATACCAGCGTCGGAATCGGGTACCTGTTTTTTGACCAGAGACTCGAGCTGAGCGTGGAGTATGATTATTATGATCGCAAATCCAACCAGCCAGGTTACAGTTACATCGAGAACCAGGTTTATTTCCGCGTAAGTGCTCACCATGATTTCGGCAAGTAGGAAGAGAGCTCAAGCATGCTCGCGCCACGGGTCAAGTTATTGTTTATTTTTTTCCTGGTCGGTTTGGTCTTCGCTCAAGCCGGCGCTGGTGCAGAAAAACCCTATATTATCGGCCCGGGTGATGTCCTTTCGGTAACCATCTTTGCCGGCGGCGCCGTTCATGATTCCATGGAACTGGCAGTTTCCCCCAAGGGAACCATAAACTTTCCCTACCTGGGGGAGATCAAGGCCGCGGGGCTGTCGATCAATCAACTCACGGAAGTGACCTCCCAGCCCCTGGAAAGGGACTATTTCGTCAACCCTCAGGTGATTATCAACATCAAGGATTATAAGAGCAAGAAAGTTTACATAACCGGCGCCATCGAAAAACCCGGCCTTTATGCCCTGGAAGGAACAACATCCCTCCTGGAGCTGATCGCCAAGGCAGGCGGCTTCACCAAGGACCGAGGGAACATAGCCTATGTTCTCAAAGGCTCGCTGAAGGAAATAAACCAACACAAAGCCATCGACCAGTTGGTGCACGAAAAGAAATCCATCGAAGTCAACCTGAAGGAGCTTCTCGACCAGGGTATCACCTCGCGCAACATCGAGCTGGAAGCGGACGATGTGGTTTACATCCGCCCTACTACTTTTTCTGACCAAACACAGTACAAGATTTATGTGCTAGGCAAGGTGGAAAAACCTGGGGTTTTTGATTTTCAGGAGGGCCTTACGGCGCTGGATGCCTGCATCCTAGCCGGCGGTTTTGCCAAATACGCCGCCCCTAACCGGACCGTCATCACGCGCCGGGAATCCAATGAAGCCCAGCAGACGATCAACGTCAATCTAGAGAAGGTCCGGAAGGGAGAAGAGAAGGATATCCCGTTGCGACCCGGTGACCGTATCTATGTCCCCGAATCCTGGTTCTAGAAGGGATTTTTCATCACGAGGCTGGACCCCATGTTAGAACAGGCAAAGCTAAAACCAATCAAGATGCCTCACCTGACGGATTATTATTATGTCGTGCGAAAGCACTCGAGATTGGTCCTGTCGGTGCTCTCGCTGACAGTAATTCTGACGGCCTTATTCACGTTTTCCATGAAGCCGATTTACCGGGCTACGGCAAAAATCCTCATTGACAGAGAAAGCTACCGATCCCCGCTTACCGGCCAACAGACCGACGCAGATGGCTACATGTCGCAGCAGATGACCTTCAAAACCCACTTCACCATGATTACCTCGAGACCGGTTCTGGAAAATGTCCTGGATCGCATCAATCCCACCGAAGGTCCGCCTGACGGCCAGGCCGCTGAGAAGGAATTCCCGAGCTCCTTCATCACCACGGTCACGGCCAACCTGGGAAATCTATTCACCAGTCTGTTCAGTTCCGGCAACCAGAAGGATTCGCCATCACCGGAAGACGAGCTGCGCACGAAAATGTGCATGCGCCTGAGGGATAAAATCGACATCGAAGAAGTTAAGGACACGCGTCTTCTGAATATCCATGTAGAGGATCACGATCCTCAGGTGGCTCGCACCATCGCCAACACGATTGCTGAAAGCTACGTTCTCTATGACACGGGAACCAGACTCGAGAGTTCCCGGAGAATTCTCGACTGGCTGTCCAGGCAACTCTATGAAATGAAAAAGAAGGTTGAAGATGCGGAAAGAAACTTCCAGGCATTTAAAGAGAAAGAAGGCATTTTCTCCATTGAAGGAAAACAGAAAATCAATGTGCAAAAAATAGAAGAAATGAGCACGGACAATATCAAGATGAGGAGTCAGTTGCTGGAGGTGGAAGCCAAGATCACTGAAATGAAGAAATTCATCGCCGATAACAACGCCGGCAGTATCAAGAATATTCCCACCTTTTTGCGGAATGAGCTTTTGGAAAAACTGTACTCCGAACTCCTCGGGACTGAGGTGGAATACCAAAGGATTTCAGGAGTATACCGGCACAAACACCCGGAAATGGTCAAGGTGACTTCAAAAATTGCGGAACTGCGCACCAAGATCCATCAACAACTGCAAAAAGCCCTTAGCAATGTGGAGTCGGAACGGACCGTCCTGCAGGCGAGAGAGAAAGGTTTGCAGCAGGCAATGAGCGGCTATGAATCGGACGCCATTGGCACGAATCGCAAGGAACTGCAGTATGCGATCCTGGAACGGGACCTCAAGACCAACCAGGAATTGTACAATACATTGCTTGCCAAGGTAAAAGAGGCCAACATCACGGATGAGATTACCAAGAGCAATCTGCGCATAGTCGAACCGGCAGTGCTGCCCTTCGACCCGGTGAAACCCAGAAAGGGCCTGAACCTGGTGTTGAGCGTGGTGCTTGGTCTTGCGACCGGGGTGATGCTCGCTTTCTTCCTGGAATACCTGGATCAGACCGTTCACAACAAGGATGAAGTTCAAAAGTACTTCCGTTTGCCGGTGCTCTCTGTAATCCCTGTTCAGAATGAGCGCCCGGGACTGGGGAAAAAATCGAAAGACCAGCCGATCCCTTCTCTTTTGGAAGTCTCGGCCAACAGCCATTTTTCAGAAGCCTTCAGAATGCTGGCCGCCAACCTCAGATTTTCTGAACCAGCCAGCTCCAACGGCATCTATCTGGTTACGAGCAGCACTCCTAAAGAAGGAAAATCGACGGTTTCCCTGAATCTGGGCCTGACCATGGCAAAGCTCGGCATGCGGACACTGGTCATCGAGGCAGACCTGCGTTTGCCCTCCATGAGCAAAACCTTGAAGCTCTCCTATAAGGCTGGAATGACCGATGTGTTTCTTGAAACCTTCAACACGGAAGTAAAGCAGGGAGAGCTTGGAAAGCTGACTGTTGGCGATCTTCACCAGCTCCTGGAGATCCAGGAAAAGAGTGGCCTTCTGCGCTATCAGAATGAAAAGGACATTTTCACAGTCTCTTTTCTCAAGGGGCGCATGATCGACGTGGATTGGCAAACACGGCCAGTTGACGAACGCCTGGGAGCGCTGCTGAGGCAGGGCGGAAAAATCACGCAGGAACAATACCGGATAGTGGCAGAAAAACAAGAATCAGGCCGCCAGAGGTTGGGGCAAGTGCTCCTCCAGCTCGGCTTTATTAGTGTGGAGGACCTGGCCGGCCCGCTGAGGCTGCTCATGCAGGAAAACATGAGGAAGCTCTCCCAATGCCGGCATGCAGATTTCGCCTTTGAGCAACATGCCTCGCCTCCATCCTCCGAGGTGGAGGGGCGAGAAGCTGCCCTCCTGGCAACCATGGGAGACCTGAAAGACGTGTACCCCAATGAGACCCCTTTCCTCGTTGAACAGATCAGCCGTTATTTGTTTCATGCGCCAGATCATGATCTGTGGGTGCTTCCCAGCGGGAAAATCCCGCCCAATCCCACAGAACTCCTTGCCAGTAAAAGAATGCGGGCCCTTATCGAGATTCTGCGAAGACAGTTCGACACGATCATCATTGATTCCCCTCCCGTGACAACAGTCAGTGATACTGCCATTCTGAGCTCCTTGAGTGATGGTGTGATCCTGGTCATTCGGACGGGCGCCACCCATATCAGGCAAATTGAGCTCGCCCGGGAACAACTCGAGACAGTCCGCACTCCAGTCCTGGGAGTCGTGCTGAATATGCTCGATTTCGAAAGGGACCCTTATCACTACGGTCGCTACTATCAGAAATACAAAGGCTACTACGGGAAACACCGTGACGAAGTGAAAGCCTAACCGTCAGCAAGACCCCGGTTAAATAGCCCGTTTGAGAAGCTCGGGATAGGGCAGGGCGCCTGGTTATGTAATTGAGTTGGCGGAGCTCTATTCGACCCAAGAGAACCCACGAAGTCACACAGAGGTCTTTCTTCCACCAAGTCACACGAATAACCTCATAAGAAATGCGTAAAAGCGCAGTGAAAGCGTAGGTTGGGTTGAGTGTCAACGAAACCCAACAAACGGAGCATAGGCAAGAACTTCGATTTTCGACCTGACCGGTATCTGTCTGAGAAATGGCACGGAAGTGTTCCTGAGAAAAACCTTTATAACCTTGTCGATCCTGTCTTTCTTCCTTATTGCAAGCTACAGGATCTATCAGCTTGGTATCGCCGACATTTATGCCTCCATAGCAGAGAAGAAATTCGAGGCCAAGGACTACGCCGCTGCAGGGCTTTATCTGAGTAGAAGCATCCTCCATAATGATGACAATCCGGAGTATTACCACCTGCAAGCACAGTCACTCTATGCCCAGGCCAGAGAAACTCCGGATTTCAGCGGTGCACAAGGGCTTCTGAGACGGGCCCTGGAGCACTTTCAAAAAGCTGTTGAATTGAATCCCAATGAAGGAAATGCCTGGCATGACCTCGCTCAAGCATGTTGGTGGCTGAGTAGATTCCCGGGATACGAGGGTGAATACCAGAATGCGGAATCCCATTTTCTCAAAGCCCTGGAAACCGATCCCAACAACGGGAAATTTCTCTTCGCCACGGTCAACTATTATCTCTTCAGCCCCAAACCCGAAGATTGCCTTCTTTACCTTCGTAGACTGGCCATGATTTATCCCAACGCCTATCACTATTTGAAAGGAAACCCCAACTGGACGGACTCTCTTCGGGACTCCTTCAAGGATGGCCTGAAAATGGGCACCGAGACCTCCCTGACAGGACGGCAGGCCCTCAGTATGCTTGGATTCATGGCGAGTGAAGAAAAGGATTGGGACTCAGCGATTGCCTACACCGAAGAGCTCATAACCCGTTCAGGTGCGGACATTTCAAGCGATTCCTACCTCAACCTCGGTCGCTATTTTTTAGAGCGGCCGGATGAACCCCGGGCAAGGACGGCTTTCCTCCAAGCCTTGAAGCTTTCCAAAACCCGCGAACAGACGCTTCACTCGATTCTTTCCCCATGCATCCAAGCCAATGCCTTTGATCTCTACCTCGACCTTTGCAGGGAAACTGCAACCTTCGATGCGGCTGTCCGAAACAGGCTGCCACTAATCCTGGGCCGGGCATATTTTCAAGGCAACGACATGGAGAAAGCACAGAGCTATTTTCAGCAATCGGTGCAAACCAAAGAAACTGCTGAAGCTCGCCGCTATCTGGTTGAAATCGCTTTCAGGAAGAATGACTGGGATGCCGCCGAAATTCATAGCCAGCGAGCCACCATCCTGGAGCCAAAGAACAGTCACAACTATTTCTTGTTTGCCCGGTCGCTGGAAGCACAAAACAAATACAAGTCAGCTCTTGAAGCCATAAGCGAAGCTATCCGGCATGCCAGGCCTCCCCAGGATGGCTATTACACAATGCAGGGCTCCCTGTGTTGGGCGCTAAGAGACTACAATGGCGCCATAGAAGCCTGGAAGGCGGCTCATCAACTGGCCCCGCAGAATGCCACCACCCTCCGACGGATTGCCGAAGCCTACAGAATGATCCATGATTTTTCTCGCGCCGAGCAGTATTATCTGGCGGCCATAGAGCTTGTCCCTCAGGATAAAACGCTTCATACTGAGCTGGAAACCGTCAGGAAACAAAACCAATAGTGTTCATTAATTCCGCCAAAGCCATCCAGGAAATCTCGTTCCTCCTCCTGCTTGTTTTCACCCCGCTTGCGAGCGGGGCAACTTCCCGCTGGGCTTTTTGTATTTCGCTCTGGCTGGCATTGTCAGCCACCACGGCGATGGTTGTGAAACGGCTATGGCAAGATCAAAGCCTGCTGCCACGAACAGCACTTGAAGCTCCTTTAGCATTGATGCTCTTACTGGCCCTGATTTCCCTTTATATTTCCGTCTATCGAGCAGCTACAGGCTGGGCCCTGTTGCGCCTGCTTCTGTATGCGAGTGTCTTTTATTTGACTCTCGATTTGACGGCATCGCGGCGGCAAGCGCAAAGGCTGGTTCTGACCATCATTGGCATGGGAGCGCTTATAGCCATGCTGGGTTTGGTGAAATATAGCGGTGGACCGTTGCCATCATTTTGGATCCTTTCCAGGACCGGAGCAGGAGGGGAGCTAGCCTCGACTTTCATGAACCACAACCACCTTGCCGGGTATCTGGAAATGGTTTTTGCGCTGGGTCTGGGTCTTCTCCTGCAGCGGCCGATTCTGCACCCTTTGGCTCTGGCATCGCTTCTCATTCTCGTTCTGACAGCTCTATTTCTGAGCATGTCACGCGGGGGATGGATCGCGACATTCGCCGGGTCGGGTTTCATGCTGCTGGTTTTTGCGCTTGTCGAGAAACCGAACAAATGGAAAATCGGAGTTACCATTTTCTCATTCATTCTCGTCGCCAGCCTCTCCTTTCTTGGCTCTAACGCAATGATAGACCGGTTGGAGTCCCTGCGAGACCCTGGTGGTGAAACCAATGTTGGCCTAATCAGGGTCCCAGCCTGGTCCGGATGCCTGCAACTTATTCGTGAAAATCCCTGGTGGGGTACAGGTCTGGGTACTTTTCCGTGGTCGTTTACCGGGTTTCGGCCTGTAGGCTTAGGTTGGCGGTTCCGTGAGGCTCACAATGATTACTTGCAAATAATAACCGAGATGGGTTTGACCGTTTTGATACCTAATGCAACCAAAAACATAGCTTAAAAATGATCAAAGGTTATAAAATCGATAAAATGATAAATAAAATACATCTGCATAAAGGAATAGTTAGTGGAAACTTAAAAGATTATGAGCAAGAATATCAGTTAAATTATCTAAACCAAAATAATTTTGAAATAGTTTCACTTGACAATTTAAGTGAAATGATTATCAATGATAGTATTCCTGAAAAAACAGCAGTTATAACATTTGATGATGGATACAAAGATAACTATGAATTTGCATTTCCCATATTAAAAAAATATAATGCTCCAGCAACCATATTTCTGGCTACAGGTCCTATTGAACAAAAAAAATTATTCTGGTGGGATGAAGTAAACTATGCCCTTTTTTATACAGATATAAGCTCTATTGATCTAAACGATATTGGCAACTATAAATTAAATTCTGATGATGATAAAATCAAAGCAGGCATAAATATAATCGAAAAATTAAAAAAATTAAATAATACTAAAAAAGAATCCCTAATAGAAAAAATAATAG
>Ga0209048_10006534_pt1 | contig 10902 bp, 12 predicted proteins | sample FrelakmetCRP12CR_FD_187146 | JGI IMG/M metagenome (GOLD analysis project Ga0209048, IMG submission 187146) | Freshwater lake sediment microbial communities from the University of Notre Dame, USA, for methane emissions studies - CRP12 CR (SPAdes)... | ecosystem: Environmental > Aquatic >... | reverse complement strand
CGAAGCTGCGGTGTGAGATCAGTCGGATGCGGCTGTTCAGACCCTCAAGGCGCCCGTTGGTGAGGCCGAGGCTGATCGCGGCGGGGATGCCCCGACGGTGCAGGCGGATTGTGCGGGCGAGCTTGACGAACGGCTCGAGCTTTGAGCGTGCCCTTCTGCTGAAGGACGTTGCCGAGCGCAAAGCCACAGGCTGCCAGGAGCGCGAGAAGATATGCCATAAGCAGCGCCAACCTGTCCGGAGCTACGGCGAGGCTGAACGACTCAAGCCCCGCTCGCAACCCGAGCGACCCCCCCAGCAGAGCACGGACCCGCCGCCCCAATGATCATCCAGATCACCCTGCTGGCGCTCGCCAGCACCATCCGGCCGACGAGCCTCGCCGCCGTCTATGCGCTTGCCCGCCAGGCCTCGCCGCGCCGGCTGATGACGGCATACCTGCTGGCGGGGCTCGCGTTCACGTTCGCCTTCGGCCTAGTCGTCATCTGGCTGTTCCGCGGCGTGGAACTGCACTCAGGTAGTGACCACACCAAGGGGATCGCCGAGATAGCAGCCGGCATCTTGGCGATCGGCTTCGGCCTAGGCGTCTTGAGCGGGCACATAGGCGGCAGGCACGCCGAAGATGCGCCCAAGCTCCCCGGCCGCTGGCAGGCGCGGATGCGTGGGGTAGGACTGCGGACGGCGGCACTGGCCGGCCCTGCCACACACATACCCGGGCTCTTCTACCTGCTCGCCCTCGATCTCATCGTCGCCAGCCAGCCGCACGTCCCCGGCGGCGTGCTCGCCCTACTCCTCTACAACGTCATCTGGTTCGCGCTGCCGATCGGTGCTCTCGCGATCTGCATTTTCGACCCGCCCGCCGCGCGCCGCGCCGTGGAGGCGGTCCGAGACTGGACGAGCGCACACACGCGAGCGATAGCGCTGGTCGTCTCGTTCGGTCTCGGCACCGCGCTAATCGTCACCGGCGCGTTTACGGTCTGAGCAGCCCAGCGATCTCCGAGTCCTGGCTCGACGCAATCGCGATCACGCACGTCCCGCAGCCACATGGTGCTGCTGCGTTCTCGAGCTCCGGCCGGCCCTATACCACCGTCTCGTCACAGACGCGCTGGCCGAGGAGTCCGAGTCGGGGACGGCGGGGCTGTTGCGCGCGGACGCCGGCTAGGAGCGGCAGCCCGGTCGGCTGCCGCGCGACCACGCCGCAAGAGGGGGCGCAGGAGCCCAACAATGTCAGAAGTCCAACAATGCCAGTGCCGGAAGCCCAACAGTGCTCGGATAGGGGGACGCACATCCCTGGGAGCTCCTGCGCCGCCGCCAGACAGCATTCGCCTGCCCGTCGGAGGGTCAAGCGGAACGGACGAACGTACGAGCACCGCTGGGCCTCACGGCTTCAGCTGCCGCTCGATCGCGGCGTCGAACGACGAGGGGTCGGTGAGGGAGCCATATTCGAGCACGTGTGCCGCGCCCATGGTCTTCCCCACGAGGAAGGAGGGGGTGCTCATAAGCCCGGCGGAGCGGGCCGCCCGTGCGTCGGCGGCGACGATGGCCGCGAGCTCGGAATCGTTGCGTGAGGCATTCCAGCCGGCCAGGTCGAGTCCCGGCACCTGGCCGGCAAGCTCGTGCAGGTAGCGCTCTGTGACGTAGCCGCTGCCCTCTTCACCCTGCTCGCGGTAGAAGAGCTCGAGGAAGGTCCACATCCGGTTCTGCCTGCCCGCCGCGAGAGCCGCGACCTGCTGTGTCCTGAAAGTTTCCGAGTCCGCGGTGGCCGTCTGCAGCGAGCGGTACTCGATCTTCAGCCTGCCTGCCCTCACGTAGGTTCGGATCAGGGCGGGGAGAGCGCCCAGCGTGAATTCCCTGCATGTCGGGCACTCGAGGTCGCCGAAGTACTGCAGCGTGACCGGCGCGCGCGGGTCACCGAGCGTGCTCCCGCTCTGGGGTATGCCCGCGAGCAGCGCGTTGACCCCTGCCACCGTCGCCTTCACCTGTGCGCTGCTCCTCGGAATGCCCGTGCTCGACCCGTTGCTCATCAGGGCGACCAGCACTCCGACGATCACGATCCCGGCGACGAGCGTTCCTGCGAGCTGGTTCAGCCGCCTGCGCCGCAGTGCGCTCGCCGGCTCGGGGGCCGCAACCCCGCCTGACCCAGCGCTCCGCCCGCGCGCCCGCTCACGTTGCTGCTTGCGCGTCAGATTCTGCTCGCCGGCGCCCATCAGGCGCCATCAAGGCTACCCGCTCGGCCCTGCCGACGCAGCGCATGCCGGCGGACGGAGGGACGGGTAGCGCCACAGCGCGTGGCGCGCCCAAAGCCCCGACCTGGGAGGATTGACAGAGTGATCGGCCGGCGCGCTCCGCGATATCTCGGGCTGATCGCTGCCGCAGGCATCTGTGCGGTGCTGATAGCCGGATGCGGCGGATCGTCGAAGTCCGCTTCGGTCTCGGTGGCTTCGGCAACGGCCGGGAAGTTGGACGCGCCGGCCGAACTTCAGCCTCCGGCGCCCTCACCGGACTTCGCCCTTCGCGACTCGAGGGGCAAGCTCGTGCGGCTTTCCCAGTTCAAGGGCAAAGCGGTTCTGCTGACCTTCATCTACGACCATTGTCCCGACGTCTGTCCGTTGATCGTCGGCGACCTCCACACGGCCCTCCTGAAACTCGGCTCACAGGCCAGCAAGGTCCAGGTCGTAGCCGTATCGGTGGACCCGAAGGGCGACACCCCCGCGACCGTCAAGGCCTTCCTGGCGGCGCACGAGATGACGGGACGGATGGAGTACCTGATCGGATCGCGAAGAGAGCTCACCCCGGTGTGGAGGTCCTACGGGGTCGAAGTGCAGGGCACGCCCGACAGCCGCGAGGTGAGCCACACCGCGTTCGTGTACGGGATCACCGCCGGCGGCAAGCGCCGCGCGCTTTACCCGGCGGATCTGCAGCCTCAGTGGATCGTCCATGACGTACCCATCCTCGCCAGTAGCTGAAAGGTTTTCGTCACGGTTTCGGGGGGCGTCGAAGACCGCATATCTTTCTTCGCGAAGTGAGGAGCGAGGGAGCCTGATATGGACCGCCTGAGGCCGACGTCGAGCTTTGTCATCGTCCTGGTGCCGCTGTACCTCGCGCTCGGCGCCAGCGCGGTCGCGTCCGCGCGGTCAGGCGCCCCGCGGCACCCGGTCGCGGCCCATCACTACGTCATCACCCGCACGAGCCAGATCGCGCCCGCCGTGTTGAAGCGACTGCGCGAAGGCTTCGGCCCCGCGGGTCTCCAGGGCTCCACCGGGCTGCGCAGTCTCGCCGGTGCCACGGGCCCGGCAGGCTCGACAGGTTCGACCGGGCCTGTCGGGGTGAGCGGCTCGACCGGGCGCCCCGGTGTGAACGGCTCGACCGGGCCCGCCGGTGTGAGTGGCTCGACCGGGCCCGCCGGGGCGAGCGGCCCGACTGGTCCGGCGGGCTCGACCGCCGCGAGTGGTCCGACCGGCTCCACAGGCCCGACCGGGCTGAAAGGCCTGGAAGGCGCCACGGGCTCGACGGGGCCGGCGGGGGGAAAGGGTCTCACCGGGTCTACCGGCCCAGGCGGTGTGGAAGGAGCCAAAGGGGCGGCGGGCTCCACAGGCGCCACGGGCCCTGCAGGTCCAAGTGTGCTCAGCAAACTGACGGAAGCGGAAGGCAAGGAAGCGCCGCTCGACGCGGGGCACCTGGAAAACTTCTCGGTCGCCGAATGCCCCGAAGGGCAGGCTGCGGTGAGCGGCGGAGCATTCGCGACTCCGACCGTCGACGATCTGTCGGGAAGCTACATGACGGAAAGCCGCAGGGGTTGGTACGCGCAGGCTCACGTCGCCGACACGGCGGCGCCCGGAACCGGCGGCGTCGTGGCCTACGTGTACTGCGCCAACACCGGGCAGGCGATCGCCGCAAGGGCGCCTCACGGGGCGGGCCGTGCGCGACGAAGGCCCGGGTTCGCGCTCTACCCGGCTCGCTGAAGGGCCCAAGCTGCCCAGCGGCGCAGGGCCGCGGTCGGGCGCTGCCAGGTTGGGCGTGATGTCTCATACCCTCGTCTAAGGCCGGGGCCACGGCGAAGCCGCGAGCCGGTCGGTGTCGATACCAACCGGTGACAAAAGCGATGCGGTGGGCACAACTCAAACGGCACAACGTGCTCGACCGGCAACGCGTGGTCTACGAAGGTTGCCGGCCGGCTCGAAGGCCGCTGGCCGGCTCCATGACCGCGCGAGCTAGCACGAGTCGCGTGGTTTCGCGGAGCCTCAGGTAGGCCATCGCGATGTCTGGTGTCTCCCCTGAGGTTGCCTACGAGCTGCTTGCCGGGTCCTTCGAGCAGGGGCAGGCGCTGGTCGAGCGCGCGGGGTTCGTCGGCGATGTGAGGGACTACGAAAGCTGGAAGGCCGCTCGCAACGAATGGATTGCGCGGACCGTCGACAGCCTCGCTCAGATCTACCCACGATCGGACGAGGGCGAGCGCTTCAGGAGCGCCGCCTCGGCGGCCGGGGGCGGTCGCTGGCAGATGGACTACTCGCGAGACCTCGAGTGCACGCGGGCAGCGCTCGACATCGTCGCCTCGCTGCGTGATGGCGTCGATCCGGGAGGCGAGCCCGCCGGCGACGCGGGGAGCGCGGATGAGCAGCCCCCGCAGGCCGAGGGCGCCAGCGAGCAGTCCGCCCCCTCGCCGGCCGAGCGCGAGCAGGCGCAGCACGAGCGCGCTCAGCACGTGGAGTCCCGGACGGCGGACGAGGAGCGGGACCACCCGGAGCTCGGGCCCGAGCCTGCCGGGCGGCCCGACCTCGCCCCGGCCCTGCCCGCCCGCTCGGGACCCGCGCTCGCGCCCGCCTCGGAAGAGGTGGATGCGCGGGGGACGGTCGGGGGCAACGAGCTCGTCGGGCCGAGCGCCAACGGCTCGGCGTCGCCGGCGCCCACCACGACTTCGACCGGGCGCAAGCTGGACGGCTCGAGGCAGGTCTTCCTCGTCCACGGCAGGAATGAGAGCGTCCGGCAGGCCGTGGATCATTTGCTCGGGCGGGCGGGTGAGCACGAGGTCACAACCCTCAACCAACGGCCGAACGACCGGAAGATGCTGGTCGAGCAGTTCGAGCGCGAGCCGGCCGGAACGCGCTACGCGATCGTCCTTCTCACCGCCGACGACGTTGGCGCTCCCCGGCTCGATTCCGAGCAGGAGCCCTACTTCTCACCGCGGGCCCGCCAGGGCGTGGTGTTCGAGATGGGCTTTCTGGTGGCTGCGCTGAGCCCGCGCTGCGTGTGCGTGCTCTACGAGGATGGCGTGGAAATGCCGTGCGACCTCGATGGCATCGCATACATCCGGCTCGATCTCGCCGGCAACTGGCGGTCCAAGCTGCTGCTGCAGCTGCGCAGCGCGGGCTTCGACTACGACCTGAACAGCCTGGCGCCGGCCTGAGCGCCGGCCCGGCGCGCGAACCCGGCGCGCGAGCCCGGCGCGAGCTCAACCACCCCGCGTCAGCGGCCCGCACCCCGACCGCCCGGGCGTCGCTGCACGCCCTGCGGCTCGCCGATCAGGATCACGTCGACCATCTCCGGCGCGAACAGCCCGTGGCCGACCACGCCGGGAGTCGCGCTCAGGCGCGCCGACAGGACGCGAGGGTCCTCGACAGGGCCGAAGTAGTCGGCGATCAGGCCGCCGTCTGGGCTCTCCATGTCGCCGCGCAGCGTCGCCGGCTCCAGCGTGCGCAATGTCGTCTGGGCGCCGAAGCGCAGCACCTCAAGTGGCACCGGAGGCGCGAGCTGCTCGACCGCCTTCTCGGCCGAGGCGATGACCACAAAGCATCGTGCCGCCGCAACGACGATCTTCTCGCGGGTGTGTGCGCCGCCCCCGCCCTTCACCAGCCATCCACTCGGGTCGATCTGATCCGCCCCGTCGATCGCGAGATCGAGCTCACCGATCCGGTCGAGCTCGTCCACGGTCATCCCCAGTGAGCGCGCGGCCCGCTCGGTCGCGGGTGACGTCGCGGCGCAGATCACGCCCTCGAGCTCGCGCTGCGAAAGCACCTCCAAGAGCTGTGCGACCGTCGAGCCGGTCCCAAGCCCGAGGCGCATGCCGTCCGTGACCATCTCAGCTGCAACCGACGCGGCGGCACGCTGCTGGCGCACCACGAGGTCCGGCCTGCTCAGGTGCGGGTCCCGCTTCCACTCAGTCGCACGACGGGGCGCCATGGCGCGGACGTTACCGTCCGTGCCACGTCGCTGAGCCGCAGGCGCTCCGGCGACTCGGGACGATGAAGCATGAATCCTTGGCCCACCGCGCAGTCGAGCTCTCGCGCGAGCGCCATCTGGCGATTGGTTTCGAGCCCTACCGCGACGGCCCTCAGCCTCGCTTCCTGAGCGAGCGCGATCATCCCCGCGAACATCCCGCGTTTCGCTCGATCGTTCTCGAAGCCCTGGACCACGGAGCGGTCGATCTTCAGGATGTCCAGCGGAAGGTTGCTCGGCAGGCTGAGCGAGGAGCCGCCGGCGCCGAAGTTGTCCAGCGCGATCGCGACGCCGAGCCGCTTGACCTCGCGTAGAGCCGCCTTGACCCGCTCGGGGTCGCGCATCACGACCGCCTCGCTCACCTCGAGACAGAGTGCACGTCCCGGAAGACGGCAACGGGCGAGCTGCTCGCGCACTCGGTCGGGCAGGTCGAGCTCGGTCAGCTCGCGGGCCGAGACGTTGACCGAGACGGGGATCTCGAGGCCCTGCCGGCGCCAGGTGACCGCCTGTTCGAGAGCCGAGCGCAGCACCCAGTCGCCGATCTCCCCAATCAGCTGGCTCTCTTCGGCCCGCGGGAGGAACTCGAGCGGTTGCAGTTCGGTGAGCTTGCGCCGATCGGTCCCGCGCGGCTGCCAGCGCACGAGCGCCTCGCAGCCAACCGCCCGCCCGCCCGTCAGCGGCAGTATCGGCTGATAGGCCAGCACCAGCTCGTGTCTCGGCAGCGCATGGCGTAGGCGGCCCTGGATCTCCAGGTGCGCATTCAGCTCCCGCCGCAGGCTCTCGTCGAACAGCTCGAAGCGCCGGCCTCCGGCGCCCTTAGCCCGGTACATGGCCACGTCGGACTCGCGCAGCATGGTCTCGGGGTCCGCTCCGGGGTCGTTGGAGACCGATACGCCCACGCTGGCCAGCACCGAGACCTCGGCCGAACCCACAAGGAAGGGCCGCTCGAGCGTGTCCAGCACGCGCTCGGCGAGGGCGAGCGCTTCCACGCTGCTCTCGATTTCCTCCGCCAGGATCACGAACTCGTCGCCCCCCAGACGCGCCACGGTGTCCGAGTCGCGCATCATCTCGCCGAGTCGCTCGGACACCGAGATCAGCAGATTGTCGCCGACCTCGTGTCCGAGGTTGTCGTTGACCGCCTTGAACTTGTCGAGGTCGATGAACAGCAGCGCCACAACGTCCTGGCTGCGGTGAAGACGCGCGAGCGCCTGGCGCGTGCGATCCATCAGCAGCAGTCGGTTGGGCAGCCGCGTGAGCGGGTCGCGCAGCGCCTGGCGCTCCAGTGAGATGCGGTCGGTGACGTCGCGTGCGGCCGCGAACCAGGTGTCGCCGTCGCACCGCGCGCTCCAGGAGAGCGACCGCCACGAGCCGTCACGGTGGCGATAGCGGTTGGTGAAGTTCTCGAGGTGAGCCGGGTGGTGACTGCCGGCCAGCAGGAGTGTCAGCGTCTGCCCGACGTCATCGGGGTGAAGGAGATCGCGCATCGGCGTCCCCTGAAGCTCCTCCCGGCTTCGGCCGAGCGCCTGCTCCCACGCCGGGTTCAGCAGGGTGAAGCGACCGTCGAGCGTGATCGTCGCCAGCAGGTCGCTGGTCATCTCGAACAGCCGCCCGATTCGCGCATCGCCGCCGAGAGCTGCCTCGTTGCTCGACACAGGAGTCCCGGTGCTCGCGGGAGCGGCGCCGCCGGTGGTGGCGGCGGTGTTCGGCCGGACGTCGCTGCTCGCGCGGTCGTCGCCGGTCGCAGGGTCGGTGGCGGTCGAGTTGGGACGCATTTCTTCGCTTCTCGCCCACTCTTCGGCCCTCAGAGCGCGTTGCTCTGACCCGCCCCACGGCGGCGGACGAATTTTCTAGCGGACGCGGCCCTTCCAGCGCGCCACGGCGCCCTGCCGGCGCCTCAGGAGCGCACGGCCCCGAGGGGCTCCGCCGGCTGCTGCTCGCCCGCGCTCGCTGCCGGTGAGGCGCTCGCCACGCCGTCCCCACCCCGCAGGAACTGCCAGACCGCCAGGCCGAAGAGGAGCGTCATGATGAGCGCGCTGCTCACGCACCATACGCAGATCGCGTGAATCGAGAACAGCTCGCGCGATGTCAGATACACCGAGAAGCCGAAGCCCAGCAGGGTGAAGACCATCGTGGCAAGCCGCGTCGTCTCGCCCTTCGGCGCCAGGAGCGAGGCGAGGATCGCAACGTATCCGAGCAGGCCCATCAGGGCCACGGGAACGCCGGCCAGCTTCGAGTAGATCGAGTGTTGAACGGTCTCGCACCCACCGCCCTTGAAGCAGGGGATCTCGCTGCCCGAGTAGTGCAGGTAGGTCAGATACCCCGCCACCCCGAGGCCCAGGAGCGTCAGCAGAAGCATCGTGGTCCTGAGGGCCCGCGTGCTCATCGCTCGTTCTAGCCTTTAGCCAGCTTTTCGATGGCCGCGGCGTAGGGTCCGGGTTCGCTGTAGGTCCCCGGTTCGAATTTCTGCAGCGTGCCCCCGGTCTTTCCGAGCAGGAAGGACGGAGTGCCGGTGAAGCCATGCGCGGTGGCGGTCTGGGCGTCGGCGGTCACCGCGTTGGCGAATTGCGGGTCGCTGCGGGCGGCGGTCCAGGCGGGCAGGTTCAGGCCGGACACCTGCTGGGCCAGACCCTGCAGGTAGCTTTCGGTCACGTAGCCGGTTTTCTCTTCGCCCTGCTCGTGGTAGAAGAGCTCGATGTAGGGCCACATCTTGTTCTGCTTGCCGGCTGCCAGCGCGGCAATCTGCTGGCTGTTGAACGTCGCGGGTTCAGGTGTGGCCGTCTGCATCGAGTGGTACTCGATCTTCAGCTTGCCCGGGGCCACGTAGTTGCGGATCAGCGTGGGCAGCGCGACCAGCGAGAACTGCTTGCAGATCGGGCACTGAAGGTCGCCGAAGTACTGAAGCGTCACGGGCGCGTTCTTCGCACCCAGGGTGTTTCCGCTCTGTGGAATGCCCGCCAGCAGCGAGTTGACTTCCGCGACCGTCTGGTTCGCCTGCTTGCTCGACGGCTTGGGGACGCTCGTTTTCGAGCCGCCGCTCGTCACCAGCACGATCGCGACGATGATCACCACGACTACCGCGCTCGCGATGCCGAGCTGCGTCAGTCGTTTGCGGCGCATCGCATCGGTTGCTTCCGCCTGCTCGAGCTCCTTTCGCTGCGCTCTGGCCTGCTCGCGCTTCTGCTTGCGGGTCAGCTCGTCCTCGTTGCCCTCCACCGTGCTCATGGAGGCTACTTTTACAGGTTTCTTCTCAACACTGCCTAAGTACATGCCACGATGCAAGAAGGTCCAGGAGGCCCGCCATCGCGGGCATGGCCTTCGAGGCGCAGTCTCGCCCCCGTAGCTCAGCCGGATAGAGCGTCGGACTTCTAATCCGAGGGTCGCAGGTTCGAATCCTGCCGGGGGCATCATAAATGGCCTGCAAATGGGCGTGTTCGGCAAATCGCGAAATCCCGCTCTTACCAAATCTGTCTCGAATCTGTCCCGAAATGAGCGAGGATCGGGTTCGAAATCGGGGCCGTCCCGGCCCAGGATGTGCGTCGGAAGAGGTTTGCGATGGCGCGACGGTCCAAACCGATCAGCGGGCACGTCTTTCGCGTCGAGGGCAAGCGCGGTCCGCGCTGGTACGCGAAGTACCGGCAGTGCCGGGGAGACTCGTCCCGCCATCCTCGCTGACCAACGCCTTGGCCTGTCGCGGCTACTTCGACATCACCTTCCGGGTGGGGCAGATCGCGATCCAGATGCTTCGTGCCGGGATCCACAATGACTGCCCGTTCAGTCTGCCGGTGGTCTTCCACAACCGCGCCCGTTTGCTCGGAGGGCATGTCCTGGTACACGTTCTGTTCGCCGGCAACCGGTTCCTGCACCGCCTCGAAGCACCCGTGGCGTCGATCCAGGTCGGCTGAGAGGAGATAGACGATGAGCGCCGGCCCGCTTTTGCGCGGCCGGTTCTCATCTTCAGGCTCTCACCACCTCGCGGTCACCGCTGGGTGGTCGCGGTCGAGATTCTCAGGAAGCGCAGGGCGGACTTCCGCCTTGAGCGACATGCGAGTGTCTCAGGTCCGTCGCTGCAGACGCCCGGATCGGACGAGCCGCGAGCGTCCGCGACCACGCTTGGCCCGCTGCCGCTCGCCTACAGGAGCGGGCGTGAGCCGATGCGCGGGTCGCCCGCGTCGGCCCAGGCGATGTCCTCTAGCTCGCCACCTTGGCAGCTGATGGGCCATGTCGCAGGCGTCGGTCGTGAGCGCTTCGTGAGCGCACTAGTCGACGCACCGCCGACGGTGGAGGTGCTGCCCTGGGCCCTAAGGCTGTTGATCTTTCTCGGCGTACATGGCGTCCATGCGCGACATGCCCTTTGGCGGAATTATGCCGCCAACGATCCAGAACGGGAAGAAGAAGAAGCCAAGGATGAACATCACCCAGTGGCCGCCTTTGATTGTTTTGAGGCCAAAGTAGATCAGCAGAAAGACGTAGAGAATGAACGCTAAGACTCCGATACCAGCGTATCCGGCGGTGCTCACAGCTAGGAACAAGGAGAAAACCGTCCTGGTCGAGGGCGGCCTAGTCTAGCTCGCGGGGGGCTCTTCGCGGCGTAGCGGCGCATGATCGGCTTGTAGTGGCGTTGCAGAGCACGAACCGTGCGCTTCAGCTCGCGACGGTCACCGGTGTTCTGGAATACCTCCCACGCCCAGAAGACC
>Ga0209048_10006533_pt1 | contig 10902 bp, 9 predicted proteins | sample FrelakmetCRP12CR_FD_187146 | JGI IMG/M metagenome (GOLD analysis project Ga0209048, IMG submission 187146) | Freshwater lake sediment microbial communities from the University of Notre Dame, USA, for methane emissions studies - CRP12 CR (SPAdes)... | ecosystem: Environmental > Aquatic >... | reverse complement strand
CTGTCAGCGCCGGTGTCGTCGATACCGATGCCCTGCAGCACTTCCCGAATCGCGAACAATTGCTCGCGAACTTCGCGTCGCGCACTCCGGCCGGACCGGTGTTGACGCCGGACGACGTTGCCGGAGCGGTGTATCTGCTGTGCCTGCCGGAAGCGGCGATGATCACCGGGCACACGCTGGTGGTCGACGGCGGTTTTTGCATCTCGGGATGATGCACGCATGCTGATCGACTCGGGCATCGACGGCAAGGTGGCGATCGTCACCGGCGGCAGCCGCGGCATCGGCCGGGCGATCGTCGAACTGCTGGCGGCGCATGGCGCCGACGTGACATTCTTCTATCGGGGCAACACCGATGCGGCCGCCGAGGTCGTTGCGGCGGGCGCGGCAGCCGGCCGCAGGATCGCGTCCGATCAGGTCGACGTGCGCGACACCAAAGCCTGCGTGGCGGCGGTCGAGCGCGTCGCCGATCGCGCTGGCCGCATTGACATCCTGGTCAACAACGCCGGATTGATTCGCGACAACCAGCTTGCCGCCATGGACGACGAGGATGTCGAACTCGTGCTGGATACCAACATCGGCGGCGTGTTCAACATGGCACGCGCGGTCGCGCCGCACATGATCGTGCAGCGAGCTGGGAGGATCATCAATCTGTCGTCGGTTTCGGGCGAGAAGGGCGGCCGTGGGCAGACCAACTATGCGGCGAGCAAGGGGGCGGTGAATGCCTTCACCCGCGCGCTGGCGGTCGAGCTGGCGGCGCGCAAGATCACCGTCAATGCCGTCGCGCCCGGGGTAATCGAGACCGAAATGTCCGATGCGGTGCGCGACATGGCCGGAGACGAGGTCAAATCGCGGATACTGCTCAAGCGCTATGGCAAGCCCGAGGAAATTGCCTACGCGGTCTGCTTTCTGGCGTCGCGTTACGCCGACTACGTGACCGGACAGATTTTCGCCGTCGATGGCGGCTTTAAAATGGAGTGAACGAGAATGGCCATGACCGAAGTCAGCAAAGATGAAATCCTGGCGGTCTATCCCAAGGTCGCCGAGACGATGGCCGACGCGCTCGGTTGCGACGTCGAGGACGTCAAGCTCGACGTGTCGCTGATCGAGGGGCTCGACGCCGAATCGATCGATTTCCTCGACATGGTCTTTCGTCTGGAGCGCGCCTTCAAGATCAAGATCCCGCGCGGCAAGATCGTCGAGAACGCCCGCGGCGACCTGCCCGAGGCCGAGTTCGAGCAAAAGGGCATCGTCACCGACAAGGGCATGGCGCAATTGCGCGCGTATCTGTCCGAGATCCCGGCCGAGCGCTTCAAGACGCCGATGAAGGTCGCGGACATTCCGCGGCTGTTCACGCCGGAGACTTTCTGCAAGCTGGTGGTGCGCGCGCAGAAGGAAGCTCCGGCCGCTGCCTGACGAGGCCGGGTTGCGCCCGCATGGATGAGCATTTCGCGGCTTTCTCGTTTGTCGACCGCATCATCGATCTCGAGGCGGGCAGGCGCGCGCGCGGCATTTTCGCCGTGCCGCCGGGCATCCGCGAATTCCCGCCCGCGCTGGTCGCAGAGGCGGTGGGCCAGCTCGCGGCCTGGGTCGCGATGAGCAAGATCGAATTCCGCGGCCGGCCGGTCGCCGCGCTCGCCGCGGAGACGCGCTTTCATGGCGATGTGCGCCCGGGTGACCTGCTGGAGCTCGCCGTCGAGATCGAAGATTGCGACGATGAGGCTGTTGCCTATGGCGGCTGGGCAAGTGTTGGCGGCAGACGGGTGACCGAACTCGAGCATTGCCTGGGGCCGATGCTCCCGACCGCCGAATTCGACGCGCCGGAGGCCTTGCGCGAGCGCTTCGCCCTGCTGTGCGGAGAAGGGGCTGTGCCCGGCCGTTTCGGTGGCGTCGAGCTCGAGGCGCCGGTAGTCACCGAGCACGCTCCCGGAGAATCGATGCGCGCGCTGCTGAAGGTACCCATGCATGCGCCGTTTTTCGGCGACCACTTTCCGCGGCGCCCGGTGTTTCCGGCTACCCTCATGCTCGACGCTCAGATGCGGCTGGCCAGCGCGCTTGCCGCCGAATCGCCGTCGGGTCGCGATCATGGCCTGGTGCTGCGCCGCATGAACAACGTCAAGGTGCGTTCGTTCACTACGCCCGGACAGGAGGTGGAACTGGCTGCCGCTGCGACGGCGCAGGATGACGGCGGAGTTCGCGTCGCGCTGGCCGCGCGTTTCGCCGGCAAGCCGGTCGCCACCGCCCGCGTCGAATTCGCTGGCAGGGAGCCGCGGTGACTTCGCCAAGGCGGCGTGTCGCGATCACCGGAGTCGGCGTGGTCACGCCGGTCGGCAACGACGTCGCGACCACGTGGAGCGCGCTGCTGTCGGGGCGCAGCGGCGCGGCGCCGATCACCTTGTTCGACGCCAATGGGTTCTCCACGCGCATCGCCGCGGAGGTCAAGGGATTCGACGACAAGGTTCTCGCGGCCGACCGGAAGCTGCTCAAGTTCGCCAACCGCTCGCATCGTTTTGCGCTGGCCGCCGCCGAACAGGCGATGACCGACGCCGGCATCGCGCCCACCCCCGCGACCGGCGATCGGTGGGGTTGCGTGGTCGGCACCGGCATGATGGGCGTCGCGTACGCCGATCTCGCCGGCGTGCAGCAGCATTCTGCCGCCGACGGCGAGTTGCACCCGGACAAGCTGCTCGACGATGTGAAGGCTATCGACCCGCTGGTGTTCTGTCGCAGCCAGTCGACCGCGGGAGTGGCATTGCTGACGCGCCGCTTCGGCATTCGTGGCTACGCCAGCTCGGTGCACACCGCGTGCGCTTCTGGCGGCCAGGCAATCGGCACCGCGCTCAAGCTCATTCGCCGCGGCAGCGCCGATCATGTGCTCGCCGGCGGCTTCGATTCGATGATCAGCCCGGTCGGGCTCGCTGGATTTTGCCTGCTGTCGGCGGTGTCGACCGACAATGACGCGCCGCAACGCGCCAGCCGGCCCTTCGACGCCACGCGCAACGGCTTCGTGCTCGGCGAGGGCGCCGGCTTCGTGATTCTCGAGGAATGGGAAGCGGCGCGGCGGCGCGGCGCGCGCATTTACGCCGAACTCGCCGGCGACGGTAATTCCCTCTCGTCGTACCGCATTACCGATTCGCCGCCCGACGGCGACGGACCGATCCAGTCGATGCGCGCGGCGCTCGCCGACGCCCGCGCCACCCCGGCGGACATCGACTACATCAACGCGCACGGTACATCCACTCTGATGAACGACAAGAGCGAATCGGCCGCGATCCACGCGGTTTTCGGCACTGACACTCAGCGCGTCGCAGTGAGTTCGACCAAGAGCACGATGGGTCACCTCATTGCGGCCGCTGGCGCAGTCGAGGTCGTGGCGTGTGCGCTGGCGATCCACCACGGTGAGATCCCAATCAATGCCAATCTGATCGACCGCGATCCCGAGTGCGATTTGAACCTCATCGTCGGCACGGCGCCGAAGCGGCGGGTGCGCATGACCTTGTCGAATTCGTTTGGATTTGGCGGCTCGAACAGCTGTATCGTCCTGCGCGGTCCCGAAGAAGTCGACGGCACTGCGGCGCAACGCGGCTGAGCTGGCGCAAAGAACCCGACGTGGCCAGCCAGCGCATCCTCATCACCGGTACCGCTGCCGTCTGCGCCGGGGGCATGTCGCCGGAGGCCATCGTCGAGGCGGCTGCTGCCGGACGCTCGGCGATCGGGCCGATCGGCCAGTGGGACACGACCGGGTGGCCCGTGACGGTCGCCGCCGAAATGCGTGATTTCAATCCGCGTGCGCTGGTTGAGGATCGCAAACTTCACAAGTTCATCCGCCGCACCGACATGTTCGGCATGTACGCGGGGAGCCAGGCGATCGACGCCGCAGGGTTCATCGCGGCGCGCGACGCGCTCGATCCGCTGGCCGCAGCGGCGTTCTCCGACCGCAGCGGGCTCTACGTCGGCTCCGGCGGCGGCGCGTACAACACGCAATACGAATATTTCCCGCTGATGAGCGAAGCCGGTGGCGATCTCGCGAAATTCGGCAGCGAACTCGGGAGCGCGGTCAATCCGATGTGGCTGCTCCGCACATTGCCGAACAACGTGTTGTGTCACGTCGGCATCAAGTACAACCTCAAGGGCAGCAACGCCTGCATCACCAACCACAGCTGCGGCGGCACGCTGGCGGTGATCGAGGCCGCCGAGGCGCTGCGCCAAGGCGAGGCCGATCGCGTGGTGGCGATCGGGCACGACGCGCTGATCGAGCCGCAGATGGTCCTGTATTATCACCAGTGCGGATTGCTCGCGCCGGACACGATCCGCCCCTTTGACACCCGCCGTAGCGGGAGCGTCTTCGGCGAGGGCGCCGGCGCGCTGGCGCTGGAGACGGAGAGCGTGGCAAAGCAGCGCAACGCGACGGTGCTGGGTGAAGTCCTGGGCGGGGGATACGCTGCCGAAGCGCTGGGCCTGCTGGCCATCCGCGACGACGGCGACGGCCTCGTGCGCGCCATCCGCGAAGCGCTCGCCGACGCGCAGCTGAGCCCGCGCGATATCGGCATGATCGTCGCGCACGGCAACGGCACCCTGCAATCGGATGCTTCCGAGGCCGTCGCGATCCGCAACGTTTTCGGGACCGGCGACGCGGCGCCGCCGGTCACCGCGTTCAAGTGGGCGATCGGCCATCTGATCGCCGCCGCGGGCATCGTGGAATCGGTGCTGGCCCTCGCGGCGCTGCGCCAGGGGATCGTGCCGGGCATCGCGACGCTCGCCGACACCGACCCAGAGTGCGAGGGCATTCGCGTCTCCGCGGAAACGCAGCAACCACGCGGCAACACCGCGCTCATCCTCTGCCGCGGATTCGCCGGCACCAACGCCGCGCTGATCATCCGCAGCGCCTGATTCATGGCCGACGCCGCCGCCCTCGCGGCTGACGGTGCAACGCGCTGCGGCATCGATACGGTCGAGATCGCGCGTATCGAACGCCTGCTGGCGGAGACCCCCGCAGAGCAACTGCAGCGGATTTTTTCGGCGCAGGAACTCGCCGACGCGGGCGCAGGAACCGGCCGCACGGCGAGCCTTGCGGCACGCTTCGCCGCGAAGGAAGCCTGCGCGAAGCTCTTTGCGCGCGAGCTCGCGCTCAGCCAGATCGAACCGGAAGATTTCTCGATCGCCCGTGATGGCTACGGTGCCCCGCAGGTCGTATGCAGCCCCAAGGCGCAGGCGCTGCTCGACCGGCATCGTCTGCGGGCGATCGCAGTGTCGCTTACCCACGACCGTACCAGCGCGTCGGCGGTGGCGCTGGCCATCCCGGCAGAGATCGCTGCGCCACTCGCCGGCAAAGTCATCTATCATCTGCTGCCGCTGCGCCGGACGGTGATCCTGGAAAACCTGCGCCGGGTTTTCGGCGAGGCGGTGCCCGAGGTCGGCATCCGCGCACTGGCGCAGGCGCATTACGCGCACCTGTGGCGAACCGCCGGCGAATTCCTGCGCTTGCGCTGGATGTCCGCAGCCCGGAGGGCAGCCTTCGTGCGCGTCGAGAATGTCGAGGTCTTGGCAGCGGCGCTCGCGCGCGGCAAGGGCGTGCTGGTACTGACCGGTCACTTCGGCAATTTCGAAGTCGCGACTATCGCCGGACTGGCCAATTTTCCGGAAATGCACGGCCGCATTCACTTCGTCCGCCGTGCGATCAAACCGCGCTGGCTGGACGCTCTGGTCAATCGAAGGTTCCGCCGCGCGGGGTTTGGCGTGATGTCCAAACGCGGATCGCTGGACGCCATCCTCGACCGGCTCGCCGCCGGCGACATCGTCGTGTTCCCGTTCGACCAGCACGCCAGCCCGCCCGATGGCATCGCCGTCGACTTCTTCGGCCACCCGGCCGGGACCTTCAGGAGCCTGGCGATCATAGCGCTCGCGACCGGCGCACCGGTGCTGCCGGCCGCAGGTTGGCGCGAATCCGACGGCCGGCACGTCCTGCGCTTTGAAGTTCCGCTGGCGACGATCGGATCGGACAAGGTCGGCGAAGAAATACGCCTGAACACGCGCGCTTACAACGCCGCTCTCGAAGCGCTGGTCCTGCGGCATCCGGAGCAATGGTTTTGGGTTCACCGGCGGTGGAAAAACCACGCCTCGGCGCGGAAATGAGCCATCTGTTCAGCGACATGTGCCCGGACGGCCTATAATGGCAAATTATCCGGAATCAGCCTGACCCGCGCTTCGGCGCGCCACGGCCAAAGTCGACATGCTGGAACACATTCCCAATCTTCTGGCGCCAAAGTTCTTCTTGCTCTACATATTCATCGCCTCGGCGTTGTTTGTGCACTTTCGTGGCCACATCAGGCATCGCTTCGTCCGGCAGATCACCGACCATTCGACGTTCATGGCGCCGTACAACGTGCTCATGTACATGTTCTCGGCGGTGCCCAACAAGCCGTTTATCGACGTCGCGCAGTTCCCGGAACTCAAGCCGCTGACCGACAACTGGGAAACACTGCGCGAGGAGGCGCTCAAGCTCTTCGACGAGGGCCACATCCGCGCCGCGGAAAAGTACAACGACCTCGGTTTCAACTCGTTTTTCCGACGTGGCTGGAAGCGCTTCTACGTGAAGTGGTACAACCAGCCGCTGCCGTCGGCACAGGCGCTGTGCCCGAAGACAGTCGCCCTGGTCGAATCGATACCCACGATCAATGGCGCAATGTTCGCGCTGCTGCCCGCGGGCGGCGACCTGGGCCGGCACCGCGATCCCTTCGCCGGCTCGCTGCGCTACCACCTGGGCCTGTCCACGCCCAATTCGGACAAGTGCCGCATCTTCGTCGATGGCGAGGAATATTCGTGGCGCGACGGCGAGGCGGTGATGTTCGACGAAACGTTCATGCACTGGGCGGAGAACAAGACCGACACGCTGCGCGTGATCCTGTTCGCCGACATCGAGCGGCCGCTGACCAATCGCTTCATGGCGAAAGTGAATCACTGGTTCAAGAACACGATCATCCGCGCCAGCGAGACCAACAATATCGAAGGCGATCGCGTCGGTGTGGCCAACCGGATCTTCAGCGTCGCGTATTACCTGCGCCTGCCGGCGAAGGCGCTCAAACGCAAGAGCAAGACGCTGTATTACCTTGCCAAGTGGGCGCTGTTCGGCGGCTTGCTGGTCTGGATACTCGCCTGATTGGAAACCGCTACGCTCGCATGAACATCGTAACCGTGCGCATTGCCTTGTCCAGCGGACCATGGCGCAGGTTGCTTGGGGCGCTCGCGATGGGGCTGCTGGCAGCAGCTTCGGCCATTGCGCAGGACGCGTACCCGGGGAAGCCGATATCGCTGGTGGTGCCGTTTCCTCCTGGCGGCGTCGCCGATATTGTCGCGCGCCCCTTCGCCGAGGCGCTGGGCCGCAACCTTGGTACTCCCATCGTCATCGACAACAAGGCGGGCGCAGGCGGCGGTATCGGCATGGGCTACGTCGCCAAGGCCAAGCCCGACGGCTACACGCTGCTGCTGGCGCTTTCTTCGATTTCCATCTTGCCCGAAGCCGACAAGGTCATCGGCCGGGCGCCGATGTTCCAGCTCGATCAGCTCGTGCCGATCGCCCGGCTGACCGCGGACCCCACCGTACTCGCGGTGCGCGCGGACAGCGCGTGGAAGACGCTCGCGGAATTCGTGGCCGACGCAAAGAGGCGCCCCGGCGCGATCGCCTACGGCTCGTCCGGCAACTACGGAACGATGCACGTGCCGATGGAGATGTTCGCCGCCAGCGCGGGGATCAACTTGCTGCACGTCCCGTACACCGGCGCCGGCCCGGCGGTGATCGGCCTGCTTGCCGGCAACATCGAGGCGGTTGCGTCGGGTCCCTCGACGGTCATCCCGCACGTCAAGGCCGGCAAGCTACGCGTGCTCGCATCGTGGGGCGACAAGCGCCTGGCGTCGCTGCCGGAAGTGCCGACGCTGCTCGAATTGGGCTACGACGCGGTATTTTTCCAGTGGTCCGGCGTGTTTGCGCCCGCGGGGACGCCGGACCCAGTCGTCGCCAGGCTACGCGAAGCAGCCCGCATCGCTGCGGCGGACCCGAAATTCGTCGGCGCGCTGGCGACGGTCGACACGCCGATCCAATACATGGACGCGCCCGAATTGCAGCGCTTCTGGGACGCCGATGCCAGGACGCTCGGTGCCATCGTCCGCCGCGTGGGCAAACTCGAGTAAGCGGGCGCCTGTCTCTTTCGCTGCCGGCGCCATGGCGTATCTCGGGGTCCCGGCAGCCGGAATTGGCGTTCCCGTTGGCCGCGGTCGTCGCTTAGGCGGCACGAGAAGCTTCCTGGCATTGCTGCAATTCGAATCGGAAGGCGATGATGGCAAAGAGACGCCCGCCGCCAAGGGCTCTGTCGACTTGATCCTGCGATGAACTCCGCCAACATCGTCCGTCTTGCCGCCGAACACCCGATGCTGATCGGGCTGCTCGCGCTCGCGCTGCTGGTCGGGCTCGCCGCGAGCCTTCGCCAAGCCGTTCGTGGCGGCCGGCAGCGTACGCCGGCGGGCACGCTCTCCATGCGTCTGGGGACCGGCGTGTTCACGACCGGCCACCGCGCCGAGGCGGTCGGCGACGAACTCATTCGAGTCCGCGAGGCGCTGCGGGTGAGCGAACTGCAATTGCGTCTGATCACCGAGAACGTCCCTGCGATGATCGTGTACTACGATCGCAATTTCGTGTGTCGCTTCGCCAACAGCCAGTACGCGGGCTTCTTCGGCTACACCGTGCGTGGAATCTTCGGCAAGCACCTGTCCGAGATCATCGGCGCGCACAGCTACGAGCGCACCGCGATGCAGTTCAAGCGCGTCATCAACGGCGAAGCTGTCAACTACGAACGTGCGCACCGCATGCCGGACGGCAAGACGCGCCACATCAGCGTCACCTTCGCCCCCGAGCGCGATGTCGATGGCACGGTCAAGGGCAGCTTCGCGCTGGTCACCGACGTCACCGCGTACAAGGAAGCCGAGGAGGCGATACGCACGCACGCATTGCGCCAGGAGGCGATCGCCATCTACGGCCAGTATGCGCTGGAGACGCGCGACACCGACAAGCTGATCGCCAACGCGGCAGCGATGAGCACGTCCGGGCTGGATGTGACGCACTCGGCGGTCTACCGGCAGGGCTCTGGTGGCGATCCGCTGGTGCAGATTGCCGGGGTTGGCTGGCGCGCGAGCGCGCCCGCGCAGGTTTCGCGCGAGTCGTCGACGGGGAGGGCGTTGATTGCCACGCAACCGGTGATCATCGACGATTTCCGTGCGCCGGGCGCGGAATCGGCGCCGGAGAACTGCGCTGCCGAGGAGCTCGTAAGCTGCGTCGAGGTCGCCATTCCGACCTCGGAGGGCGCGTTTGGCGTGATCGGCGCGTACAGTCGCGAGCCAGGCCGCTTCACCAAGGATGACGCGAGTTTCCTGACGGCGATCGCGACATCGCTTGGAACCGCGATCGGGCGCAAGCGCGCCGAGGAGCGGCTTGCCTACGTCGCGCAGTTCGATTCGCTGACCGGGCTGCCCAACCGGACACTGTTCCGCGACCGGCTCCACCACGCGATGTCGCGCGCCGAGCGCAGTGGCAATCCGCTGGCGCTGATGCTGCTCGACCTGGACCGCTTCAAGGAGATCAACGACACGTTGGGCCACCGCGCCGGCGACCGGCTGCTGCAGGCCGTCGCCGAGCGCCTGACGGGCGTGCTGCGCACCATCGACACGGTCGCGCGGCTCGGCGGCGATGAATTCACCGTCATCCTCGAAGACGCCGAGAACGTGGAATCGGTCAGCCTGGTCGCGGACAAGATCGTCACCGCGCTCGCCCGGCCGTTCTTGCTGGACGGCGACGAGTTCTTCCTGACCGTGAGCGCGGGCATCACGATGTATCCGGACAATCCCGGTGACATCGAAACGCTGATCATGAACGCCGACGTGGCGATGTACGACGCCAAGGACAAGGGCAAGAACAATTTCCAGTTCTACCGCGCCGAGATGAACGCGCAGAAACAGGCGCGCCTGAGCCTCGAGGGCCAGCTGCGCCGGGCGGTCGCGCGCGGCGAACTGTACGTCGAGTACCAGCCGCAGTTGGACCTGGCTACCGACAGCATCATCGGCGTCGAGGCGCTCGCGCGCTGGCGCCATCCCGAGCTGGGGCTCATCGAGCCGAACCGCTTCATCCCGATCGCGGAGCAGTCCAACCTGATCCTGCAGATCGGCAAGTGGGTGCTGCACACGGCGTGTGCACAGAACATGGAGTGGCAGCGTGCGGGCCTGGCGCCGATTCGCGTCGCGGTCAACGTGTCAGCGCGGCAGTTTCGCGCCGAACTGCTCGAGACGGTTGCCGCCGCGTTGCACGAAACCGGCCTCGCGCCCGATTGGCTGGAGCTCGAAATCACCGAGGGGCTGCTGATCGAGGACCCGGAGGCCGCGAGCGCGGTGCTGTCCGAGCTCAAGGCGCTGGGCGTGCACGTGGCGATCGACGACTTCGGCTCGGGCTATTCGAGCTTGAGCTATCTGAAGCATTTTCCGCTCGATCGCCTGAAGATCGACCGCTCGTTCGTGCGCGACCTGACCATCGATCCCGACGACGCCGCCATTGCGCGCGCCATCATCGCGCTCGCGCACAGCCTCGACCTCAAGGTCGTTGCCGAAGGCGTCGAGTCCCCGCGGCAGCTCGCGTTCCTGCGCGAACATCGCTGCGATGTGGTGCAGGGCTTCCTCTACAGCGTTCCGGTCAGTGCAGCGGCGCTGGCGACGCTGCTCGAGGGCAGGCTTCGTTCATATCGCTAGCCTTGAGTTCCTGTAGTCGAAGAACGAGCTTGCTTTGTTTCTTCAAGCGCTTGGCTTGAAAACTGTGTTCCGTTTGCTGTCTACAGTTGAATCTGTTGGATCAGATCGAACGCGCGTTGTTGT
>Ga0209048_10006532_pt1 | contig 10902 bp, 6 predicted proteins | sample FrelakmetCRP12CR_FD_187146 | JGI IMG/M metagenome (GOLD analysis project Ga0209048, IMG submission 187146) | Freshwater lake sediment microbial communities from the University of Notre Dame, USA, for methane emissions studies - CRP12 CR (SPAdes)... | ecosystem: Environmental > Aquatic >... | reverse complement strand
TTTCTGCCGGCAATCAGTTCAGTCTGAATTGAACTGAGCTGTTTCCCGATCAGACGATCTTTCTTATTTTAAGCAGCTTCGCGATCATCACTGCGATCAGCCCTGCTGCGCAGCTCAACATGGCGCCCATCTTTGCAGCGCCTTGGTGGATTGGATCGATGAAGGCAACACCTGCGACAAACAGGGCCACCGTGAATCCGAAACCCGAAATGATCCCTACAATCAAGAGCTCCTTCTTTTGCATGCCCTGGGGCATCGGGAAACCGAGACGCACGGCAATGCTGCCGAACGCAAAAATGCCGGCTGTTTTTCCTGCAAGAAGCGACAGCAACACCAGCCAGGTGGCCGTGCCAACCTGGGAAAATCCAACCCCCGCGTTGGCAAAGCCAAAGAGGAAGAGTCCGAAATCGACGATGATCTTCCATTCATGCTCAAACAGGGCGATGGTTGAACAGTCGGCGCAATCTTCTTCGAAAAAATGCTTCGTTTCGACCATCGCATGCGGCAGGAATGGAATGATAAAAACCAGTGCCAGCGCGGGGTGAAGGTGGGCCTTGAACAGTCCGGCCCAGGAGAAGATGCCACCCATGAGGATGTAGGGCCAGTACGATCTGATCCGCTGCGTCCTCAGCGCATAGGCGATAAGCATTCCCGCAAGCGTCAGCAGGAGCCATAGTGGCTCTACGGGGAATCGGGGATCAGGGTAGAATAGCGCGATGATGGCAAGGCCGATGCCGTCATCGGCTACGGCAAGAAGGAGCAGAAAAGAAATTGCCGGATGGTTATTGCCGAAAATGAGCCGTGCAACGAGCCATGCAAAGGCGATGTCCGTCGCCGTCGGGATCCCCCATCCCCGCTGAAGTTCAGGTGCACCTATGACATGGTTGAGCGCCAGGTAGACAAGGGCCGGACCGACCACACCCCCTGCGGTCGCGAGCAGCGGATTGACCGACCTTTTAATGGGATAAAGGTCTCCGCCCGGCAGGAAGCTCTGGGTGATCTCCACCGCGGCGATGCCGAAAAAAAAGACCATGAAAATGTCATTGGTCAGGAAATGAAAACTGAGCGGTCCGAAGAAGGGTCCGTACAGGAAACGAGAGTAGCTCTCCGGCGCGCTATTCGCCCAGATAAGCGCCAAGACTACACCACCCAGAAGCGGGATGGAAAACTCACGAAGAAGATTGATTCGTTCTTTTACCATCAGAACCATTGTGTTATTACCACGTGCATGAAATGCTTTTTCGGGTTACCGGTAAGATCGGATTTTTCAGATAGTGTTTGATCAGGTATTCAAATTTAGGACATCGTAACAGCGGTTATGAGCGATGTCAAACAAAAAGGGCGGCTTTTCAGCCGCCCTTCGGATAGTATTTTTTTGATATTGCTCCTGCGTAATTAATGCCCGCCGACCTTCAAAAGTCCGCTCGCTGCTAAAGACAGCACCAGTATCTCGACGATCGCGAGAACGACATAGGCGGTATCCTTCTTCCTGAACAGGATCGGCAGGATCACCATGTAGCAGAGGATCGTGAGGCCCGACAGCATCGCTATGCCGACAAAGTTTAGGTAATCGCCCTTCCCTACCAGTGCGGCCCAGTGCCAGCCCGTGGGCGCGTTAAGTGCAACGTTATAATCGTGCACCCGCATGGTCCAGTATTTCGGCAGATCGTTGATCGGCACAAAACTCGGCAGCACGCCCGAGATGTAGATAAAGAAGGTGATCACCAAGATGGCGAGTCCCAGCCACATCCCGATATTGAGAACACCGGCATATGCCATTTGTTCTTCAGATGCCTTGTTATTTTTTACTTCCGTCATTGTTCGTTCCTCCTAATTCCAGATTCCGAGTCCCTTGAGCAGGGACCTCAGTCCCGCGAAGAGCAGGAGACCGATCACCATCCACTTAATGGCCTTCGGTTTTGACTTGGCGAGGATCTTCACGCCGATGATGGAACCAAGCATGATGCCGACCAGTGACGGGACCACGATCATCGGAAGGACCGCGCCCTGGTTCAGGTAGACCCACGCAGCCGATGTGTCGGTGATCGAGAGCAGGAACTTGCTCGTGGCCACTGAGATCTTGAGCGGCGCGCCCATCAGCAGGTTCAGCACCGGGACATTCGCCCAGCCGGCTCCGAGGCCGAACATGCCTGCCATGATGCCGATCACGACGAACAGGGCAAGGCCCATCGGCGTCTTATGGACGGTCCATTCCACGTCCTTACCAAGCGACTCTTCCCGGTAGATGCCCATGATCCCGAGGCTCTGTGCCAGGTTGTCCGGCTTCGGCACATTGGGAAAATCGGACTTCTTCGCCGTTGCCATGATGACCACGATGAACAGGATCGTCGCGCCGAGGAGGGTGTTGACTACGTTCGGCTTCAGGGCAAGGCCGATCATCGCGCCGCCAATCGCGGCCGCAGACGCAATTACCGCCACAGGAAGCGCCAGCCGGAGACTCGCGAGGTTCCTCTTGAGCAGACCCGGACCCGCGGCAAGTGCGCCTGCGAGAGCGACGAGTAGTCCGGCGCCTCTCACAAAGTCGATGTTGAACGGGAAGAACCCGCCAACGATCGGCACAAACAACACGCCGCCGCCCACACCGCCGAGTACCGCCAGGATGCCGAGGATAAATGTAGTAATGAACAATGCCAGCGGCCATATCCACCACGGGGCGGTCGATACAGGAACCGCGGAAACCGGGGCCGTCGCTGCCGCATGGGCGTCGCCGTGTCCAACAGCCGCCTCAGCAGCGGTCGCGGCGGGCGCCGGTTCGTTCGATGCGAACACCGTTCCGGCCGCTGTCAGCATGGCAAAAACGGCCAGCAGTACGAAAGAAACTTTTAAGCAACGCTGTACCATCGTTTGTCCTTTCTTTTCTCTTTCGATAATTCAGAATATTTTTTTTGAACCAAGCTATTGCGTTATGCAATTGCATGGTTTCAATTTGCACGGATTGTTATGTTATTATAATGATGGAGAAGTTGTCAAGAAAAATTGCGTTGAAGCTCCATAAATTCATACGATGAATCGATAAGGAACACTTATGTGAGGTGTAGAAAAAGAAAGGGCGGGGTTGGATGCCCCGCCTGAGGACAAACATGATTTAAAAGGAGAAACGAGATTTAATCTGATAGTTTAAATTACTGGACCACACCGCCTATGACCGCCGGTGCACTCGTCACCACGGGTTCAGCGCCTTCTGCTGCTTTCGGATCAGACCACAATGAAGCATCAGGAAGTGTGTAAGCACTAAAGTCGGTTCCCGCAAGAGCTGAACAGGCGCCGGCTGTCGCCGGCATCATTCGCTGCTCAACCTGAAGGGGCTTCACATAGCAGTCCGTTGCGGTATTGGAGGCCGGATCTGTTGCCGTGACCGAGGTCAAGCCAGGGATGGTGAATTGGGGTACCCACCGGATCGAGTTATTACCATTGCCGCCTTGGCTGCAGTCCGCATCAGCGCCGGAATCCATATCAACACACTTCCCAGGGATACCATTCAATTGTCCGAATCCGCTGTAATCCAGCAAGAATGTCGTCCCATTCGCGTCAACATACTTCACCTGCAGCGGGGGATCAAATTTCTTGATGGCCCCCAAGGAATCCTTGACCGCGATGAACTGGTTCCAGTTGTTCGGCCCTGTTTCCCAGGTGTAATAGTACGGGAGTACGCTCATCGCCTGCCATGTGCAGGTCTGCGACTGGTCCCACGGACACTTCAGAAGTGCCATATTTGCAGGTGACGGTTCAAACAATGCGCCGGTCATGACGCCCCACTGCTGCATCGAATTCGTCACGGTCGAAATTACGGAGGCGCCCCCTTGGTCCTTCAGCATCAACGCTGTGGGATCGAAGGAGTAAGTTGTCGCCGTGTTGGAGGGACCCGACATCATATTCGGCATGGTCGCTTGCCCGCTCACGACTGTCGGACAGTTGTCATAGCAGGAGAAGTTGATAGGCACGGTCGTATCTCCGGGATACACAAGATCCTCTGCGTAGAAGATGACCGATGGATCGGTCGACGCAGGGAAAGAACACGACGTAGTGCATCCATTCATCCCACAGGTCGGAATACTGCAAGAGGCCAACTGTACCTGGTACTGACCACTTCCGTTTTGTGACCAGAAATTAAGATTACCCCACGGGAGACTAGTAATATCAATCGGCAGGGGAGTCGGCAAATTTGCCCATGTGCAGTTACCATTGCAATTCTGGGGCATCTGTGCAACTTTATTGAAATTGCTTCCGTCCCACAACACCTGATAATTGGTGTTCGTGCCCTGAGAGAACTCATTGTAGCCCAGCGGCAGGTTCTTGATGTCGCCGAGGGTCATGGTCTTTCTCGTATGTTTTTTTAGTTTGCCGCCGGACTTGAATACCGTATAGGGAATGGATGTGCCCGAACCTCCATTATAATCTACCTGGTTTACAGTTGCACCATCGGCGATTGCCGGCGCGCTGTTATCTATCCACAAACCCCAGTAACCGATCCAGCCGTTATAGGTCGTACCCCCGGCTGAATAATTGATCGGGAATCCCGAATCGCGCTTCACCCTGGTGCCATTGACATCATACAAACCATAGCTCCATGAACTTTCCTTGAAATTGACCCTGTCCAGACAGACAGACGGGTTGCCAACGGCGACGAGGTCTTTTCTGAAGAAGTCGGTGGAATTAAATGCAAGGTCGAACTCTGTGCTGCCAGTGCAATTGGTGCCTGTGCCAGAATAATTCTGTTTTACATGACCAGCGCCACCAGAACCATCCGGAGCTCGATCAAGGGTTACCGCAGTCGACGAGTTTACCAAACCGCAATTGCCGTCATGGTGGCTGTCGTTGGAAACAAACTGGAGAAGCACTTTGCTGGTCATATCGCTCGGCACTGACCGAACAGCCCGTAAAGTGCCCTTGAACGCAGTTGCTGATGCAACAACTCCGTTCACGATCGGAAATCCCGCAAAGTTCATGGAAAAAATGCCGTAAGGATTTGTATCACTTTTCCCTTCATCAATCGTGATATAAGCATAGATCAATGCCGGCTGATCATGATCGCTCTTTTCCTGATGTATCCATACCTTAACAATTTCGGGAGAGCTGTTGTCAACCCGGGACGAGTTGACGGTGAACTTCATATAGCTCGGCATGTTCGAGCTTGACGACTGGCTCTGCTGAGAGGACTGGCCAGCGCTTGATGCATTCGACTTGGTGCTGTCGCATACATTCTGATCCACCAGGGCCAGGTAATCGCCCTTATTGAGCATCGCATCATACTTCGATTGTCCCATCATGCAGAGGATATTGTTGATCGTATCGAACTGCTCAGCGGAACGTTCCTGCACATAGACGTTCGTTTTGTCCGTATTATAATCTGACGTCGCTGAAAAGCTCGTTGCACGTGCGGTGAAAAAACCGACCTTGAGCGGAGCTACCCCCGCCACGGAACCAGACAATTTGGCATCAACCACGCTCACCTTGTCCGCAACCTGCAGGGACGTGGCAGTTCCTGATGGGGGTAGCGGAGTACCACCGGAGCTCGAACCACCGCCAGAACACGCGAGGAACATTACAGGGAGTAGCAATATCAGCAGCCATACACATACCTTCTTCATACTTGATCTCATTTTCCTTACCTCCTTTAAACAATAATGTTTAAACATTGTCGGGGACAGGAGAAATAATGCAATATGATTGCCAACAATATTATCATTTAATATCAAGTGATTATAAAAATGGATTAAAGTGGTGAAGTCAATTTTAAGACGGGGAGAGGAGCATCTAATAGCAACAGCTAATTGAAATTAAACGCTTTATGGCCTAGTCAATTATTGAACAGCTTTATTGATAAACTGACAAAATATGGAAACCTACATGGCCTGTTTACGGCTGATACCGAAGAATTCAAGAAATCAAACTTCACTGAGCACCTTTTCGAAAATATTCCTCACTTGCCTGCTCATTAGCATATAATCATCAATAAGTTTCTGCCCTGCCGATACCCCCTCCTCATCCCGGTATCCCATGCGAAGCGCAAGGGGATGAAGCTTTGCCGTGTCCCTGCTCAGTTCGCTCGATGCCTGGTTCGAAACGATCCTCATCCTGTTTTCGAGCTGTCGCATGAAAAGATAGGCCTGTACCAGGGTCATATATGCTTCAGCGTCAAGGAGCCCTTCTCTTTTCAAGGACTGCAGAGCATTATATGTTCCGGGGACCCGAACCCTTTTGTGCTGCTTCCCATAGAGAAGCTGCAGATACTGGACAAGGAACTCAATATCCACAAGCCCTCCGGCGCCCTGCTTGATATTAAAGGATGCGGTACCTTCCCTGCCGACCTCGTTCTCCATCCTTTTGCGCATTGAGGAGATGTCATTGGCCAGTGTTGTCCGGTCTACGTCCCGATAGATAAGCTCCTGGATCTCGCGACAGAATAACGCACCGACGGCGCGGTCCCCCGCAACACATCTCGCCCGCAGTAGCGCCTGAAGCTCCCAGGTCTCCGCCTGGCTGGAATAGTAACTTTTGAAGGCATCAACACTTTGCGCCAGCGGCCCTTTGGAGCCCGTGGGTCGGAGCCGGGTATCCACGCGGAACACAAACCCTTCGCGCGTGAGCGTAGAGAGATACGAGATCGTCTTTTCCGCCACTTTACTGAAATATTCGAACACAGTCAGACCTGCAGGCGGGGATGCTGCCCGGGGCTCGGTGAAGACAAAGAGAATATCGAGATCAGAACCGTACGAAAGCTCCCTGCCGCCGAGTTTGCCCGCACCGATGACGGCAAGGCCGTCAGTCGACCCCTGCGTGTTGTACCGCCTGCCGGTTTCAGATGCCGCGAGTGTAAGCGCAGCATCAAGACAGACCTCGGCGAGCTTGGATAGATCTCGTGAATCAAGCCTGAGGCGCGGCATATTCGACAATAAGTCTGCCATGCCGATCCGGATCTCTTCCAGGTGCTTGAACCGCCGTAAGGCGTCAAGTTTTTCGGTAATGTCCGGTGCGTTCTCCAGCATTTCGGATAGATCCTTCGCAAAGCTCGCACACCTTCCGGCCCCGGGGGATTTGCGGGACTCGATCAGGCTTTGGAGGAGCATCGGTCTGCTCACCAGCATGCGCGACAGATACTCGCTGTTAGCGAACACCGCTATCAGGACCTTGCCTGCCGATGGATCTATCTTCATCAGCGCTTGGAATGCCTCCCACGATCCCTGCGCCGCGAGAAAGGACTCGAGATGGTTCAGTGCCATATCGGGATCGGGAGAAGAGATGATCTCCTGGAAGAGCGCCGGAAAGATCTCGTTAAAAAGTTTGCGGCTTCGCGGTGTTTGATGGACAAAGGCCGTGCCTTCTCGGAGCAGCAGAAGATCCCGGTACGCCTTGCCGGGGTCCTTCAATCCAATCTTCCCCAGCAGCGAGACCGCCTCCTGTTCAGGCGTCTCAGGGTCGAGCAGCGCCGAATAGTCCTTGACCGCTGATTTGACGGTCCCTTCTTCGCCCGTGAACGCGAAAAGGTCATCATAAATACTCCGTATCTTTTTCGTATGATCGGCATAGTCGCGCAGCAGTTCCTCCGCTTCTTTGCCGTGTGTGAAATAACCCGTTCGCCGGGCGAGGGTGCGCAGTCCGTGTTCATCGCCGGGAAGCGTCTGGGTCTGAAGATCGTCGAGGATCTGGATCCGGTGCTCAACGGTCCGCAGGAAAACGTATGCTTTGGAAAGGACGGCGTGCTCCTGATAAGAGATAAGTCCCTTTTGCGAAAGGACATGAAGCGCCTTGAGCGCGTTCTTTTCGCGCAGCGTCCGGTCCCTTCCGGAATAGATAAGTTGGAGCGCCTGGATCACAAACTCAACCTCACGGATACCGCCGTAGCCCAGCTTCACATCGCGGTGCGTCCTTCCCTTCTGCTCCACGTCCCTGTTGATCTTCTGTTTCATTTCGCGGATCTCGGCTATTGCGCTGTAGTCAAGATATTTCCGGTACACAAAAGGCTCAATGCGGTCCATGAATTCCCTGCCCACAGATTCGTCGCCGGCCACTGGTCTGGCCTTGAGCAATGCCGACCGCTCCCAGGTCTGGCCCCAGGACTCATAATAGATCTCGTACCCGCCCAGGCTCTGGGCCAGGGCGCCACGCTGCCCCTCGGGCCGGAGACGCATGTCCACGCGAAACACGAAACCGTCCTCGGTCTTCTCGTTGATGGCAGCGCTCAGCTTCTCTGCGAGCTTGATAAAATACTGGTGGTTGGTTATTCGGTTCGCTCTGGGACCGGCTGCAGGGAGTATCCCCTCCGTCTCGCCGTCAGCGGTATAGACATACATGAGGTCGACATCGGAGCTGAAGTTCAGTTCCCGTCCCCCGAGTTTGCCCATGGCGATAACCGCGAACCCGGCGTGAACCGTTGTTCCGTCGTCTTGTTTGACGATCGGTCTGCCATATCGTTTCGTAAGTCCGGCATCTGCCCATTCATAGGCCTTCTGAAGGCAGACTTCAGCGAGATGAGACAGGTCCTCCACCGTCTCCATAAGATCCGCCCTGCCGAGCAGGTCGCGCATCCCGATCCTGAGCATCTCCTTTTTACGAAACAGACGCAGCACGTGGAAGAATTCATGATCACCAGGGTGGCCGCCGATCAATCCCGCGAGCCGTTTGGCCATTTGTTGCTTGTCGGTTGGATGGGAAAGGACGATTGGATCAGCAAGAAGCGTCAGGCTTTCATCGCAGATAGTAACAAGGAATGAGGAAAGGAACCGGCTTGCACCGAATATCGTGATGAGCGCGCGAAGAACGTCATGCCTTCCCCGGCAAAGCGAGACGAACGAGGGAATGTCCGTAAGCGCGCTCACGAACCGCTCGATATTGTTCAGTGCCATGTCAGGATCAGCGGCCTTGGACAGATCGGCAAGCATCAGGGAAACAATCTCCGAAAAGCCCTCGGGGCCGAGCTTTGCGCCCAAGAGTTCAAGATTGTTGAGTGCTTGAGCCGTGTCCTGTACACCGAGATGCGATAAGTGCTCGGGAGCAGGCGTTATATATTTGTCAAATGACATTTTTTATATTATACTGGCAAGTATCAAGAGATACAAGCGTAACCGTGATGGCAAAGAGCACAGCGCAGAGGGCGTAGGGCAAAGAGTCCAACGCTATGCGCCATGCGCTATGTCCCACGCGCCTTTCTATCATGACTCAACTTCGCGACAACAACAAATGCTATGTCTGCGGCAAAGAAAACTCCGCCGGCCTCGGCATTGATTTCGAGATCAACAGGGAACTGCGGGCCATCAGCGCGAACTTTACACCGCTGAATGTCCACCAGGGGTACGAAGGGATCGTCCATGGCGGCATTCTTTCCGCCTTGCTCGATGAGGCCATGGCCAAGCTCACCGTCAGTCTCGGGATCCCCGCCGTGACCGCCGAGATAAGTGTCAGATTCAAAACCCCGGCCGCACCGGGAGAAGAGCTGTTCGTTTCCGGCAGACTTACCCACGAGACCAGGCGACTGATCAAGGCTGAGGCGAAGATCGAGCGGGGACCGATCCTGATTGCGGAGGCGAAGGGGAAGCTGTTGCGAATATAACTGCTGAAGTCAGGAGACAGAAACCAGGAACCAGAATAATACATGACATCATCTGATTTTCTCCTGACTACTGAACCCTGACTACTGACCGCTAAATTATGGAATATACCCACAAACAACTCATTGATCTGATCAAGACCAGAACCGGCAAACCAGTGATGGTGCGCGAACTGATGCGCCTGCTGAAACTCAAGACAGAGGATCGGCACGAGCTCAAGCGGGCGCTCAATGAACTCGTCCTGAACGGCGACATCGTCAAGACGCGCGGCAATCGCTACGGCCTGCCCGAAAAGATGGACCTCGAGACAGGCATCTTCCAGGCCCATCCCCAGGGATTTGGGTTCGTGCTCCCGGAGAAAAAAGGCAAAACCGATGTCTATATCTCCGCGAAGGGCAAGCTCGACGCTATGAACGGCGACAAGATCGTGGCCCGCGTGTCCCCGCCAATCGGGAGAAGGAAGGACACAGGCAAGCGCGAGGGCGTGATCATACGCATCCTCGAGCGTGCGCATACCAGGGTCGTCGGCGCCTATGAGCTTCCCGATCCGAAGACCGGCGGATACGGCTTTGTAACTTCACAGGACCCCAAGATCACCCAGGACCTGGTCATCGGCAGGGAGAACGCGGGCGGAGCGAAAAATGGCGACATTGTTTCCGCCGAGATCATCGCCTATCCCATGCGCGGCAGACCGCCGGAAGGTAGGATCGTCAAGGTCATCGGTAGGCCCGGCGATCCCGGCATTGATTCCGAGCTGATCATCGAGCAGTATGAGCTTCCGGTCCAGTTCTCTTCCGCCACGCTCAAGGAGGCCGGAGACATCCCCCAGCAGGTCAACGCCGCCATGCGCAAGGATAGAAAAGACCTCCGGGGGCTGGTGACTGTCACCATTGACGGAGAAACAGCCCGCGACTTCGACGACGCGATCTCCATCGAAAAGATCAAAACAGGCTTCCGCCTCTGGGTACACATCGCCGACGTTTCCAGCTATGTCAAGGAAGGCACGTCGCTCGATGAGGAGGCCTACCAGCGCGCCACCAGCGTGTATCTGCCGGACCGGGCCATTCCCATGCTTCCCGAAGCGCTCTCGAACGGCATCTGCAGCCTGAACCCGAACGTGGACCGGCTCACCTTCACCTGCGAGATGGAAATCTCGCCGGAAGGAGAGATCCTGCGATACGACATCTACGAGAGCGTCATCAACAGCAACGAGCGCATGACTTATACCGCGGTGCGCGAGATCCTCGTGGATAAAGACCCTGCCCAGCGGAAACGCTACGCTGCGCTCCTTACGGATTTCGGGCTCATGGAAGAGCTCATGGCAATCCTTCGCGCG
>Ga0209048_10006531_pt1 | contig 10902 bp, 10 predicted proteins | sample FrelakmetCRP12CR_FD_187146 | JGI IMG/M metagenome (GOLD analysis project Ga0209048, IMG submission 187146) | Freshwater lake sediment microbial communities from the University of Notre Dame, USA, for methane emissions studies - CRP12 CR (SPAdes)... | ecosystem: Environmental > Aquatic >... | reverse complement strand
ATGTATCTCCTACAGTGAGGGATTGGGCAGAGCCCTTATGGAGGCGGCTTCAATTGATCCGCGGGTAGTGGCGATCACAGCGGCTATGAAGGAGGGGACGGGACTGACGGTGTTTGCCGAAAAGTATCCTGACCGCTTTTATGATGTCGGTATAGCGGAACCTCATGCGGTTACCTTTGCTGCCGGACTGGCGAGCCAGGGACTGAGGCCTGTTATTGCTGTGTATTCGACGTTTCTTCAGCGGGCGTATGACGAGATCATTCATGATGTCTGTATCCAAAATCTTCCTGTCATCTTCGCGATTGACCGTGCGGGAATCGTGGGAGAGGACGGACCGACCCACCAGGGTCTTTTCGACATATCTTTTTTGAGGAACGCGCCAAATCTTATGATAATGGCCCCTGCGGACCTTTCGGAGTTACGGCAGATGCTAATGCTCGCCCTGAAGCATGATGGGCCTTCGGCCATAAGATATCCGCGCGGCAAGGCGTTCTTTGATCAGCGTGTCTGCGGAGATAAAGAGGTTAGTCTCGGCAAGGCCGAGATTCTCGTGGACGGGAAGGACATAATGATTGTCGGGGTTGGCAATACGGTATATCCGGCAGTTAAGGCGGCCGAGATGCTGAAGAATGAGGGGATTGAAGCGGCAGTGATTAATGCCCGTTTTATAAAACCTCTGGACAAAAGCACTATCATTACTCTGGCGCAACGGACAGGGAAAATGATCGTCGCGGAAGAGAATGTTCTTGCCGGAGGTTTTGGGTCTGCAGTGCTGGAGTGCCTGAGCGATGCAGGTATTTCTGACGTGGTTGTTAAGCGGATAGGCATTGACGATGAATTTGTCGAACACGGATCGCAGCGGAGACTCCGGGAAAAGTATGGCCTCGATGAGCAAGGCATTTACCGCACTGCCAGCCAATTTGTGCGGGAAATGATAAAAAGTGCTTCTGATAATATTTGCTGATACCGGCGGCGAATAACTCAAAAACCTTCTCAGAGAGCAGAACGGTGGCTACGACGGATCTCTTCGTTCGGCGCTATGCATCGAGATGCAACCGAAGCCGACCAGAAGTGCCACATAGCCTCCCGAATCGTCGACCCCCAGTCTGTTAAGGATGTCAAAAATCTGAGTCCTCAGGACTTACTCTTTTGATCTTGCCCCCTTTGAAAATTTCATATCTCTCTCCTCTCCATGACACTTTCGTGCCAAGAAAACTCCATATCCATATTCCAAAGCTGAGGAAATCCTTCACAGGAAGGAGAATCAGCCACTTTATCCATCTCCTTTTGCGTATCACTTTTTGAAGAAGAACAATTGCAAGGCTGACTCTCATAAAGATGGTAAAAACAAGTATCGATAGCGCAATCGGGTCAGGGCCCCTAACAATGACAAATAGAACTGAAAAGGGTAGCACATGAGTGATGCCATACCCGAGAAATCCTTTTGGCCTGCTCGCCCTGTTGGTTCTAGCCCATCTGAGTTGATGGGCAATATGCTCCGATAAACTCATACGACCCACTACATCTTCGATCACATAATCGGAAAGAACATTTTTAAATCCCTTCTTCCATAACCTATTGCCAAGCTGATAATCGTCTGCGAGGTATTCGGCTAACACAGGAAAACCTCCAATACTTTCGAGCGCTCCCTTTGAAACAATCATGGAAGCTCCTAGACCGAAAGTGATGCCTTCCAGCCGCCTAGCCACGATAACCGAAGGAATAAAATCAAGTGCTATATTCAGAGACTCAAATGCAGCCCCTAACGATTTCGGTTCCGAAATCTTATAAAGGCAAGTGACAAGACCTACCCGTTCAGCACTTTGATATTCAGCTACGATCTTCTTTAAATAATCTACACCTACCCTCATATCACTGTCACTGACTACCAGTAAAGGATATTTGGCGGCTTCAAAGAGTCCTTGAAGATTCGAAACTTTTCTGTTGGCTCCAATATCCTTGGAACTTACCACGATGCGAATATTGCAATCGTGCAGCGACTCGGCCATCTCCCTCGCCTCAATAATCGCGCTGTCACTTGGTTCTGAAAATCCAAGAAGAAGCTCATACTTCAAATAATCTTGCCTGCAAAAGCTCTCAATATTGTCGCGCAACTCCGGATCAGTCCCTCTCAGAGGTTTAATGACCGAGACAGGCACCGGGGACAATTTGAGGTTGTCTTTCTTCGGTCTGAAAAATTGAAGGACTACGAATATTGAAAGAATGGCATAGATGTTTCCCGCCAGAACGATCAATATCAAGGCAATTTCGATGACCTTAATGCATGTCATAATTATAGCAGGTTGAAGTTTTTCTTAATCGATGCCAGTGATAAAGATGCACGGTTTCAGCACTGCTGGTTTTTATAAACACACTCAATCTTTTCCCTCCCGAATTCGGGAATGAATCACCTCGCCTTGTATACAGGCAGATCATTGGCGCAAAGCCCTCTTGCACTATATATACCATGTTCCCCTCAGGCTTCTCACTTTTCAGACTATATCGGACAATCCCCTCATCTTGTTCCAACTTGTCCAGTCCTATGAGATGAAGTTGCTTTAAATATTTTGCGATCATGGGCACATTCGATTCCAGTTCACACCACTCATCACCGTCCTAATGTTTCTACCCCAGATGATCACCGTCTTTTTATATTACCGAGGTCCTCTTTGGCTTCTCCCATAAAATCAGAAATGTGGCTAGTCGGTTATCCGACTTTTTAGACAAAAACGTAAAATTCGGTCCAATAGCTGGATTAAATGTCTCGCTTCTTTATTTATTGTAATATCAGCAAGCTGCAAACAGATTTGTACACCACTGCAAATGGATGCTGGGGGGAAATATTCTAAGTCGTCCACTAATTAGTGGCAATTGCCCTGAGTTTTTTGATTCCCCGAACCTTTCTCGTTGACATTGTGCGCTATCGTTCGCTCCACTGTTAGCTGCCGAGTATCCAACGCAACAACAATAATCCCCACCACTATAATTGTAGTCCCGATCCATCGGAACCACGAGACTTCCTCTCTAAGAACAAATTTAGCCAGTACTGTGGCAAAGATGTACGACATTGCCGTAAGCGGCATAACAAAGCTGATATCAGCCCACGAGAGTGAGGCAAGGTATAGGAAGAAAAAGATTGCTAAAAGCACTACTCCCATAAGCACATAAGGATTGCGCACAACCGACAGGATTAGCCCACCCCATTGAGAAGGATCTGTGAGATCTATCTCGCCTCCCCTTTTCATTCCGTAACTCATTAACACTTCACCAATCGCAGCACTCAGAGTTGCCAGAAATATTACGACGAATGTTTTCATGAACGCTCCCTAGCAGATCAAAATGATTTGTTTATAAAGAAAGTATCTTTGTATACAAATGCACCTTATGCTGATCTGGCTGAGACAGTTTTGCCTCAAGAGATTAAGAGACTACTTCCATCTTATTGTTATATCCATAAACATGCTGCCTTTTCATTCTCACATAACGGAATGTGCATATAATGCCGCTCCGATCACCCGAGATGAACGCTGCGGCGATTATATCGGCATAGCCCAAGGTCATGGCCCAGAGCCGAAATCACAGCAGTTAGTAGTATGGTCAATGAGATCGTATTGATATTGAAAAGGTTACCACAAACCTCCTTCCAACCACAAGCAGAAACGGCTGTTACCTCTGACTGAACCTCAAGTACGTCCTGTCTGTGATAATAAGTTTCTGAGGGGATTGTCAGGGGCTAATCAGTATCATAAGTGCGCGATGCAGCACAGAGGATTCCTAATGCTCCGGGAGGGTTCAGTCCGAACACGATAGTTTCTTGGGAAGAATCCTGCCGTAATAGTTGCGGTGAAGATGACTACCTGAGAACCGCTCATAGAAATTGGCACTAACCGTGTAGTTGCATAAATCAAGCGCAGCCCATGTATTTTTTCTTGATGGATTACTGATAAGCCTCTTGTTGCTATTATTCTCAGAGAAGGCAGGCGGCATCAAAGCCGTTAGAATTGTTATATTTCCAGAAAACAAAAAGTGTTCAAAGAGACGGGCTTACGACGAATGTAATCTGCTAATCTAAAGGCATCTATTAATTATCGCTCATGCCGGATAGCACAAAATAAAAAGTCCAAACCGTGTTTTTGATTCAGAGAATCTTGTTAATATATGATATTTGTGGGTGTATTTGATCTTGGATTGATATCAATATTTTGATATGCCCGAATGCTCGTTGGGAATTTCATTTTCTGAAAATTGAGTTTGCATGAAAACTTTACTGCTTAATCCCCCTTCCTTTGAGAACTTTGATGGAGGCGCAGGTTCTCGTTGGCCGGCGAGACGCGAGATTACTTCCTTTTGGTATCCAGTCTGGCTAGCCTATCCTGCCGGTATGATTGAACATAGCAGACTTTTGGATGCGCCTTCGCATGGGATAACACCTGAGGATGTTACGGACATAGCCAAGGCTTGCGATTTTGTCGTTGTGTTTACAAGTACTCCGGGATTTAGTAATGACATTCGTTTGGCTGAATTGATGAAAGCTAACAAGCCAGATATCAAAATCGCCTTCGTAGGGCCACTTGTGAGCATAAAACCAGAGGAAAGCCTCAATGCTTCCAATGCAATAGATTTCATCGCGAGAAAGGAATTTGACTATACCGTTTTTGAGTTTGCCCAAGGGAAAAGCATGGATGAAATTGACGGGATCAGTTTTCGAAAGAACGGCCATGTCGCGCATAATAAGGACCGTGAATTGTTAACTGACCTGGATTCCCTGCCATTTGTCGTCGGGGTGTACAAACGTGATCTTGACGTAACAAAATATAATGTTCCGTTTTTAAGACATCCCTAAAGCTCTTTTTACACGGCGCGCGGGTGTCCTGCAAAATGCAGTTACTGCCTTTGGCCTCAGACCTTCAGCGGTCACCGTTGGCGAACTCGAAGCAGTACAAACGTAGCAGCCGAGGTCCGCCGGGCGCGGGAACTCTTCACTGAGGTTAAAGAGATTTTTTTTGATGACGACACATTTTCCTGGGGTAAGCGTCGCACGCTGGATTTATGCCAGAAACTCAAGCCCCTTGCGTTTAGGTGGTCCTGTACCTCGCGAGTCCACACTGACTATGAGACACTTAAGGCGATGAAGGAGTCCGGTTGTCGACTTTTGGTTGTTGGATTTGAATCTGCTGATGCCACAATTCTAAAGAATATCTCTAAGGGTGCCACCGTAGAGCAAGCAAGAAGATTCATGAAGAACTGTAAACGCCTTGGAATCATCGTCCACGGTGATTTCATTATTGGCCTTCCCGGGGAAACGCGCGACACGATCGAGCAGACCATGCGTTTTGCGGAAGAATTGGACTGTGAAACGATCCAGGTTTCAATCGCGCATCCTTTTCCAGGGACTGCTTTTGAAAGTTATCTACGCACACGTGGGTACCTAACGGCTCACGAAATGTCGGATGAGTTGGGGCATCAACTCCCCAATATCCAGTATCCAGGTTTGACCCGAGAGGAAATTGTTGATGCCGTTGAGCGCTTTTATGGATGCTATTATTTTAGGCCGAGAATTATATTCAGAATCATTCGTCGGGCAGCATTTGATGGAGATGAGCGCAGACGCTTATATGAAGAGGCAAAAGAATACCTCTTCCTAAGGGCAAAAAGAAAGAAGTTTGTCAGGAGCGTTGTACAGCCTTGATTTATGTATCGCGCTGTCAGCACATCATCGACATGGCTCTCAATTGCAATTTTTAGAGAATGCGCACCTTGTCGTTGAAAATAAAGGACATGTTTCACCACCTGCAATACTAATATCCAGGATAAATAATTTTCCGCCTTACTGTCTAATGCAGAGTGTCCAGCAATGAATCAACCAAGCAGCACAAATTTTGTGACGCCTTTTGTGAATTCCTGGCGAGCCTGAAAACAGTCGGTAACAGCTTCGGTTTGAAGATTAACGTGCGGAGTGCGCAAAAGAGGCTGTATTTGCCCGAATTATTCGAGACGGCATAGAGCTCAGGCGGTATATCCTCATCTTGCAGGTCGGTGATTGAACGGATTGCAATAAAACGCAGCCCGGTTTCCAGACAGAATTGCGCAAGCGGAAAGGTCTCCATATCGCATACCGGATTTAGCAGCTCCTCAGATATTGCCCTCTTGAGCTCCGATTTCTTCATGCTACTTTGGAGGGTTACAATATCCCCTTCACGAATTGGAATCATATTAAGTAGTTTACTAAATACCTTTTCACTACCTGAGAGTTCCAGGCGCTGGCTCGTGGATGCATCGCCCGTTGCCTCTTCTCTCAATTCGGGCAATAATATAAATTTGGATCCCCAGATGAGATCCCCAACAGCGGCACCTTCATGAAGAGCACCCCCATATCCTATTGACAAAATCAAATCAGGAGCAAACTTATCATGAATAAACCTCAATGCGGACTCCGTATTGAAAGTCCCAATTCCAGTTATTACCAGGATAATTTCAATAGAGCGGCGTGTCGCACGATAAATGTCCAAAGGAAAGCTTCTCGCATCTTTTACAGCTTTAAGATTTTTAATTATTTTTCTTAATTCTTGCGGGAAAGCGGCAAATATCGCTAATCTCATGAACTCCCCCAAACTCTCGTCTCTAAGTCTCATGCTATCCGGATCTCCTAAATCTTGGCTTCCGGAAAATCCCTTAGATGTTCTGCTATCTCTTTCTGCTGGTTCATCTGAGACAGTTTTATCTTCAAGGTAGTACCAATAAGAAATATCGGGAGCATGACAATAAAGATCCCCACCCATCCCAAGTTATATTCCCCAATGTAAAATGTAACGGATAGATTAAAGATGAGTATCCCCAGATACAAAGCGGGGCCGACAAGGAATCTCCAGCGATAGTTGTAGCCGGCATAATCTCTTATCCTCTTGAGGTCCAGATAATAATCTATTCTTTGCAGAATAAAAATTAGTATGAATCCTACGATGAGCCATCCGATAAAGTTTGAGATGGGCACGCCGAAATAGGCTCCTTCCTCCGGATACCCGTAAATCTGCCCAAGGAACCACCTGCTCCCCTTCAGGGCAAGAGGGTCAATGATGATATCGAGATATACTAAGAATATTGTCCCAAGAGCTCCGACCAACAATGAATTACGGATTGCTCTTGTTTCAAGCAAATAAATTACGCCCCTTGAACGCCGGAGCGGCGAAACGGTGAGGAGAGCCATTGAGTAGCTCGAATATGCGAGAAATACATAGCTTAGTGAATCCATGAAGGGGACACCGAATACCCATAGTTCCCGATCTCTTGTCAGCTCAATGTAATAATAAGTTCCGTAGGGGAGTCCAATGTGTATTGAAGAGTATTCTGAGAGCCAGGTGATCAGGTATCCCGATATAGTAAAAAGCAGCGCCCTTTTAACTCCCAGATGTAACGAGCAGCCGAGCATATATACGATGAGAAATATAAAAACGTATGGCCTCAGGATAATGGTATTTAAGAGCTGGGTAAGAAAGGACTCCATCAACTCTACTTCAAATTCCAGAGTGCAAGCCTTAAGAGATCATCTGGCTGTGAAAAGGCAGTCCTCGCGACTGTTGCCTCATAACCGCTATGAACCATACAATTTCTGCATCTCTCATCAAGACCCGCTTCATATTTGTCCCAGTCAGTCCGGCCCATCAGTTCAGCATAGGTTTCGTAGTAGGCATCAGTAATCAGATAACAGGGTGATTTCCACCCCAGAGGATTGCGGGTCGGATTGCCCCATGGAGTGCAATGCATCTGCCTTTTCCCCATAAGAAAATCGAGATAGACCGGGGAATTCATAAATGGAAGGCGTTGAAAAAGATCAGACATCTGCCTGAACTTTTCCCTAACCTCATTGCGATTGAGGAATATGTCATCCTGCACCCTCTCGTAACTGAATGCGGGAGAGATGAGCATCCCGTTGACATTGATACTCTTTAGGAGCGCAAAAAGTCTTTCCAGTTCCGGTATCTCCGTATTTTTATACACAGAGGTATTGGTGCTCACCCTGAAACCCCTCTGTTTTGCCTTTTTTATTACCTCTATGACCTTTCTGAATGTACCTGCTCTGCAAGTAATGCGATCATGGGTCTCCTCCATTCCGTCTAAGTGGAAATTAAGAGTGAGGCCTGGCTGTGGGTCAAATTGTTCAATAAAAGACTCCGCCAGCAGTCCGTTAGTGCAGAGGTAAATATGCCTTTTCAACCTAAGTAGCTTTTCAACAAGCGGCTTCAGATCAGGATACATAAGTGGTTCCCCTCCAGTAATGGTCACCACGGGAACATTGGATTCGAGGACTGACTTTATACAATCATCCAGCGTGAGATCTTCGGGCATTTCCTTATTATAGAGTCTTATCCTGTCACAACCGGCACACGAAAGGTTGCATCGGTGAGTAGGCTCAAGCATCAGCACGAGAGGATATCTCTTTCTTCCCCTTAGGGCATTGCCAAGGAACGACCTGGCCATTGCATAATGAAGGTTTGGCGGGAATCTCATAACAGAAAGTATCGTCTCAATTCAGTTTACCTCTCTCGGTGATAAATGCTAGGGCATCTTCCAGTTCTGCCATCCGGATATCAGTATTTTTACAAGGCCCTTCCGGTCTTTTATTGGGAACGGCAAGGACGGGTACTTTTTCAGCCACATCTTTTATTCCGCTCATAAGGTCCCTTTCACACGCAAGGGCCAATATCAACGTAGGCTGACATTTTTTTATAGCCTCTCTTGCCTCCTCGCCTCCGCTCACAGTCAAGACCTTGAAGGTCTTTCCTTCCAGTTTGTCCATTATATGACTCCTTGCCTCTTTCTTCAGGCATCTCGGCAACAAGACTAGAAGCCTATCAGCGTCCAACTTGCCTGCGTAGCTCTTGGTGATTAGGTTATTCAGCTTTATAAAAGAATTTCCAACCCTATCTCTGCTTATCCCGAATTTCGATCCGAGCCAGACTGCTTTCGGAAGAAGCCCGAGGACAAATTTCGCCAGACACTTGTAGGGGAATAGAGACCTCCCGAATTTAAAAAGTGAAATGCCCGCTGTCACTGTCAAGACCAAAAACCCGATTACGGAAACAATAACAAACCATTCAATTAAATCCATGGCAGCGGGGTTAAATTGGTCGATTCTCGGTTTTATTAGGTATAGGCCGGCTGATAGAATCAGGGCAAAAATGAGAACAATGACCGTCGCCAGAATAAAAAATAGGGACATGCCAGCCTCTATGTTCGGATCAATCTTTTCCGCACGTCCGTCCCAGTCCGCCCATTCATCGCCAAGTTTTCGATCCTTGGTTATATTCGGGTGGTCTGCTTGATTCTTAAGCATTTTTCCTCCATTTGCGTAGCCTTGAAACAACGTCATGCACCTTTCAACTTTGTTAAAGAAGTGTACCCATTATCTTGAAACCAAGCTATTGCCTTTTCGACTGCTTTCTCAATAGGGCTCTGAGTCAGGTGCAAGTCTCTAATCGCTTTAGTGCAATCATAATACATATATCCCCGGGCCATTCTGACGCCGGTCAGAGGTATCCGCGGGTGACGCTTAGTCACTCTTGAGAATGCCTCGTTTAGATATGCAGCAGCCAAAACAGGGAGATAAGGCAGGCGCACTGATGGAGGCCTTCTTCCAGTAAGACTCGCAAGTAACTGGAAAAAATCTCTGAGACTCATGTTCTTATTCCCAAGTATATATCTCTCTCCGGTCTTCCCATAGAGAGAAGCAAGCCAATGTCCCTGAGCAACATCTTCCACGTCCACAAAGTTCAACCCCGTGTTCAAATATGCCGGTATTCGGTCGTCAAGGAAATCCACTATCATCCTCCCTGTGGGCGTGGGCTTTCTGTCCATGGGGCCAATAGGGGTCGAGGGGTTCACTATCACCACGGGAACCCCCTTTTCAACAAATCTGTACACCTCTCTCTCAGCAAGAAACTTAGACTTCTTGTAATGGCCTGTCATATCGCCTAATTGTGCGGAGTGCTTCTCATTGAAAGGTTCGCCATCCGGGCTAACACCTAAAACACCCACCGTGCTTGTATAAATTACCTTTTCAACTCCGGATTTCAGTGCAGCCTTCATGATGTTCCTTGTTCCTTGTACATTAATGTCATACATGACTTCCGGATCAGGCACCCACAATCTATAGTCAGCAGCAAGATGATATATCTGGCTACATCCCCTAAGAGCCCTTTCTATCGAATCGTAATCTCTTACATCTCCGATCGTCGCCTCCACATCGATTGATTTAAATAGAGACTTACTGTTATCCGCTCTGGCGAGTGCAATGACTTCAAGTCCTTTTTCCGTCAAGAACCTTGCGACATGACTTCCTATAAAGCCCGTTGCACCAGTGACAAGAACCTTCATTGCGCGGCCTCTTGATTAGACAGTACTGACAGAAATCGGCCGAGAGCCAATAGAGGGAAACAGTTTTTGTAATTGTGATAGCGAATCATAAAATACTTGGGGAAGCCGGTACCGGTAAACTCCTCCTCTTCCCAAGTCCCATCACTCAGCTGTCCATCAAGCAGATACTTTACACCCCTAAGTACCTCCTTCGATTTACCTTCATTTGATGCAATTAATCCTAATATCGCCCACGCGGTTTGAGATGGCGTGCTCCGCCCGCAGCCTTTTTGAGCAGGGGATTCATATGATTCACAACACTCACCCCACCCCCCATCCGGATTCTGATGCATCTTCAACCATTGCGTAGCTCTTTGAACATAAGGACAGGACATATCCTCCCCTATGGAAGCCAATCCGGAGAGCACCGACCATGTTCCATAGATATGATTTACGCCCCATCTCCCCCACCAGGAGCCGTCGTCTTCCTGAGTTCGCTTTATAAAATTTATCCCCCTCTTCACTGCCAAATGCGACATCTCGTACCCGCTC
>Ga0209048_10006530_pt1 | contig 10906 bp, 9 predicted proteins | sample FrelakmetCRP12CR_FD_187146 | JGI IMG/M metagenome (GOLD analysis project Ga0209048, IMG submission 187146) | Freshwater lake sediment microbial communities from the University of Notre Dame, USA, for methane emissions studies - CRP12 CR (SPAdes)... | ecosystem: Environmental > Aquatic >... | reverse complement strand
CAGCCGGCTGGTGAAGCTGCCGCCGACGATGGAGTTGGCGAGTTCCAGGGCGAGCACATCCGGGGAGGAGCGCGGCACCCCAGGCTGGCCCACCAGCAACACTGACTGGGGCTTGGCCGGAAAGTCCACCAGTACGAAACGTGGCCGCGAGACGCTTGCCGCGTCGGGCCGGCCCTTGGCCACGGACGGTGCCGCCGCCTTCCAACTGCCGAAGGCCGCTTCCAGGGTGGAGTGCACCGCATCCGCCGGGACGCCACCGACGGCGACGATGGCCGAATCGGCCGGGGAGACGGAACCCAAGAATGCCCGGACGTCGGCCAGGCGCAGTCGCTTCACCGAGGCCAGCGTACCTTCCGGCAGGTGGGCGAGCGGCCCGTTGCCGTACAGAGCTGCCCGGAAGGCAGCCCGAGCAGCCACCTGGGGCTGGCTCTGCGCTGCCGTCAGCTCGCCAAGCCGTTGCGCCTGCGTCTTCTTCCAGTCGGCGGGCAGCAGATTGGGCCGGAGCACCACGTCGGCCAGCAGCTTCGACATGTCCGCCAGCCTGGGCGTCAGCGCGGACAGCGACACGCTGAGGGCATCCGTGGAGGCAGAGACGGCGAGGTCCGCACCCAGCGCATCGGCGGCGGCGGCCATTTCCGCCTGGGACTTCCCGGCACTTCCTGCCTGCAGCATTTCGGCCGCCAGCGAGGCCAGACCTTCCTTGCCGGCGGGGTCCGCGGCCGCCCCCTGCCGGGTGACGAAGGCCAGCGCCTCGAGGCCAGCGCTCGGACGCTCCACGACGTAGAGGCGGAGCCCGTTGGGCAGCGTCACGATGGTGGGCACGGGTGCGTCAAAGGGGCGAAGTGGGGCGATGACGGGGTGTTGGGCGAGCACGGCTTCCCCGGGCAAGGTGGCGCCTGTCCCGGCGTCGGCCTCGGCCTTCTCCGGCGGCAACGGCAGCTGCATGTCCGGCTTCGCCGGGGCGAAACTGCAGGCGCAGAACAGAAGGAAAGACGTGGCAGCAACGGCGCGCATCACTTGGCCTCCTGTACGGTTGCCACCTTGGGCTCGGGCCGGACTTCCACCACCACCCGGCCGGGGCCAAGAACTTGCCGCGCAGTTTCCTGCACGCTGGCTGGCGTGAGGAGCTGGTAACGATCGAGGTCTCGCTGCACGGTGGCCCCAACGCCGTAGGTGAGCTCGAGGCGGTTGAGGTACTCGGCGCGGCTCACCAGCGACTCGAGGCGGCGTGCAGCGGCCGTGTAGATGAGCGTCCGCGCCGAATCGAGCTCAGCCTGCGTCGGCCCCTCGGCCAGGAGGCGCTGAATCTCCTCGTCGATTGCCTTCTGCAGTGCGTGGACGTCGACGCCAGGTCGGGCCAGCGCCGAGATGGAGAAAACGCTCTGCAACTCGCGTGAGTCCTGATCCACCTGCACCTCGGTGGCCAGCTGGTCCCGGTACACGAGGCGCTGGTAGAGGCGGGAGGCCTTACCCCGCCCGAGGACGACGGCGAGGACGTCGGAGCTCGCGTCGCCGACGGTGCCCCACCGAGGACTGGGCCAGGCGATGACGAGCTTGTCGAGGTCCACCTTATCGGTGAGCTGAAGTCGGACCTCAGAGGTGAGCTGCACTGGCGGGGCCGTGACTCGCTGGGGGACGGACTTCTTCGGCAGGAAGCCGAAGTACTTGTTCACCAATGCCATCGCCTGGGCCGGGTCGACGTCACCGGCGATGACCAGGGTGGCGTTGGCCGGGACGTACCAGGTGGCGAAGAAGGCCTTGACGTCTTGCAGTGTCGCGGCGCGCAGGTCGGCTGCCGAGCCAATGACCGGCCAGCTGTAGGGGTGGCCCTTTGGGAAGAGGGCCGGCGGAAGCACGTCCTCGACTTTCCCGTAGGGGACATTCTCGTAGGACTGGCGCCTCTCATTCAGGACGACTTTGCGCTGGGTCTCGAGCTTCTCCTGCGTCATCTCCTGCCCGAGGGTGAGCAGCCGGTCCGACTCCATCCACAGGAAGGTCTCGAGGAGATTCGAAGGCCCCACCGAGTAGTAGTCCGTCACGTCGGGCCCGGTGGAGGCGTTGTTCATGCCTCCGGCGGCCTCCATCAGGGTGTCGAACTGGGGGTAGGGCACGTAGCGCGCGCCCATGAACATGAGGTGTTCAAAAAGGTGCGCAAAGCCCGTCCGCCCGGGCTGCTCGTCCTTGCTGCCCACGTGGTACAGGAGGTTGACGGTTACCCCGGGCACCGTCTTGTCGGGCGCGATGAGCACCTTGAGTCCATTGGGGAGCTCAGCCCGCGTCACGGGAACGTCCAGCGCTGGGGCGGCGGCAAGCAGCAGCGAAAGGGGAAGCGCGAGCAGCATGAGGACCTTCCGGAAGCAGCGTGGTTTTGCGGGGAGGGGTCGCCTCTAGGACGCGCCCCTGCCAGGAGCAAGCCCGGATTGTGGTGCAGGGCGCGACTGAAGTGCCACGACCGCCCCCCAGCCGAGGATGACGATGCTGAGCAGGCTCCACAGGCCGGCCCACAGCAGGGCCGGAACGGGCGTCTGGGCGGCCAGCAAGGCGGCGTCGCTCTGGGCGCGGACGGCCGAATTCCACAGGTCGTCGCGCAAGTCGAACAGCGCGTACAGCCCGGTGAAGGTGGCCAGAAACAGGACCAGCAACCGCACGCCCAGCAGCGGGAGCCAGCGCGCCGCAGCGCCGAGGAGAGCCGCCATGCCGAGGCAGAACACGACAGTGAAGGGGCTGCCCGCTACCAGAAGCGCGACGGCGGCGAGCCATACGGCATAGGCCCCGAGAACGCCACGAGCCATCTGGAAGCGGAAGGCCAACAGCAGCAGCACGGCGCCGGCAATGGCACTTCCGACGTAGCCGGCCGAGTAGACCAGGATGGTTCTCCAACTGCCCGGCGGGAGAGCGGACAGGCAGGCTCCGGATTGGTCGGCGGAAAGCACCACCCGCTGGACCTGTCCGCCAGCCAGCAGCGTGGCCACGGCGTGCCCACTCTCGTGTCCCATCACCACCAGCAGCTTGACCGGGGTGAGGAGTGGCGACTCCCAGAAGACGAGGCCCAGGACCACGAAGGCCAGCAGCACGAGGACTCTTCCCAGGTCAACGCGTGCGGGCGGACGTGCTCCCAGGGAGGCCATCGGGCCCAGAGTCGCCGAGTGCACAGGGGCTGTCCACGGCACCATGCCCCCACCCTACGGACGGGTCGCCCGGGGATTTCCAGGCCCTGCCCGAGGCCGGGCTGGTGGCCCGTGGGGTGGGGCCGACGCGTCAGGCCGCCGGCGACACGCCCGGCGGCGGCTCGGGTTCCCCGTGCCGGGTGAGTCCCCAGTCCTTCAGGCGCTTGAAGAGGGTGGAGCGAGCGACGCCCAACTCCCGGGCGACGCGCTCGCGGTTGTTGTCGAAGCGCCGCAGCGCGCTCTCGACGATTTCCCGCTCCTGCTGGCGCAGCATCTGGTCGAGCGTGAGGCCGGGGATGAATCCCCTGGCGGGTGGCAGGGATTCGCCGGACGGCTCGGCGTCGAAGCGCAGGTCCGTCACTTCAATCCACGGGCCCCTGCGCAGCAGCAGTGCGCACCGGATGACGCTCTGCAGCTCTCGGATGTTGCCGGGCCACCAGTAGCGAGACAGCCGGGTGAGCGCTTCGGCGGTGAGGCGCACCAGCTGTCCGCGGGGACTGCAGCGCCGGACGAAGTGCTCCGCGAGCGCGGGGACGTCGCCGGGCCGGCGGCGCAGCGGCGCGAGGACGACGGGGGCGAGACACAGCCGTTCGTACAGGTCCTCGCGGAAGAGTCCGGCCCGTGTGGCGGAGAGAAGGTCCTGGCTCGTCGCCACCACCACCCGCCCTCCGTCCGGTCGTGCCTCCCGCATGCTGACTCGCCGGAGAAAACGTGCCTGGAGCTCGGGCGACAGCTGCCCCACCTCGTCGAGAAACAGCGTCCCGCCGCGCGCCGCGCCGAAGGCTCCGCAGCCGAAGGTGCCCTCGGCGTCCGGCTCCTCCGGGGAACCGAAGAGCTCGGCCGCCAGAGCCTCCTTGCTCAGGGCCCGGCAGTTGACCCGGATGAAGGGCCGCTGGCCGTGGGAGCTGCGCAGGTGGATGGCGCGTGCCACGAGTTCCCGGCCGGCCCCCGCCTCCCCGAAGATGGCCACCAGTGCTTGGGACGACGCCACCCACTCGAGGTAGTGCGCCAGCTGCCGGATGCTGGGGTCCGCGCCGATGATGGGGTGTGAAGCCGCCGGGCGTTCCGTCGGGAAGTGGGGCGAGGCGAGGGTCTCCGGCAGCGCGGGCGCTAGGAAGAGGCGGACCGTGCCGAGGCCCGGGCAGGGCGTGCAGGACCCGAGCGGAGCGCCCAAGTCACGCAACACGGCGCTCCACGGACCCAGCGCAATGTCGGCGCCGATGGGGAGTGAAGCCCGGCTCGTGCGGGCACCGGACACCACCGTGCCCTTGCCCGAGAGGTCCTCCAGCACCACGTCGCGCCCGTCGAAAAGCACGGTTGCCTGCTGCGCGCTGACCTCCGGATGGGGCAGGACGACGTCGCTTGTCTCCCCCCGCCCAAGCACTGTCCTCGACCGGTCCAGCGCGATGCGCAGCAGTTCCTCACCCCGCCGCAGAAACACCAATTCCGGCATGTCGGTCCCCCCCGAGACGAACTGCCGAATTTCTTAGCACGCCCGCTTTCCGGGTTACAAACCTCAGCGGCCAGGGGCGAAGCTGGGCTGCCCCAAGTACCCGCTCACCCGGGCATCGCGGAAGCCCGGCAGCTCGCTGTCCATGGGCAGCACGTTGAAGCCGGCGCCGACCATTCCCAGCCGCTTGAGAAACTCGGCCTCCAGTCGCACGCGCAGCCCCAGCGCCAGCTCGACGTACTCGGGCTTGCGGGCGAGCTTCACCGTGCCCGTGGCGAGGGATTCGAGGTCGTCCCCTTTGAGGTGGAGCCGCTGCACGGTGCCCGCACCCTTTTCGAAGTCTATCTCCCCGTCCAGCGTTCCGAGCGCGGCCCGGGGCAGGTCCACTGGCGTGGGGGTGCCAAACACGGGGAGCGTGAGTGTTCCTCCCCGGACCACCAGTTCCGTGCCGTTGAGGCGAAGCACCCCGCTGGCCTGGGAGAGGTCCGGGTCTCCGCGGACGACTGGCATGTCCAGGGCGAGCTCGCCGTCGAGCTTTCCCTCGGCGTCGATGCCCACCAGAGCCTTGAGATTGGCCCGGGACAGGTCGACGCCGACGAGTTTCACCCGGAGGGACTGCCCAGATTTCGGGAAGGAGGCCGAGGCGCTTCCCCCCAGCAGGCCGGCGCGGACGGCCAGGCCGGGCGGGAAGAAGGTCGGCCGGACAGTCACCTGGTCCACCAGCAGAGGCACGGCGTCCGTGTCCGATGCCCGACTGAGGCGGACTCGGTGGGCAGTCATGCTGAAGAGGCCTGAGGAGATGCTGTCCATGCGCAGGACCAGGCCGGTGCGCTCGGCCTCGGCCTGAAGCCTGGCCCGCGCCGCGTCGACGGGGAAGGTGAGGGAGAGCAAGACGAGGAAGGAGACGACGCCGAACAGCCCGAACCCGACGTACCGGTGCCAGGGCTTGAGCTTGAGTTTGACGCGCCAGCGTGGCGTGGCCTCGGTCACGGGGCTTCCTTCAGCTTGTAGGTGGCGACTGTCGCCCAGGCCGTGAGGACGTTGTCCTTGGGCCGAGGCTCTAAACGCAGCGACTTCACCCGCACCATTCCGGGCCCACGTTCCACCGCCGTGAGAAAGGCCAGCAGCTTGGAGAGGGGAACGTCGGTGAGGGTGAGTTCCACGGTGCTTTCGATGATGCGGCCGTCCCCCACCGGGGCATCGGCCTTGGGGGTGAGAGCCGGGATGTCGAGCCCGGCCTGGGCTCCACGCTCTTCCAGGTACGTGATGAGGCCGACGCCTTTGGTGGACAGCTGGGCCTCGTCGGCCTTCCTCACGCGCTCGGCCTCGGCGTAGCTCTGCGACAGGGCTTGCGCCGCGGCCAGCTGGGTGAGCTTGGCGGCTGTCCGCCGGCGGGTGTCGTCCGCGGCATTCGCCAGCGCGAACAGCGTTACGAAAAGGACGAAGCTCACCACCGCTCCGCTGGCCGAGGTGACGAGCACCTTCTCTCGACGGGAGAGTCCGCTCCACCACGTCTGTGCGTTCGCCCAGAGCTGTCTCAGCTGGTCCATCGCCTCACCCCGCGGACGGCGCCGGCTCGCCGCAGTCGACCAGGACGTCCAGTTGAAAGCTGACGCGAGCGCCGTCCTTGGTACGCTCGACCTTGCCCTCCTTCACGTCGCGGAAGCAGCGGAAGCCCTTCAGCGCGGCACTCAGTCGGTCGATACTCTTGGAACTGTCGGTTTCCCCCCGCATCTGCACGCGGTCGAGGTCCACCACCAGCTGGTCCAGCTTGAGCGTCATGTCCGGAGGCACCCGGGCGGCCACCTCCGCGAGCAACCCCGCGGCAGACACCTTGGGCAACGCGGCCGCCGGACTCTCCTTGCCCCGCAGCAGGTTGAGGGCCCGGTCGTAGTTGCGCTCGCACGTGCCGAGGACCCGACGGGTCAGCTCGCACAGCTGGGCGTCGACCGCCACCTCCCGGCGGCTGAGCATCGCGCTGCGGACGACGCCAAACGTCACCAGCAGCGCCACCAGCACGCCGGCGAAGACTGCCAGCTGTGGAAGCCGCCCACGCAACCAGTCGAGCTGCCCCGAATAGGCCTGGTCCCCGCGCCGGAAGTTGAACCGGTCCGCCCGGCTGCCGCCGCACAGAGCCAGGGCCCATGCTTGGGCGCCCTTGGCGCGGTGCTCGGGGGCCAGTTCGGCGTGGCCGCTGGCGGCCAGCAGGCCGACCGGCAGTCCGAGCTCGGCGGCCCAGGCTTCGCTCAGGCCGGCGAGCTGCGAGGTGCCGCCGCACAGCAGCAGCTGTCCCACCGGACGGCGGTCGCGCGTGGTGGCGGCCTTTAGCGTGGCGCGGACCTCGCGCAACAGCGGCTGCAGGGCCCGGCGGATGGCCTCCCGGGCCCGCGCATGCTCCGGGCCCCCCACCGGCGCGAGCGACCCGTCCTGCTCCTTCCATCGTTCGGCATCCACCGGGGAGACGCCGAATTCGCGCTCCAACGCAGCGGTGATGTCCCGGCCGCCGCCCGGCAAGACGCGCGCGTAGCTGAGTCCCTGGCCAGGAGTGCCGATGGCCACCGTGGTCCGCACATGGCCGAGGTCCACCAGCGCCGTCAGATTGCCTGCCTCGGCCCCCAGCACCTCCGGGCGGCCGACGTAGAGTGACCGGTAGACGAGCGCCGGGTGGGTGACGACGCGCGGCTCGAAGCCGCTCGCGACGAGGAGCTCGAGCAGCGAGCGCAGCTCTTCCTTGCGGATGACGCCCACCAGCAGCTCGGTGCCCTGCTCGGTGCGTGTCCCCGGTTGGTAGTCGAAGAGGACGTCGTCGAGTTCCACCGGGAGCTGGCTCTCGACCTCGAAGGGCAGGGCTGCTTCGAGGCGCTTGGCGTCCTTGAAGGGAAGGACGAGGGCGTGGGTGGCCACCGCTGCGCCGGGCATCGCCACCACGACCTGGTCGACCTGCCAGGGGTGTTCGGCGCGCAGCGTCGCCAGCGCGACCCGGAGCGACTCGTCGGAGGCCCCGTCCCCCCGGCGAACCTCCGCCCAACCGGCCAGCACCGTATTGCGCCCAACGTCGAGCAGCACCGCTTTGAGCGTGTGGCTGCCTAAGTCGAGACCGAGAATTCGCGGCATGCCCTGTTCAGTCCGCCTTCCAGTACAAGAGTCGACCCAAGCCGTCCTGGGCTTGCGTGATGCGAACCACCGCGGTGACGGTGCGCTGGACGTCGCCCACCTCTCCGGTGGCCGTGACCCGGAAGGTCTTGGTGTGGTCACCGAGGAAGGAGTTCCCCACCAGGTTGCTCGTGATTTGCGGGTTCACGGCGATGCCGGCTTGGACCAGCACGTTGACGAAAGCCGACACCGTCATGCCCATCGGGTTGAGCATTCGGGCCGCGGCCAGCTTCTGCACCAGGGCATCCAGGAACACCGGGTCAGCCAGCCGCCCGTCCGGCTTGGCCGGATCGGCGGCCGTCCGCACGGCGAGCGCAAGCACCATGGGGTCATCGGTGTTGACGTTCAACCGGGCGTTGACGTCCGGGTACACGGTGAGGCGGTCGCCGAAGGCCGCCATGAAGCGGTCCCCGACGCCGTGAACGAAGTACATCTCGTCCAGGGAGTCCATGGATGCGTTCTTCGGGCGGTAGCGGGGCAGGTACCGGCTGTACACGCCCGGCTCATCGGCGAAGCCCGCACTCACCTGCGCTCCTGCCGGGCTGACGGTGAGCGTCGAGACCAGGTCATCCGAGTCGGCCCAGTCCTTGATGTTGATGAGTGTGTCGGCGGGCGTCACCTTCACCCGGTTGGCGTCTTCGCGGTCGAATACGAATTCGAAGCGCTTGTCGGTGAGCAGCAGGTACAGGCGCTGCACGGCGGCGCCGCCCGCGCCGGCGGTGAGCAGGCTGTCGAGCTGGTTGACGTTCAGCTTGGCCTCCTCGTCCTCGATGGTGCTGCCGTAGCAGCCCCGGAAACTTCCGTAATCGACGAAGGGGCTGCCAAGCCCGGACAGGGGTCCCTCCGGGAGGCGGCTGTCGCCCCCCGGCTTCTTCGGTCCAGCGAAGCCTGCGTCCGCAGCATCCGGCAGGAAGCGGCCCAGGGTTTGACAGTCGATGTGCGCCATGCGCCACAGCTGCAGATTGAAGCTGCCGCCCAGCCCGCCGGGAAGGCCGGAGGTCAGGCTCTGCAGGGAGGTGTCGAGCTGCTTCTGGAATTGCAGCAGCAGCCGGGCCATGCCGAGACCGCTGCGGGCGAGATACTCGGCCCGCAGCGCGTCGCGCTGGTGCGTTGCCAGCTGCAGGTCCACCCGGGAGCTGTAGGCGAATTCGGCCGCCACCGCCGCCAAGATGGCGATGGACACCACCACCAGGAGCAGGGCTACGCCGCGCTGCTGCGTTGGACGCCTTGCCATCAGAATCTCGGAATCTCCGTGTTGAGCATGATGCGCGTCTCGGTCGTGTACCGTTGCTCGCGGCCGTTTTCGTCGGCACGGACCAGGGTGATGCGGACGCGGGTGGGGAGGATGGACTTCTTGTCCAGTTTCCGCGTGTCCCACTCGTTCACCCAGTCCTTCTTGTCCGAGTCCCAGTAGGAGAGTTCCAGCCGCTTCACGTCCTCCAGCAACACGTCCTCGACGCCGCCGCGGTCCATCTTCTCCTCGCCGTAGAGGTTGGGGTTCTCGCGGCGCATGAGGTCCTGCTGCCCTTTGGCCCCCTTCTTGGTCGAGGAGCGGACGCTGTACTCCACCACCATCTGGTCCGACTCCTTCGCGTCGGCGTACAGGCGTTGGTGGGCCATGGAAGTGAAGAGCAGCTTCTCGCGCGTTCCGATGAAGTTGGTGGGCCGGTCGTTCTGGTCGCGGTAGCGGCGCTGGTCGTAGCGGTCGCTGACGAAGGCCGCGCCAATCTCGCGCACCATCCGGTCCAGCGTGGTGCGCAGGCCCCGGTACTGCTCGGCCTCCGCTTCGACCATTTCCTTGGCCCGGAAGCCACTCGTGAAGGCGGCGGCAATGGTGATGCCAATCATCGCCGTGATGGCCACCGCCACCATGATTTCCAGAAGCGTGAAACCTCGCCGGGCCATGACATCAACCCCCGCCTGGACCGCCGGTCCAGCCACGGCGCTGTGGACTGAACGGATTGATGGGCGGCGTGGTCGGCTGCGCCGCTGGTGGAGTGGGCACGTTGCCTATCCCGCCCACCCCCAGGGCGACGCCGGGCGTGCCGTTTCGGTCGGAGCCTTGCTGCAGCGACACCACGTGCGTGACCACGTCCAGGGACTCGGTGCGCGTGCCTTCCTTCCACGTGACGCTGAGACGGACCTCGCGCACGCCGCGGCGGATTTGGTCGAGCAGCTGGGTGGTCTGCGTCTGGGCAATGGCGGAGAAGGGGCCGAGGGCCTGCGTTCCCGAGGGGCCGGTGGCGCCGGGAGGCAACGACGAGTTGCTGAGTCCGCCCGAGAGGCTCGAGGCAAGGCCGCCCAGGCCACCGTCGGCGCCGCCCAGGCCTGAGAAGAGCGAGGCCAGCCCGCCCCCCTCGCCAGCGGACAACCCGAACAGTGCTTCGAGAAGCTTGTCCGCGCTGACACCGGAGGTCTTCGGGGCGAGGATGCGCGCCTTCCAAGAGAAGCCGTTCCAGCCCTCAGCAGCGAAGTCTCCGGACCGCTCGACGTCGTCCACCTCGAACCCCTTGTCGTAGAGCTCCTGCTCGAGGTCCGTCATCTTCGCCCGGGCCAGCTGGGTGGCGATGGTGATGCGCTTGACGTAGGCGTGGCTCGCCACCGCGCCGGCATTGAGGTCGAAGATGGCCAGCAGCGCGAGGCCGAGGATGGCCATCGCCACCACCACCTCCAGCAGCGTGAAGCCCGAGCGTCTCACGACCTGGGAACCTCCGGCTCGCCGTCCACCACCGTCGTCTTGCCGGTGAGCGGAGAGATGGTGAGGGTCCAGACGCTGTTGCCCTGCCGCGCCGTCAGCTGGGCGCGCTCCACCGTCCCCTGGGGGAAGAAGTACAGGTAGGCCAGCCCGCTGCGGGCCGGCTGGCGCTGGTGGGCGGTCCAGACACTAAGCTTGACGCCCGAAACGCGCCGGGGCTCGACCTCCGGCGAGGTGAAGGTGGAGAACTTGGCCGCCGCTTCCACGCGGTCCTTCTCCTGCGCGAGCACGTCGAGCAGCGTGGAGTTGCCCCGGTTGCGAGGCGTCCGCTTGGCAGCGTCGAGTCGCGCCTGGTTGTCGTCCTTGAGGGCCTGGTCCCGGTCCACGGCGCTGGTGAGGGCGCGGCTCGCGCACTCTGCGCGGTAGCTGAAGCCCGTCGCC
>Ga0209048_10006529_pt1 | contig 10907 bp, 10 predicted proteins | sample FrelakmetCRP12CR_FD_187146 | JGI IMG/M metagenome (GOLD analysis project Ga0209048, IMG submission 187146) | Freshwater lake sediment microbial communities from the University of Notre Dame, USA, for methane emissions studies - CRP12 CR (SPAdes)... | ecosystem: Environmental > Aquatic >... | reverse complement strand
GCTGTCGGCCTCCGAACGCGCTGCCGTTTGCTCACATCCCCAAGCGAGCTTGGGGCCCCTGCTCGCCGTCCGCGCATTTCCCGTTCGAAGGCAAGGGGGAGCGAGCGAACGCGAGTCGACGCAAGCGGCCGACTCCCGGTCCTGCGATCCAAGATCAAGGTTCGGAGGCCGCGGCGGAACGCGCGCTAGTCGACCTTCAGCCCGAGTTTCCGGATCACGGGCGCCCAGGTGTCGCTCTCGCGGCGGATCAGGTTGCCAAGATCCTCCGGCGTGCCGCCGATCAGGTCGAAGCCCTGGGCATTCATCTTCGCGACGACGTCGGGCTGCTTCAGGATGGCATTTATTTCGGTGTTGAGCTTCGCGATCACGGGCTTCGGCGTGCCGGCCGGTACCATGATGCCGTTCCACGCGAGCGCTTCGAAGCCGGGATAGCCCGACTCGGCGATCGCCGGCAGCTCCGGTAGCAGCGGGAATCGTTTCGCGGTGGTGACCGCGATGGCGCGCAGCTTCCCGGCCTGGATCTGCGGCTGCAGCGGCTGCATCACCGCGAACATCATCTGCGTTTCGTTCTGGATCGTCGCGGTGACCGCAGGCGGCGAGCCGTTGAACGGCACGTGCAGCGCGTCGAAGCCGGCAACCGACTTCAGCAGCTCCATGTTGAGCTGCGACGAGCTGCCGTTGCCGACGGACGCGTAGGCGAGCTTGCCGGGATTCGCCTTCGCATAGACGACGAGCTCCTGCAGTGATTTCACCGGCAGCTGCGCGTTGACGGCCAATACGTTGGGCTGGCTCGAAGTGATGATCACCGGCGCCAGGTCCTTCTGCACGTCGTACGGCAGCTTCTGCAGCAGCGGCCCGAATGCGAGCGGGCCGTTGAAACCGAGCAGCATCGTGTAGCCGTCGGGCGCCGCCTTCGCCACTTCCGCGGCCGCGACGGTGCCGCCGGCAGCGGGCTTGTTCTCGACGATCACGCTTTGGCCGAGGCGGTCCTTCAGCTTGTCGGCGATCACCCGCGCGAGCGTGTCGAGCGAACTGCCGGGCCCCGCCGAGACGATGAACTTGATCGGCTTGTCGGGCCACGCCTGCGCCGCCGCGAAGGCAGGCAACGCCGACAGCGCGAGCGCCGCGATCCCGACAATTGAGCTATGCAGGCGCATGACACACGGCCTCGATGTTGTTTCCGTCCGGATCGAGCACGAACGCTCCAAAATAGTTCGGGTGGTACTGCGGCCGGAGGCCCGGCGCGCCGTTGTTGCGTCCGCCGGCGGCGAGCGCAGCCTTGTGGAAGTCTTCGACCTGCGCGCGCGAGTCGGCGCGAAACGCGACATGGATCGGCGGCACGTTGGGCGTCCCCTGTCCGATCCAGAAATCCGGTTTGGGCGGCACGCCGAAGCCGGCGAACTGCTCCCATTCCATCAGCATCTCGTAGCCGAGCGGCGCGAGCGCGGCGCGATAGAACGCCTTGCTCTTCGCGACATCGGCGACGGTCACTCCGGTGTGGTCGATCATGGACGTTCCTTACCTAGGGATTGACCCGGCCGCAGACGAGGTATTCGAGCAGCGCCTTCTGCGCATGCAGACGATTCTCGGCTTCGTCCCAAACGACACTTTGCGGCCCGTCGATCACGTCGGCCGTGACCTCCTCGCCACGATGCACCGGCAGGCAGTGCATGAACACCGCTTCGGGATTCGCCTCGCGCATCATCGCGGCGTCGACGCGGAACGCCGCGAACGCACGCATGCGCTCCTCGTTCTCGGTCTCGTAGCCCATGCTCGTCCAGACGTCGGTCGTCACGAGGTCGGCGTTGCGGCACGCCTCGTGCGGGTCGTCGAACGCGACGAAATGCGCGCCCTGCTCCGGGCCGACGCGGGAAGGATCGATGCGGTATCCGGGCGGCGACGAGACGCGAACGTCGAAGCCCAGCACCGCCGCGGCCTGCAGCCACGTGTAGCACATGTTGTTGGCATCGCCGATCCACGCCACCGTCCGGCCGCGGATCGCGCCGCGATGCTCGACGTACGTGTAGATGTCCGCGAGGATCTGGCAGGGATGGTATTCGTTGGTCAGGCCGTTGATGACCGGCACGCGCGAATGCGCCGCGAACCGCTCGATGATCGTCTGCTCGAACGTGCGGATCATGACGACGTCGACCATCCGCGAGACGACGCGCGCGACGTCCTCGATGGGCTCGCCGCGCGAGAGCTGCGTGTCGCCGCGGTTCAGGTTGATCGCGATGCCGCCCAACTGGTTCATGCCGGCCTCGAACGACACGCGCGTGCGGGTGCTGGCCTTTTCGAAGACCATCGCCAGCGTGCGGTCGCGCAAGGGCTGGTAGAGCTCGTAGCGCTTGAACCGGTCCTTGATCCAGCGCGTGCGCGCGAAGAGGTGGTCGAATTCCTCCCGGGTGAAATCGCCAAACTGGAGGAAATGCTTGGGTGGCGCGGGGGGCATGGCAGCGGGTCGCCGGCATCAGGCGTGAAATCCGGCGCGGAATCCTGTCGAATCAACATATTAGCATGCCGCCCACGACCGGCGGCAGGCTTGACCGGTGTCAAGGACCGCGGCGCCGGTCCCAGCTAGTCTTCGGCATCGTGCCGCATTCAAAAGCACCGGTCCGATGACCGGCATTGCCGAACTCCCCGCGACCGCCTCGCGCGAGTGGGAGCATGACTTCGCGCCGCTCGTGATTCGCGGCAGGCGCGCATTGCCGATCGTGCAGGGCGGCATGGGCGTGGGCATTTCGGCGCATCGCCTCGCCGGCACCGTCGCCGGCCTCGGCGCCGTCGGCACGATCGCGAGCATCGACCTTCGCCGCCATCATCCGGACCTGATGGCGCAGAGCGCCAACACCGACAAGGCCACGGTCACCGTCGCCAACATGACCGCGCTCGACCGCGAAATTCGCGCCGCCAAGGTGCTCGCGGGCGGCCGCGGGATCGTCGCGGTGAACATCATGCGGGCCGTCAGCGACTACGCGTCCAGCGTGCGCCAGGCCTGCGCGAGCGGGGCCGACGCGATTGTCATGGGCGCGGGCCTGCCGCTCGATCTCCCGGACCTGGCCGCCGATTTTCCGGACGTCGCGCTCGTTCCGCTCCTGTCCGACGCGCGCGGCATCCAGCTCGTCATCAAGAAATGGGCGCGCAAGGGGCGCGTTCCCGATGCCATCGTGATCGAGCATCCGCGTTACGCCGGCGGCCACCTCGGCGCGGCGAAGATCGACGACCTCGCCGATCCGCGGTTCGATTTCGAGCGGGTGCTGCCGGACGTGCATGCGTATTTCCGCGCCGAGGGCATCGCGGCCGACGCGATTCCGCTGATTCCGGCCGGCGGCATCAACTCGCACGCTCGCATCCGGGAACTCCTCGCCTTAGGTGCCGCAGCGGTGCAGCTCGGCACCGCGTTTGCCGTCACCGAGGAAGGGGACGCCCCCATCGCGTTCAAGCGGGTCCTCGCGGGGGCGGGGCCCGAGGACATCGTCGAATTCATGAGCGTGGCCGGGCTGCCGGCGCGCGCCGTGCGCACACCGTGGCTGGAGAACTATCTCAAGTATCTGCCGAAGCTCACCGCGGCCGCGCGGAAAAAGCCGCGCTGCTCGCTGAAATGGGACTGCCTCGTGCAATGCGGGTTGCGCGACGGCAACGCGAAGATCGGCCAGTTCTGCATCGACTCGCAGCTCGCCGCGGCGCTCAAGGGCGACGTCGCCAAGGGTCTCTTCTTCCGCGGCGGAGCATCGCTCCCGTTCGGCGGCGAAATACGCCCGGTGCGCGATCTCGTCGGCTACCTTCTCACCGGACGTGACCCGGCAGGCGCGATCGCGTTGACCCGGCGCGAACCGGCTGGCGTGATCGCCTGAGACGGGGCCGGACGCCGAAGTGCGCCGGCAACGCGAAATTCGATCCGGCCGCGATCAGTACCCTGCGCCGGCCACGAGCGCAGGGATGGGCGGCGGCATCGGCTCGGCGAGCGCCGTGCCGGATAGCATGGTGATTTCGACGAGCCTGCTGCGCCACGCCGCCTGCAGGTCGCGCTCAACGGCGGCAAGGGTCTCGTCGTCGCCGTTGACGAGCTCGCGCACGCCATAGGCACGATTGCGCCCGTGGACCTTGGCGAGGTAGAGCGCCATGTCGGCAATGCCGATCGCGCGCTCCCACGGCAGCGGATCCGTGCGCGGCGGCAGCGGCATCGGCACGAAGCCGATGGACGCGGTAATCGAAATCGGGGTGCCGTGGTGGAGGAACGGTTCCGCCGCGATGGCCTGCATGATCCGCAGCGCGATCTCGTCGAGCTTCCCGGGTTGCGTGGCGGCGACGAAGACCAGGAATTCCTCGCCGCCCCAGCGCACGATCATGTCGTCCTCGCGCAGCGTCTCGCGCAGCCGCTGCGCGACGGCGACGAGGACGGCATCGCCCGCGGCGTGCCCGAACTGGTCGTTGATTTCCTTGAAGTGGTCGAGGTCGATCAGCAGCAGCGCCTCGATCGTCTTGCCGTCGGCGCGGCGGCGCTCGTCGGCCGCGGCGCGCTCGCGGGTGGCGCCGATGAAGTCCTGAAAATAGCGCCGGTTGTAGAGCGCGGTCAGCGGATCGCGGCTGCTCTGGAATGACAGCTCGCGGTTTTTCTCTCCGAGCAGACGGTTGGTCGTCCGCAGCTTCCGGTAGAGGACGGCGACGACGACGAACGAAATCCCGAACAGACCGGCGAGCAGCCACCAGCCCCGCTGCTGCACCACGCCCGCGCGAAGCTCCGCGGTCTTGACGTCGTTCTCGCGGTTCAGGAGCTCGATTTCGCGCCGGCGCTTGTCGGACTCGTATTTCTCCTGCAGTTCGAGCACGGTTCGCTCGTGGGCCGCGAGCGCGATCTCATCGTTGAGCTTGCGCTCGCGATGGAAGAGGGCAAGCGCTGCCTTGTGCTCGCCTGCGCGCTCGAGATACTGACCGTATTCGCCGAGAAGGCCGGCGATTTCGGACGTCGCGCCGGTTCGCTCGTAGCCCGCGAGCGCTTCGTCGGTCAGGCGCTTGCCCTCGGGCACGCGCCCGAGGCCGAAGAGCGCGAATCCCATGTTGGCCTTCGAGGTCGACGCCAGTCCCGTGTCGTCAAGGGCGACCGCGAGGTCGAGCGACTTCCGCGCGAGGTCATGGGCCTCGCGGTAGCGGTGCCGGCGGAGCATGATGTCGGAGAGGTTGACGAGCGCGCGCGATTCCGCGATCTTCGACTGCGACTTCTGCGCGATCGCAAGCGCTTCCCGCATTGCCGCCAGCTCACGCTCGGGGCGTTCCAGGAGCTCGAGGGCCGCCGATTCCGCCATCCGCGCGTTCACCATCGCGTAGGCGCTGCCGGACGCCTCTGCGAACTTCCACGCCTCGAGGGCCGCGTCCAGCGTGCGATCCCCCTGCTTCAGGTCGAGATGCAGCACCGACAGCTGGTAGAGCGCGCTCGAGCGCCGGTAGGGATTATCGACGCGTTCCGCGAGCGAAAGCGCGTCGTGCAGGGCTCCCATCGCCTCTTCGCGGTGACCGCGGGCGCGCGCCGTTTGTCCGATGGCCATCAGTGCCCAATGCGCAAGGAAGGCATCGTCCGTGCCTTGCAGCAGGGCGTTAGCCTGCCGCGCAAACCCATTCGCGGTGCCCGCATCGCCGATCGACGACTGGACGGCGCTTCGCACGAGCAGCGCGGTCGCGAGGCCGAGCGGATCGGAATTGGTGCGGGCGTCGGTCTCGAGGGCGTCCGAAAAGGCTTGCGCTTCGGCAATTCGGCCCGCCTGGACGAGCGCCTGCGCCTGCAGGGCGAGCAGGAGCCGCCGCTGTGACGCCGTCGCGTCGGCGCGCTCAAGGAGCGAAGGAAGCTCGGCCAGCGCGCGTTTGGGGTGGCCGGGCAGGTAGGCCTCGATGTCCATCGCGCGCCGCGCGATGTCGCCCTCGATAGCGGCCAGACCGGGCGCCGAGGTGACAAGGAGGGCGGCGAGCGCGCACATCGCCACTGCTTTTGCGACCCCGCCGAAGCGCAGCGCGGCCGCAGGCGCAGGCCATGGATGCCGCAATTCGGCGGACCGGCGCGCGAGCGGGATGGGGTTACTGCAGGCAGGTGCGCAGGGGGTCGACATCAACTACCCCTAAAGCAAGCGCCATGCCCGGCATTCTGCGGTCAAGTGCGTGGCACCGATATCCCTTCGATCGCGTGCCCCAAAATGCAGAAAGGCGCCCATCGGGCGCCCCTCTTCGACGAACCTAAAACCGCGGCCCTACGCGAGCGCCTTGATGGCGTGCACGAGACGCGACTTCGTCCGCGACGCGGCGTTCTTGTGGACGATCTTCTTGTCCGAAATGCGATCGATCACCGCCTGCGACGCCTGATACTCCTTCTGCGCGGCGGCCTTGTCGCCCGCGGCAATCGCCTTGCGGACCTTCTTGACGGCGGTGCGCAGCGTCGAGCGGAGGCCGGCGTTGCGTTGGTTGGTCACCGCCGCCTGGCGGGCGCGCTTGCGCGCTTGGGCACTGTTGGCCATGAGTCGGAATCCCTGTGCTTGAATGAAGCGGAAAGAAAAAAGACCAAGCATAATAGCAGCTTACCGCGATCCACGCAACAACGGCCCGCATCGGCTGTCCCAACGTCCGCCGACCGTTCCACGACCCTTCCCTACGCCCAGTGCCGCATCCCATCGACGTCCTCATCCCCACCGCGCCGGCGCAACGCCCGGGCGCGTCGCTTTGAAGCTCCTGCGGACGCTCTCGACAATAAGCGGCATGACGCTGCTGTCGCGGATCACCGGACTCGTCCGCGAAAGCCTGAAGGCGGCGGCGTTCGGCGCCGGGGTGCAGATGGACGCGTTCGAGGCGGCCTTTCGCCTTCCGAACATCCTGCGCCGGTTGTTCGCCGAGGGCGCGTTTTCGCAGGCGTTCGTGCCGATCTTCGCCGAATACCGCCGCCAGCGAGGCGACACCGAAACGAAGGCGCTCATGGGGCGCGTCGGCTCGCTGCTCGCGGTCGCGCTGCTCGTGATCTCGATCATCGGCGTGCTGGCGGCGCCCTGGCTCGTCTACCTGCTGGCCTCGGGATTCCAGGACACGCCGGGCAAGGTCGACCTCACCGCGTTGATGATCCGGATCGTGTTCCCGTACATCCTGTTCGTCTCGCTCGTGTCGCTCGCCGGCGGGGTGCTCAACGTCTACCAACGCTTCGCCATCCCGGCGTTCACGCCCGTGCTGCTCAACCTTTCGATCATCGGCGCCGCGCTGTTCCTCGCGCCGTATTGCCATCCGCCCATCACGGCGCTCGCCTGGGGCGTGCTGATCGGCGGGGTTGCGCAGCTCGCCTTGCAGATCCGGCCGCTTATCGCCATCGGCATGCTTCCGCGGCCGCGTTTCGACTGGCGCGACGAGGGCGTGCGGCGCGTGCTGCTGGCCATGGGCCCTGCCGTCATCGGCGTGTCGGCGGCGCAGATCTCCGCGCTGATCAACACCCAGCTCGCGGCGTCGCTGGGCGACGGGCGCATCTCGTGGATCACCTACGCGGACCGGCTGATGGAATTTCCGAGCGCGCTCCTCGGCATCGCGCTCGGCACCGTGCTGCTGCCGACACTCGCCAAGCATCACGCCGACGAGAATCCCGCGGAATACTCGTCGCTGCTCGACTGGGGATTGCGGCTCGCGTTCCTGTTGGCGCTGCCGGCGGCGGTCGCGCTGTGGGTGCTCGCCACGCCACTGATCGCCACGCTCTACCAATACGGCAAGTTCACCGTGAACGACGTGCTTCAGACGCGCGACGCGCTGCTGGGCTACAGCGTCGGGCTGCTCGGCCTCATCCTCGTGAAGATCCTGGCGCCGGGGTTCTTTGCGCGCCTCGACATGAAGACGCCGGTGAAGATCGCGTTCGTCACCGTCGTGTTCGCGCAGACGCTCGCGTGGATCCTGATGCATCGCATCGGCCACGCCGGACTCACGCTGTCGACTTCGCTCGGCGCCTGCCTCAACGCCGGGCTGCTGTTCTGGTTCCTGCGGCGCCGCGGCGTCTACCTTCCGCGCGCCGGGTGGCTCCAGTTCTTCTCGAAGCAGATGGTCGCGCTGTTCGTGCTCGCGATCGTGCTGCTGTGGATCGTCGGGCCGTCGACCCTCTGGCTCAATGCAACGCTGTGGGCGAAGGTCGGCCGCCTCGCCTGGGTCTGCGCCGTGGGCGCGGTTGCCTATTTCGCCGCGCTGTGGCTGCTGGGATTCCGGCTTTCCGACTTCGACCGGCGCGAGGCGGAGGTCGATCCCGCCGCGGGCATCGATCCCGGAGATGAGTAGCGGCGCAAGCGGCTCGCCGGTTCGGCCTCCGCACTGCCATTGCAGATCGTGATACCGAGCTGTCGGCCTCCGAACGCGCTCCCGGTTGCTCACATCCCCAAGCGCTGCTTGGGGCCCCTGCTCGCCGGTCGCGCATTCCCCCCTTCCAAGGCAAGGGGGAGCGAGCAATCGCGAGTAGCGACGTGAGCGGCGGAGAGGGGCCCCGAGCGCGGAGCGCGCAGGGGATCGGAGCTATTGCGAATCGGCGCTGCGAGGCCGACGGAGCAATCTCCTCATCATTTGGCGGTGCGGAGGCCGAGGCCGCATGAGGCCGACCCTAGCGGCGCAACGATTCAATAAATCGGTGCGGAGGCCGACCTGCGATTTCAGCTGTTCTCGCCGGCCTTGCGGTGCGGGCAGCGCGGCTTCACGCATTCGGCGTAGAGATAGAGCGCGTGCTCGCTGATCACGAAGCCGCGGTCGCTCGCGATCTTGGCCTGGCGCTTCTCGATCTCCCCATCGTAGAACTCCTCCACGCGCCCGCATTGCAGGCAGACGAGGTGGTCGTGGTGCCGGCCCTCGTTGAGCTCGAAGACGGCCTTGCCGGATTCGAAGTGGTGGCGGGTGAGAAGCCCGGCCTGCTCGAATTGCGTCAGCACGCGATAGACGGTGGCGAGGCCGATGTCGAGGCCCTCTTGCAGCAGCTGCCGGTAGACGTCCTCGGCCGTGAGGTGCCGGACCTTCGACGCCTCGAACAGGTTGATGATCTTGAGGCGGGGGACGGTGGCCTTGAGCCCCGCGTTCTTGAGGTCGTGCGGCGAAGTCATGACGGCGCGCTCCGAGGCGGCTGCGGTGAGGGCGGGGGGCTTGGGATCCAGCCCGCCGGCCGGCGCGCGTCGACGCGACGCGCACGGCTATAATAGCCGGTCGCCCAAGCGAATCACAATCGTGGACCTCCACCTTTCATTGTCGCCGCGCCTTCCCCGCCCGCTTGCACGCGCCACGCTTGCCGTCGCGGTGGTGCTCGTCGCCGGCTGCGCGACAATCGACACTTATGCGCCGACGCTGCGCTCGTTCGGCGTCTACAAGCTCGACATCAACCAGGGCAACTTTCTTTCCCAGGACATGGTGGAGAAGCTCAAAGTCGGGCAGGGGCGGGACCAGGTCCGCCTGATCCTCGGCACGCCGCTCATCGTGACGCTGTTCCGCGACGACCGCTGGGACTATTCCTACATGTTCATTCGCCAGGGGCGCGTCCTCGAGCAGCGCAATTTCACGGTCTATTTCGTCGACGGCAAGCTCGCGCGGTGGGAAGGCGACGAAGTGCCGGCATCGGCCGCCGAGCTCAACCGCCAAGCCGCGGCGCGCACGGTGGGCGAGCTGAAATGGGGCGGCGAGCGCTCCTGGTGGGACAGCGTCAAAGACACGTTCGGCTGGTGACGCGTGGCGACGCGAATCGCGATCGCCGGCGCGGGCGGCCGCATGGGCCAGGCGCTCATCGAGGCCGTGCTGGCCGATGCGGGATTGGTGCTGGCCGCGGCGTTCGACATTCCGGGCAGCCCCCTCCTTGGACGCGATGCGGGCGAGCGCTTCGGCCGGACCACCGGCGTGCGGGTGGAAGCGGACGCGGATGCCGCGGCGCAGTCGGCCGACGTGCTCATCGATTTCACGCGGCCTGAAGGTACGCTCGCCCATCTCGATGCCTGCGCAGTTCACGGAACCGGCGCCGTCGTGGGCACGACCGGCCTCTCCGCGACCCAGCAGGAGCGAATCGCCGCGTTCGCCAAGCGGATTCCGATAGTCTTCGCGCCGAACATGAGCGTCGGCGTCAACGTGCTCCTCGCGCTGGTCGAAACGGCGGCGAAACGGCTGGGTCCGGCGTACGACATCGAGATCGTCGAGATGCACCACAAGCACAAGGTCGATGCGCCGTCCGGCACGGCCATTGCGCTGGGCGAGGCCGCGGCGCGCGGCGCGGACCGGGCGCTTGCCGATTGCGCGGTTTACGCGCGCGAAGGCGTGACCGGCGAGCGCAAGTCCGGCGCGATCGGATTCGCGGCATTGCGCGGCGGCGATGTCGTCGGCGAGCACACGGTCATCTTCGCCGGCGCCGGGGAACGCATCGAGCTCGCGCACAAGGCGACCTCGCGCCAGAATTTCGCCGGCGGCGCGCTGCGTGCGGCGCACTTCGTCGCGGCGCGCCGGTCCGCCGGGCTGACGGGTCTCGCCGACATGCGGGACGTGCTGGGGCTCGTGTAGACGATGGCAGCGCCGGAATATCCTTTCGATCTTTCCGGACGGCACGCGCTCGTCACCGGCAGTGGTTCCGGGCTCGGGCTCGCGATCGCGCGCGGGCTCGCGCGGGCCGGCGCGCGCGTGGTCCTGAATGGCCGCAACCGCGCGAAGCTCGCTGCAGCCGCGGCCGCGCTGGCGGAGGAGGGAATCGCCGCGGGGATCGTCCCGTTCGACGTCACCGACGCCAATGCGGTCGACGCCGCAATTGCGGGCCTCGCGCGCGAGCAAGGGCCCGTCGACATCCTCGTCAACAACGCGGCGATGAACCGGCGCCAGGCGCTGGAAAAATTCTCGCTGGCGGAATGGCGCGAGCTGCAGGCGGCAAACCTCGACGGGCCGTTCCTCGTCACGCGTGC
>Ga0209048_10006528_pt1 | contig 10908 bp, 10 predicted proteins | sample FrelakmetCRP12CR_FD_187146 | JGI IMG/M metagenome (GOLD analysis project Ga0209048, IMG submission 187146) | Freshwater lake sediment microbial communities from the University of Notre Dame, USA, for methane emissions studies - CRP12 CR (SPAdes)... | ecosystem: Environmental > Aquatic >... | reverse complement strand
AGCCTATAAACGTAAGTCCTTTAGAAGTTACTTCACTCACCGAGAGCCAAAACATATTGCTTAAAGTTCTCTTAACGATTGACATATTCTCTGTTAATTGCCAGAGTGCAGAGCTATAAATAGCCCAATCCCTTAAGCACCTTTCTTATTTCTACAGATTCCTTGTCATTTAGCGAGAGGGCCTCTTGATTTTGTCTGTTGTTCTTCGTATCCCTAATAAGATTAGTGTTTTTAACAAACTCTTCGTCCAAAATATCAAGCAACGCTTTTCCATCCATTTCATCTGAGATTGGCAGGCCCATAATATAGAGAATAGTTGGCAAAATATCTACTATATGAGCATCTACAACCCTATAATTTTGCTTAATATATTTGCCAGAAGCTATAAAGACACCCTCTAATCGGTGGGAGGAACTGTTGTTGTCCAGAACATAATCTTCAATCTTGCTAAACAGTCCACCATCAATCCGAGTTCCACCAGTATAATTCTCACTATATTGAACTATCAAGTCAGGGGCATTATCAATGTGCTCACCATGATAAATATCTTCTTTAAGATATACCTTCTTAATCACGGAAGCGCCGGTTTGGACATCTCTTAACATCATCAACTGTCGTGCAATGTCACTCCTCAATGACTCATACTCAGCACCTGGATTAACGATGCCTTGCGATTGCTTATTCCGCAGATTGATAATGATTCCATCAAACATGGGCATTATCGGAATGGTATATGCCTTTGTCTTATGCCATGCTATATGATTTATATTAAGTCGTATGGAAGATATTTTTTCTCTCAGGCGGAGGTTGATATTTTCCTTGATGATCTGCTGAATCTTCTTGTATCTGCTGATATAATTTCTCAAAGCTTTAATGCTATTATTAATATAGTCAGAGAAAGCATTCGATGCGCTCTTAATAGTCTGCAGATTTCCTTGTTCTTTCAACCAATAATTTAAATTGACACAATTGACTGGATGAGGCCCATTCCCATGATCTGATATGATGAATAAAATTGTATCATCATCAATATACCGAAGAATTTCCCCTATTGCTTTATCTGCTAAAATGTATTGCTCTTCAATTGCTCTACCATGAATTGCATGCAATTTCTCATCGTACGTAGCAAAACTACTGTCACAACACTCCCAAAATTGGTGTGCAACCCAATCAGTATTTCCAAATACTATCATGAATAAATCATAATTTTCTTTTTCTAATAGCATCCGAGAAATAGAAAGATGCTTCTGTAGGTTGCGCGTCATGTATTCTTTAAAATAATCCCTATTTCTCCTTCCAAATTTCACCGGTATTTCTAGTTTACCTATTGCTTCAATAATATCCTTGGGATATACAGAAGCCTCATCTATCATCATTCTAGGGGCTCCGGAAGAAATCATGACCCCGTTTACTTTAAAAGGGGGATACGTCATAGGCACTCCTATAGAAGCTACTTTGAAACCATTTTCACTGAAAATGTCAAAAATGCTCTGTCCGGCATACCAACCAGAGGTGACAAATTCCTCGTTAAAAGCACTATATTTACTTAAATCAAATGTCCTGAAATTGAATACACCATGAGAACCTGGATTTTTCCCTGTAAATAGGGAAATCCACGCTGCAGGAGTTATGGGTGGGATTGTGGATATTAGATTCGCTCTGACTCCATTATCTATTAGCTTCTTTAGGTTTGTTAACTTACCAGTCGCGATAAGCGGGTCGATTATGTCAAAGGTTGCGCCATCTAAGCCTATAATCATTATTTTTTTCTTATCCATTAAAACATACTTCGTCTGCGACTTTAGATGGTTTACTCTTCTTCTAATTCCCAGGTGATTTCTAAAAAATGATTTACTAAAGAAAGAAAGGAGTGGTTTTCCTCACCTAAAATGTCATTGGTTTACTGCAAATACGCACTTACGATACCTGCTATATCCTCAATATTCGCATAAACTTTATCCTGCTTTTCTGAAACAAACATATGCGCATCATCGTGGGTATGCATTCCTCTGAAGTGCGATGTGCCGAACACGCTTGCCCTGTTGAACGCACCCTTAAGGTCAAAGCCGTAATTCGGCAATACATAGATGTCAGGACCTTTTGGCGTATGAGGTCCGTCGAAAGTTTCCTCTTTAAAGTAGATCTTTTTGGCAACTTTCTCACTGTCGAATGCAAGTGATCTTAGCTTCTCTGCCAATTCATTTCTGAGATGTTCATATTCCGCGTCCTTCACTTGTCCCCTCGGATATTTGCCGCTCAAATGGATGTAAATTCTCGACGGATCAAGGCAGAACGCCCTTGATCGTTCGGAGATCGTAGGCAATCCCTTTTCCTTGTCACCGATTTCAAGATAGCCCTCGGCGATGAGCCACTGGTTCAGGTAGACCTCGGTTCTAATAGGAGTAAAACCGTGATCCGAACAGGTGAGGAACAGCGCGTTCTCCTTTTTTGCCTTCTCATAAATCTCACCTAAAAAGGCATCAATTTCGCTGTAAAAGTCAATGAAGTTTTTATGATATTCACCGTTATTCAATGCGTGATCAAAGAAAAAGTGATGAAGCCTGTCAGTCTCTGTTATTACGCCGATGAAGAGTTGCCAGTCTTCATTCTTGAAGAAATGCCTGATAGCCTCTTTTCTCTTTTCAAATGTAACCGATAAATCTTTGAAGAACGCTGGTATGTTATCCCGCATAAGATTTACGTTCACGTCGATTTTGTACCCTATGGAATTAAGATAATTGTATGCACTCTCTGGATAAGTCGCCTTCTTGAGGTCCAGTGCGACAAATCCACTCGTCATCACCCCTTTCAGCGCTCTTGCGGGATATGTCTGTGGGACGTTAAGGATCACCGACTGGACTCCAGCGGCGTCCCAGAAGGTCGGGGCCTTCACGTCGGTATAATTAGGGAAATACATATCGTATGATCCTTCCCTGAGCTCCATAAATCCGAATATACCGTGCTCACCGGGGTTTTTGCCTGTCATGAAGGATGTCCATGCAACAGACGATATTTCGGGTAATGAAGTTTCCATCCTGTGGAGAGATCCCTCCATAATCATGGATTTGAAGTTAGGCATTAGACCCTGTTCAATGTAAAGTTTTAGAAGGGTATGTGGAACACCATCCAACCCTATAATTACAACTTTCTTTTTTTTCTTTTTGAATAAACTCAGCATTTGAACTCTTCTTTCGCTACATATATCCTAAGTCTCTGAGTTGACCCATGATCGCCTCTTTATCCTGTCCCCTGCCGCTCCGCTCCGTCGTATTCTCGAGATCTTGCTCCCATGCCGGAATATCGGAGAATTTCTTTGTCGAGCACCGCGCTCCCAAAGAACGGAAACCCTGATAATAGAGCTTGCAGAAAGGTATGCTATTTTTGTGAATATTGTCCCAAATATCCCGCTCTCTGAAATGCAAAATCGGGTGAATCCTTAGGTGATCAGGACTGCTTCTGCGGCTAAAATAAGTTTCTTCAGTGCGCGCTTCCTGCTCATCCCATCTTATAGCGGTAGCCAGAACCTTAATGCCGTTGTCCTCAATAAATGCTTTCATCGGGACGGTCTTCATCAGATGGTTTCCGATATATGATTCAGGTTCGAAAGGAAATTCATCATCCTGAAAATTGATATTCTTGATCTCCTGCCTGTTCCTTTCATTCAGGTCTTTCACCTTCACCATATCACCAAGCTTTTGAATCCTGCTTGTCACATCTATGTTCTTACACATAATGACATTAAGAGCCCATTCTTTTTTCAGATATTCGACAATCTCCATTATTTCATCAAATACATCGCCTTCATCTATAAACATGCATTTCGGCATGGGGATTGATAGTTCGCTGCATACACTCTTGAAGAGCCAGAGCAGGGTTGTACTGTCTTTTCCGCCGGTCCATGCAATAGCTATATTTTCATAGCCGAACTGTTCAACAGCTTCTCTTATAATCTTTTTCGACTGCTCAACTTTTTCGTTAAGGCTGAAGCTCATCAGTTTATTTCAGTAATTTCCATTAATCCTCTGTATTTGAGGGGAAATTAAGGCCTTTTTTTCATTCCTAATATTCAGACCGATAGTACCATATCCCATAAGTTAAAAATTTACGATTTTCGTTTAACTATAGTTCAACATTCAAGAAAACATGTTTTATGCTTTGTCCCTAAAAAAACTCCATTAATTTCGGGGCAAGTGTCACAGTGTACTTTATAGAGAAAATTTTTACAGCCTCGTCAATTTAGATAATTGGCAGTGTCCACATTCTTAATGACGTGGGTCATGCTTAAGAGCGAAACCGGCCATAATACAAACATAGCCAATACAGGCATAATCATGATTATATTCTCTTTTCGTTCATCTTTTTCTATTCATTTCATTTATCAGAGAGCCGATAATCTTGACGTGAGAATTGTCGAGCTGTTTCTTGACAGCGCCGAAGGATTCTATGGTGGTGTATCCCTTTAACGCAACCACCACTGTTGCATCGGAAAGCGTTGCGATAACCGGGGCATCAGCAGTATTGAGGAAGGCCGGTGTATCGATTATGATGACGTCGTACCGCATCTTGAGATAATTGATAAGGTCCCTCGTTTCTTGCCACCCAAGGAGTTCCACTGGATTGGGAGGCTTAGGACCGGCAGGCAGAAGATGAAGCTCGGCTATGGCAGTTGCATGCACTGCCTGCTCGATTTCTGTCCTGTTTATGATGAGGCTGCTCAGCCCGTAATTGTTCCTCACCATGAAGATTTCGTGCATTCGCGGGTTTCTGAGATTACCGTCTATCAGGATGGTCTTTGAGCCGAGCTGGGCAAAGACAGCGGCCAAGTTGACTGCCATAAAGGTCTTGCCCTCGCCATCAGTAGGACTCATAACCGCAATGGACCTCAATACCTTTCCTGCTCCTGTGAGCACGAGCTTGCTCCGTATGGAACGAAATGTTTCTGCCTGCGGACTGCACGGCTGGTGAACAGCGATTACTTCCTGAGAAATTGTGTTATCGCCGCACTTTATGATGGGATAGGAGTGCTGGGTTGCGAGTGCCCATGTTACGTCATCCTCGGTTAAAATCCCTAATTTGACCGCAGCCTCACCAAAAAGCAACCCTTCACGACTCTGCAAGGCAATGATTCTTTCCTTATCCTCTTCGGTTATCTTCCCTGAACAGAAGAGAATGTTTCCGATATTGCTCGTCTGAACCTCTTTCTTGATCTCATTTGCCTTTACCTGTTCCATCTTATTTTTCCTCCATGGGGGTTAGAACACCTAAGACAGGAACGGAGAATTTACTCTCCAAGGCCTCACCGGATTTAATAGTATCGTCCAAGTAGTCAAAGAAAAAAGCAAGACCTATACCAAGAAATAGTCCCACAAAAACAGAAAGAACCATGTTTAGTAACAATTTCGGGCTGTACTTATCAGTAGGCGGTACGGCACTATCAACAAGAAAGACATTTGTCCTATTTATATCGCCCTGGAGAACGGTCTCATTAACCTTCTTCAACACCACCTCATAAGCCTGCTTGAATGTCTCTGATTCCCTATTGAGAGAGTCTGCCTCGTATCGGTCAGCCTTTAAGTTCAAGACCTCACTCTTTTGGCTGGCCACCGCTTTTTCGAGGGAAGTCACTCTCTCGTTAGCCGAATTATAATCCTGCTTAATGGCATTGATGATAGTCTTTATCTCGGCATCCAACTTTGTATTTACTGTCTGCAGTTCTGACTGGAGTCGCAAATACTGAGGGTGTTTTGTCCCCATCTTTCCCGATAGTTCCGAGAGGGATGTTTCGAGTTTTATTCTTTCCGTTTTGAGGTTCTGTATAAAGGAATTGGAAATGACCTCCGGCAAACTTTCATAAGATCCCTTGCTCTCTTCAACCCTCCTCGTCGCCACTTTTGCCTCGTAAAGTTTCCCTTTTGCAGCTACCATCTGACTGTTGAACTGATCCAGACTCTGGACGGCGTCGTCATAGTACCGACCTTCCTGGGAGATAATGCCCTTTCTCTTCTGATACTTAAGCAACTGTTCGCTCGCCTGATCGGCCCTTTCCTTCGTGTTCTTCAGTTTGTCAGAAAACCACTGACCTGCATCCTTGAAGGGCACCACCTTAAGCTCTAGACTGTAATCTGTATAGACTTTGGCATAGGCATTGGCAACAAGAGCCGAAAAGTCCGGGTCCCGAGAATAGTATTTTATATAAAGAAACCTCGAATCCTTTGCCGCTTCGACCGTCAGATATTTTGAAAGAACTTCATTGAAAAGCCATTCCTTTATTTCCAAATTCTTTTTGTTTTTCCAGAAGGTAATTGGATTATTTTTTGCTTTATTAAAATCTTCTCTAATATCGGATATTTGATCAAGCTTCAGCCGATCAATAACGCCCATCGCAACCTTTCTACTATTAATGATCTCGATCTGGGTATTGATGTACTCAGAGGAGGTCGCCATACCAGCCGTAGTCGGCATGATGCTAAGGTTCATTGGATTGCTGCTGTCGTAATCGAGCACCATCGTTGCTGTACCCTCATATTTCGGTGGCCATAGTATCGAACCAAAAAAAGTAGTCAATACCGTTATTAAGAAAGCAAGGATGACTATCCGTTTCCTTTCTCTTACGACTTCCCAGAACCTGATCATCTCTATCTTAGAATAACCTCTCTTTTATCATGATTACGTCGTCCGTTTCGACGGGCTCGTCAACGGAGCCATCCTTAATACTCTCTTTTTCTACCTGACGTTTTGTAATCTGAACCTTGCCTTTTGATGCCCTTGGCGTAAATCCCCCTGCTATCGCTATCGCCTTTTTTACGGTAAGGTTCCTTTCTATTTTATATACGCCAGGCCTGTTGACTTCGCCGTAGATATAAAAAATATCCGCCCTTGGGACATATATTACGTCCTTATCCTGCAGAAGGAGATTCTGCTTGAAATCACCGTCCCTGAAGAGTCTGTCGACATCAATAGTAATCTTTTTGTACTGTACTTCTTCCCCCTCTGTTGATTCCTTTCTGATGACTGTTATGGCATATCCGGCGTCTTTCGTCATGCCGAGAGCTGTTGAAACAGCATCTATGACGGTGGTAGGTCCCGTAATTTGATACTGGCCGGGTTTCATCACTTCTCCCATAACCGTTACCGTCTGGCCTTTATATTCCTCGATAAAAACAGTGACCTGAGGGTTTGAGACAAAAGAACCAGATGAGAGCTTCTCTGAAATTCGCTTCTCTATCTGCCGGACACTCAGATTTTTTACCTCAAGTTCACCTATTAAGGGAACGGTTATCTTTCCTTCGTCGCTGACCCTCACCTCCGTTGTTAAGTCCGGATGTTCGTAAACAGTAATCTTCAGGAGGTCCTGACTGCCGACAAGATAGTCTGTTGCAAAGGCGGTTTGGAAAGCAAATAAACAAGCAAATACAACTATGAAGAAGAACCTTGTTTCCAGTCTCATTTTTTTTACATCGGACCTCATGGAAAAGTATATCCTCCTTTATTTGCCGTTCTTATTTTACTACACGTAATCACTTTACTACACGTAATCAAGGGAAATCAAGAATTGTAGATTTTGATGTCATCACTTCTTTCCATCTCGACTCAATCTCTTTTTCATTTGAATCAACCATAATTATGAATATCTCTCGATGGAGAATTACTCATACCCAATGGTATATTCAACGCTTTTCAGTTACAAGGCTTGCCAATAATCCCAAGTTTATCCGTCGTGTTCTACGGAGCGAAGGAGATACTGGCAATTGCCCTGTTTTCATTATAATCGAATGAAGCAATGTTTGAATTATTCGTTCTATACTCATACCTAAGCAAGACTGTAAGGCACTCCCGAAGAGAATACCTTACATTGAGTCCGGCACTGAAATAGTTATCCGTCCTCCGAAGATCTGTGATAATATCCCGCATATTGAAATTGTTATTCGTATATAATACTGTTGCATCCACTGTGATAGGGTACCACCTGCTGTAATACGCATTAATATTTCCTCCCGTCGAGATATAGTAGTTCCCGGACTCCCTGGCAAACACTGTGCTTCTGACCGGATTGCGGTAAACTCTTATTTTAAACTGTGTAAACACCGTTGGCTGGTAAGTCATAGCTACATCCATAGCAAATCCACTTGTTTTGTCGCCACTTTTTGATGTTATATGAAAGTATCCTGGTTTAAAGAAGCCGGCCAATTCCCCTGTGGGCTTCCACTGAACACCGATTAAGAACGTCTGCACAGTCAAATCTCTGAAAGGGTCTTCAATCTCTTGGTTATATAAATGGGAGAAGGTATATGATATAACCGGTTCCGTAATATAAAATTTTGTGTATGCTGCGCTAAAGGCTACAGCATCTTGGTTGAAGTCATCAATAGCGTATAGGGAGTCATCAAATCTCCGGATGGTGTGGCCATACCTGATGCCAATATCGGTGAAGGCTGTCAGCTTTAATGTTGTCTCTCCGAATACCTCTTTTCCCTTATAGGCCTTATATCGATCACTCAGAGAGTAAGGCTGAAGCGAGTCGAAGTCTGCCTGCAGCCCTACTCTCAAAGTAGATTCTTTTGGTGTTTCCCATGTCCAGAAAAGCCCGGCATGTTGGGCATCTTTACTAAAGTTATCGGTATTACTATAGGCCCTGAATTCACCCGCATACCGCAGGGTTAGATAATTTTTAGTTGCAAGGGCAAAATCGAGTGCTAATGTTGGAGCCGCTTCAGTAATGAAGTCGCTCACAGTATTTGTATGATTGAGATAGATATTATCGGTATAACGCTCCGACAAAGAGAGAGCTGGCATGACCCGGAAATGGCCCCATTCGAACCCCTCAGCCGAAAATGCCGAAGGACAATAGAGCGTGATTAGAAGAACCTCGAAAAGTAAGAAGAAAATTCTTGATCCTATGCGCATCACCGGTATCGATTATTCAGTGAAGGTCATTTTGGTCATTTTATTCATTGGATTCTAAGGCTTTTGGCACTGCTCCACCCTCTCACTTACATAAGCGCAAGGGAGAAGGCGATGGAATTAGACCATCATACCTTCACTCTCAACAAAATCACGTATTCGAATTTCCTCATAGAAATCATCCCACTTGGCCTTCTTAACCGTATACCAGTCGATTTCCTATAGATTTTTTTTCGTATATAATTCTGGGTGGTATTATACATTACGTGTTAGGGCAATATATCAAGTTTTCAGAAGTCCCTGAAATACTCGATGGTTTTCTGCAGGCCCTCTTCCAATGACACCCCGGCTGCCATTTGAGCGCTGTTTGAACACGTGCGATATGAGGCTGCCTCTGCCTTGGGTCATCAGATGGAAGCGGTTTAAATACGAGCCTTGATTTTGAACCTGTGATAGTAATGATTAATTCCGCAATCTCTGAAAGGTGATAAGAAAATAGCAGTATAAATATAAAACTAAATATCTTTATCCCTCCCCAAGATGGAAAATCTGGTCTTATAGCTAATGAATCAAATCTCCAAACAGATCCGGCATATAAAGCACATATAAAAAAACCCAACGCCAGATACTAAAATTAATAGCTTTTTATTCAATAATTTTACTCTTTCGAATACTTTCTGAACGTCAAATGATTTAACCTTTAGGCAATGCTCCGCTCTCTCAGTTACAGATTACATAACCGAAACAGCCTGTATAATCAGGATAAAAACGATAAGGAACTTGTATTCTTTTCGTTGTGATATGGTCTTTATTCTGACTCTATATCTCCTCACAGATCTTTACGCCGATACTTCTTCCAAGGATATAGATGTTAACTACGAAATACATATTGATCTGCTTTATTTCTTATTATTCCTACTGCACCTTTTAAAGGACCTCTTTTTATTCTGACAATTGTGCCTTCCTTCAGGTGAGGGTAGATATCGAAATTTTGTTCACTTGCAATGATAAGCTTTAACGAGTTAATCTCCTCAGTAGGCACAGGAGTTGGACCGTCAATTTCTGTTGAAATTAAACGTACCGCCCCCTTTGTTCTCAGAACGTTTAGGTATTCTTCAGGCTTTGCATTGATATAAACAAATAAATATCCGGGGAAAAGAGGAAAGTCCACAAATTTATTCCTATCTTTCCATTGGCGTAATATTTTTACGGATGGTAAAAAAGTATTTGTCCCTTTTCGCACTAATTCACTCTGAGTGACAAACTCATGCCTCGACTTTACGTACAGAGCGTAGTAATTTTGATTCGCATCCATTGAAATTTTCATTTATATCAGGTTCATGTTTGAAGAAGATGTAATTCTACGCAAGTGAATATACTGACTTTTCAGTTAAAATACCTCAAAAGGTGGAAATCTTTCTCCTTATTGATTTCACGGAACTTTCAATATCTTTCATGGTCAATTTGGTCTTTTTGAAAGCTTCATTTGCAATCTTAAAAAATGCTTCAATCCTGTCTTCTGGTGATAGTACTGAAAGTATATTGTCTTCAGGATTTGTTTTTTCTGATGTTGCTTTCATGTTATAAAATTATAAAACCTCCTAAACCTATTTTTTATTATACCATATTATTACCAAACTCCTTCTTAAGATTGGCTATGTTACATAGATGGAATCAAAATTAGGAGAATCCAGAACGCTACGTTTATTACCTTAAATCTTTCACTTAATTAACCCTTCGGTCAGCTAACCCGACGAACGACTGTGATAAAATTGTGATAGAAAAGATCGCAAAAGACTGAAATAGATAGAATTAACTGAAGTAGATAGATAAGAAATTAACACATTTTTACAACAGGTTACGGGAAACCAGACTATATATCAAGGGGTTACAAAAATTGCTCAAATCGGACTCATAACCCGAAGGCCAGAGGTTCAAATCCTCTCCCCGCCACCAATGAAATCAAGGGTTTGCAGAGATGCAAGCCTTTTTTTATTGATTCAACAG
>Ga0209048_10006527_pt1 | contig 10909 bp, 13 predicted proteins | sample FrelakmetCRP12CR_FD_187146 | JGI IMG/M metagenome (GOLD analysis project Ga0209048, IMG submission 187146) | Freshwater lake sediment microbial communities from the University of Notre Dame, USA, for methane emissions studies - CRP12 CR (SPAdes)... | ecosystem: Environmental > Aquatic >... | reverse complement strand
CTTCAATGCCTATGTGTGCCAGGATGGTGAGGATCTCATCTCTGCTATGGCGCGCCGAGAACCCTCCCAAGGGAACTGTATACTCATTTACATGTTCTCCAACAGCCTTGAGGACTTCAACGGCAGCCTGAGGCCCAAGCGCATTGGCAAGGAGTTCACAGTGAATGCCAAAAAGCACAGCCGTGATTGTGGTGTCGACGAGTCCGCCGCTCAGCGTCAGGGAATAACGGGATCTGAACCTCTGCTTGGAGAGCAGTCCGGTGAGTTCGTCGCGAAGGCCGTCGATGCTCTGGAGAAATTCATCGATCATCGGGTGTTTCAGACGCGATAGTTCTTCATGAGTCCCACTAAAAGCGATCTTCCCTTCCCAGAGCAGGAGAATCCGGTCGGAGATAAAAAAGACATCGGGGATGTCGTGGCTGATGAGGATAGCGGTAAACCCGAACTGTTTGCGGTAATGCGCAATCATGCTGAGGATAAGATTTTTCCTGATAGGGTCCTGGCCGGTCGTCGGCTCATCGAAAAGCACTATGGTAGGGTCCGTTACGAGCGCCCGGGCCAGCGCCACCCGCTTCTGCATCCCGCCCGAGAGTTCTGAGGGATACTTGTGAAGGGCATCGGAGAGCTCCATTTGTGTGGTCCGTGACTTCACCTTTTGTTCGATTTCCTTCTTGCGCATATTTGTGGTCTGCCTGAGTGGGAGGGCTATGTTTTCAAAGACCGTCATTGAATCGAAAAGGGCATTGTTCTGAAACATGTAGCTGATCCGGCTTCGGTAGCCGTCCCATTCCCTCTTTTTCATTGCTTGGACAGGCTTTCCCCTGAAGAGGATACTGCCTTCATCAGGAGAAAGCAGTCCGATGATATGCTTAAGAAGAACGCTCTTCCCGCTGCCGCTCTTGCCGATGATTGTCGTGATCTGGTTTTCATAAATCTCAAGATTCGCCTTGTCGAGAATAGTCTTTTTGTCAAAGCGCTTGATGACATCTCTAAATTCTATCAAGGGCGTTTCCACGAGCGCCTCTACATGAGGAAGGATGTGACAACGTAATCAGAGATAAGAATCATGACACATGAGATCACGACTGCCGATGTCGTAGAGAGACTCACGCTCTTTGCACCGTAACTATCCGTTCGCAGGTGAGTGAAGTACCCCTGGTAGCAGCAGGTCGTCACTACGATCACGGCAAAAACAAGTGATTTAATAAAGCCGCCTCTGATATCGACTACGTCCACGTAGGTATGGATACGATTGAAGTAAGCGCCCTTGTCCACACCGAGGAGAACTACGCCGGTGAGATATCCCCCGAGTATCCCGATCAGATCAAAAAAGGCGGTCAGCAGGGGGAAGCTGATAATTGCAGCGGCGATTCGCGGACTGATGAGATACCGAAGGGGGTCTATCCGCATGGTATAGAGAGCGTCGATCTGTTCGGAGTTGCGCATAATGCCTATTTCAGCTGTTGTGGCAGAGCCGGCACGTGCGGTGATCATTATCGCGGTAAGGACAGGGCCAAGTTCACGGATGAGGGTAAGGGAGACGACCGAGCCGAGTACCCCTGAAGAACCGAATTTAGCCAGGGTATAGAAAAGCTGAAGACCGAGCACCATGCCAGTGAAGAGGCCGACGAGCATTACGATATTTGAAGACTTTGCCCCGATGAAAAAAACGTGCTGGATAATCTCCCTTATCTGCTTGGGCCGAAAGATCCTCAGAAAGGCAAGCGTAAAGAAGATCGCTACGGCGCCGAGATTGTTGATAACCTTCATTATCTTCTTGCCAATGATATCAAAGAAGATCAGCAAGAAACTCTCTTTTATCGTGGACTCCATCTCTCTAGTATTCTATCCCTTTTTATCGTCCCAACAAAAATGCCGGAAAGCATGCTTTCATTGCTCGGTTACTTATTTGATAGCCACATGCGCCGAATGCGGAGCCTAAGTTTCCTGTGAGAACATTACCATCGTGCATGGCCCGATGCTCATTTCGCCGCAGCAGAGCGAACGAAAGAATTACATTGCTCACTTGCATTCCGCGAGGCCAGCCCGATCCCGGTCGATCAAAACGACTCCGGCTTTAGCCATAGGTTCGGCAATACTCACCAAATACCCCCTCATGAGCTTTGAATCCGTTGCAATGCCAACCCCATTGCCACTCATGTCATCAATATTGCCGATCCAGTTATTTCCCGCTGTATCATATAATTCCATACCAAGGTCACGTATCATCCTTGGCCAAAATCTTGCCTTGTCGGTCGAATCGCCGTTGAAGTGACCATGGCAAGTACCCATCACATCCCTCTTTGCCCCAAGCACTCTAACCTCAATAGACAGTCTTATCATAATATATTAATTTATTCTGATAACAAAATGACAAATAGTCGACCAAAACTTGCCTATGGGCATTCCCGGAAATTTCCACTATAATAAAAGATAGTGTCTATTTGACTGCAGAGAGGAGGCATTATGGCTAAGCAATCCGCATCCGATCAAAAAGAACCGTTGGTCGTCCTAAGACGTGAACAGATCCAGGAGTTCGAGCGTATCAACGAAGCGCTGAAGCATGCAGGCCTGTTAATGACCAATCTTATCCTTCTTTTTTATGGGATGTCTGCACTGTCCAAGTTGGGTCGCAAAATATATAATGATTCCCTTACCCAAGTGGTCATCATTAACGTCAAAGAGGCTATGGTGATCACCGAATATGAGATCCGGGGGGGCAAAAAAACGTTGAAAAGCAATTTTGGTTTTCTTAATAAGCGTAAGGCCGATGTCCGCGTAAAAGCCATAGTGCCTATCAAATACTTGGCCAACCCCCGCAGGATCGTGACCGGCAATGACTTTCGCAAAGACGTTCAGAATGATAATATCCGGGCAAGCATCGAAGGTGGTAGGCCTGCAGCATTTGTCCAAGCATTTAGAAGCCTTGCTGTTGCCTAACCTGTTTCACTTCAGATATAAAGTCGGTATACTATAGGAAAATATAGACTTGCATTTGTAATTCTCAAGGATTGATAAGGAGGACACAATGGCAACCAATCAAAATTTGATTAAAATCTTCGAGTACGCCTTAAACCAGGAGGAGACCGGAAAGAGTTTTTTTCAGACTTCTCTTAAAAGAATGGGATGGGGAGCGTCATTGAGTGCCTTTAACCAACTGATTAAGGAAGAAGAACATCATATCATTTTCATCAAAAAAATCCTTGATGAACTAAAGAAGGGAACTTCGGATGAATTGCGGATAGTGAAAGATTATTCTGTAGAAACAACCAATTTTTTTGATGAACGGGCTAAATCGGAGTTCCTTCAACAGCTATTGTATGAAACGATGGTCCCGGATGTTACTGTTTTCAATGTGGCCTGGCTAATTGAGAAGGATTTGAGTGAGTTTTATGGTAAAATGGCAGGTCAAACAGGTGGCGCGGCCAGCGAAGCATTTAAAATGCTGTCTGACTGGGAACGAGGGCACGAACGCTTCTTCCGCGAGTTTCGTGACAAAGCGACTGAAGTGTATAAGAATTTGTGTTTAGGCGGATAAGCTATACAATTACTCCGATTGGCCTTAAACGCTTGGGGGGAGTCTTCTTTGGTAATACTAAATTTCTTATAGCAACACCACAGGCGACTTCACAGGCAAAGCCAAGCTACCGACCTCCTATTGAGGAATGAGTTTATGTTTACAGGGTGATCTTTGTACAGTTGCAAAATTGGGCACTTTATGGAGTTGATAGCAATTTGGTTGTTAATAGAACTTGAGGGCACTCTTCCAGAAATCATCCATCTTATTTTCTAGCTCAGTAAGTTTGCTTCTAATTGCCTTTTCTGAATTGCCCGTCTTTCTTAACCAATCCACTTTTTGATTGAACTCGTTCGGTATATGACCTGACATTTTCATTATCTTAACTACAGTATCAGCATCACTCTCAACGCAATCGTCAAATCTTATCTTTCTTGCGAAAATAATTCTCCCATGTATACACATATGCGGCTCAATGATCTCTCTTGCGTTATTAAAGTGTCTCTTTGCATACGCCGCCAATATGTCCGCCTCAGCGTTATCCTTGACAAGTCCATCGTAATCGATAATCAGGCCCCAATTTTGAAATGGCAACAGATATCTCTCTATTGTTCTAAGCGCGGCTGAGGTTCTGTTTAGAGAGAAAATATCGCCCTTCTCAGGATAAAATCTGCCAGGCGCCAGGCCGTTGGAAAGACATCTCCCAGTATAGAGCGAAAGTTCGCAGTAGTTATTCATAAAGTTTGACCCAAGCAAATGATGACTTCCAAACCACTATATGCATGCACCCTGACTGCCTACGTCGTTATCGCCTTTTCATTTCTTGTTCTTATCCCACTTGTGAGTTCGTTCATAAATTATTGGGACCAGTCAGTACGAACAATTCCTCGGGCAGACTATATTTAGAATTATACATGCTATTGATGAGCTTACGTAATGCCGTGCACGCAGGCCTTAATGGAAATCACCTTCCATTTTTGAAAGTAACGATGCCCATCGCAGTTTTCACTAGTTGGAAAGATGATAATGATTGTCAGCTGGCAGTCAAGAATTAAGGCGATCGGGACAACGGGGTCTTGCAAATGATCGGGAAAATGGCGCTGATATAGTGTTGGAAATCAGAGGCGCTGGCACCCTTTAAAAAATCCTTAGGGTGGTGCACCTCGGTGGCGATATCAGCCTCACTGGTAATCTCTGCAGAAAAGGTGAAGTCATTCCCCGTCCGGCAGATTTGGCAGCTGCAGATCTGCACTCAGAGTATTACCTCAATCGCGCGGCAGTTGAGTTACTGCGACTGGATATGGGTGCAACACCGCACAACCAAGACTGATCGATGTCTGTGGCTGGGGAATTCTCTTAGAGGGGTTTGGGGCGTCAGAGTTTGAAATAGCGCATCCCGGTGAAGTGTCACGTATCGTTCTGCCGGCCCCTCACATGGTCTAAGAGCGGTTTAAGAGCCAAATAACTCGGGCAGGGAGTGCCAAGGCCTGGGACTCCGGGCTCATCGCAAGATCTGATGACAAACGCCTCCTCTGGTCATGGATTAGAGACTATGGATTAAAGAACCGCCATGCACCGATAATCTGGTTTGTCTAAGGGAATAATGACCGGTCCGCCGTGTCCAACCTCCTTTTGGCGGATGTTCTCGGACATGAACGATCTATAACAGGATCGGGAGGTCACATGTGGTCTACCCGGAAGTTGCTCTGGGAATCTCCCCTGAGTGGAATGCCTTATACAGTGAGGAAATCTTCGAATTTTAGATAAGAGCTGGTCTAAAGATTCAAAGCAGCAGTGGGACGTCGCTGATTCAAAAATTGCAATGATTGGAGCTCATTTCCCTGTGGAAGATCCTCGATTTCATGGTATACTCTTTGTGACTATGCTTTTACCCTTATAGGAGGTCAAATATGACCAAAACAGAACTTGTTGAGAAGCTATCAAAGGATGCAGGTATTTCAAAGGCTCAAGCAGAAGCAACCATCAAATCATTTGCTGAAGCAGTTGCCAAAACAGCCAAGAAGGACGGCAAGCTCACTCTTGTTGGATTCGGAACCTTCTCGTTGGCAAAAAGGAAGGCCAGGAAAGGCAGGAACCCAAAGACCGGCGAAGCAATCAAGATCAAGGCTAGCAAGACTGTCAAGTTCTCTGCCGGCAAGACGCTGAAATCGGCACTGTAATAGAGTTCGGATGACAGTCGCCGGATGAAGAAGCCATTTTAGGCAGTCATATAGCGTTTAAAGGAACCTGGTAATCTTCGCAGAAAAGAGGCGCAAGGACAAAAAAACAAAATTTTGCGGCTCTTTTTCGAAGCCTTTTGAAACCCAGTTTAAAGACAAGGAGAAAACAAGATGAATCAAGGCACCGTAAAGTGGTTTAATGACAGCAAAGGATTTGGCTTTATCAGTGGTGAAGACGGAATCGACTATTTCGTCCACCATACGTCGATTCAGGGTAATGGCTTTAAGAGCCTTGCCGAAGGCGATAAGGTCAGCTTTGATATTGAAAAAGGACCGAAAGGACCCAAAGCGATCAACGTTGTGAAATTGTAATTCCCGGGGTAGGACCCCACATAAAATACATGCAAATACGACTATTTGATAGATGAGCAGAAAGATTGACAAAATCGCGCTCATTGCTTCGGTTACAGAAGGAGTGGTGGAACTCATATAGATAAAATGATAGAAACAAATTAGGCGTACAGAAAAAGAGATGGGGCATCTTAAGTTATTATTAATTGAAGACGATCCAGCAGATACAGAGCTTTTCAAGGATATATTATCTGACGTGCGCCATGAGACGATTGATGTCACCTGCATCAATCGTCTGTCATCCGCGTTTGAATATCTTGAGGATGGCAGTATAGATGTAATTCTTACTGATCTTGACCTGCCGGATAGTCACGGACTTGGTACCGTGGTCAAAATAAATGAGAGATTTCCTGAAGTCCCGGTTATCGTGCTGTCCGGGTTCGACCATGAAGATCTCGCCATTGAGTCAGTAAAGTCAGGCGCTCAGGATTATCTCATCAAGGGACAGATCGATGCCGATCGCGTCATGCGCTCAATACGCTATAGCATTGAAAGGCATCGTCTAATTCAAGAACTGAAATCGCTCGCCATTAAAGACGAATTGACCGGCCTCTATAACCGGCGAGGGTTTCTGGTACTTGCCAGAAAACAGCTCGAAATGGCTTCAAGAATCAACACATTACTGTGGTTGATTTACGTGGATATAGATAACATGAAATGGATTAACGATAATCTAGGACACAAAGAAGGTGATGAAGCATTAATTGATATAGCAGCTATCCTCAAACAGACATTTCGCGAATCGGACATCATCGCTCGCATAGGAGGCGACGAGTTTGCAATCGTTGCTTTGAACGAATTTGGGCCAGATTCTCGCAAAATGGTAGCACGCATCCAGGAAAATATCGCAAACTTCAATGCAAATATGGGAAGGGCGTATATATTATCGGTCAGCACAGGATTGGCAGCCTGTGATTCCGTACCCGACTGCAACATCAATGAATTACTATCCATAGCAGATTATTTTATGTATGAAGAAAAAAAGAGCAAGAAAAATGCGAATTGACACCAACCGCAGGAGCGCTCCGGTCGACTCTATCGCTCCTTTGTCTTTGGAAGACTAAAGTAAAAGGTGGCAAATTTCGGCCCTCAGCACCCTCAACCCAAGTCCGCCCGCCATGGCGTAAAATACTGCATCAAACATTTGCTAGACCGATACCCGTGCCTTCAAAGTCATCTTGTGTATGCAAACGCTGAAATACTCCAAAGAGCCTATCCGCATAGGTCATGTCAAACGCTACTCCATTGCCTTTGACGAAAAAGACGAACTCATTTCCATCCGCTTTGCAGCCCATCTTGATTCCAGCTTGCAGACGTGTGCTGGTGAATTTGACAGCATTGATATAAGATTGGTAAGCACAAGACTGAGCATCGACTTGTCACCATACCCATCAGGCAGTTCATCCATCTCGGGAACTTCTGGTATTGGCAGCTTACTTCATAAGGCTTCCTCTTCACACTCCTTAACCGTGGTATAATTGTGATGGGCACACTTGGAAATCGTGGGTGTTTAAAGGCTTCGATGTTTGTCCCGATCAACGTCTGAGGGAGAATCGATGGAAGAGTTCGCCTTGACCAACACTGAATTTATCGAATTAAATAGACTGTTGAAAGTAATAGGACTGTGCGACAGCGGAGGCAGGGCTAAAGCAGTGATTGCAGATGGGCGCGTCACGGTTGATGGCAATGTGGAATTACGCAAGCGCTGCAAAATACGCAAAGGGCAGATTATTGAATATAAAAGTCATACGATAATTGTAACATAATGATACTGATGGCCAAATCACTTGTCTGCATCATGATCAGCATATAACTAAACAGTCATATTCAAAGACTGTCGCAGGACTCCCCAATCGTCAAAGTATCCCGGCCATAGATAGATCTAACTTCGTTCGTATAACTGCCGTCACCTTTGTACAGAAAAAGCGGCTTTTCGACTTTAAGCCCTGTTTTCCCTTCTTTCACCGCCTCAATCAGCACCATCTTGGCCTGGGATGTTTCGTTCGAATGCACGAAGCGCAACCGCTTCGGTTCAAGATAATGCTGCCTCATAGTATCCATTACCTCGGTGAGCCGCTCCGGCAGATGTATAATGCAGAGCCTGCCGTGATGCTGCAGAAGTGAGAGCGCGGATTTCATGAGGGCCGCAATAGGCAGCAGTATTTCATGTCTCGCCAACGCCCTTTCGTCGGAAGGACTGATCAGACCAGTCTTTGTCTTTCTGAATGGCGGATTCGCAACCACAAGGTCGTAAGAGTGCAGGAGACTGCTGCTAATCTTCCGAGATTCATAATTTGAAAAGAGTTTGTTGATATCGGCATGAACGACCTTCACCCTTTTATCAAGACCGTTGAGGGCCGTGTTCTTTTTAGCGAGTTTAACGAGACCGTCCTGGAGCTCGATGAGAGTAACTTCTGCCAAAGGATATTTCTTTGCGAGGAGAAGACCGATTATGCCGGACCCTGCTCCGAAATCGGCGATCTTTTTTATGCGCGGCATCATGACAAATGACGAGAGCAGCACAGCATCCGCACAAAAGCGATAACCGTTTCTATGCTGATAAAGCTGGAGGTTGAGGATCGAATCAAGCGTGAGCATCATACCTACCTGCGTAACGTGCTAATACTCCTTGATCAGATCCATCAACGCTTCCAGCAATTCCCCTTCCTTTACCTTGCGAACGACCTCGCCTTTCTTGAACAGAAGTCCCATGCCTTTTCCTCCGGCGATTCCGAAGTCAGCCTCACGTGCCTCACCGGGCCCGTTAACGATACATCCCATGACGGCTACTGAAATCGGACGGTCGAGGGATCTGAGTGCAAGCTCGACTTCCTGTGCTATCTGGAGCAGATCGACCTGGCAGCGGCCGCAGGTTGGACATGATATGATCTCAGCACCACGCTTTCTGATGCCGAGCGCACGAAGAATCTCATATGCGGCGCGGACCTCTTGTTGAGGTTCGGCAGTAAGGGATACGCGCAGCGTATCGCCGATACCTTCAGAAAGCAAAATGCCGAGCCCGACCGCGCTCTTGATAACGCCCGGCATCGTTGGTCCGGTTTCGGTTATGCCGATGTGGACCGGGTAGTCATGACGTTCTGTAAAGATGCGGTATGCGTCAACCGTCATCATCACATTCGAAGCCTTAAGCGAGACCTTGATGTCGTGGAACTTCATATCTTCGAGCATCCCGATCTGCCCTTCGGCGCTCTCAACGATTGCCTCGGGCGTAGGATGTCCATATTTCTCCACAAGATGTCTTTCGAGAGATCCGGCGTTGACACCGATGCGGATTGGCACGCTCCGCTCATGCGCTGCGGCAACAACCTCTTTGACTTTCCATGTGGCGCCGATGTTGCCAGGATTCAGCCGCAGACCGTCCATGCCCTGCTTAAGCGCTTCCAGCGCAAGCTTCCAGTCGAAATGTATATCGGCAATCATCGGGATGTCCACTTGCTGTTTGATCGCACCAAGTGCCTTTGCCGCGTCTTGATCGATCACTGCCAGTCGGATAATCTCGCAGCCGGCAGCTTCGAGAGATTTAATCTGTGCGACCGTTGCGGACACATTCCTCGTATCAGTCTTCGTCATGGATTGGACCGATATGAGGCTGTTCCCGCCTACGGCGACGCTGCCGACATGTATCTGCCTTGTCTCTTTCCTTTTTATCATTGTTATGACTGATCCCTGTCCCTGCGCCGAGCTGCAGAAGCCCTCACCTTTCTGATCGCAACATTATGCGCCGCGAGGGAAGAGGTAAAGATATGAGTTCCGTCCCCACGGGCGACAAAATAGATATAAGGGACTTCAGCCGGCGAAAGAGCGGCCATGATCGATTTCAAGCCCGGTGATGCAATAGGCCCCGGCGGCAGCCCCTTTATGACATAAGTATTATACGGAGTATTTTTTTTAAGGTCACTGTTTATTATTTTAGTTTTGCTGCTCTTGACGCCATAAATAGCTGTGGGATCTGCCTGGAGCGGCATTCCCATCTTCAGTCTGTTGTGATAGACGGCCGAAATAAGAGGCCTCTCTTCGTCTGTCTGGGCCTCTTTCTCGATAATCGAGGCAAGGGTCAGGATATCGTTCTCGCTCCAGCCAATTTGCTGCATCTTGATCTTGATTTCATCGGTGTAAGATTTTCTCAGTTTGCCGACCATGAGCCTGACGATGTCACCGGGTCGAGCTCCTTTGGGAAACTTGTAGGTCTGGGGGAACAGGTAGCCTTCGATGCTTGGGGAATTGATCTTCAGTGAATCCAGAATCGACTTGTCCCGCGCGAGCTCATTAAATGCATCAGCAGCAATAAAATTGTTCGCCGCAAGTTTTTCGGAGATTTCCAGCAGACTGTCACCTCCAACGATCGTGATCTCATACTCGATGATCTTCCCTTTTCGTAACTGCTGGAATACATCAAAGGGGGATATCCCTTTCCAGAAGCGGTAGTATCCCGCGCGCATTCTCCTGTCTACGCCTGTGATCGTGCCGAGGAAACGAAAGAGGAATTTATCCCGGATAAGTTTATTCTCAGCTAAAATGTCTGTTGCGTTCGTGTAGGTCGCGTCTTGGGGTATCTCGATCTCTATGGGTGCAGCACCGTTATAGATCGGAATGAACAACTGCACCAGGATATAAAGAGGGAAGATAAAAAACATCGCAGCCACAATATGTCGTGTCGATTTTTGCATATCTTTAGAATACCACACTTATTTAGGCTGAAAACAGAAGCAGCAGGCGTGGTTATCTTGCCTGCTGCTATCACTGTTCCTACTTTATTGCAGTGGAGGCGGGGGGGGAATAC
>Ga0209048_10006526_pt1 | contig 10911 bp, 10 predicted proteins | sample FrelakmetCRP12CR_FD_187146 | JGI IMG/M metagenome (GOLD analysis project Ga0209048, IMG submission 187146) | Freshwater lake sediment microbial communities from the University of Notre Dame, USA, for methane emissions studies - CRP12 CR (SPAdes)... | ecosystem: Environmental > Aquatic >... | reverse complement strand
CCCCCACCGCCGGACGAGCCACCTCCGCCGCTGCCGCTGCTCGAGCCCGGCGCGGTTGCCGACGACGAGATCGCACTGGCGAGAGATGAGCCGATCGCAGAGGCGAATGCGGTGCTGCCGATCTGGTTCCACGACGCCCCCTGATACCAGAGCGGCTGGTAGCCGCTGCCGTCCGCCTGCGACGCCGCTTGCAGCACACCGGCAAACTGCTCAGCCCAGGCGTTCTCGACCCCGAGCGCAATTGCGTACGGCAGCAGCTTCTCGAAAAGCTCCGGCGTCTTCGCCGGCGCCGGTTGCTGGCTGAGCCGGTCGCCTTCCGCCGTCCGCAGATACATGCGGAAACCTTCGATCTGGTCCATCAACTGCCGCCCCGCACGCGTCGGCTGCTTGAGTAGATGGAAGAAGAGAAAGTTGAGCCCGACCTGGGAAAGCACGACTGGGACGACCCAGATCGACGTGGTCGCCGCCAGAAAATAGAACCCCATGATCTCCCCCGCCATGAACGGCAGGGCAAACGCCGTCGAGAACAGGGCCGCAACCACCGCGCCGACGCGGGCAAGCGTGCTCCCTGTCGGCCAGATTACCGCCCACCAGGCTTGCACGGCTCGCGTCACGAGGACAAAGACCGCGAAGCTCCAACCCGACAGCCAAGCGGTCATGAAGGCAAAGCCTGCCAACTGCTCCCCGGTACCGCTCACGGCCATCGCCACCAGTCCTAGAACGGACAGCACCAGGCCGGGAATCATCCACCGCCGATTGGCGAGAAACATCTTCCCATCGTATTCGAGCTGCAGGGCCTCGCGCAGGGCGGCGATTGCCTTTTTGATCCGCTGGTGGTTGGCCTGCTCGAGCACGAGCCGACTCGACGACAGGAGTTGCGCGGCCATGCGCCGCTCTCCGAGGGACAGATCCGAATCGCCGTCAGCGGTGCGCACCAGCGTGTACGTCCCGTCTTGCTCTTCGATGCGCAGGTACCGCTTGACCGCCATGTTGATCAGGGCCGCCGTGAAGCAGCGCTGGTCGTAGCCCATCTCCAGCACATAGCGCACGCAAGCGGGCGGCAGGCGCAGCGGCGGCTCGAACAGTGGAATGACCGTCCCGCGGCTCGGGTCGCGGCCGACCAGCAGCCACGCCAGCAGATAGTAGGCCAATAGCGCTGCGACGCTGCCTGCACCGACGATCACAATGCGATTGGCGCTCCTGAACGCCGCCCACTTCTCGCCGTCGGTCGGCGCGCGCACGTATCCCTTGGGAAAGCTCGCAACGATGGTGAGCCCCTCATGGCTCGTCAGCGGCCCCGTGGTCGCGAACAGCAGGGCGCCGCTCTGCGGATCGATCGATGTGACCAGGTCGTGCGTTTGGGATCCCTGCGGTCCGGTGTATCCCTCCAGTCGGATCTGGTCGCGCGGCACACCCGCAGGTAGTGCAACCCTGGCCGCCGCTCGATCGATCGGGAAAATCCAACCGTTGCCGGTGACGTTCCAGTACAGCTCGTCGTGCGTGCCGAAGAATCCTAGCTGCCGGTCGGTTCTGTAGACGATGGTGTACGTGTACTGCCCCGGCGAGAGCTGCACGTCACTGCGGCCGATGTACACGCGGACACCGTCGGACTGGTTTTCGAGATGATACGGCTCGGCGAGGCCGTCGCGTCGCACCTCGAGCACATCGAAGGGCACGACCACACGCGTCCAGTACGGGCCGGGATACACTGTCGGCACGTCGCGGTAGATGCCGCGCTTGATCTCGTCGCCAGCGGCCTGGACTTGGATGGTTTCAGTCACCAGCAACGACCCGTCGGGGTTCACGACGATATCGCTCTTGTAGTCGAGAATGCGCTCTGACTGCGCAGCCGCTGGCGCGCCGAGTGCGAGGACCAGTGCGACGACGGCAAGCCAGCGATGTACGGCAACCTTCACACGCTCACTTTGGGGACCTGGCGGTCCGTCGCCGCCTCGACCTGAAAGAAGGTTTCGAGTGGGAATCTGAACGCCGTGGCCACCAGGTTGGAGGGAAACGATTCGACGGCAATGTTGTAGTCACGCACCGCGCCGTTGTAGTAGCGGCGCGCCATCTGCAACTGGTCTTCGACATCGACCAACTGCGTCTGCAGATCGAGATAGCTACGGCTGGCACGCAGCTCGGGATAGGCTTCAGCGACCGCCAGCACGCTCTTCAGGCGCGCGGTCAGCATGTTTTCACGGTCCTGCAGATCCGGACTGGCGCGCGGCGATTGTGCGCCGCCGCGCAAGCGCGTGATCTCTTCCAGCACGCCCCGTTCGAAGCCTGCATGTGCTTTGACGACGTCGACAAGGCTGGGAACCAGATCATGGCGCCGCTTGAGCTGGACGTCGATGCCGCTCCACGCCTCGCGCACCAAGTTGGCCTGCCGCACGAGACGATTGAATGCGTACAGCACCCACAGGAGCAGAGCGACGGCAACGGCGAGAGCGAACATACCAGTCATAGATCGCCGGCACACCGGCGGTGCGTAGCTAAAGCCGGACGCGCCGACAGTCAAGCGCGCAGCGGATCGAGGCGGACCTCTTTGCCTGTGCGCCGTGATCTTGTATCGTCTCCCCCATGAACGTGGAGCGGACTGTCATCGAGCTCTGCCGGGCGGCGCGGCAGGCGGCGCGGCGCATCGCCACGGCATCCTCTGACACCAAGAATCTCTGCCTCCGCGACGCCGCAGCACGCCTGCGTGCCAGTCGGGCCAGTTTGCTCGACGCCAATGGTTCCGACGTGCGCCGCGGCCGCGACGCCGGGCTGTCCACTGCGTTGCTCGATCGGCTCACGCTGAACGACGCGCGCGTCGAGGCGATGGCGAAGGGATTGGAGGAGGTCGCCCAGCTTCCCGACCCGGTCGGCGAGACGATCGCCCAGTGGCGGCGGCCGAACGGTCTGGAGATCGGCCAGGTGCGCATCCCACTCGGTGTCATCGGCGTCATTTACGAGTCGCGCCCCAACGTGACAGCCGATGCTGCCGCCCTGTGCTTGAAGGCGGGGAATGCCGTTGTGCTCAAGGGCGGCTCGGAGGCGCTGGCTACCAACGCGGCCATCGCAGCGCTGCTCGCAGAGGCCGCAGGCAGCGCCCAGTTGCCTACGGCAGCGATCCAACTCATCCCCACCGCAGACCGCCAGGCGGTACAGGTGCTGCTCAAGCAGAGCCAGTACATCGACGTCATCGTGCCACGTGGCGGCGAGAGCTTGATTCGCGCCATCACCGAATCGTCGAGCATCCCGGTGATCCAGCACTACGCCGGCGTCTGCCACACCTATGTCGATGCATCCGCCGACCTCGCAATGGCGGACCGCATTTGCTTCAACGCCAAGGTGCAGCGGCCGGGCGTGTGCAACGCCATGGAGAACATGCTGGTGCATGAGTCCGTCGCCGCGGAGTTCTTGCCCGGAATGCTGCGCAAGCTGCGCGCCGCCGGCGTGGAGATCCGCGGCTGTGAGCGCACCAAGCAGATCGTTGACGATGTCACGCCCGCCACCGAAGAAGACTGGCGCACCGAGTACCTCGACCTGATCTTGGCGGTGAAGGTTGTCGACTCGCTCGACGCCGCCATCGACTTCATCAACACGCACGGCACGGGGCACTCCGACGCCATTGTGACCCGCGATTACGCGAATGCCCGCCGTTTCCAGGCAGAGGTTGACTCGGCGGCCGTCTACGTCAACGCCTCGACCCGTTTCACCGACGGGTACGAATTCGGCTTCGGCGCCGAAGTCGGCATCTCCACCAACCGCCTGCACGCCCGTGGGCCGATGGGCCTGCGCGAGCTGACGACCTACAAATACGTCATCAGCGGCAGCGGGCAGATCCGGGAATGAGAACCGTATCCAAGCCGTGGTCAAACTGACGCCCGCCGCAGGCGTGATGCGCATCGGCATTCTCGGGGGCACCTTCAACCCCATTCATCTCGCACATCTGCGCAGCGCCGAGGAGGTGCGCGAGGCGCAGCGACTCGACAAGATCCTCTTCATTCCCAGCGCCACGCCGCCGCACAAGCGCACCGATGGACTCATGACGGCAGCGCATCGTCTGGCCATGGTGCGCTTGGCGATTCGCGGCAACCCGCACTTCCGCGTCTCGACGCTCGAGATTGAACGGCGTGGGCGCTCGTACTCGGTTGACACCTTGCGCGCACTGCGGGCGCGACTGCCAGGCGCGCAGTTCTTCTTCATCCTGGGGATGGACGCCTTTCGCGAGATCAGCACGTGGAAGGACTATCCGAGCATCTTTGCCCTGTGTAATCTCGTCGTCACATCACGCCCGGCATACGACGATGCACCGTTGCTGGCCGCCCTCCCCGTTGCCGTACGTGCGGAGTTTTGCTACCGTGCACAAGCGAAGAGATTGGAGCATCGTACGGGGAATCAGGTCATCTTCCAGCGCATCAGTGATCTGGACATCTCTGCCTCCGCCATCCGGCATCGTCTCCATCGTGGTTCCTCAATTCGGTATCTCGTCCCCACCAACGTCGAGCGCTACATCGTGCAGCATCGATTGTATGCGCGCAGGGTCGTTTCGCATTGACGCACGCTGACGGCCGTGAACGCGCGCTCCTCTGCGTGCGCTTCGCCCTCGAGAGGAAGGCATACGACCTCGTGCTCATGGAGGTCAGTCAGCTGACATCGCTCGCGGATTACTTTTTGGTCTGTACGGGGCGTTCTGACACACAGGTCCAGGCCATCACCCAAAGCATCGAGGAAAACCTCGGCCGGTTGGGGATCCGTCCGCTCTCGATCGAGGGCTACCCTCGGGGACAGTGGGTGGTCATCGACTACGGCGACGTCGTCGTCCATGTCTTCTACGAGCCGCTGCGGGAGTTCTACGACCTCGAGCGCTTGTGGGCGCGCGCGCCGCGCGTGCATTTGCCCGAACCATACAATAGTCAGGCGCGAGACTTGCGCCTGGCCGGCGAAGCACGCTAACCACACATCAGCGAAGTCGGAGTTCGCATGAAACGAGCCCTCGCACTCATAGTGGGCGTCGCCGTTGTCTGCATCGTCGGGTACCTATCGTGGCTCGACCCGATGGCGGTCACGTTCTACTTCTCACCCACCAGGAGCGTCGACGCGCCATTGGCCGCGTTGATCATCTTTGCGTTTGTCGCTGGCGCACTGGCTGTCTTGATCGTGGTCTTGACCCAGGCCGGGTGGCGCACGGCGGTGGGCTGGAGGACGGGCCGGCAGCAACGGCGGACAGACCGCATCGACACCTGGGCCGAGCATGGCGAGCGGCTCATGTGGGAGGGCGATGTGCAGCAAGGCCGCTCACTGTTGCAGAAGGCTTGGCGGCGGCGGCCTGAAGATGCCCGCGCGGTGCTCGCGCTGGCGGCATCGTTGCGTGGAACCGGAGAGGTACAGCGCGCTCGCCTGACTCTGGAAGAGGCGGCGCGGCACCACCACACACATCCGGACGTGTTGCTGGCGTTGGCCGAGACGCAGCGGGCAGCCGGCGACCACGTCGCGTCCCTGGAATCACTGGAACGACTCCGCGCCCTCCATCCGCGGGCCCTGCGGGCGCTGCAGGTGCTGCGCGACCGCTACGTAGAAGCTCAGCGTTTGGCGCATGCTGCCGCGATCCAAGAAACCATCCTCTCGGAACTGCGCGATCCCGATGACCTCGAGCGTGAACGCCGGTATCTGACCGTGTTACGCTACCTGGCGGCACTCGCGCTCACCGACGCGCCCGCGCGCATACGCGCCCTGGAGGCTCTGGTAGAGCGCCGCTCGGTTTCGGTGCCGATTGCGGTCAGCCTGGGAGACAGCCTGCTCGAAGATGGTCGCCGCGACGAAGCGTGGGCCGTCTGGGAGCGCGCCCTGCGCGGCATGCCGCGCACCGTGCTGGTCGACCGCCTGGGGGGCATCGCAACCGAGCCACAGCATCGCGACCGGCTGCGCGCGGTACTGCAGAAGCTGCGGCCCGACCAGGTACGGTTCGACATCGTTCGCTTGCTGACCGCCGAGCTCCACCTCGCCGACGGCAATGCGGACGCCGCTGCGCTCCAGCTCGACGCCGTTCACGACCCCGCCAACGCCCCCGCTCAGTTGCACGCACTATGGGGTGAGGTGCATCGCCGTCGAGGCCAGCTGGACTTGGCCGTCGCAGCCTATAGCCGCGCAAGCGCACACACTCGCGGGCATCGCTGCAGCACCTGCCAGCGTGCCGCGTCCGAGTGGGTGGGTTGGTGTCCGACCTGCCGGAGTTGGGATACCTACCGGTCCGACGTGGAAATTGGCACGTAGCGGCCGCTATTTCACCGGCGGTACGTAGCCCTTGCCTTCGAGGTACGACAAGACTTTTCCGACGCTCTCGGTTTCCGACTCACGATCGGTGTGGACCACGATCTCCGGCTTGAGTGGTGGCTCGTAGGGGGCCGAGACGCCGGTAAACTCCTTGATCTCGCCGGCGCGCGCTTTCTTGTAGTGCCCCTTCGGGTCGCGACGCTCGCACTCTTCGACCGGGCAATCGACGTACACCTCGATGAACTCGTCGGCGCTCATGATCTTGCGCGCCTGATCGCGATCGGCGCGGTACGGTGAGATGAATGCGGTGACGTTGATGACGCCAGCCACCGTGAACAGTTTCGCCACCTCACCGATGCGCCGGATGTTCTCGTTGCGGTCCTCTGGCGAGAAGCCGAGGTCCTTGTTCAGGCCGTGGCGGATGTTGTCGCCGTCCAGCACGTAGGCGTGGACGCCCCGCTCCCACAATGCCTTCTCGAGCGCGACGGCCAGCGTCGACTTTCCCGATGCTGGCAGGCCCGTCATCCAAATGGTGCAGGCCTTGTGACCGGCAATCGCCTCGCGATCAGCCTTGGTTACCGCACCAGGATGCCAAACGACGTGCTTCGACTTCAGATTCGCCATACGGCCGCTTCCCCCCACAGTAGATTGCTTGGGCGAGTCTTAACCGACGACCGCATCGGTCTCAAGAGCCACCCATCGGGTCTCCTCATTGCTGAGTGGGCCATGACCCGCCCTGCGTCTCCCGCTATGCTGCCGCGCAATCGAACCTGGAGGAGCGCAATGACGGAGCAGGATACCGCCAAGGGAATCGCCTGGGATCTGTCCGATCTCTTTTCCGGCCCCGACGATCCCCGCATCATTGCGGAGCTCGACGCGGCGCTGGCGGCCAGCAAGGATTTCGCCGGACGCTATCGCGGCACCATTCGCGTCGAGGGCGGACCCTCCGCCGCCACGGTTGCGGCGGCCGTCGCACAGATGGAAGCGATCTGCGAACGGATGGCCAAGGCCGGGGCCTATGCTGACCTTCTCCACGCCGCCGACGCGACGCCGCCGCAACACGGAGCCTTGGTGGCGCTGACCCAGGAGCGCAGCTCGGCTATTCGCCAGGAGCTCCTCTTCTTCGAGCTCGAGTGGCTGGCCATCGACGAGGCTGCCGCCAAGCGCGTGATTGAGGATGCACAGTGTCGCAAGTATCGCCACTTCCTGCGCAGCCTGCGTCGCTATCGTCCACACGTCCTCTCCGAACCGGAGGAGCGCATCCTCGAGGACAAGGCGAACACCGGCGCGCGGGCCTTCTCGCGGCTGTTCGACGAGGTGGTAGCAGCGCTGACCTTCGCGGTGGAGATCGACGGCACACGGCAGCAGCTGAACGAGAGCGGCGTCCTTACCTTGCTGTACGATTCGCGGCGCGAGGTCCGTTGCGCCGGCGCCAAAGCGCTGACACACGGGCTTCAATCCAATGAGCTGTTGCTGGGCTTCATCTTCAACACCCTCGCGTACGATCACGCGGTCGACGACCGGCTGCGCGGCTATCGCGATCCGATGCAAGCCCGACACCTCGCCAACGAGATCAGCGATGCCACGGTGCACGCTCTGATGCAGGCATGCGAAGCGCGCCACGATCTGGTGCAGCGGTACTATCGGCTGAAGAGCCAACTGCTGGGCATCAGTGGCCTCGCCGACTATGACCGCTACGCACCGGTCGTCGCCGACGAAGCAACCGTATCGTGGCCGCACTGTCGTGAGGTCGTGCTGGCAGCGTACGGGGCGTTCGCGCCGCGCATGGCAGACATCGCCGCCGAGTTCTTCGAGCGGCGCTGGATCGATGCGGAACCCCGGCACGGCAAGCGGGGCGGGGCTTTCAGCGCCTCGACGGTGCCGAGCGTGCACCCATACGTACTGGTCAACTACACCGGGCGCATGCACGACGTCATGACCGTCGCGCACGAACTGGGCCACGGTGTGCATCAGTACCTGTCGCGACCACAGGGCTACCTGCAGGCCGATACGCCGCTGACGATGGCAGAGACCGCGAGTGTGTTCGGCGAGATGCTCGTCTTCGAGCATCTCTTGGGCGCGGTCTCCGAACCCCGCGCGCGGCTCGGCATGCTGTGCAACAAGATCGAGGACACCATCGCCACCATCTTTCGCCAAGTGACCCTGACCCGATTCGAACAGCAGATACATACGGCGCGGCGCACCGAAGGGGAGCTGTCACGCGAGCGCATCTGCTCGATATGGCAGACCGCCAACGCCGCGCTGTACGGCGATGCGGTCACGCTCACCGACGACTACCGCTGGTGGTGGGCCTACATTCCGCACTTCATTCACACGCCCTTCTACTGTTACGCGTACAGCTTCGGCGAACTGCTGGTGCTGGCACTCTATGAGCAGTATCGCCGCGAGGGCCGGACCTTCGTGCCCAAGTATCTCGACCTGCTGGCCGCGGGCGGCTCAGATACACCGCAGAATTTGCTGCGCCGCATCGGTGTCGAGATCGAGGACCCGCAGTTCTGGACCCTCGGCCTGGAACCATTCAGCCAGATGGTGGAAGAGGCAGAGCGGCTAGCCAACTCACCGCAGCCGCTTGCCGCAACGAGTGACCGGGGTTAGATATCCCCCCATGCACATCACGATGGTGAAGAAGAAGCTGAAGGACGGCTCGGACTGTCGGAAGTGCGCCGAGATCACCGAGCACCTCAAATCACGCGGACTGTGGGAGCGCATCGACGAAGTCGTCTGGGCCTACGAAGACGACCCGAACAGCCCCGGCATGCTCCTCGGGAAGCGCCTCGGTGTCGAGCGCGCGCCGTTCTTCGTCGCGCGCGATGAACGCGGCGAGAAGACGTATACCAGTGTGCTGCAGCTCGTTCGGGAGCACTTCGGTCAGGCCGTCACCACGATGGATCAGGCGCGCGATGTCGACCCCGACGACATTGGGGGAATCTGAACGGCAGGTTGTTAGTTGCTAGGTTGTTAGGGTGTTAGGTTGGCTGACCTAACAACTAACACCCTAACAACCTACTTCACATTCCCCGCGTGCAGACCGCACTCCTTCATTGTTTCCTCTTCCCACCACCAGCGGCCTTCGCGTTCGTGCTGGCCGGGGTTGGTCGAGCGCGTGCATGGTTCGCAGCCGATGGAGAAGAAGCCGCGTTCGTGGAGGGCATTGTACGGCACGTCGTGCTCGCGAATGTAGGCCCACACCTCCTTCGAGGTCCAGTGGGCGAGCGGGTTGAACTTCACCAGCGGCCGCTCCGCCGAGCCGAACGTTGAATCGAGCTGCACGACGGGAATGTCGGCGCGCGTGCCGGGGCTCTGATCTTTGCGCTGACCGGTCACCCATGCCTTGAGCGGCTTCAAGGCGCGCACCAGCGGCTCGACTTTGCGGACACCACAGCACTCCTTGTGTCCGTCCTGGTAGAAGGAAAATAGCCCCTTCTCGCGCACCAACTTCTGCACCGCTTCCGGCTGCGGAAAAAACGCTTCGACTTCGATTTTGTAGTGCTTGCGCACCTTCTCGAGGAACTGATACGTCTCAGCGTGGAGCCGGCCCGTATCGAGGCAGAACACTCTGAACTTGCCGCCGATCTTCGCGGCCATGTCGACCAGCACCACATCCTCGGCGCCGCTGAAGGACACCGACACGTCCCCTGGGTACTCGCGCAAGGCTATGGCCAGAATGTCGCGCGGATCTCGGTTGGCATATTGCGCGGCTGTTGCCGCAATCGTCTTTGCATCAAGCGCCATGTTTCCCCCAATTCGTATTCGATTGCCCGGTGAGGTGTGACCAGGAATCCAAGATATTTACAGGCCGCGCGCGCAACTCGCAACCCCTCCCACGGTGGTCTCGTCCGACTCAGAGATGGCGCTACTCAGAATCACCGGAAAGGGCCAGGGCGCAACAGTCCCAGACAGTTCAAGCCAGGATGCGGTTGATCCAGTGACGAAACGTCTCCACCGCTTGCGCGCCAATCACCGCTCCCTCGCGGCCCTCCACGCGCACCGCCGGGACTCCATCGATGCCGTGCTCGAGTGCCTCGTTGTGCTGCGCGATCGTTTCCCGCAGTAGCGCGGGATCTTCGACACGATCGAGCGCATCGCCTGGTAGTCCTAGCTCGCGCCACAAAGCAACGAGTGTCTGGGCGTCGGTGATGTCGCGGTTCTCGGCGAAGTAGGCCTGCATCAATCGGTCGTGCATGCGCTGGAAGGCGTGGGGTCCGACTGCCGCCGCGGCCTTGGCGGCGAGATGCGGCGGGATACTGTGCGACGGCGGCCCCGCGGCGCTCTGCCACACGCGGAACACCGGCGCGTCAGGCTCCGCGGCGACCCGTTGCCATGACTGCGTGTAGGCACGGAACTTCTCCAATGTTCGCCGCGGATCAGGCTGCGGGCGCAGCAGGAAGCTGCGCCAATCGAACTGCACACGCTCGCTGAACTCTTCTCCAATCTGTCGCAGGCGCACGGTGCCGAGGTAGCACCACGGGCACAGGTAGTCCGAGTACACGATGAGTCGAATGGGCTCCATGCCATAAACGCTACCACATCGCTGTTCAGCTCACGACGTTGATCGGCTGCCCGGCGACGAACGCCTCCACGTTCTTCACCGTGGTTGCCATCAATCGGCGGCGCGCCGCGAGGCTGGCCCAG
>Ga0209048_10006525_pt1 | contig 10911 bp, 6 predicted proteins | sample FrelakmetCRP12CR_FD_187146 | JGI IMG/M metagenome (GOLD analysis project Ga0209048, IMG submission 187146) | Freshwater lake sediment microbial communities from the University of Notre Dame, USA, for methane emissions studies - CRP12 CR (SPAdes)... | ecosystem: Environmental > Aquatic >... | reverse complement strand
TCACTCCATCCACTCGCTTCCAGGCGCCAGGCCACGATGCTGATCCTTGCTGTTCTCGCGCCATGCCAACAAGGAGGCATTGCGGCAATTCGACGGACGAGAGGCTACCCGTTCGGCACGTGCGCGTCTTGCGGTGGATCAAGTGTTGTTTGATGCGCCCCTGGTGCGTCCGGCGCGCTGCATGAAGGCCGCGCGCGGCACGTGCCGAGCCGAAGAATCGCGGCGCGGCGTCAGAACCTGTACAGGTAGCTCACCCCGACGAGGCCGACCGACTGGTTGCGCTGCTGGTACAGCGTCGTCCCGTCGGAGTAGGCAAACGGCGTGCCGTTGTAGCCCCACATCCAGTCGTTCACGTAAGAGCGCTGGTACGCGACGTTGACGCGCAGCGCGGATTGCTTGTCGATCTCGTACTTGCCGAACAGCGTCAAGGTCGCCTGGCGAAACGCCACGTTCGGCAGGCCACCCGTGGCTGCCAGCAGGGCCGTGCTCTCGGGCGGCGCGGTCGCGTCGAGCGTCTGCGGATAGGCATTCGAGTCGTTCATGTACGCGAGATTGCCGCCGACTTCGAGCTTGGCGTCGGGTTTGCCGGTGAAGCCCAGCGCGGCAGCGGTGTTCGTGTCCTTGAACGACACGTTGTAGCCGGCGAAGCGCGACTGCTGCTGCGTTTGCGAGCTCTGCGTGAGATAGCCGTTGATCCGCCACTTGTCGGACAGGGTGTAGTCGAAGTCGATGCTGAACACGTCCATGCCGGCGTTTTGCAGGCCCTGCTGGTACGCGGTGGGCGAGCTGAACTTGTCTTTGCCGCCTTCGGCGAGGAACTGCAGCGCGAGCTCTTCGGACGCCTGCCAGTTGACCGTCAACTTGACCTTGTTGCGCTGGGCGTCGGCCAGCGTCGGCATGAAGATCGCCGCCGGGCCGAATGCCGTACCCGGGTCGGTCACAACGGTCACGCCGGTGCCGCTGTTGGGCTTCAGCCAGTCCGACCCGGAGCGCCGGGTGCTCGCGATGCTGAGTGCACCGCTCAGGCTTTCGGACATTGTGCGCCGCAACTCGGCGCGGACTCCGCTCTCGTCGGTCGTCTGGCGCAAGGCACTGACGCCTTCGACCGCGCTCGTCGGCGTGAAGACGCCGCGGTTGATGGACGAGTAGGTCGCGTCCAGCGTGCCCCGGTAGTCCTTCGAGAACTGATACGCGGCTTCCAGTCTGGCGCGCTGCGTCGTCAGCGGAAGCTGCATGTTGGTGGAGGTCAGCGTGTTGGGGGCCGATCCCTGGACGTTATAGAGCGCGAGAGGAGTCTGGTCGCTCTTGTCTTCGTAGCGGTAGTCGGCCAGCAGCGACAGCTTGGGAATCGGGCGCGCGGTGATTCCGATCATTCCCATCGTGGTGTTCACCTGGCCGCCGAGGTTGGCGACGCCGGTCGGCGCGCCGGTCAGCCCGGAGGCGTTGAAGCTCTGGTCCTGCGTTGCCTGCGAATAGCTGAGCTTGAACTTGAGGTGGGTGGTGTCCGTTAGCGCGTAGTTGCCCGTCAAATCGAGGAACTGCGCCTGGTTGTCGGGTGGCAGTGCGAGAGGATTGTTCAATAGCGCCTGCAGTCCGGTGTTCAGCGGCAGCAGTGTGCCCACTGGGTTGTTCAGGCTGCCGGGAACGTTCGGCGACAGGATGCTGTTCGAGTTCTTGTAGAACGAACCGTAGTAGCCGGCGCTCAGGTTCAGTTTCTCGCCCACATAGCTCAGCCTGGCATCGATCTGCGTGGTATTCGAGTCGATCGGTTCGGCCAGCATCAGGACGGCCGAACCAGTATTGGTGCTGGTCGCGCCCTGGCAACCCGGCGCCACTGACGACGGGCAGGTGAAGCCATTGCCGAACGCACGCGTTCCGCTCCTGTCCTCGCTCTTGAGGCTGACTTCGAGATTGAGCGCCGGAGTGATCGACTTCCAAAGTCCGAGCCCGACGCTCGTCCGGTTGACCTTGAGATCCACGTCCGAGCCGGTACCCGGCCCTCCGGGCAGCACCATGACCTGGGGCGTCGTCGACCCGAAGCCGACGGTTCCGGTGTTGACGCTGTAGGGATCGTAGTGGACCTGCTCGTTGTAGTCCGCCGAGAGCTTCCAGTTCCCCTGGGTCTTCCACAGGAGTTCGAGTTGGCGCGTTTCGAGCAGCAGATTGCTGGCGTTGAACAGAAGGGACGAGCCTGCCTCGTCGTCACGCCGGTAATAGTCGATGCCCAGAATCCCGGCGGCGTTGCCCACGTTGCGCAAGCCGTTGTACTGCCCGAACTGGGCGCGGTCGGCGCTGCTGCCGCTGATGCCGGTCACGCCGACGTTCACCGAGCCCTCGCTCACGACACCGGCGCCGCTCGCCGGCGCGGTATCGCCACCGGCCTTGTCCGCCACCTTGGTCTCGGCGCCGGCTGGCGCCTTGTTCTCGGCGCTCTCCGGCGGCTTGGCCTCGACGCTCTGCGCGCGCGTCGGGCCATAGGCCGCCAGCAGCGCCAGCACAAGAACCGTAGGACGGGCGTCGAAATGCCGAACCAATCTGGTCATCGCTTCTCTCCCAATGTGTCAGCGATACAGGAACTGCGGCGTCGGGTTGGTGGCCGACGGGTTGTTGGACCCGTGCACCTGCGTATGGCAGTTGCTGCAACTGCGCCCCTGCCAGATGTTCACGACGTTCTTGCCGCTCGACATTCCGGTGACGGCCGGTGCAACCTGGCCCGGCGCCGCCGGCGGGAACACGCCCGGCTGACCACCCACCGCACCGACGCCTCCCGCAACGTGCGGCGTGTGGCACTGCTGGCACAGAAGGGGTGGCCGCGCGAGAAGCATGCCCGGCACCGTGCTGCCGTGCGGGTTGTGGCAATTGGCGCAGTTCTCGGTGACCGGCTGATGCGGATGCACGAACGGACCACGCTTCTCGGCATGGCAGACGTAGCAGGTGTCGTTGACCGAGTCCTTCTTGACAAGCTTCGGGCCAGCCGATCCGTGCGGGTTGTGGCAGTCGGAACAGACGACCTTGGCTTCCTGTATCGGATGGCGCGAAGGACGGTTCGTCTGCACGCGCTGCTCCTTGTGGCAGGCGTAGCAGACCTCGGGCTGGGTCGCCTTGCTGCGTACCGGGTCGGTGTTGCTGTGAATCTTGTGGCAGGTATTGCACGCGACATCCTCGGTCGGGTGCTGGCTGCCCGCCCACAACGCGATCTTCGGCGTGCTCTTGTGGCACGTCAGACAGGCTGCGCTGCGCTCGCTGGCGGGCGAAATGGATTCGCCGACGAACAGCCTGTCGGGCTTGCCCTGCTTCTTGCCGGCGACCTTCTTGGCGTGCGATTCGCTCGCGCCGTGGCAACTGATGCAGTCCGGTGTGCGCTTGTCGGCGGCGACCCCGTGTGCGCTGCGGCTCATGTCGGGCAGGTCATCGTGGCATTCGACGCAACGCGCCGCCCCCTGCGCCTCGTCTGCACCCCAGGCCGGCACCAGGAGCCCGGCAAGACAGAAGGCGAAGACCGCCGCTAAACGCTTGATTTGCATTCGAAGCCCCTCTGGGACAGGTCTGGACAAACAACGCTTCGCCAAGGCTCGCGGTCAACGAAAGCCGGAAGCGCCGGCGAGAGCTCCTTCATTTCCGTTGCCACGCCGGCGCCTAGTTCAGGCCGTGAACGCGGTCGACGCCCATGAAGAGGCCGACCGCATGGCAATCCGCACAGGTCTCCTGCGGCCACTGGTTCTGCGGCAAGGTTCCGAAGGTTCCGTTGCCGTACGAAGCAACGTGTGCCTGCGCAGACGGCGAGTCGTGGCATGCGGTACAGGTCGCGGCCTTCGGCGAGATCACGTTCCAGGTCCAGGGGTCGGTCAGCGCGGTCGCACCCCCGAACAACGCCGGTCCGGCTGCCGTGTCGCCGTACTTCAGGACGACGGCGCCCAGCGTGCCCAAATCGGTCTGGTACGAATTGTTCACGTGACATGCGTTGCAGTTGAGGCCAACGCCAGGCCATTGCACCTCGGCGGCGAAGTTGGTGACGCTCGCGGCCAGGGTCAGCGTGGGATCGCAGCCCGCCGCCTGAGACGCAGTGAGGTTGGCCGGGTTGCAGAACGACCCGACCACCTTGTTCCCGTTCGTGAACGGAGAGGTGCGCCTGGAGTTGCCATGGAGGCCGTGGATCATGCGCTTGAACTGGTACGCCTCATTGAGCTGCTGCCCCCCTGTCATGACCGTCGTCGAGACGCGGTTCGGGTCGTGGCAAATCACGCAGCTCTCGACCGTGTCGCGAGCGCCGCTGTGGAAGGCGTTGGGCAGCGTGTTCGAGCCCGAAGCGCTGCCGAGCGCGACGTGGCACACGTTGCACTTCTCGTTCGAGACGATGGTGCGCCGCGGCTGCAAGGTGCCGCTGATGACGAAGTTCGCACTGGTGTGCTGCGCCACCGTGTTCACCAGTTGCGTCGGCACGACCGGCGGCCGCGGATTGGCGGCCGACATCGCCTGCAGAAGGACTTCCTTGATTTGGCCGGCGCTGGCGACGATGCCCGTACCGAATGCAACCGCAGTCGCCGTGTCGTCGGGCAGCGGAATGGCCACCGTGTAGTGGTTGTTGCCGTCGTTCGTCCCCGTGTAGGCAAAGACATTCGCGCTGCTCCCGCCGTTGTTGTAGGCCGAGAACTCGGTCGTCACCGTCGATTGGCCGATCATGTTCTGGTAGCCGAGGTAGAAACGCAGGTTGCCGAACATCGTCGTGTTCGCGCAGATTGGTGCCGGCGGCGTGCCGGTGCAATCCGATGTCACCAGGTTGTAGGGCGCGTCGCCGGCCATCGGGTTGGAGAGGAAGTACTTCGCGGTGACCGTGCGACCCTTGTGGTCTGCCGTGTCGTTGAACACCACGCTCTCGATGTTCATCTTGTAGAGCGCCTTGTTCACTTCGCCCTGAGCCCAGTGAACCGTGTCCGAACCGAGGTTGCTGCCCTGCCTGTGGCAGCCGGCGCAGTCAGCATTGGTCAGGTCCTTGGCGACCGCGGAAGGCCCGTAGAGCGCGGTGGCGAAATTGACGTGGCTGGTGTTCCACGGCGAGCCGGCGTTGTTGGCGTGGCAGGTCAGGCAGGCCTGCTGCGACGGCACGGATTTCCAGTTGTCGCCCTGCGGCGTGGCAGGGTTCGCCGATGTGTGGCAGGTGGCGCAGTTGCGCAAGTCCTGCGGGAAACCGACATTCGAAAAATCACTCGTGCGAACGGTGTAGTACTCGCCGCCTGCGGTGGCGGCCTGGCTCGCGAGCAGTTGGCCCGAATGGATGCTGTGGACCATCGTCGACAGCGTCAGGACGTTGCCGCTGTTGGGATCGATGGTGCCCGGGTTGTGGCAGGTCACGCAATACTGGACGTCGACGCGCCCGCCGCCATGCGCGGCCAGCTTTTCGTGACAGGTGTTGCACTGCCCGACGTCGGCCATCAGGTGGTCCTGCGTCGCCGGGTCGGCCAGCGCCACCGAATTGCCGTTGGCATCGACAGTGAAGTCGAAGCGAGGATTGACCCGCACCACGTCGCCAGCCGCGTTCGCGTAGCTCAGCTGGACGACGACACGATGGGTATTGCCAGGCTGGAAGACCACGCCGTTCGTCTGCGCCGGGTCGGTGATATCCGTCGAGAACGTGTAGGTGTAGTAGCCATCCGCGTTATAGACGAGCTGGGCCGCGAGCAACGCCGCGTCCGTCTGCTTCGGGTCGGTGTACGCCTGGATCTGCGAAGGGTAGGCGGGGCTGTCCAGGGTCGCCTGGACCGCAGGCGTGTAAGTCACGCCCGAGGCCGCCGTTGCCGCGGCCCGCAGCCGATGCGTGTAGCTCTGCCACTGGTCGGGATTCCCGTTGGTTCCAGGAACGAGCTTGGCGATGATCACGCTCACGTTGGTGATCGCCAGGCCGGTTTTCACGGTGCCGTCGGAGAACACCGTGAAGTTCACCTTGGGCGGACCCTTCACCGCCACTGCCGGCACACCGGCGCCCTGGAGCACCGTGAAGGGCGCGAACGGATTGACGGCGCTGTCGTTCGCTGGCACCGCAGCCGCGGCAGCGATCGCTGGAGAAAGCGCTGCCGTCGGAGGGGTCGAGTCCGAACCTGAACTGCCTCCGCAACCTGCCAGCGTGGCCAGCACCAGGGCAGCTGCGCCCCACACGGCATACGAACACTTCATACGCTACTCCGTCGTTTCTCGAGAGCCACCGCAGACCGGGCCGGCACTTCGAAAGCCCACGTCGTCGGCGATTGTATTGGGCGAGATGCGGCGTCGAACCTGAATGCGCGGTCTTGCGCCGAACCCGGCGGCAAACGATGGCAAATTGCAACATCGCTCGGCGACGGCTGCCGCGTCAGGGAGCGCTGCATCGTCATTTGTGGACAATCCTTGCTCTGTCCGGTCCAACAGCGACGGATCGCGCCTATCGTTGCCGGTGGATCCCGACCGGTGCCGGTCCGGCCGGCGCCCAACCACTGCAGGTCCGATATGTCAGAGGATTCAATTCGGTTTCCGCCGCTGATCGATGCCGCCTCGGAACCATGGCCTTGGCCGGAGCCGCCGTTCGCGTGGCGCCACATCACGGCGCACGACGCTGGTGCCCCCCAACCGTGTCGCATCGAGAGTCTGTCCGGATCCGAAGTGGACGGCTTGATGATTGGGTTCGACGCACCGGGGGGCGCAGTCAGCCTGCGCACGTCCGAAAGCGGCCCCGTGGTCTCGCTGTCGTTCGCCCGCTTCAGGCGTTTGTCGCTGACCACCCCGTTGCGCCCGGCCCCACGCACTGCAGGCGCGCCGGCGGAGCGCGTTCCCGCAGCGGCGCAGGAGCGCGAATACCGGGTGCGCCTGAACGACCGCACTGAAATCCTGACCGGCCGCACCGCCGGACATGTGGAGACCGCCGAAGGCCTGTACCTCTTCACGCCGGTCGAAGACGAGGCGGCGTTGCAGCGCGTGTTCGTGCCGCGCGAAGCGTACGCGCAGTGCGAGTTCGGTCCGTCGGCAGAAGAGGCCGCTGCCAGCCGCTGGTGCGCCAGCCCGCGAGAACTGCTCGATGCGATCGAGAAGCAGAAAACCATGCCTGTGAAGCGGCTCGGCCACTCGCTGCTCGAGGTCGGTTTGTTGACGCAGGCCCAACTCGATCGCGCGTTGGCGTCGCAACCCAAGGACAGGCCGCTCGGCGAGTCGTTGGTGGCCGCAGGCATCATCTCGCGGGCCGACCTGCAGACGGCGATCGCGCACAAGATGGGCTACCCCCTCGTCGATCTGACGCGATTCCCGATCGACCCCGCGGCCGTCGCGAAGCTGCCCGGGCGCAACGCCGTCGAATGCCGGGCGCTGCCGATCATGCTCGAAGGCGATCGGCTGATCGTCGCGGTGGACAAGCCTTCGCGGGTCGTCAAGCTGAGCACGCTCCAAGCGGTCGCGCGGCTCAGGGTCGTTCCGGTACTGACGCCGAAGCTGCAGCTCATGACGGCGCTCGACCGGCTGTCCAAAGACGTGTGGGCTGCGTACGGATCGCAGAGGTCGAGGTTCTTTCCGACGACGGTCTGAACTGTCGCGAGCCGGCCCTAGGGGTTGGCGCCTGGCGGCAGTAGGCTCGAAGTAAGGCGTTCGTAAGAGCACGCGCCTAAGGTGCCAGGAACAATCGCAGCCCCCAAGGAGACAAGCATGGCATCGACCGAGACCTCCCACGTTCCCTTCGAGCTCAAACTCTACCCGCCGCCCGCCGCCGCGGTGAAGGGTGCCCATGTGTCGGGCATGGCTGCCTACGACAAGCTGTGTGCCGAAGCCGAGGCTGACTATGCGGGCTACTGGGCGCGCCTGGCACGCGAGTTCGTTGCGTGGAAGAAGCCGTTCACGAAGGTGCTCGACGAGAGCAATGCGCCGTTCTTCAAGTGGTTCGAGGACGGCACGCTCAACGTCTCGTACAACTGCCTCGACCGCCAGGTCGAAGCCGGCCTCGGAGACAAGGTCGGGATCATCTTCGAGGCCGACGACGGCAAGGTGACCCGCGTCACCTACAGCGACCTGCTGGCGCGCACCTGCCGCCTCGCCAACGCGCTGAAGGCGCGCGGCGTGAAGAAGGGTGACCGCGTCGTCATCTATATGTCGATGTCGGTCGAGGGCGTCGTCGCGATGCAGGCTTGCGCGCGCATCGGCGCGACGCATTCGGTGGTCTTCGGCGGCTTCTCGGCGCAGAGCCTGCGCGACCGCATCAGCGACGCCGGCGCAGTGATGGTGATCACCGCCGACGAGCAGCTTCGCGGCGGCAAGCAACTGCCGCTGAAGGCGATCGTCGACGAAGCACTCGCGCTCGACGGCTGCGAGAGCGTCAAGGATGTGATCGTCTACCGGCGCACGGGCGGCAAGATCGCCTGGCAGGCGCCGCGCGACCAATGGCTGCACGAAGTCACCGCCGACCAGCCGGCGACGTGCGAACCGGAGTGGGTGGGTGCCGAGCACCCGCTGTTCCTGCTCTACACCTCGGGCTCGACCGGCAAGCCCAAAGGCGTGCAGCACAGCAGCGGCGGCTACCTGCTCTTTGCCGCGCTGACGATGAAGTGGACCTTCGACCTCAAGCCCGAGGACATCTTCTGGTGCACCGCCGACATCGGCTGGGTCACGGGTCACTCGTACATCGCCTACGGCCCGCTGGCGCTGGGTGGCACCGAGATCGTGTTCGAGGGCGTGCCGACCTATCCCGACGCCGGCCGCTTCTGGAAGACGATCCAGGACCACAAGGTCACGATCTTCTACACCGCGCCGACGGCGATCCGCTCATTGATCAAGGCCGCCGAAGGAACCGCCAGCGCGCATCCGCGCAACTACGACCTGACGAGCCTGCGCATTCTCGGCACGGTGGGCGAGCCGATCAACCCCGCCGCGTGGGAGTGGTATCACAAGCACATCGGCGGTGGGCGCTGCCCGATCGTCGACACCTTCTGGCAGACCGAGACCGGCGGCCACATGATCACGCCGCTGCCCGGCGCGACGCCGCTGATCCCGGGCTCGTGCACCTTGCCGTTCCCGGGCATCCAGGCGGCCGTGGTCGACGAGACCGGCAAGGAAGTGCCGTGGGGGCAGGGCGGCATCCTGGTCGTCAAGCGCCCGTGGCCGAGCATGATCCGCACCATCTGGGGCGACCCCGAGCGCTACCGCAAGAGCTACTACCCGGACGATTTCAAGGGCAAGTACTACCTCGCCGGTGACGGCGCGATCCGTGACGCGAAGACCGGCTATTTCACGATCACCGGGCGCATCGACGACGTGCTCAACGTCTCGGGCCACCGCATGGGCACGATGGAGATTGAAAGTGCGCTGGTGGCCAATCCGATCGTCGCCGAAGCGGCGGTCGTGGGCCGGCCAGACGACACGACGGGTGAGGCGATCTGCGCCTTCGTCGTGCTCAAGCGCGCCCGCCCCACTGGCGACGAGGCCAAAACTATCGCGAAGGAGCTGCGCGACTGGGTCGGCAAGGAGATCGGCCCGATCGCCAAGCCGAAGGACATCCGCTTCGGCGACAACCTGCCGAAGACGCGCAGCGGCAAGATCATGCGCCGCCTGCTGCGCTCGGTCGCCAAGGGCGAGACGATCACCCAGGACACGAGCACGTTGGAGAACCCGGCGATTCTCGATCAGTTAGCCCAGGCCAACTGATCGACGCGGCTGGGGCGCGGCGCTGGGACGGCGCCCGCCGGGTTCCGGCGCAGGCTAACTTCCGCGGCAGCGGAAACTGAGGTGCGATGCGCCGGCCGAAGCCACAACCGGGCGATCCTGGATCAGCTCGCGCAACCGAACTGATCAGCCGCCGTCGAAGCGTCCGTGCCGGCCGGCGCCTTGCGCGAAGCGCGTCGCACCTTCTACGGTCTCGCCTGACTGCAGGGTCGACAGGCCAAGCTCGAACTCCTGCGCGAGCGCGTCTCGAAGCGGCAGACCGTGCTGCGCGATCGCGCTGGCGCGGTCGTTGCGCATGCACTGCTGGGGGAACGCGGCGATCTGCGCGGCCAGCTCCAACGCCGCAGGCAAGGCCTGACCGGCAGGCACCTTGCGGTTGGCCAGCCCGATGGTCAAGGCCTCCGTGGCGTCGACCGGGCGGCCCGTCAGGATCAGGTCCAGCGCGCGGCTCTGGCCGATCAGGCGCGGCAGACGCACGGTGCCGCCGTCGATCAGCGGTACGCCCCAGCGGCGACAGTAGACGCCGAACACGGCCGTTTCGTCGATGACGCGCAGGTCGCACCAGAGGGCGAGTTCCATGCCCCCGGCCACGGCCGAGCCCGCCACGGCCGCGACCACCGGCTTGCTCAGCTGCAGCCGCGACGGACCCATAGGCGCCGTGGCACTCATGTCGGGATCGAGCGGTAGCGCACGATCGCCGCCGGCCAAGCCCGCCGACACAGCCTTCAGGTCGGCGCCGGCACAGAAGTGCCCCCCGGCGCCCGTCAACACGGCGACCCGCGCTTGCGCATCGCTGTCGAAGGCGAGGAAAGCGTCGACGAGTTGGCGCGAAGTCGGGCCGTCGACCGCGTTGCGCACCTGGGGTCGGTTGATCGTGATGGTCCAGACGTGCTGGTCGCGCACTATCGACACCGTGTCCATTTCAGTACGCCTCCTTCGCGTTCGCCTCAGGCACTGCTTCGCCCGGGTTCTCACTGCGGCCCTCCCGGGTTTTCACGCTTACGCGGGCGCGGCGAGTTCGCTACAAACCCACTGCTCGATGAGCGGGCCGGTGGTTGGAGGATAGCAAGGCGTCGTCGGCGTCCCAACGGAAGTTCATGGCAGAGGCGGCGGCTTGCAGTTCGTACAGATCATCGTCAGCGGCGTGGCACAGGGCTGCATCTACGGGCTGATCGCGCTCGGCTTCGTGCTGATCTACAAGGCCACCGAGACCGTCACCTTCGCGCAGGGGGACCTGATGATGGT
>Ga0209048_10006524_pt1 | contig 10912 bp, 13 predicted proteins | sample FrelakmetCRP12CR_FD_187146 | JGI IMG/M metagenome (GOLD analysis project Ga0209048, IMG submission 187146) | Freshwater lake sediment microbial communities from the University of Notre Dame, USA, for methane emissions studies - CRP12 CR (SPAdes)... | ecosystem: Environmental > Aquatic >... | reverse complement strand
CAGGGACTCGGACAGCAGCGGCCGGATAAAATAGGCGGCCATGCCCACCAGGACCCAGCCCATGAGCTTACGCACCCACAGCATCCACTCCCCTGAACGGGGCAGCTTCTCCAGGCTGCCGGAAAAGATGGCCAGGATAAACAGGGGCAATCCCAAGCCCAGGCTGAGGGTGAAGAACACCAGGAACCCCACCAATGGCGATCCCAGGCTGGCAACCCAGGTGAGCAATCCCAACACGAAGGGACCGATGCACGGCGCCGCCACTACCCCCAGGGTTAAGCCCATGAATAGGCTGCCGAAATAGCCTGCATAGGACTTGGCGGCCGCTTGCGTCAGGCTGCCGGGCAGTCGCAGTTCCCAGAATCCGAACAGGCTGGTGGCGAAAAATACCAGGATGGCGGCAACCGTGACCAGCACCAGAGGATGTTGCAGCAGGGCCCCCATGAGTCCCCCCGTTAAGGCCGCCGCCACCCCTAAAGCGGAGTTGGTGAAGGCCAGCCCCGCCAGGTAACATATGCCGTGCACTAACAAGCGCCCCTGGCCCTGGCCACTCTTACCGCCGAAGTAAGAAATGGTGATGGGGATGATGGGATAGACGCAGGGGGTGAGGTTGAGGGCCATGCCGCCCACAAAGATGCCCAACATCGTCCAGACCATGGCCCAGCCGGCAAGCCGACCGGGAGCATAGGCTTCCGGGGCGTAATCGCACAGTCCCAGGGGGTCGCTGGCCGTCTGCAGGCCGTGGTTACGCCATTCAGGAAACCCCAACGGATCGCGGTAAACGTTCTTATAACCAAGCTTTACGGCCACCCGGGCCGCCGAGTCGCTCCGGACTCAGGCAAGCCCGGCTCAGTAAAACACGATGAGACGATCCTTGTCCGGCCCCAGGAACTGGGCGAGGGGCCCCTGGGATCGCCACCGGGACCAGGCGGTGGGCTCCAGGGAAAAGTTCACCGCGCCCTGGATATGGCCGGTGCGATACTCCCATTCCTGGCGAGTATCCACCAACAACAGCTGCTTGGTGTCCTGCCGGTAACGCCCTGCCAGCTCATCGGTATTGATCAGGCGATAGCCGCCGATCCTGGCCTCGGCCTGCACGTCTTCCCAGGTAGCCTCTTTAACGATGATCGGCCGGTTGAGATACCAAAGAACACTTAACGTCAGGGCGGCGGCCACCAGGGCTAAAATGGCGGTCCCTCTTCTCTGCATGGCAAACCTCGATAAGCTTAGGACAATTTTCCTTCTCGTTTCAGCTTTGATATGAGGAAATTGGCGCCTCTCTGGGACAACCCGAGTTTTTGGGCCAGGTCATCGGCACGCAGAGGGCCATGGGTTTTAAAAAGGGAGGCCACCTCATTTTCAAGCTCATCCAGCCAATCCTCAAACAGGACCAGCAGCTCCGGATCGGCGACGGCCATCAGTTGCCTGGATTGCGTCACCCGGTCCACCAATCTCTGACACATATGGGTTGGATCGACACCTTCGTCCATGCATTCCGCCAGTCAGAGGTGCACCATACTGGCTACTTTGTCATCACCGGGACCACCGATGATCTTTACCACGAAATCAACTCGGGCTTCGTCGGTCACCAGGGGTAAAAGCTTTTTTAGCGCCCTGGCGATCTCGGCCACGGCTTCTTCCGGAGCCATGCGATCTAAGGTGTCTTGAATGCCGGCCATAACGCGAGGTCACCTCCCAGGCTAAAAAGTTTTCCTCTCGGTCAATAAATCCATGGCCAGGTCCTTCAAGGTTTCGAGAATCTTCAGGATTCTGGCATCGGCGATTTCGTAATAAACGAAGGGGCCGCGCCGCTCAACCTTGACCAGGAGAGACCGCCGCAATTCCTTTAGGTGGTGAGAAACCAAAGGCTGAGATAAATTGAGTTCTTCCACGATGCCGGAGACAGACTTCTTGCCGTCATTGACGCAAAGCAGAATCCGCAGGCGGTTTTCATCCGACAGGCTCTTGGCCACGAAGGCAACCGTCTGGAGGTAATCCTCCAACGGCAGTATTTTCTCAGGATTCACTGGCGCCAAGGTGGCCTCCGGATTTCGGGATATATCTTTTAAGCCGACCTATGGTTATTTTTATTTTGATTGTATGGCGAAACGCTGGCAACAAATATATAAATATAGATTAATATACTTATCAGATATCCACCTGTCAAGAAAAAAGGGATGACCCTCTGAATTCCCGGAGGGATCTTTCCCCATAATACCAAAAAGCGTTCAAACAGATATTATTGGCAGTCGCAGGCTTTAGCCTGCGTCAGCACAGGCTGGAAAGCCTGTGCCACCAGTTGATTGCGACTCCGTATAAGATCTCCGGAGCGGCTGCAACTGAAATTAACCATTGATTTGAGGAGAAAAGTATTTTAGCCTTTGCCGGTTACCGGACCGGGACGAAAGAGCTGATTTGGGCCTGTGTCCATCATTAGTTCAATGACGGGACCTAAGCGCGAGTTGAAAAGTACTATCTTAAAACCATTGGCGCCGGAGATATTTTCCACCTTCCTCTATCTGGGAGCCACGGCCTACGGCGGTCTGGCCATGGTGGAGCCTATCCGCCGGCGGGTGGTACAGGAAAAGGAGTGGCTTAACCAGAAAGAGTTTCTGGACGGGCTGGCCCTATGCCAGATGGTACCCGGGGCTACGGTGGTGCAGTTGGCCACCTATGTGGGCTACCGTCTGAGGAGAACCCCCGGGGCCCTGGCGGCAGCCGCGGGTTTCATATTGCCCGCCTTTGTCCTCATGCTGGGTCTGTCCGCGCTTTATTTTACTTATGGGAATATTGCCTGGGTGAAATCGGTCTCCCGGGGTCTGGGCGTGGTGGTCATCGCCCTGCTGCTGCAGGCCGTGTGGCACCTGGGCCAGAATGTCAGGAAGCATTGGCTTGACGCCACCATCGCCCTGTTGGCCCTGTTGGCCCTGTGGTTACAGGCGAATTATATCCTGGTCTTCGTGGCCGCAGGCCTTTTGCGGTTGATCTTCAGTCCGAGGTTGCCGGCGGATCAAGTTCCCCCTGGCGAGGATATGCACGGCCAGACGTTGCCCGCCGGTATGAGCCTCACCCATTTAGCCCTGACGTTAATGGCGCTGGCGGTTTTGGTCGGGGGATTATGGCGACTGGACCCCAAGCTGGGCCTGATGGCCTTCACATTTTTCAAGATCGCTCTGGTTGCCTTCGGCGGCGGCTATGCCATGATCCCCATCTTGCAGTGGGACATGGTGGACCGCCTGGGATGGCTCAGCCTCCAGCAGTTCCTGGATGGCATCCTCCTCGGGTTTGTCACCCCCGGCCCGATTATCATTACCGCCACCTTTGTGGGCTACTGGCTCAAGGGGTTAATAGGGGCCTTGGTCGCTACGGTTTCTATCTTTTTGCCCCCCATCCTGATGATCATCTTTTTGACCCCCTTTTACCAAAGGATCAAGGAGACCCGGCTGATGCGCCCCGTCATTCAGGGCATTTTATCCGCCCTGGTGGGCATGTTGGTCCTGGTGACGGTGCAGATGGGCCTGGCGGCCCTCACCGATCTCAAGACCCTGGCCCTGATGGCCGCCGCCAGCCTGGCTCTGATTGTCTGGCGGGTGAACCTCCTTTGGATTGTCGCGGCGGCAGCCGGCCTTTCCCTCTTCCTGTTTTGAGCAGGCGTTATAAAATTTGCTTAAGGCGCGCCGGTTTTTTAGAGCCATGGGGTTTTATTAAGTAATACCCGGCGCCCCCCGGGACCTTGCCCCTTCTGGAGTCCTCCATGCATTTCAGGTTATTCGTAATGCTTCGCAAAGTCCCTGCCATGCTGCCGTGGGGGCGGGGTTACCCCGCTCCTACGGTTTCGCCGCGCTTACTTTTCAAGGGTCTCTTTCTCATATCAGCGTTCCTCTGGGTCACGATCTTGGTTCTGCCTAATCAGGCCATGGCCCTGGGGAATGATTATGGCGCCTTGACCCTGGATGAATGCCTATCTCTGGCCCGGGAACAAAACCCGGTGCTCAGCGCCTCCCGGGAAAAAATCCAGGAATTACTGGCAGACTACCAGGCGGCCCGTTCCAGGTTTTTTCCGCGGCTCGTCCTCACGTCCTATTATGATCGGGTGCCGCCTAACCGGTTCTCTCCCGGAGGCGCCCTTACCAACTTTGAGTTGTTTAAGCGAGAGGGATTAGCTGCGGTTACGGGCAAGCAGATCATCTTTGACGGCTTAAAAACCTATAACAATACCAAGGCTGCCAGATACGGCACCGAGGCCCAGAAGGAGGAGGTCCAGCGCACCACCGACGAAGTGGCTTTTACGGTGACCGAGGCCTTCTATCGCCTGATCGAGGCCAAGGAGAATCTGCAGGTGGCCCAGGAGGCCTTGCGGCAGCGCCAGGAGTTTGCCAAACTTACCAACGCCTTTTTCCAGGCCGGCAAAATCACTCACCTGGATTCATTCCGGGCCCAATCCCAGGTTTCTGAGGCGGAGCAGGCGGTGGGAGAAGCCCAAAACACGGTGCGCCTGGCCAAGGAAATCCTGTCACGCACCATGGGGCTAAAGGAAGACCTGCCGGTGGATATCCGGGGCCAGCTACCCGAGAAGTTCGTGGCCGCCGGGGATATCAACTCCCTGTGGCAGGAAACACTGAAAACCAATCCTGAGCTCAAAAGGCTCAGCTTGGAGATCGCGCAAAGCCAGACCCTGGTCCAGGCGACCCGGGGGGCTTATTTACCCGAAGTCAGCCTCCAGGCGGCCAGTGACGTCCGCCACCGCGATCTGGGAGGCACCAGGCCGGAATGGCTAGCCGGGGTCTTCATGGAGTATCCCTTTTTCGAAGGCGGGTTGACCAAGGCCCAGGTAGCCAAGGCCACCTCCCAGAGCCTGCAACTGCTGGAAAAAAAGCGGGATCGGTTCAACGCCATCAAAGTGGATCTGACCACTGCCTGGAAAGACCAGGAGAACGCTCGCCAGGGAATGGTTACCACCCGGCAGACCATAGCCACCAACGAAGAGGCTTATGCCAGCGCCGACGCCCTGTACCGGCATGGCAAGGCCATCGGGCTGGATGTGCTGCAAGCCCAGGTTGATCTGACCAGCTCCCGGTTCACCTACATCAGATATGCCGTGGCCTACGAGATCGGCCGGGCCCGGATCAGACAGATCATCGGTTCCGGCCAACCGCCACCATACCAGCACAACCACAGCGGGGGACAACAGCAGTGAAATTACCTGGCGGCAAGAAGGCAATTGGGACTGGCATCGGCATCCTCATCATCATTTTCCTGGGCTACCGACTTATCTGGCATAGACCGCCGGTGCCGGTCATCGCGGTCAAGCAGGTGGAAATTCACGGCCGCGTTCACGGCCCGGGTACGGTGCAGTCTAAAGTGCCGGTAACGGTGAGCCCTAAGATCACCGGCATTTTGGAGAAACTCTCTGCCGATCAAGGCGACCGGGTGCAGAAAGGCCAACTCTTAGCTGAACTCGATGCCAGTGAATTGAAGGCCCGGGCGGCCGCGGCGGAGGCTGCCAAGAGCCGGGCCCAGCGGGACCTGGCCCGGGCCCAGGCCGACCTGGTCAAGGCGCAGGCCAACTTAGGCCTGGCCCAAAGTAATTACCAGAGGGACCTGGAGGTCTTCAAACCCGGCTACATCTCCAAGGCGTCCTTTGACACCACCAAGGCCCAACTCCGGGTAGCCGAAAGCGAAGTCGCGGCGTTTCAGGCTGCGGTGGCGGCCGTGCAGGCGTCAGTTAAACAGGCGGAATCGGAGACCCACGCGGCTGAGGCGCTGCATGGCTACACCCGGATCGTCGCCCCCATGGACGGCTTGATTACCAATCGCAAGGCGGAAGTGGGCACCACGGTGGCCCCGGGCGGTCCCATCTTTCAAATGGTGGATCTTGGCCAGATCTGGGTTGCGGCCTGGATCGATGCAACCCAGGTAGCCCAATTGCGGCAAGGTCAGCCGGCCGCCATCAAGCTGCGCTCCGGACGGGTATTTACGGGTGAAGTCGCCCGGCTCAATAAAGAGGCGGACACCGTTACCCGGGAATTGGAGGTGGATGTGAAATTCGCCGAACTGCCCGAACCCCTGGTCATCGGGGAGGAAGCCGAGGTGGATATTGATACTGGGCGCCAGACTGCCCCGGCCGTTCCCTTATCGGCCATCCTCAGCAAGAACGGCCATCAAGGCGTCCTGGTGGCGGATAAGGGCCTGGTGCGCTTCCAAAAGATTACCCTGGGGCTGCATGATGGCAAACAGAGGGCGGTCCTCACCGGCCTGAAGGAGGGGGAATTGGTCATCGTTAATCCCATCGGCATGGCGCCAGGGAAAAAGATCAGGCCGGAACCTCAGCCCTTAGCCTCTCAGAGCAATTGATGGATCTGGCCGTCCACGACTTGAAGCTGCATAAGGGCCGGTTTATCGCCACCGTCATCGGCGTGGGCCTCTTGTTTACCATCGTCCTGGCCATGAACGGCCTGTATCGGGGCAATATCCACGAAGGACTGGCGGTTATCAAGGCCACGAATCCCGACCTGTGGGTGGTGGAACGGCAGCGCGGCGGGCCTTTCAATGAAACGTCCACCATGCCGGAGTTTTACCATTACAGCCTCAAGGCGGTTCCCGGGGTGGAGAGGGCCAGCCCCTTTATCTTTTATACGGTGGAAAGACAGGTGGGCGACAAAAGCCGGCACTTCAGCATCATCGGCTATGACGTCTTCGACGGGTTGGGCGGCCCGCAACAGATTCACGTCGGCAGGAATATCGCCCGGGCTCACTACGAGATGGTGGCCCATGAAAAGCTGGGGGTGAAGTTGGGAGACCGGGTCCCTCTGGGACTCCATACCTATACGGTGGTGGGTCTGACCCGGGAGGCGATCTCCCCTGATGGCGAGCCGATTGTGTATTTATCGCTGCCCGACGCCCAGGAAGTCCTGTTTCAGCGGGACAATGAGGAGATCCGCAACCAGCGTCAACGCCTGTCCCGCAGCTTGACTCGATCTTTATCGCCGCCTGCCGCGGAGAAATTGCTCCCCGGCTTACAGCCGGACACCCATATTATCAACGCCATCCTGGTGAGGTTAACTCCCGGGGTCAATCGCGCCGAAGTGGCCCGCCACATTGAGAACTGGCTTTATTTTTCTACCTTCACCACCGCCGAAGAGACCCAACTCATGTTAAAGGGGCGGCTGGCCGGTATGACCAAACAACTGCTGCTTTTCAGGACCTTGCTGCTGCTGGTGTCGGTGGTGATCATCTCCCTGGTGATTTACACCTTCACCATGGAGAAAATTCGCTCCATAGCCGTCATGAAGCTCATCGGCGCCCCTAATCTGACGATAGTGCGACTGGTGATGGAGCAATCCATGCTGCTCACCCTGGGGGCATTCTTGTTTGGCCTCCTGCTCATCCATAATACCTATCATCTCTTCCCCAAGACCCTGGTCTTGCTTGCCGAGGATGACCTCATTACCTTTATCGTGGCCTTTTTGGGCGGCATCCTGGCCAGTATTCTGGGCTTGTGGCAGGCCTTGAAGACCCAACCGGCTATGGCGCTGGGAGGATAGGCATGGAAGTCCTGAGAATCGAGGGCCTGACCAAGATATTCGGCAGCGGTCGGCTGGAAGTGCGGGCCCTGGAGGATATCAGCCTCAGCGTGGCGGGCGGCGATTTAGTGGCGCTCCTGGGCCCCAGCGGCTCGGGCAAAACTACCCTGCTGCTGTGCACCAGCCTTATTCTGGAACCCACCCGCGGGAAGATCGTCTTCGACGGCGAGACCATCCACCAACAAAACGGCTGGGAGGGCATTGATATCCGTCGCATCCACCGGGAGAAGATGGGCTTCATCTTCCAGTCCCATAACCTCATCCCCTTTCTCACGGCCCAGCAGAACATCCTTTTCCCCTTGAGTCTGGTGGGGAAAAAAGGAGAGGCGGCCGAGGCCCGGGTCAGGGAACTCCTGGAATACATGGAAATAGCCGACCGAGCCGATTATCTGCCTGCCCTCCTCTCCGGCGGCGAACAACAGCGAGTGGCCATCGCCCGGGCCCTGGCCAACAATCCCAGGCTCATCCTGGCTGATGAACCCACCGCCTCCCTCGATACCGGGCGCGGGAAAAAGGTCATGGAACTGCTCAAGAAGATCGCCAAGGAAAATCAGTCGGCGGTAATCGTGGTGACCCACGACGTGCGGATGATCGAGGGTTTCGACCAGATTTATCATCTCAAAGACGGCCATTTGCAGAATGACCATTGAATAAGGAGAACCGCAACCTAACTCGTTACGTGCACCTTTTTCCGGCTTTCACCCCCATCGAGCCTCCTTAAGCCCCCCGATTTGCTAATGATTCCTACTGATATCAAATAGTTGGGAGTATAGCGGTCACATTTCGCGGCCTAATCCGGGACCAAGAGGAATCTTCATGAGGTGGGCAGGCTCCGCCGGCGTGCCGCGGCCGCCTGCCTTTCCCTGTTCCTTTTTTGAGCAACCGGAGCACCTTCTGAGCCTGGAGAACTTTTCGTTCTCCAGGCTCTTTTGGTGGCGGCGGCGGGACTCGGTCTTTGATGACCTCCGGTATTGCTTTTTCTCTCGCAAGACTTAACATCCAGGCTAAGGAGGATCGCCATGAAAAAATCCATCGGCCCGAGGACTATGGCCTTCCCCACCCCGGTGTGGGTGGTGGGGACCTATGACCAGGAGGGCAAGCCCAACGCCATGACCGCGGCCTGGGCCTCCATTTGCTGCTCCAAGCCCCCGGCCATCGGCGTTTCGCTGCGCAAGGCCACCTATTCCTACGGCAACATCGTCTTGCACCAGGCCTTCACCATCAGCGTGCCGTCCGAGGCCCACGTCCGGGAGGCCGACTATCTGGGCATGGCCACCGGCAGAGAGGTGAACAAGTTTGCCGCCACCCGCCTCACCCCGGTGGCCAGCACTCTGGTGGACGCCCCCTACGTGGAAGAGTTCCCCCTGGTCCTGGAGTGCAAGGTGATCCACACCCTGGAAATCGGCCTCCACACCCTGTTCATCGGGGAGATCATCGACGTCAAGGCCGAGGAGAGCGTCCTGTCGGAGAAAGGCTTCCCGGATATCGAGAAAGTCCGGCCCATCATCTTCGGCCCCGAGATTCGCACCTACCACGGCATCGGCAAATTTCTGGGCCAGGCCTTCGCCATCGGCCGGGACATCGGGTAGTGGCGCCGGGTGCCGGCTAAGAAAGGTCGGGGGCTTTTTACGCCCCATCAAGGGCGGGTGCAAGGCGCCCTCCCATCCCGCCGGCGGTAGGCCGGTGGCGCCAAAATCGTCCCAGGGAGCAGGTCATGAGTCCAGATTTGACCGAACCGGAAATCCTCAGGGTGCGGCAAGACATCAAGGAGAAGTACGACCGGGTGGCGGCGGCCGGCTCCGGCGGCTGCTTTCAGTACCCCACCGGCCCCGAGGGCATGCAACTGCAAGGGTATCCCCCGGAGGTGCTCCGGGATTTCCCCCCGGAGGTCCTGGCCGCCTTCTGCGGCGTTGGGAACCCCTTCAGCCTGGGGTCTCTGGCTCCCGGGGAAGCCGTCCTGGACATCGGCTGCGGCGCCGGGGTGGACTCCCTGGTGGCGGGTTATTTGGTGGGGCCGGGCGGCCGGGTGGCGGGCCTTGACGTCACCCCGGCCATGATCGAGCGGGCCCGGGCCTATCAGGCGCGGCTGGGTGTGGGCCATATCACCTTTCAGGTGGGAGAGGCCGAGGCCCTCCCTTTTCCGGATAAGGACTTTGACGCAGTGATCAGCAACGGCGTCTTCAATCTGGCCCTGAATAAGGAGAAGGCCCTGCAAGAGGCGCATCGGGTCTTGAAACCCGGCGGCCGCCTCATGCTCGCCGATATGGTCCTGGTGGCGGCGCTCCCCCCGGACCTGGGCGACAAGGTGGAAAACTGGTTCCAGTGAATCGGCGGGGCCATCCCAGGAAAGGATTTCCTGGCCCACATGCTCAAGGTCGGCTTCCACCGGGTGTCTCTGCTCAGATACACCGGCTTCAAGAGCTCGCTTTACACCGAAGGGGCCTTGTTTTATGGGGAAAAGCCGGTGGACGGCCAGGCCCGGGAAACCATCGTCTTTCAGGCCGAACCGTCGGCCGAACCCCTGCAAGAGCCGGCCTGCAAACCCGGCGGCACCTGAAAGCCGAAATAAGCCGCCCGGGCCGGGCGGCAGATTCAAGACAGGCATTCATGAGGCTTTGGCCCACCCGTAACTTATGAAAAGTTCATGCCTTCCCTTGCTCTTGACTTTGAACTTTGAACTTTGAACCTTGAACCTTGAACTTTTCGGAACAGGCTTTACCGAGGGAAACCCATGGAGAGAAAGCGTGTCGGTATCGTGTTGTTTGAGGATATCGAAGTGCTGGATTTTTGCGGGCCCTTCGAGGTCTTCGCCGCCACCCGCCTCGATGAGGCCAAGCGGCGGGAAGAGCCCTCGCCCTTTGAAGTGGTCTTGGTTGCGGAGAAAAACGCCCCCATCCTTACCGCGGGGGGAATGAAAGTCATTCCCGGCCACACCTTTGAGACTTGCCCCCGGCTGGATATTCTCGTGGTGCCGGGTGGGTGGGGCACTCGCCGGGAACTTAACAACCCTGCCATGTTTGATTGGCTGCGCCTCCGGGCCTCGGAGGTCGAGACCCTGACATCGGTCTGCACCGGCGCCATGCTCCTGGGGTTTGCGGGCTTGCTGGACGGGCGTCGGGCCACGACCCACTGGCGCGCGCTCGATTGGATGCGGGAGTCGTTTCCGGCGGTGACGGTGGCCTATGATCAGCACGTGGTCGAGGACGGCCCCGTCCTTACCTCCGCGGGGATTGCCGCCGGCATCGACATGGCGCTCAAGGTGGTGGCCCGCTATTGCGGGGAAGCCGTGGCCCGGGCCACCGCCCGGCACATGGAATACCCCTACCCGG
>Ga0209048_10006523_pt1 | contig 10912 bp, 21 predicted proteins | sample FrelakmetCRP12CR_FD_187146 | JGI IMG/M metagenome (GOLD analysis project Ga0209048, IMG submission 187146) | Freshwater lake sediment microbial communities from the University of Notre Dame, USA, for methane emissions studies - CRP12 CR (SPAdes)... | ecosystem: Environmental > Aquatic >... | reverse complement strand
TGAAGAACACCCTCAAACGTGACGCTGTTCAGTTGGGAACGGTCCACAGCCGTGACACCGTCGAGATGCTAAAGTCACTGTACCGCAGCAAGCGCTTTAAGTTGTCATGGGAAAACTCTGACACCGGAGAAAGGGTAAGCTACGACCCCGAGACCGTCGATCGGTTTTACCAACTTGACAAGCCGTCAGAGTGGACGGTGATCTTAGAAAATGACGGAGATCACAGCATCTTTCGCTACCTAGATGACCGTGCTCAGCACGGATCTCCGTGGCAGTTTGATTACAATTGGTTACTAGAGGACATGACATGAAACCTAAGACTAACTTTACTCTCTTGAGAGACCTCGTGATGGTCTACCCGGTCAAGGCAAAGAAGCAAACCGAGTCAGGCATCATCGTTACCAACATCACGGAGCCAAACGTTCCGATCGAGGGATTTGTGGTAGCAGTAGGTCCAGGTACGACTGACAAGAAGGGAAACCACGTTGACGTCCCCGTTGGCGTGGGTGACAGAGTGATCTTCGTGAAGGGTGAAGCGAAGGAAGTCAAGCATGAAGGTGATACCTTCTTGATCATCCCGTCAACTGATATTCTTTGCAAAGTTTCTTAACTGGATCATAAGTGTCAGTAATTACTGAAACGATCGGTGACGTAGTTCTCAATCGGATCCCGGGACGCTTGCTAGTCTATGAGCAATTGATCGAGGCAGCTGCTCCACTCTTTCAACTTGACGGTAAACACCTTGAGGAAGCTGTTAAGGAGCATGCACAGAACCTCATGTTCTATGACGTGATGCTCCAAGAGTGCAAGACGATCGAGGAAACCGTTCGGATGAAGATCGACGAGATAGAGTCAACTCTCTACCGAAAGCTGAACGAGACAAATCAGAGAGCTCTCGGTACTCGAGACATTCAGCAGTACATCAAGAGCGAGCCACAGTTTGTGGCTGCTACTGAGATCCTTCTTGAGATCGTACACGTGAAGCGAAAGCTAGAAGCGATCGTCGAAGCCCTCAAGTCACTAGGGTGGAGTTTGAACAACGTGGTAAAGCTCCGAGTGGCTCAACTTGAACATGTAACGCTATGAAACGATGCCCAAATTGTAACGTAGAACTAAAGAAGAGAGTAGCACTAGAGTCTCGTGAATTAAGTGAACGAGAATCTGAGTTAACTTACTCACGTCCAAAGCTCATCATGTGTTTGAAGTGTCCCAGCTGTGGATTCTCTAACGAAGAACGGAAGACTGATGAGTGACCCAACGAAGCAGTGTAGAGTTTACCTCGAGAAAGGGTGCTCTCATGTAGACGGGGTGCTGTGTGACTTTCCGAAGTGCTCGATCTTGACCAGCTATGAAGCTTCATTTGCTCCAGTAGATCAAACTGTCAACAAGATCATCTCAGCGATCGACAGCTTGACTTTGTTAGGTGCAGCTCATGACTGTATGTCAGATGCTAGCAAGTTAAAGTTCAAGAACACTTTGAGAAGTATCTTGGAGACACATCGATGAGCGAGTATACTCCTGACGTGTGGGTGATCTTGAAGATCACGAACAAAGGCAACGTTCACCATCGAGTGTTCGGTGGGTGGTATGGTGGATACTTGAACGGTGACTCTTGGAAGATGAACTCTGGGATCACGCGAGTTGAAGACAAGGGTGAATTGCTTGACTTCTACGGTGAGAGCGGAAGCGTGTACCATTGTTACAAGAGCGCCGAGAAAATGTCTGGGTACATGTCAACGATCTTCAGCTCGCTGCAAAGTCAAGTGACTTCAGAACGTCAGATCGAAGTCATTGACTTCAAAGACTTAGAGTTAACATGAAAACGATCATGACGGTTTCGGTTCACAGACCTGACGTAAATCCAGTGTTCGGGCATGGGGTGACTCACGTAAGCATCGATGATGAAGCTGGAGGTTCGTTCATCATTTTGACTCAGTTTGATGACAACATTGAACCAGGTAAAGTTCGGCTTGACCTAGATGAGCTTGAAGAGATCATTGAGGTAGCACGAGAGTTACTCAAGCAAGAAGGACTTCCACTTGAGTAACCTGTATTGCACCATCAACGTTCTTGATGAGGTAAACTGCCAGATCAACGGGTTGCGGCCCGAGCACCTCGAGATCCTTTGGAACAAGTTTGGGGTCTTCGTTGATGGCTACTTTCACATGCCCCAGTTTCAACTCAGGCGCTGGGATGGCAAGCTTCGCTTCTTTGAGAAGACTGGTAAGACTTACACCAAGCTACTTGACGAGATCGTCCCTTACCTTTGCTCGTGGAACTATGAAGTTAGCTTGGTTGACAAGCGCTTACCTGCCCCTGTCATCGCTGATCGTGTCGATGAGAGCTTCTTCAAGCTTGCTGACTTTAAGCTCAGACCTTATCAAGTTGAGGTAGTCAACGGCTTACTAGCAGAGGGCACTGGATTTGCGATCTGTGCGACAGGCTCCGGAAAATGTCTGTCTGGTGACACTTTAATAAATATCAATGTATCCACTGAGTTAAAAAGGATCATTGATGAAATCGAAACTGAAGAATGAAATTTATTATGAGTACAAATCTGGCAATCGGGTGAAAACCATAACAACAATCGCTGGATTGAAACAATATTGCAGTATAAATTCATTGAAATTATCTGTGATATTGATGGAGCTTGGGTTTAACTATAGATTTGATGAATTTCAAACAAATCCACAATGTAAGATATGTGGTGATGAGCTACAAATATCATCAATTGATATTGATATGAGATTGGTTTATGTCAAGACCCATGGTTGTGTTGTTAATTATCAATCAAAGATAACAAGGGCTCGTTTTGATACGGTTCTTGATTTTGACCAAGCTAATATTGTGTATAACAAATATTGCCTTAACAAGACAAGAAATTATCGACCTAAGAACTGTGATTGTGGATCACTAAAGTTCTATATTGAACGATATGGTGAAGTAGAAGGACCGATTAAGTATCATGATAAAAACAAAAAGCTTGTAACAACATCATTGTCATATTTTATGAACAAGGGATTGAATGAAGAGGCTGCTCGCGATGCACTAAGAAAACGTCAACAGACATTTTCATTAGAAACATGCATCATCAAATTTGGAGAAGTTGATGGAACTACACGTTGGAAACGCCGTCAAGAAACATGGCAATCAACGATTAACAGTAAACCAGCTGAAGAATTATTTAGAATCAACGCAAGCAAAGGTTTATCTAAACAACGATTCATAGATAAACATGGTGTTCATGCTTGGGAAGAACGGTGCAACCGAATGATCCAGGTAATGAATGATCGGAATTGGATTATCATTGATAAGATGGCTCACCGAGAGTATTATAGCGCTGTTAGAATGATAACAAAAATATCACGATCATACATTGATAAGAAACCAGTGAAATGGTATCATCTTGATCATATCTATTCAATTGCAATGGGGTATCGAACAAGAATTTTACCTATAGTTATCGCAAGCCCTGTAAATTTACGTTGGATCGGTGGAAAAGAAAATCAGCTTAAATCATATCGATGTGACATCGAAAAGACCGAACTTCTTAATAAATATGAAAAATGGATCAATACCGATGATGGAAAACATTACCACGAAGATGTCAACGCTCTTCAAAGCTATCTCACGACTGAAACAACACCAATTTGTGAATGATGAGCTATATCATCCATCTAATGTTCAAATTACCATCTCTACGCCAACGGGTGAACAATCGGTAATTGGTTTTATTAAAAAAAGGTCAGCTACAATTATTGTTGATCTTGGAGACTTAAAGATAGAATGCGCAACAACACATCGGTTCATTTCACACAATACTGAGGTTTGTGCATGTGATTTAACAATTGGTGATCTGATTCAAACTTCAACTGGACATCAGTCCGTTAAGAACCTTCTTAACGGTTCATCAGACGCTGATGTTTATGATATTGAAATAGATCACCCAGCGCATGTATATTATACGGCTGATGGTGTTCTTCATCACAATACTTCAATGTGTGCAGCACTGTCGATGGTATTGCACACTCACGGACTGCAAACCCTCATCATCGTTCCCTCAAGCGATCTCGTAACTCAGACGGTGAATGAATTTCGTGCTAGACTTGTCAACCACCCGGTCACTATCGGGGAGTACTCTGGAAGCCAAAAAGACATCGATCACCCGATCGTCGTCGCGACGTGGCAGTCACTGCAGAACGTGCCGCAGTACATGAGTTACTTCAACGCTGTGATCGTCGATGAAGCTCACGGAACGAAGGCGACAGTGATTCGTGAGCTGATTAACAACCACGGACGACACATCTCGCACCGTTACGGATTTACTGGCACGTTTCCCAAGAGCGAGACTGATCAGTATAACTTGAAGCTGTCGATCGGGCGCATCGTTCGAGAAGTTCCAGCTGCATGGTTGATCGAGCAAGGCTACCTCTCGGAGATCATGATTCAACCTGTAGAGACCGATGATGAAGATCCTGAGCTGCCTGATTACGCGGCCGAGAGAGCATATTTAACTCGACATGATGCTAGAAGCGCTGCGCTTGCGAAGTACATTCAAGAGCTGAGAGCTACGTACGGCAACACGATGGTGTTAGTCAACACTCAGTCACTTGCTCAAGGGCGTGAAATCGCAAGCTTGATCCCAGACTCGGTGTATCTTGACGGAAGTCACTCTTCAGAGCTTAGACAAGAGCAGTATCAACAGTATGCTGATCGTGATGACGTGATCGTGATCGCGTCAGCGGGGATCGCGTCAACTGGGATCAGCATCGATCGCATCTTCTGTCTCGTCTTGCTTGACACAGGTAAGTCATTCGTCAAGTGCATCCAAGCAGTAGGACGAGGCCTTCGCAAGAAGGGTGACAAGAACAAGATCTTCGTGGTTGACGCGTACTCGAAGCTGAAGTACGCGAAGAAGCACTTCAAGGACCGGAAGAAGTACTACGCTGAGGCTCAATACCCCACCACGTCGACCAAGAAATTAAAATATTGAGGAAATCATGTCTAACTTTGATGAATACGTAAACACCGTAAGTAAGTGGCTTGAAGAGGCGCCTGTTGATCTAAGACAAGAATTTCTATCTACTCCGTTTGAAGAGCTAACCAAGTTTCACCACGGGCTAGGCACCACGATCCGCAATGAATTCAAGTTGTGGGAAGTACCCTGGACAGCTCAACTCAAGGATGGAGTAGACTACTCAGCTGATCACCCAGACGCGATCAGCATGAGGATCATCGCCGAAGTCTGGAAGCGATTTAATTGTACCAACCAACCCACAGGAGATTCAAATGAAAGTAACCATCGCGAAGTTTAAGTATGACAAGGGACAAGGCACTCCCACCAAGCAGCGTAACGTTCTAGTTCTCTCGAAGCCCTCGGACACCCTCTTCGGGGTAGAGTACGAGAACATCTCTGAGGTCAAGAACGTGCTTGACTACCTTGCTGAGAGAGAAACGGTAGAAGCTTACCTCAAGCACAAGCACGGCTTGACAGATGCTAACTACAAGCGCTTCAAGGAAGCGAAGATCGTTGCGCTCACAGAGTCTAAGGTAGACGTATGAAACGAGTCTTCTTGGGTGGAACTTGTAACAACTCTACCTGGAGGGATGAGCTCATCCCTCAATTGACGATCGATCACTTCAACCCGGTCGTTGAAGATTGGACTCCGATCGCGATGGCCAACGAGATTCGCGAGCGTGAGACGTGTAACTTTTGTCTCTACGTCATCACGCCCAAGATGACTGGCGTGTACTCGATCGCTGAGGCGATCGATGACAGCAACAAGCGACCCGAGAGAACCGTCTTCGTTCGGCTCAGAGAAGATGGAGAAAGTTTTACTGACTTTCAGTGGAGGTCACTTGGTGCAGTTAAAGAGATGGTAAAGAGAAACGGTGGTCACGTCTTTGACGACCTAGCCTCAGCTGCAGATTGGATGAACCAAGCTTAATTTTCATCAAGAGACAAGAGTGATATAATTTCACTTGATCTAGGGAGAGACTCAATGAGTCTCTCCCCTCTGAGGCATAAGATAACGTGCTAATCTTACCAGAATATGGGTTTCCGTACATCATTGACAACGTGTCGGGACCAGTCGTACCGAAGTATAGTTGGTTCTACGACGTTGAGCACAATGACTTCATGCTCAAGCCGATTCGCTTGCTTGAGGAAACGATCGGGCCTACCGTCAGCGTTCGCATCAACAACTTTGACTTCAACGTTCCGTCGTCGTGGAACTTGCTCGTCGTTGACGCTGAGACAAAGTTGGTAGACACCGTGCAGATTACTCAGTGTTCATCTAGCAACTATCAAGCTTTCTTGATGCACCCTGACACTCATGACTATTACCTGAGCCCGGTGATCTTGCTTGACCTCTTCATGAGAGAGTCATGCATCCACACGATGATTCCACGCATGAGCATGATGTTAGCACCGGTAGGACCTCACCCTACTACCAGCTACTCAAAGAAGACCGCGAAGAGTGACTTAAGCTACTGTTGTCTGCTTTCTCCTCAAGACTTAGGAAAGTACATGCCTGGAGTAACCGCGATGGAAGTTGTGCTGTGAGCTTCAACGGAATTTCCTCTCTGCTTGAGAGACGGAAGGGAACTTACGCAGCGGTAAAGTATGATGACGCGATCATGCCGATCATCGAAGAGTGGGGAAAGCTTTGGAAGATTCCCAACCTCATCAATCCATCTGAGCTTCACACGACGGTGATCTACAGTAGAGTTGTAATCCCTAAGGTACGTCAAACTTCACTTGACCGCGACGCGTTGAAGAGCTTGGGTTGGAGGTTCTTGCCAACTCAACTCAAGCTACTCGACGATGCGTTGGTGATCATGCTTGAAGCTCCTGAGCTCATTGAAGTTCACGAAAAGTTGGTGAAGCAAGGGGCAACTCATGACTACGTTGACTACATTCCTCACGTAACGATCGCGTATGACGTTCCTGTTGAGTTTGACTGGTCTACGATCACCCCTCCGCCGATATACTTCATTCCAATTAAGCTATACTTTGAGCCTTTAGATCTGAACTGGAAGTCAGAGTGAACTCACTAAAGTCAGTTGAGCAAGTATCTCAAATCATCTCTGCTATTAAGCAGAAGTTGAAGAAAAAGAAACCTGAAGTCAAAGTTCGTGATACAATTCAACCGTCGCGAGACGATCAGCTGTACGGTGAGTTTGACTTTTATAACGAAGTTACAGGATTGAAGCATGAACGCAGGAATTGACTTGATCAGCCGAAAGTTGGCTTCGAGTGAGTTTTCACACCAATCAAGCTGGGCACACCTTCGAGCAAATCAGTTGAAGAACTTGGGGTTTGACGTTAAGGTACTTGATGATGATGTTCCACGCCACTCGAAAGACTGGCGTGAGTTTGACACGATCTTCATCTACCATGGGATGGACTTTCATGAAGCTCGCCAGGGTTACGTGCAAGCATTGAACGTCTTTGACGGAATGGTAGAGCATGCAGCAAAGTTCTACGAGCGGCTTGCTTGGCCTCAACATGACCACATCAAGTACATCTCACTTGACTTCAAGATGCCTGACTACGGTCAGCTCTGTAAGGTGAAGAAGGGAACTCAGTCTCCGTACTGGGCCAACGTTGACTGGGACGCAGTGTCTTACAGGTGTCAGAACGTCACGACGATCACCGAACCTGCACTGTACTATGCTCCTGGGAAAGTACGACACCTCACGATCGGTGACTCACATGCTCACTCGGTCTACAAGGCCAGATCGATGGTACTCAGGCGCGACGGTAGAACACTAGCGGGCATCTTGAAGAAGTCGATCGCGAAGGAGATCGCTGACTATGACTTTGATCTCAAAGAGATCGATAGCTTGACGTGCTACTGGGGAAACATTGACATCAGGCACCACATTTATCGTGAAGCTGACCCGATCGTTTACACGAAAGATCTACTCAAGCGATATGAAGTTGAGCTAAGAGCTCTTGACCGGCCGATCGAGCTCGTTACTCCGTTGCCGATCGAGGATGAGACGAGGCGTATCCCTACTACTGGTCACTACAAGGGAACTCCGTTTACTGGAACACGCGAACAGCGCCAAGAGTTGACAGAGATCTTCAAGGATGCCTTCCACGAGATGGTAGCTCGAAACTCAGGTTGGAGCTTGTACTCTTGGCCTGAAGCTTGGTACAAGATGGACGGTGTAGAGTTTTTCCAGTACATGGAAAAACCTCGCAGTGTCCATCTCGCTAGAAAGTATTATCGTTGGAATTTGGTTGAAAATTGTCTAAATGACATTCTATTAACTCAGAAGAAGAGCCTTTTGACTTTTTAGTTTGGTACACTGCAAACTACATGAAGGTAATCGAACACCATGTCACCTGAGAACCTGAAGATTGCCAGACGCTACTACCGTTGGGATCTCGTCAATGACGTTGAGAACGTGCGCTTGATAGAGCAGCGCACGTCGAAGATAAAGTCGCTCTTGGAGTTTTGATGAAAGCTTCTGATCTAAGAGAGCTCTTTGACGCTCAGCTAAAAGCTCCGTTGGGAACCGACATCGTTCCTGGAACCGCAGCGAATGACCCTCTCGTCGAAGAGCCTCGTGTAGATGACCATCGCTTGTTCTTCTACAGCATTGAACAGTCAAGTACTTCAAGCTTGACCATGTTAGCGATCTGGAAGAGCGAGTTGAGAGAGTTTTCTAGCAAGGTAAAGCAAGGCTCACTTCCCAGAAGCAACAGTGTGTTTCCCTACCTTACGCTATGAACGTTAACTTTGACCCTCAAGACAAGCTCTCGGTCGCGACGAGGTTTAAGGTAATGATCGCGGGTATGAACTGTAAGTTGGTAGAAGGTTCAAGTTTTCATTCACGCTTAATTGACTTAACTAACTGGTTTTTAATCACTCACCTAGAGAGCAACAGTTCTTTCAGTGCTGCGTTTGACCGAGTGATCAACGGATACTCCGGAGTAGACCAAGTTGCACTCTTCAGGTCGATAGGTCATGGTTTGTCACATGAACTTACCAGTGATATAAACCGTCCTGTCACAGTTGAGAAGGTAGACGTCTTCAGAGACGTTCTTACCTTCAATGAGATCAAGTTCGGAATCTTACTTCACGTCGACCAAGACTTCATTGACAGGTATGATGAGATTCAACGAGCTGAGATGTTTGAACAATTAAAGAGAGACCTACAGAGATGATCTTAGATAAAGTTGATGATGATGATCTAGTGCTGCAATCGATCAAGCAAAGTTCATTCATCGAGAGTGAAACTTACGGAATTACCGCTGACTATCATGAGTGGGTGAAGATGCTCGAGCGATACTCTCAAATCTTAGATGATTATAAGAGTGATGAAGTAGTCATTCCACCAGAGGGAATCTTTACTAACTTCATGCTGCGGCCTGTAGCTCAGCTGCACACGGAGATGCTTGAAGCAAAGACGATAAAGTTAAGATCCCTAGATGAGCTTTACAAGACAAATTGTAAGTACATCTACGTGATCCTTAAGCTCAAGCTTGGAACGTCATACGTTGCTCGTGGAGTTTGGTAAAATGTACACTGCTCGTCGCTTGAGATAGAATAAATAATGTTCGTGATAAACATCACCGTCCTAATCTCTGTCAAGCAGGTGCTTGAACGAGTCAAAAGAGGCAAGTTGAGAAACTTGATCGACGCTAAACTGATTCCTCTCATAATGGGCCGTAAGTTAGTCTCCTTGAGCTAGCTCTGGTTCATCAATCAGAGCAGCTTTAGCTGCTCAACGGAGAAAGCAAATGTCTAAGAAAATTCGAGTAGCAATCGTCGGAGTAGGTAACTGTGCAAAGTCCCTCGTGGAAGGTGTTCAGTACTACAACGAGAATCCAGATGACAAGATCGGGTTAATGTACCATGACATCGGTGGGTATACTGCCCATGACATTCAGTTCGTGTGTGGTTTTGACGTCGACATTCGCAAGGTCAACCATCTCTTGATCGATGCACTGCGAGCAAAGCCGAACTGCGCGATGGATCACGTTATTAAACTGGTAGATGATGGCTTGACCAGCTGCGTCGAGAAGGGCGCGATCGTTTACTCAGGGCCTGAGCTTGATGGGATCGCTCCGTACATGCTTGACTTCCCTGAAGATGTTTCATTCCGCACCGGCGCGATTCCCCACGAGCCGTTCGAGCGTGTCGTTGAGCTCTTGAAGTACCACAGAGTCGACGTCCTCATCAACTACCTCCCAGTTGGATCGGAGCAAGCTAGCCGTTGGTACATCGACGCTGCGATCAAGGCCGAGTGTCACGTTGTGAACTGCATCCCGACGCTGATCTCGACCGAGGAAACCCAAGAGTATGAGCAAAAGTTCATCGACGCTGGGTTGACGATCGTCGGCTCAGACATGCGCTCTGCTTGGGGCGCTTCTCGTCTCTCAGAAGTGTTGCAGGGAGCGATGCTTGACTCTGGACTGTACGTCACTCAGCATATCCAAATGAACATGGCATGTGGGTCAACCCAGGGGCAGGAGAACATCCGCACCGGTCGCACCGCAAACACTGATTTCCTCAACATGGTGAACAAGGAGCGCTTGCACAACAAGCACATCTCAAAGGAGAACGTTCTCAAGGGACAGAATTCCGTACGCAACGAGTCGATCGCTGGGATGACGTTGTACGCCGGTCCGTCGCTCACTGTCTTTCAGAAGCCAGGTGGCCAGTATGTCGGATCTGACAACAAAGTGTGTAACATCGACATGGTTGCTTACGGCTTTGCAGGAGCTCGCTACGAGTTCTCATGCCGCCTCTCAGTTCAAGACTCACCTAACTCTGGTGGGGTCGTCATCTCGGCGATTCGCTTCTGCAAGGTAGCAGCAGAGCTAGGAGTAGTTGGATTCTTGCGCGGCCCTTCGGCCTGGACTCAAAAGACGCCGCCTCTTCAACTGTCAACT
>Ga0209048_10006522_pt1 | contig 10916 bp, 9 predicted proteins | sample FrelakmetCRP12CR_FD_187146 | JGI IMG/M metagenome (GOLD analysis project Ga0209048, IMG submission 187146) | Freshwater lake sediment microbial communities from the University of Notre Dame, USA, for methane emissions studies - CRP12 CR (SPAdes)... | ecosystem: Environmental > Aquatic >... | reverse complement strand
GTCGGCAGGCTTGGTGGACTTGTCAACTTCAGCCGGCGCGAAGAGAGTACCACGATCCTCGAGGGTGCGATCCCAGTAGCCCTCCTGGAACGTCCAGCCCTCGGGCTGGCGAATCCAGTTGGCCGGGACCCACGCCCAGCCGGGCTGCGCCTTGGCCCAGAAACCTTTCTTCCAGACGACGCCGTCATTGTCGGGATGATACTGCCCGGGAATGTAGAAACAGTCGGCAGCCGGCGGCTCGCCTGGGTCGTCGTCGGGACGGTCCTTGGGAGGTCCATTCTTGCGGTAGTCCAGCCGGTCGGTCTTGCGGTCGCTCCAGAAGCCGGGCACTCGATACCAGCCGTCCTGATCGCGCTTCCAGTAACCATTGACCCAGAATCGACCCGGAGGTGGCACCCGCCACGTGCCCGTCACCCAGACGTAATCCCTGCGGCCCGGATCCCATTCCCAGTAGCCTTCGATCCATTGAGCACTTGCGCTTGGGGGATCAACGGCCGGCCGTTCGCTGATCGCGCTCGGCGGAGTCTTCGCGACGTGGACCGGCTTTCGATCCTTGCGAGGCGACAGAAACGCCTCGTGTAGGGGTCCTTCCGTCATCGGCCGGACCGGCTGGTTGGCAAGCTGCGCCAACCTGTCCGGATTGTCGCCGCCAGCCTCCGCGGTGGCCTCAGCCGTTGGTGCCTCCGCCTGCCCGTCTGTCGGCAGCGGTTCAGCAACCGTTTCGGCTTGCGTCGGTCCGGCGGGATCTTGCAACGGGCCCGCGACGACGGGTGCACCGCCCATCATCAAGACCAGACCCCATCCCAGTACGTGTCCTCGGTTCATGGCTGAAACTCCGCCACCGCGGCGTCATCGGTGGTTGCGAGACGATTGGCCCATTTTATGAATACGCACCTGGACCACTCACGGTCCAAGTTTTTCGATCGAGCTTTCGTGGATTGAGCTATCTTGATTGTATGGCGCCGGCACTCCCCTTTTGCAAACCCTACCTGCCCCAGGAGCGAAAAAAAGGGGCTCGTAGGATCTGGACGTGCCGTCGCCAAACCGGCGAGTGCCGCATCTCTCCAGTCTTGCGTCGGATTCGAGAGTCTGTTTCCGCCAGGAATCGCGGCTGGATCCGTGCTGAATGAATCCTGCTCGCGTGAAGACCGGCATCCGTGGCCGATCCGGTCGCGCAGGCCGTTCTAGTTCGGCGGAATCCCGGCGGACCGCTTGAGATAACATCAGCTACGATGTAGACTTAGGAAGCGAGCAGACGAGGCCGTTGTGCCAACCCCGGTTTTGATGAGCCACCGATGAAGGCCGAACTGGTTCCAGAGAATGGAGATCCGCCAATACCCATCACGCGGGATGTCGTGGTTGTGGGCCGCCGCGGCTACTGCGATGTGGTCATTGACCACTCCAGCCTTTCCAAACGGCACTGCCTGCTAGTCAAGACCGACGGGCTGCTCGTGGTCCGCGACCTTATCAGCACCAACGGCACCAAGGTCAAGGGGCAAAAGGTGCGCTGGGCGGCGTTGCTGCCCGACGACCGCATCACGCTGGGCAGCTACAAGCTTCGCGTTTACCTGGGTCCAGACGACGCCCCGGGGCCTTCCGAGCTTTATCAGACGCGAATGCTCCGGTCGGGCTCGAGCTCCAGGAAGCCGGCCGCTGGCGGACCAGGCAGTAGCGCGAAGCCGTCTGGGCCGCCCGCTGCCCCGATCACTGGGTCGAACCGGGGGTTTCCCGAGCCCTCGCCCCTGGAGATCGTCATTTCCTCGTCCCAGCAAAACATCATCGCGCCCTCTTCCAAGACCGCCAAGCACGATGGTTTCGAGCCCTTGATTCCGATCGTGATGGATGACTCGGACGAGATCATCGAGCTCGACTGAGCGCGGCGCCGAGTCAGACCATCGCCGCGTCCTCGGCGGCGACCGCGCGATCTCCACCGCTGGACCGTGCCAGCGCAAGGGCGGATTCGCATGCCTCCAGAAGCTGTGCGGCGGTCGCCGTGGATCCTTCGGGACTCATGGTCGCGACTCCGAGACTCGCGGTCACGCGGCAGTCTGTCCCGATCCGTTCGGTGAGCGCGCCCCTCAAGTTGTCGGCGATCGGCAGGGCCCAGTCCGAGGTCAAGCCCGGCAGGATCAGGGCGAATCCGTGTTCGTTCAAACGCGCGGGGGTGTCGCATTCACGGCTCTCGCCACGCAGCAGGTCCGCCACCTTGACGAGCAAGGTGTGCCAGGCCGAAGGCGAGAACTGTTCAATCAGCCGGTCAGGATGGTCGAGTTCGAGCCGGACCAGGGAGAGCGGAAGTTGATCATCCACGGCCTGGCGCACCGCGGTTGCCAGACACTCCTGGAACCCTCGCTGGTTATTCAGCCCCGTCAGCTCGTCATGCGCCGCGAGGCGGATCAGGATCTCGTTCGCCTTCTCGAGTTCTCGGGCGCGCGCGACGAGCGCTTCCTGCGCGGTGATGATGCGTTGAGCGGTCTTGAGAGCGATCTCCAGCTCGCAATTGTCGATCGGCTTGGCCAGAAAGTCATCTGCGCCGGCGTTCAGGCCCTGGAGCCGCTCGTGACGATGGGTCTTCGCGGTCAGCAGAACGACGTAGATGTAGGTGGACTTGATCTCGCCGCGGATTTTGCGGCAGAGCTCCAGTCCGCTCATTTCCGGCATCATCCAGTCCGAGATCACCAGCCGTTCCGGCCTCACCCGGAGCTGATTCCACGCTTGCAGGCCATTGATGGTGACGACCACCTCGTGCCCCATGCCCTCGAGTCTTCTGCGCAGATCCACGGCCTGGGTTTGACTGTCCTCGGCGATCAAGATTCTCATGATGGCGGTCTCAGGGACGAGGGAAGCCGGCCAGGGAAATCCCCGGCGCCAGTCAAGACAATCATAGGACGCATTCCCAGGGCGGGAGGATGGGGCGAGGGAACGCATACAGGCTGGGGCGGCAAGCGTGGCCCGGGTGGTCCCTTGCCTCGTATTCCGCAGGGATCAAGTGCCGCGAGCGACTTGGGAAAACAAACCGGACGCCCGTCTGCGGTGGTAACCGATCGACGGCGTCCGGCTGGATGCGGGGTCGGGTGAACAGGGCGAAAGCGACCGCCGTCGCGCCGGTCGCCACCATGCCAACGGGGAGTCAGAGACGCCTTGGAAAGGCTCGCGTCCTCACGATTCTTCGGACCGAGGGCGACGAACCTCGCGCCGCACGGGCGGGTTCAGGCGTTCGATCTGGCGTGCTTCCTGGGGTTCCAGTCGGCTTGCCTGTCGATTTTCACGTTGGATGGCTTCGTACACCTCTTGGCGGTGTACGGAGATCTCGATCGGGGCCGCGATCCCTAATCGAACCTTATCGCCCCGAATATCCACCACGGTGATGACGATGTCATCGCCTATGATGATACTTTCGTCGCGGTGTCGGGACAGGACCAGCATCGTTCTCGGCTCCTTCCTCCTGCCAACGAGGCCCGTGACCATCCCCGATCACGTTGCCCGGGCTCTCGGTGACCACGACGGAGCTGGGGATGGTGAATAGCCAAAAACACCTTGGTGGTGAGCCACGCGGGTCAGGCCGTTGCACGCAGCGGCACCAGCCCGTGGAACAGCGAGGGGGCCGGGGCCGCTGAGGGCGTTTCCAACGGGTACCGGACGGGGTACCGGCTGGAAGTCAAAACCAGCTGCCGGCCTAGGCGACGCACCGGGTTGAACACGAGCGGTCCCTGGAGGTTGACTGTGAGGCCGCCCCCCGCGCCGCGGTTGAGAATGACATAAATCAGCGCGGTCCGCTCATCCTCCAGCTCCAGCGCCGTCCGGTCGCCCGGACGGATCTCGATCCGATAGTCGCTGACCGCCAGAGGGGGAGCGACCAGGCCGAAGGCCAGGTCAGGCGCGGTCACACTTTGCAACCACGTCAGCCCGGTCACCATCGGATCGGGAAGATGGATGTACTGGGTGTGCGAGCGGAACCCGAGCAGTCCTTCCGGAAGCCGGAACAACTCCGATTCGGAGGCCTGGATCAGACCAAAGCGGGTCGTGACAATGTTCACTTCCTGGTTACCTCCTTGAACGCCGGGCGAGGCTCATGCCTGCTTGTGCAGGCCCTGGTCCCCCCGCGACTCCGGGCGACCTCGACCGCGACCGATGGTGTCCGCCCAAGATTCGCCGCCGTCCGGTCAACCCCATGCAGCGAAGCGGCACGGGGACGACCTGGATTCAGGGCGATCTTGTCTGGACGGTTTCCGGTCCGGTCGAGCTCGCACCACGCGGCCACGACGTATCCCGCGGATTCAACCTGCGTCGCTCCCCCCGAATCCCTCGGAGAGCCGAGCCAGGTTCGACCGACCGTAATATCGTCGCCCCTGGTCGGCCGGGCTCAATCCTGCTCGCCCGAAATCCTTATCGCCGCGCACATAGCGATGCCTGCGCCAGTCGCTCCGTTCGTAACGGAGACGCAAGGCCCCGCACCGGGCGCAAGAACTCCACTTCCCGCACCAGCCGGAACATGTGGTACCAGGTAGGTGGTCACCTCGAGGTCCGCTCCCGCGTCACTCAGCGCACCCCGAACGCGGACCCGCGGAGACTGAGCCCTTGGTACCGCTCTATTCGATGCAAATGATCAGAACCCGGATGATCCGATCGCCGGGTTGCCGACGTCTGTGTTTGACCATGCGAGACGAGCAGCGCGCCGGGGACAGCCGGGTCAGGTCCTGTAATTCTCTTCCAGCCCCCAGAGCCGCTGGAGCTGCCGGTCGAGCGTGCCAGGCTCGAAGCGGTAGATGGCCATCTCCTCGACGACCTCGCCGGGACAGAGCGTGTAGTCCAGGCGACGATCCTCTGCATCCTGGAACACCTCTCCCAGGTGATCGGAACAGGCGAATCCGTAGGTTTTCAGCTCGGCGAACCTGCCGTCGCTCCAGCGGGCCGCGACCTTGTAAGCCGCCGAGTCGGAACAGTAAGGATGGGAGCAGTTGACGGGGTGGCTGTACATGAAAAGAGCCTCGAGGGTGCCAGGACAATCATCGTGGCGGAGAGGTAGATCTCAGTGTACCGCATTCTTGTGCGAGTGTGATAGGCCGCGCCCTCGTGGGAATTCCGGCGACTCTTGGGGCTTGGCTTCACCACGCCGCCGGAACGGCCTGAGCCCAGCGAATCGCTCGAACCGCTGCTCCGGGTCTTGAACCGCTGACAGAACCAAGCTCGGCGGCGTGAGTCGCTTGCAGGTGTCTCGATCGAGATCGTGTACAATCGAGGAGACTGCACCGGTGGAGGGAGACCGTTTCCATGAGCATAAGGACGATTCGATGGAGACGATACTGATGGGCAAGGTGGTTGTCACCGCCAGGATCGAAAACCTCGAAGACCTTTTCAACGCCCAGCGGGGATTGATCTCCCCCGACGCCGTGCGGAGCATCGAGGTCGTCGACGCCTTGGTGGACACAGGCGCCACGGGGCTGCTGGTGCCGAAGTCGATGATCGCCACGCTGGGTCTGACACCTTTACGCATGCGGCAGGCACGGGGACTGGGGGGAACAGTCCCCCTGCCGATGTATCGAGCCGCCCGATTGACCATCCAGGGGCGTGACTGTGCCATCGACGTCGGCGAGATCGGCGACGAATTCCCGGTCTTGATCGGTCAGGTCCCGCTCGAACTGCTCGATTGGGTCGTCGATCCCAGGGGCCAACGCTTGGTAGGAAACCCCGAGCATGGCGGTGAACATATCATGGAAGTCTTCTGACCAAACGCGGAATCCCCACTCGACCGCGAGTGCGACCTCCAGCCCTGTGGGAGCCGGCTCTGCCCGGCGAGAGGCCATCATTGACGGACGGAACCAGAACGGAGTGCGTGTTTTCGGCAAGCGTGCTCAGGAATGATCGACCGAGCCCCTCGCGAGTTCAAGTCGAAGGCGAGCCTACACCAGATGAGAGAGAATCGCGCTGGTGACCTCCTCCGTCGTGGTACTCGATCGAGAATCCGCCCGACTGCCGCGCGGCCGCGTCCATGATCGACACGCCGCTGGCCACGACCTCTGGTCCGATCCCGTCTCCAGCGACAACAGCAACCTTGTAGGTGGGCATGCCTCGAGACTAGAAACGATGGAATTCGTACTCGGGATTGGCGGGATCGAAATCCTGGGCTGAAAGCACGGCATCGAGGTCCAGATCATCATAACAGTAGCGCTCGCCCAGCGGCTTTTCCGCTTTACCCGCGGCCGGCCAGTCGAAACCGGTGAAGCGGAGCGGAAGACGCGTGGCGGGGTCGTAGAGGATCTCCGATTCGGCGAGCGGCCGCTCGGGCCGGAACGTGGAATGGTTGTGGGTGGACCGAAGCCATCGCTTGCCGTCGGGGGTCACGGTGCGATCGAGAATGGTGACCTCGTCGGGCTCTTCCAGGTCCATCTGGCGGAACCCGACCAGCTTCCGGATCAGGTTCGCCAGTCCCGCCTGGTTCATCGGATGGCGGCTCTCGGCCAGGATCAAGGGATGATCGGGGGGAACCTTGAGCCGGGGCACCAGGAGGCGCGCCATACCCACGGGATGGCCGATCACGTGGTTGTCATGGTGCCCCTCCGCGTAGATCAGCTCTCGGCCGGCCACCGGCTGGATGCCCCTCATGTAGACCGCGAAGGGGTCGTGGCGGACCTTGAGGAAGTAGGTCTGCTCGGGAAGCAGTTTGCCGCCGATGCGCTCCTGCTTGCGGAATGTCAACGTGTAGGAATGGACCAGCCGGAACGATCGGTCCACCGCCTGCATCATCTTCAGCAGCAGCTCCTTCGCGGGTCGGCCTTCGAGCCGTGCCTCGGGCCAGGCTGCCACCTCTGCCGAGCGGCCCTGGGCCAGCGCCGGGGAATCGGCTGTTCCCGCCTGCTTACCGGAACCCGGAAGAGCGGCTGTGTCCGTGTCCGCCCGAGGCGCCAGCGCATCCGCGGCGGTTCTTTCCAGCGAGGCCGTGAGCCACCAGCTCACACCGGAGATCAGGACGCCGAGCAGACACAAGGCTCCGACCCCGCGACGCCAGGCACGGGAAAAGGGCGGCACCACACGACGTCGAATCCAGATCGTCATGACCGGAAACCCTCGACCGAGGCCCCTCTGCTCCCGAAACCGGGTGCGGCAGTGCGAGCTGAGGTATCCGTACCCAGGGGGAACGCAGCACTCATCTTAACCTCCCGTCCATTCCTGTGAACCTCGTCTTTACATCAAATGTAGCAATCTCCATGAATCGGCGTGCCTCGTTCGCCGACCGGCGCTGCGGATCCTCACCCGCAATGATTTCCGACCGTCCCGGTCTCGAGTGAGCTCATCCGCAACCAACCTTCCATTTCGAGTCGAATTGACCGCATCGCGGTCAGCGGTCTACGATATGGCATTGGAAAACGATCGGTTTTCCAGCGAGTCCGATGGCCTGGGCCTGGTGACGTGCGGCTGGTTTTGGAAGGACGCTTGACAATGACTCAAATTGAATTGGCGCGGCAGGATGTCATCTCTCCCGAGATGGAGTATGTGGCCCGGCGCGAGAATCTCGATCCCGAGCTGGTCCGCACGGAGGTCGCTCGAGGGCGGATGATCATCCCGGCGAACACGGTGCATCTCGAGCTGGGTTTGCAACCGATGGGCATCGGAATCAAGGCCCGGTGCAAGATCAATGCCAACATCGGCAATTCGGCGGTGACCTCGAACATCGACAACGAGCTTGCCAAGCTGAAGATGGCCGTGGAATTGGGTTCGGACACGGTCATGGACCTGTCGACCGGCGGCAACATCGACGCGATCCGGCAGTCGATCATCGAGGCCAGCACCGTTCCCGTGGGGACCGTGCCGATGTATCAGGCGATCCAGGGCGTGAAGAAGGTCGAGGATCTGTCGGCCCAGCACCTGCTTGATATGGTCGATCACCAGGCCAGGCAGGGAGTCGATTACATGACCCTGCACGTGGGCATCCTCCGCGACTATATCCCGCTCACCGCGCACCGGATCACCGGGATCGTCTCGCGGGGCGGTTCGCTCATGGCCCAGTGGATGATCGCCCACAACCAGGAAAATCCCCTCTATACGCATTTTGACGATCTCTGCGATATCATGCGGCAGTACGATGTGTCGTTCAGCCTGGGCGACAGCCTTCGCCCTGGCTGCATCGCCGACGCCTCGGACGCCGCCCAGTTCGCCGAGTTACGTACCCTGGGCGAGCTCACCCGCCGGGCCCAGGCACGCGGCTGCCAGGTCATGGTCGAGGGCCCGGGACACGTGCCGATGGACCAGATCGCCATGAACATGGAGAAGCAAGCGATCGAGTGCGGCGAGGCGCCCTTTTACGTGCTCGGACCCCTGGTTACCGATATCGCGCCGGGATACGACCACATCACCTCGGCCATCGGCGCGGCGCTCGCCGGCTGGCACGGGGCCAGCATGCTTTGCTACGTGACGCCCAAGGAGCACCTGGGTCTGCCCGAGGTCGAGGATGTCCGCCAGGGCGTGATCGCCTACAAGATCGCCGCGCACGCGGCCGACCTGGCTCGCCACCGGCCGGGCGCCCGCGATCGCGACGACGCCCTCAGCCGTGCCCGGTACAGCTTCAACTGGGAAGACCAGTTCCGTCTCTCCCTCGATCCCGAGACCGCCCGCAGGATGCACGACGAGACGCTGCCCCAGGACGTCTTCAAGACCGCGGCCTTCTGCAGCATGTGCGGCCCCAAGTTCTGCTCCATGCGGATCAACGAGGACATTCGCAAGCATGCCGAGGCAACCGCCGCCCTGGTGCAGCTCGAGCCGATCGGGGCTGGAACCTGACCGACCTGCCGGCCATGCACCGTGGATGAAGTGGCCCAGGGCAGGCCTCGCACATTCCCTTTCTCGTTCCGGTGCGCCGGTCCGGCCGGACTGTCGCACCGAGAATTCTGCCCGCCTCCGACCAGGCGGCACAAGTCGACTATCGCTCGAGGAAGACAGCGTGTAGCCAGAAATCCGGAAAGCTCCGTCGGGCCGGCAATGTCCCGATCCTGACTCGTTGAATACTGGCGTGACCAATGAGGCATTCATACGATCGCGATGGGAAATCTGATCTTTTTTGCCGTTATACCCCTTTTTGCTCTTCCAACCGGGGGGATCTTCACGATACTCCTGCTACAGCCTCTTCCCCAAAGGCCCGGATGGCCTGGGTCTTGGTAACCTTCCCCCGCGCGGACAAGACCCGACCATGGCACGCATTTGCCTGATCAACCCCCGCTTCCCGGTCTCGTTCTGGGGCCTCAATCATGGTCTGCCACTGCTCGGCAAGAGGGCCAACATGCCCGTGCTGGCGTTGCCCGTACTGGCCGGGCTCACGCCGTCGGAGCATGAGGTCGTGGTCATTGATGAGAACATCGAAGAGATCGACTTCGATGCTCTGGAGTCCTTCGACATCGTTGGAATCACTGGCATGACGGTCCAGCGCGACCGGATGCGCGAGATCCTGGTCGAACTTGCGGACCGGGGAGTCTTCACGGTCGTGGGAGGACCCTGGATCAGCGTGGCGGAGAACTGGTTCGATGGCTTGGTCGACGTGATCTTCGTGGGAGAGGCCGAGGAGACCTGGCCGCGATTTCTCGAGGAATGGGCGCGGGGAGAGCACGCGGAGCGTTACGAGCAGGCGGAAAAGACCGACATGACGAAGGTCCCGCTGCCGCGTTACGATCTGGTGCGATTTCGCGAATACGCCATGGGCTGCATCCAGACGTCGCGCGGCTGCCCGTACCAGTGCGAGTTCTGCGACATCATCGTCATCTTCGGCCGGCGGCCGCGCATCAAGAAGCCAGCCCAGGTGATCGCGGAGATCGACGCGCAATATCGCCTGGGAACTCGCGTCATCTTCCTGGTCGACGATAACTTCATCGGCAACAAGAAGGCCGCCAAGGAGATTCTCCGCGCAATCATCGCCTGGCAGCAGCAGAAGGGCTATCCGCTCACCTTCTTCACCGAGGCGTCGCTGGACCTCGCCGAGGACGAGGAGTTGATGCGCCTGATGACCGAGGCCGGACTCGTCGCCGTCTTCATCGGCATCGAGAGCCCCGACGAGGCGGCCCTGCGGGAGACCAAGAAGTACCAGAACGTCCGCGGCAGCATCATCGAGCGCGTCCACCGGGTCCAGGCACACGGCCTTGAAGTCTACGCCGGAATGATCGTCGGCTTCGACAGTGACGACGAGACCGTATTCGAGCGTCAGTTTGACTTCCTGAAGCAGGCTCGGATCGTGGCGGCGATGACTGGAATGCTTTCCGCCATTCCCAAGACCCCGCTCTATGAGCGGCTCGAAGCCGACGGCAGGCTGGACAACGCGGCGATCGACGATCCGGAGATCGCCACCAACATCATACCGCTCTTGATGACCCGCGAGACGCTCCGCGACGGTTGGCTCAACATGATGGATCGCCTGTACCAGGTGGACAACTTCCTTGCTCGGTTCGATGACCTCTTCATCGAGGGTCGCATCCCGCTGGCCACGTACAGGATGACCTGGCTCCGCCGCCACCGGCCCCTGAGCTACCTCAAAATCCAGTTTCTGACCATCCTTGGGGCACTGGTTCTGCTGGCGCGCATCTGGCTTGACCCCCGGACCCGCCCCTACCGCGCGACGTACGGCCGCCACCTCCGCAAGCTCCTCCTTTCGGGCCGTCCCCCGCGCTATCTTTTCCAGTTCGCATGGAAATGCATCACGCACACCCACTTCGCGACCATGACCCGGCAAATGGTCCGGGGCGAATCGCGGCTGGTCAACACGTGACCGGGTGGTTTGCCGTGGCTTCTCCCTGAGCCGGCGACGATTGGGTTCGCTCGTCCGCTCGAATTCGCCTTTCTTCGTCTTAAGTGCAGATCGGCTTTGGATTAACGTCAGAGCAAATTGGCTTCGTTTTGGCGCTTTTCTCGACGCTCCTGCTCTTCCGCGGAGATCCCGT
>Ga0209048_10006521_pt1 | contig 10916 bp, 8 predicted proteins | sample FrelakmetCRP12CR_FD_187146 | JGI IMG/M metagenome (GOLD analysis project Ga0209048, IMG submission 187146) | Freshwater lake sediment microbial communities from the University of Notre Dame, USA, for methane emissions studies - CRP12 CR (SPAdes)... | ecosystem: Environmental > Aquatic >... | reverse complement strand
ATAATCCCTTCTTTCCTTTTTTATTCTCCTCAGGGAGGGAAACAACTCGATCTAAGTGAGAGAGCCATTCCATGGGATCCTGAGGTTTCCCGTGATGGCGAATTTCGAAGTAGAGACAAGGGCCTTTCAACGATCCTGCGCTCCCCACCAGGGCGATCGTTTCTCCCTCGGAAACGGCATCTCCAGGTTTCTTTAATAACTCGGAACAGTAGCCTGAGACAGTGAAGGTATGATCTCCATGATCAATGATCACAATGTTTCCAAACCCTTTGAACCAATCGGCATAGAGGGTTTTCCCAGAGAGGACCGCTCGAATCTCGGTTCCCATCGGGGCTTTGATTTCAATCCCATTTTGACCTTTCTCTTTAAATAAACTAATCACTTTCCCTTGAACAGGGGGGGACAGCTTTCCCTTGAGACCCTCGTATTTCGATTTCCCGTAAGCCAAACCGCTTTTCTCTCGCTCCAGTTTATCAATAAGCGTTTGAAGTCCCTTGCCCCTCTCTTCTAATTCCACAAGGAGCTTCTGATAGACCACCTTCTGATTCTGAATGGACTTGAGCAGAGTCCGTTTCTCCCCGCTGACCTTTGTAATCTCCGTCTTCTTCTTCCCTATCTCAGAGATATTTCGCTGGCATTGGAACTGATCCTGGGTCAACTCCTCCTGATATCTTTCTTTTAAAACCATTTGATAACGATAAGTCTCGACCAGGCGAGCATCATAATCGATAATGACCCTTAAATATTTATCGAGTCTTAATAGATCAAGATAGGATTGTGAGGCGAGAAGAAGACCCTCCGTAGGAATCTTCCCCATTTTATAAAGGGCAACCAGCCTGGAAAAGAGCTCCTCTTTAGTCTGTTCCATTCCCTTGCTGAGCATGACGATTTGATGTCTTGTCTTACGAAACCTCTCCTGAGTTTGGACCAACTGCGCCTCCATTTGTTTTAATTCTTTCTCCTTCTGATAAAGCTCCACTTCCAGGAGATGAAGGGTTCCAAGAATGGAAGATTCTTTTCCACGAATCTCCTTTTCCTTTCCCTTGGTTATAGAGATCTCTTTTTTAATATCTTTGAGGTCCTTCTTTTTTTGAGTGATGTCATTCTCAATCTGATCAGTCCGGGCTGCCCAAAGTTCAGGTGTCCAAAAGGTAAACATCCATCCTATCAGGAAACATCCGATCCATACCCATATCCATCTTCTACTCGAGGACTCTTTCATTTATATTTCAGAACCCTCATCGAAGCGACCGAGCTTCCGAAAAAACCGAGAACCATTCCTCCCAACAATATCCAGACAATGGTCTCCAGGGGTAAAAAAAGGACAGGGATCTTTGCCAACCAAGCCTGCATCGATGGGGGGAGGTTGAGAAAAAGGCCTTGATGCATTAAAAAAAGAAAGAGAATCGCCAATCCTCCTCCGAGCAGCCCTTGAATGAGTCCTTCCATATAGAAGGGGACTCGGATAAAGGCAGGGCTCGCACCCACCCATTGCATTACTTCAATCTCCTCCCGACGGGAGGAGATGGTTAATTGGAGGGTGTTTGAGGTGATGAATACGACCGCGATGAGGAGGAGCCCTCCCAGTATCCATTGGGTGAGACGTAGAATATGGACGAGAACAGAAAACGTCTCCACCCACTCCTGGCCATATTGAATTTCCTCGAGTTGTGGAATCTTTTTTAAATGGGTGACCACCTCTTTAATCTTTGTGGAATTTCGGTATTCCTTCTTCAATTGAATTTCGAAAGAAGGCGGAAGCACCGCTGGCTGAATCCCTTGGAGGAGGTTCTTCTGCCGACCCAACTTCGTTTCCATGAAGGCCATTGCATCATAGGGAGACACATATCTCACGACCTCCACCCCTTCGAGGAGGCGAGTTTTATCTAAAAGGGGTTCTACCTCACCGGAAGGAGTTCCCCGCTTCAGGTAAGCAATCACCTCAATTTTATCTTCCCAGATCTTGAGGAAGTTGGTCAGATTGTAAGCGAGTAAGGTAAAGGTCGAAAAGATGAGCATCGAGATGGCAATGATGCCGATGGTGATGAGATTTGGGAACAAGTTTCCCATCATGTTTTGGAAAGTCCGTCTCATCACATACTGGAGAAAAAACGTCATCCCCCTGCTTTCACCTCTTCAACCTTATTCATCTTATTCACGTCCGCCTTTCTTCCATCCCAGATCTGCCCATTTAGGATCTGGATAATACGATAGGAATAACGTTTAATCAGTCCTGTGTATTGAGTGGCGAACACAATGGTGGTTCCTTTTTGGTGGAGATCGGTGAGGAGATTCATAACACTAAGGGTCATCTTGGCATCTAAATTCCCCGTGGGTTCATCTGCTAAAAGTAAGGATGGGGAATGGACCAGGGCTCGAGCGATGGCTACCCGTTGTTGTTCCCCCGCTGAGAGAGAGAGGATTGGATCTCCTTCCCTCTCTTCAAGGCCCACCCGTTTCAAAATTTCCGAGGCTTTCCATTTTGCCTCTTCCCGGGTATGACCGGTAACTTCCAAGGCGAAAGCGACATTTTCGTTTACGGTCCGGTCTTTTAACAATTTAAAATCTTGCGAAACGATCCCCATTTTCTTTCTCAATTGATAAATTTTTTTAAACCCAGGTTGGTTAATATGCATCCCATGAACGACCACTTCTCCACTGGTCGGTTTTTCCGCACAGAATAGGATGCGAACAAGGGTGCTTTTCCCTGAACCACTCGGCCCAGCGATGAATGTGAATTCCCCTGGAAAAATCTCCAAAGTGACATCCGAGAGAGCGGAGATCTGACTGGGATAAGTCTTAAAAACATGGTGCATCTCAATCATTGCTTCGTCCATAATTTAGACAAAACTAACACGAGTCTTAACTTTTTTCAAGAAAATTAAGGGGTTAATGATTTGCAGTGTTATCGTGGACGGGGTTGACAGGTTAAATATCAGGCTTCTGTAATACGAATTAAAGTAAATCTATAAACTTCTTCTTATCTCGATGGCTGCTCTTATTGTATCGGGACTGTATCCTCTTATGATGATCCCTTCCACATCGATGAGGGGTACACCCTGCAAGCCACCGCTTTTGCTCAACATCTCCTCTCTCTTGCTCTTATCTCTTTCAATATTGTATTCGATCAAATTAACATCAAGAGAACGAAGATATTCCCTTGCCTTTACACAATAGGGGCACCACGAGGTCATATACATGATCACATGGATATTTCTATAAGGCCTTTTCTCCTCAACTCTTTCGCTCGTAGACCTTGGAAAATATTCTTTTGTTTTTGGTTTTTCGGTCGACTCTTCTTTAAACTCCTTTTTCTCCGCATTTACTCCCGTCGGAGGAGGCGTATCAGAAAAAACAATGTTTCCGTCCTTGTCTTTCCATTTATAGATTTCACCGGATACCACAGAGGATGCTGGTGATACAAAGATGACAAAGAGAATGGTAACAATGATCCCTTTGAATCGATTTTTCATATGTTTGTTGTGAACTTCCTAAAGAATCTTATTTTTTCTCCTGAATCGAGACCAGTTCTAGCTCGAAAATCAAGGTCGAACTGGGTCCGATATCACGGCCTGCACCCTGCTCGCCGTAGGCGAGATTCGAAGGAATAAAGAGTTGCCATTTCGCGCCCTCCTGCATGAGCTGTAATGCCTCGGTCCACCCAGGAATCACTCCGGAGACTTGAAAGTTCACGGGTTGCCCACGCCTATAGGAGCTATCAAACTCCATACCATTAATCAGGGTGCCTCTATAATGAGCCGTCACGGTATCGGTTAATTTAGGTTTCTTACCGGTTCCCACCTTGATCACCTTATACTGCAAACCGCTCGGCAGGGTCTTAACCCCTTCTTTCTTTTTATTCTCAGCAAGGAAAGCCTCTCCTTCCGCCTTGTTTTTCTTGGCAACCTCCGCCTGCTTTGCCATCATCTCCTTCTGGAAAGCGACCATAGTTTCCTGAATTTCCTGTTCGGTCAATAAAGGTTTCTCGCCCAAAAAGGCGTCCTTCATTCCTTTTGCAAGAATATTTGGATCAACATCAATCGACTGTTTTTTTAGATTACTTCCAATGTCCATACCAATGATATAGCTGACCTTTTCCTTTTGATTTTTCAGTACCAGTTTTTCTTGTCCATACACCTGGCTCACCAGAAACAGAACACCTAAAACTGCAATCAGTCGTAATTTCATTTGAACTCCTTTCTTATGATGTATTTTCCTTATGCAGATCTGGTACGCCCCATCATAACTCAAGAGACCCACTTTGTGCCAACTCATTCTTCATTTTCCAACAAAGGTCGGCTTTCTCTTTTCAAGAAAAGACCGAGCAGCCTCCTGATGATCCTGAGTCTCTGATAAGAGAGCGAGCTGAGAGGAGATATAATCCAGATGAGCCCTGAGAGTGCTTGTTTGGGCTTGATAAACAGCCCTTTTCATCATACGAATGGCAAGGGGAGGTTTATTCGCAATCTTTTCTGCCAGAATCATTGTCTCCTCCATGAGTCGGTCATGAGGGACAACACGATTGACAAGCCCTATTTCAAGAGCCTCCTGAGGGCTCAGAACATCCCCTGTAAATAACAACTCCAGAGCTTTCCCAATTCCAATCAACCTTTGAAGAAAAAAGGCTCCTCCATCGCCAGGTACAAGTCCCATCAGGATATAAGATTCTGAAAGTTTGGCTCGATCCGAACAAACCCTGAGGTCGCACATAATGGCCATGTCCAATCCAGCACCCATCGCAGCCCCGTTAATGGCTGCAATGATGGGTTTATCCAAATCTTCAAGGGCGAAGATAACTCGGTGTACTCCTTCCCAGAGAAATTTTTTCATATCCCAAGACCGAAGTCTCCCTTCAGCCATTTCCCGAATATCCCCTCCGGAGCAAAATGTATCGCCCTTTCCTGTCACAATAATGACTCTCACATTATGATCTGCCTTGGCTTCCTCGACAAACTGACGCCATAGGGTTAGCATTTCAGGGCTAAATGTATTTTTAACTTCTGGCCGATTAATGGTAAGGATAGCTATATTCCCTTCAATTCGATAGAGTAGGTGCGGTTCGGTCATTTCTTTATCCTCTCTTCTTCAATTGTATTCTAACTTCGGGCGATCTTGCATAGCTTTATATCTAACGCTTTAATTAAATCCCCTGGCGAAATAAAGATTTGGGAGCCACGAGCACCCGCACTGATGGATATAAATGGAAACTTCATCGCACTCTCATCCAAAAAAATGGGATAGCATTTTTTTGTACCAATCGGCGAAACACCTCCCCGTATATAACCCGTCAACTGCTGAATTTCTTTTACATGTACCATTTCTACCTTTTTATTACCGCTCGTCGCAGCAATGGCTTTCAAATCGAGTTCAGAATTTCCTGGAATACAAACCATCAATACTCCGGTTTTGTCACCTTGGGCAACCAATGTTTTAAATACCTGCCCTGGAGGCAAACCCACTTTCTTCGCAACACTCTCGGCACTGAGGTCTGACTCATCGATTTCATATTCACATAATTTGTAATCCATCTTTAAACCATCCAGAAACCTTGCTGCATTCGTTTTTTTCATAGACATTAATCCTGGTTGATTCACTTCACCTTCAAGTTCTTAAAAATGTCTCCTAAAGTTCCTAGCTTCCCAACCTTATCCTCTTTCTCAATATATTTTTTATAGTCCTCCTTATCCTCTCTCTCCTCTATCACTTTCTGTGACAGCCTTATTCTCCCCTGCTCGTCTATGGAGATGATCTCCACCTGAATCTCCTGGCCTTTGGGGAACTTCCTTTTAACATCCCTCTTCTCGGAATCTCTCAGTTCCTCCATGGGAAGCAAACCCCTTACCCTTGGCCCGAGCTGTGGAAGTCTGACAAAAAGACCATAAGGTTTACTGTCTTCAACAATTCCTTTCAGGACTTGTCCCACCTCAAGGCGCACCTTATCCGATCCTTCCCCCTCCTCTTCCATTCTTTTCTTGATGGTCGCCTCTTTGATCGATAGGGAGATGCGATGCGTTTGGTGATCTATTCCCATCACCAACACATCCACCATATCCCCTTCATGAAGCAGCCGACTTGGATGAGAGACCCGTTCATAGCTCATCTCAGAAATATGGACAAGGCCATCCACTCCCGGAGCCACTTCAACAAAGGCACCGAAGTCAGCGAGCTTGGAGACTTTGCCGCGAATGATCTCCCCTTCCTCAAATCCAAGGCCCTTTTCCCATGAGTCTGGCTCTAAGGCTTTGATGGAGAGAGAGATTTTAGGACGGCCTTCCTTGTCCGCTTCGATCTTCAACACTCTTACCTTCACCTGCTGGCCAGGTTTGAGAATCTCCGATGGATGCTTGATCCTTCCATGGGATATTTCAGAGATATGGACCATCCCCTCGATCCCTCCGATATCAACAAAGGCACCAAAGTCGGTCAGTTTCGTCACCTTTCCTTCACACTCAAGATCAGGTTTGAGTCTCGCTAAGGTCTCTTTTGACTTCTCCTCCCGTTCTTCCTCTAAAAACACACGTCTGGAGACGATGATGTTTTTTCCATTTTCTTTGATCTCCATGATGCGAAATGAATATCTTGCTCCAACATGGTCCTCGGGTTTTTCACAGAAGGAAATGTCGATCTGACCTAAAGGGCAGAAGGCACGAAGGCCAGAGAAATCGATTTCAAAACCCCCTTTAACGGCCTTTGTCACTCTTCCTTCCACAGGGATGAGGTTTTCTTTCGCCTCTCTGAGAATGTCGAGAGAATCAGGACCATGAACCTTCATTCCCTTTGTGAGATGAATTCCATCACGAATCGATGCAACCCTCATCTCAACCCAATCTCCTTGCTTGATGGTGAGGTTACCCTTCTTGTCCAGGAACTCCTGAATGTCTGCAATGCCCTCGCTCTTGCCCCCTAAATCAACAAAGATCGTATCCTTGCTGACCTTCAACACTTTTCCTGAAACCTTGTCTCCAGGAAAAAGCTTGCGACCGGGGCCTTCAGAACTGACCCTCAAAAGTTCTTCAAAAGTCTCTTTTTCTTCCATCTCATTTTCTGTCATGTCATTTCACCTTTAAAAAATTTGAAATGGGTTTTACTTGTTTATCCATCAGTATACCTTTTCACCTTGAGCCAAGAAAAGGTTCAAAGATAACTCACATCTTTGAAAAATATGTTGAGATAATATCGGCTGAAATTTTGGAGAAGGTATCTTTATCTCCATTGAAGAATGGAACTCCATCCTTTAGAGTTTATGTAATTCGGGTACTGAGGTCAACAGAAATAAAATGGTAAAATCTCGAATTTGCCATTGGGAAGTTGAAGTAAACATGGGCGTGTTATATATTTGAGGCGTGGGAAAAAATGAAAGGTGATGAAGGAGATTTTTCATATTGAAAAAGATGATACGATCTGTTTGCCCCTACGATTGCCCTGACACCTGCGGTCTTCTGATAGAAGTCAAATGCGGAAAAGCAATCAAAGTTTCTGGTGATCCTGAACATCCTTTTACAAGAGGGACACTTTGCGTAAAGATGAATCGCTATCAAGAAACTGTCCATTCGCCGCTCCGTCTCAATCGTCCCCTGTTGCGAACAGGAGCCAAAGGCTCCGGAGAATTTCGTCCCATTTCCTGGAAAGAAGCAATTGACCGGACTACAGAGCGCTGGCAAAAGATCATCGATCAGTATGGCTCAGAGGCTATTCTTCCTTACTCATATGCTGGGACAATGGGTCTTATCCAGCGAAATGCCGGGCATCCTTTTTTCCATCGACTTGGAGCCTCTCGCCTTGATCGCACAATTTGTTCCCCTGCTAAAGAGGTGGGTTGGAAGGTGGTGATGGGAGAAACACCAGCTCCCCATCCTGATGAGGTGGCAGAGAGTGATTTGGTGATTCTATGGGGAATCAATGCTGTCGCGACCAATATCCATTTTCTCCATGGGGTAAATAGAGCTAAACAGAAGGGTGCAACGATCTGGCTTATTGACACTTACCAGACTGTTATGTCCTCTACGGCTGATCAAACCTACATCGTCCGCCCGGGAAGTGACGGTTCTCTTGCTTTGGGATTGATGTACCTTCTCGTCCGGGACGACCTCATTGACCACGACTTTCTCACAACCCATGTTCAAGGTTTTGAGGCATTGAAAGAAAAGATTCTTCCAGACTTTCCACCTGAAAAAGTCAGCCTCTTCACAGGCCTTTCCAAAGAGACTATTGAATCTATGGCTAAAGCCTATGGAATAGCGAAGAATCCCTTCATCCGTCTTGGGAGCGGGCTCTCCCGATACGGCAACGGAGCCATGGCCATACGCTCCATTGTTTGTTTACCTGCTTTCGTAGGGGCTTATGGAAAAAGAGGGGGCGGGTGTCTTACCGGCACCAGCACGGCTGGGGCTTTTGCCATGAAGGAAGTTCTGCGAGAGGATTTCATGGCGAAGAAAACCCGTATCATCAATATGAATCGCCTGGGTTGGGCCTTGAATGAACTGAAGGGTCCGCCTGTCCAAAGTCTTTATGTTTATCATTCTAATCCGGCAGCAGTCACCCCTGATCAGAATCAGGTGTTAAGAGGTTTGGCGCGAGAAGATCTCTTTACCATTGTTCACGAGAGATTCATGACGGACACGGCTCGATACGCAGATATTGTCCTACCCTCAACAACCTCTCTTGAACACAGCGATGTCTATCGATCCTATGGCAATTACTGCATTCAGCGTACAAAACCGGCTATCCCCCCTGTTGGAGAAAGTAAATCGAACTGGGAAGTCTTCTGCCTCTTAGCTCATGGGATGGGATTTGATGAACCCTTTTTTCGACAAACCGCTGATGATCTGATTGACCATCTTCTTTCGATCCGGAGCCCCATGAGAGAAGGATTTGATCGAGAAGCTTTTTCAATGGGAAAGGCGGTCGAAATTCCGCTTCCATCCGATGCGCGCACTCATTTCAAAACTCCCTCCGGAAAAATTGAAATTTTGAATCCAAAAGAATCCTATCCCCTGCCCTGTTATCTTCCTCCTTATGAAGGGGATTACCCCTTTCGATTGATGACAGGTCCCAGCCTTTATGCCTTAAATTCCTCTTTCAGGGAACGAGAAGACCTTCGCAAGAAGGAAAGGGCTATGTTCCTTCAGATGAATCCGGCTGATGCAGAGGCGAAGGGGATGAGAGAGGGCAACCCCGTTATTGCTTTCAATCAACTTGGTGAGGTCTCTTTCATTCTCCTAATTACTCCTAAAATCCCTCCTGGTGTTGTGGTGGCGGAAGGGGTCTGGTGGCTGAACCACTGTCCTGGTCCTCGATCTGTCAACGCCCTGACCTCTCAACGTTTAACAGACCAAGGAGGAGGAAGCACATTCTATGATAATACGGTGGACGTGAGGCTGGAAGGGAAATAACAGAGAAAAAAACGTCGGCAGTAAATGCCGACGCTACATTTAATCGATCAAAATTTATGAGACTTTGGAAACTACATCAACCCTGCAATCGACCGTTGAGCCAAGGAGAGCACATTGGCAGGAAAGATCCCCATGTAAAGTGTCCCGATCACGGCCAAAATCAATGCAATCACAGAGGCAGGTGAAAATTGAAGGCCCGTGATCTCACGTTCTGATTCCCTGAAATACATGACCACGGTGACTCGCAGGTAATAGTAAACCGAGACCGCACTGTTCAGGACTCCGAGAATGACCAACCAATAAAATTTTGATTTCACCGCTGCACTGAAGATATAGAATTTGGCCATAAATCCACTCAGAGGAGGAATGCCTGCCATGGAGAGGAGAAAGATGGTCATGGAAACTGCCAGAAGCGGGTATTTGAATCCAATCCCTGCATAATCATTAATCAGAGTATTTTCTTCTCCCTTCTTTCCGAGGAGGATGACCACTGAAAAGGCCCCGAGGTTCATAAAGGCATAAGCCATGAGATAGAAGAGAATGCCTGAAGTCCCTAAATCATTCCCTGCGACAAAGGCGACCAAAATGTAACCCGCATGGGCAATGCTCGAGTAAGCCAGCATCCGTTTAATATTGGTTTGAGAGATGGCGGCGATATTTCCGAGCGTCATCGTCGCCACGCAAATGATCCACATGATCGAGGTCCAATCGGGGCGAAAAGCTGGCAAGGCAGAAAAGAAAACTCTGATGAAGGCTGAAAAACCTGCTGCCTTCACACCTGTTGCCATGAAAGCAGTAATGGAAGTCGGAGCTCCCTCATAGACATCGGGCGTCCACATATGAAAAGGAACAGAAGCAATCTTGAAGCCAAAACCAATGGTGAGAAAGACAAGGCTCATTAGAAGCATCGGATTTCTTAAGAGACTTTTGGAGTCGATATAAGAGGCGATGTCCTTTAGATGAAGGGATCCTGTGGCACCATAGATAAGAGCAATACCATAAAGGAGGAATCCTGTGGCAAAAGCCCCTAAAAGAAAATATTTTAATGCCGACTCCACTGACCTCTTATCCTCGCGCATCATTCCAGCCAAGATATAGATGGAAATGGACATCGTTTCCAAACCGAGGAAGATGGTGATCATGTGAGACCCGGCTGCCATCAGCATCATCCCGAGGGTCGCAAAAAGGATCAGGGCATAATATTCTCCGAACGCAATTCCTTCCCTTTGAGTGTATCCAATGGAGATCAGGACGGTCAAAAAGGCGATGATCAAAAAAGTGATCTTGAAGAAGAGAGCATACCCATCCGAGATGAACATCCCCTCAAAACCGGATTTGACGGATCCCATTTGAGGAAGGGTGAAAAGAAAGGCGACCACGATTCCAATGAGGCTAATGATGCCGAGGTAACTCTTCCTCTCTTCTTTGGGTAAAAAGACGTCCACCAGAAGCACCAAAAACCCGAAAACGGTGATGATGATCTCCGGTGCAATGAGATAGAGGTCAATCTCTGGTATTTTCATC
>Ga0209048_10006520_pt1 | contig 10919 bp, 13 predicted proteins | sample FrelakmetCRP12CR_FD_187146 | JGI IMG/M metagenome (GOLD analysis project Ga0209048, IMG submission 187146) | Freshwater lake sediment microbial communities from the University of Notre Dame, USA, for methane emissions studies - CRP12 CR (SPAdes)... | ecosystem: Environmental > Aquatic >... | reverse complement strand
GCCATGAAACTTGACTGGCTCACATTCCAGAGAATAAAATGGTATTTCCGACGACAGGAAAGTGTCATATACCGGCACCATCCGATCAGGGCAACATTGATCAGGAATTCCAGAATTCTCTGCGAATATGTTTTATTGAGGAACGGATGCTGAGCCGGGCACAGGCACTGAGCAGGGCGACAATGAAGCGTGATTTTGATATTCTTAAGGTGTGGGATGAGGGAAGTTGGGAATCAGGATAACCTCTTCCGCGGGCTATACTAAAGTACTATAAGGATCAGGTCAAACAGGTGCGAAAGTGTTTTACCATCACGCGAAAAGACTAACGATGTATTTTTCCTTAACAAGAGCTTAGTGAAGCGGAAATGATAAAACCGGTCTTTGACAGCCACTATCCTCCGGAGTAGACCGCCGAGGCTTTCAGGTATATTGAACAAGGGCACAAAAAGGAAATGTTGTCATAACGATGGAACATTACGGCAAAACCGAACAGATCAGGAGGAATTGAAATGAAAACTGATGATACGTACAGAAAGACCGCAACCCTCGTGGGAGTATTGTATATTATCGGGACCGTTGCAGGCATGCTCAGTCATGTTTTAACAGGACCTGTTCTCGGAGATCCGGATTATCTTGTTAACGTGTCTGCACATGAGATTCAGATCATAGCAGGAGCCCTCTTTGTGGTAATTATGGGCCTTGCCCTCGCTATGGTTCCCGTTATGATGTTTCCCATCCTGAAAAAATATAATGAAGCCCTGGCTCTCGGGTATGTTGTTTTCAGGAGTGCGCTTGAGACCGTTATGTATATTGTTCTGGCAATTGCCTTGCTGTTCCTGTTACCATTAAGTCAGGAATATGTGAAAGCAGGAAATCCGGATGCTTCGTATTTTCAAACCCTGGGCGCTGTAGTACTAAAAGGACATGATTTGATTGGTCCTGTTCAGACAATCGTCTTTTGTCTGGGTGCCCTGATCTTTTACTATGTATTGTATCAGACAAATCTCATTCCCCGATGGTTATCAGGCTGGGGTCTCATTGCAATCATACCCTATCTGGCTGCAGGTTTGCTGGTTTTGTTCGGTTTCTTTGGTCCTCTCTCAACGAGCGAGATAGTTCTGGAATTTCCCCTGGCCCTGCAGGAGATGGTGATGGCGGTCTGGCTGATCGCAAAAGGGTTCAACATGTCTGCAATTGCTGCCGTTTCTGGTACCGGGGAGTGAAAAAAGGTGAAAGCAATGGAAAAAATGGAAAATAATCTCAAAGAATCGCAGCCCGTGAAATCCCTCGTGGTTGTATTCTCCTACCATCACAACAATACGGAGAAGATCGCAAATGCCTGTGCAAACGTGCTTGGTGCCAAGGTAAAAACGCCGCAGCAGGTTAAGCCTGAAGAGATCACGGAGTACGACCTGGTAGGCTTTGGTTCAGGGATTTACAGTGCGACCTTTAACCCATCTGTCCTTGACCTTGCCGACCGGCTGCCGAACACTGCGGGAAAGAAAGCCTTCCTCTTCTCGACCTACGGGGCCCCGGCCTTCATTGCGAACAGGGAGTTCATCGAGAAGAATCACCAGCAGATCCGGGAAAAGCTGCAGGTAAAAGGGTACACAGTCATCGGTGAATTCGGGTGTGCGGGGTGGAACACGAACAGTTTCTTAAAATATTTCGGGGGTCTCAACAAGGGCAGGCCGGATGCCAGCGATCTTCAGAATGCGGAAACGTTTGCCCGTCAGATGAAGGAGAAAGCCCGCGGATAAAGGGCAATTGCAAGTGAACAGGATAATAACACCTGACAAACCACGAGGACCCTAATTGACAGACAAGACCGCAGATGCGTCATTCGGTAATTCGGTGAAGGAATTCTGGCATGCACTGCTCCTTATCGTACCCATTACATTTAGCTGGCTTTGGTTTTTGATAAAAAATGTAAGCCTGCCGCAGGCAAAAAAATCAGAGATGTTCTGGGACATGGGTGCAAAAAATATGGATACGTATGCACAAAATGAGGGGCTTAAAAAGCTGGAAGGCAGAAGAGATGAAAAACTGAAAAAATATCTCAAGGCAGGGGACCGGGTTCTTGATTACGGGTGCGGCTCAGGGACAATAGCGATACAATGTGCCGGCAGGGTAAAAGAGATCCAAGGTATCGATTTTGCGGCCGGCATGATCGAGGTTTCGCAGAGGAAAGCAGCGGAGAGCGGGGTTGATAATGCCCATTTCATGCAGGCAACTATCTTTGATGAACGGCTGGAGAAGGGATCCTATGATGCGGCTCTTGCCTGGGGTATCCTGCACCTGGTCGACGACCGGAAGCTGGTGGTGAAGCGTATAAACGAATTACTGAAACCGGGAGGACTGCTCGTCTCCGCAACAGAATGCATGGGAGAAAAGAAGACCCCGATAACGTCCCTGTTATCATTCCTGATGAAGATCGGAATCTTTCCCATTTCGTTGAAGTTCTTTACCGTTGCTGAACTGGAAGAATCCATTACCGGTGCTGGTTTTCAGATAGTCCAGAAAGAGATCATGGGAGATAATCCCGTGTCCTGTTTCATTGCAGCAAGGAAGGCATAACGGTGGTACATGACAACAAAACCCGATAGGGCGCTGTACAGACAATTCAGATAATAAAAGGAAGAAGAAAAAAGGTAACCGGAAAAACGTATCAATACCATGAAGGGAACGAGGATGAACCACGTCAATGAGGATAATCGTGAATGGTTCCAGGAGTGGGCGAACGAATACGACACTACTCTTGGAAAAGTACAGAGACACCATAAACTGCTTGACCTGGTTGTCAAGGTATCGGGAATACAAAGAAATGACCAGGTCCTTGATATTGGTTGTGGGACAGGACTGCTGTCACTGAAATTCCTGAACAAAACAGCGTGCACAATCACGGCAATTGACAGCTCATCCCAGATGCTGAAGATATTCCAGGAAAAGATTGAAAAGTACAACCTGACTGAGAAAATTCATTGCGCACAAGTATCGGCCGAGAATATGAACTTCAAACCTGACCAGTTTGACATCATAGCAGCGACGGTTGCTCTGCATCATGTGAAATGCAAAGAACCCGTTATTAAAAATATTTATGCCTCTTTGAAAGGTGGTGGAAGATTCATTATTGGGGAAATCGATCTGGATACCACGGGAAGACTGGATGATCCCAAGCGGTTATTGAGAATTCTGAACTACCTTACAAAGGAATTGACACTCGTCATGAAGGAGGGAGGCATACAGGCATTTGAAAGGATGTATGACAATGGAAAGAAGCACATCCTGAACGATGGTGAATACTGCATTGGATTCAATCAATGGACAAAACTGTGCAGGAATGCCGGGTTTAAGAACGTGGAAGTCAGCCCGGTGAAAGGGTTTGCATGGTTCAAAGTTCTGGTAGCAACAAAATAAAAAGGTAGTTGGATTACAAAAGCAATCAGACAATTTTTTCCCTTTTTGGGCTGATTTGCGAGAATTTTAACCTGACAATTCAGCGTTCTTGCAGCAGCCCCTTTTTTGGCTGAGGGTAGCACGGTCAACGGGAAAGGAACACCTGTTTTTAAGGATCGTTCATTTCGGCCCGGGACCTCAGGGAAGCTGGAATCCGGTCAATTCACTTCTCCGTCGGGGACTGTCTCTCCCAAAGGGAGTTTTACACGCATTCCGGCACTAATTCGTAAAAATGTGTCCTGTTTTTTGGTGAACTTGTATTTCTCCGCCTGTTCGGTAGTTGTGGATTGCATTTAATTTTGAAGGATGGACGGCGAAACGGTTTAATCGACTGATGGAAAAACAGATCAGTCTTTATTCTCGTCATGTAATCTTCACAGATCTGGTAATTAATTCAATTTCATGCCGTAATAATTTCAGTATATTTAATATCCGGTACATCACCCAGTTGTTCGATACGAATGTTTTGTCCAAAATGTGGAAAAGAAACATCTGATACTAACAGATTTTGCACAGAATGTGGCGAATCTCTTAAAAATAGTATTCAGGATAATTCCCGTACTACGAGTAATGATGAAATATATCTCGGGGGTACCGCAAGTATTCATTTAAGAAAGGGAAAACTAGGAACGAAGGGCTATGGAGTATATGCAACGAATAAAAGAATATTCGGTACCAGGAACTGGAATATTAGTTTAAAGTCTGATGTATCATTCCTTTTAGGGGGCGTAATCGGACATCTTGTTTTAGATAAGGCTACGAAGAGTTTAATTGATGAGTCAATAAAATCCATTGAAGAATTAGAGAGAAATAAGGATTTTGAAGTGAAAAAGGAGAATATCGCTCTCATTGAATGGAAAAAAGTTAATTTGTGGGATGGAGGACATCTTTTAATTAAAACAAAATCCAAAGAAGAATTCTTCGTTGGTGGGGATGGTAAACAAGAATTTGAGTATCTTTTATCGCTCATGCAAAAATTTTACCCGGAAATTTTAACAATAAAATAACATGGTATACGGAGCACGGTCAGGAGGAAAGGAACACCTGTTTTTGGGGATTGGATTCCGTGAAGCAGAAGATAACCTTTAGGTAAAATTTTCCATAAATAAAGGCCTTATCCCTTCCTTTCATCTCCTGAAAAATTCGGGCACTCCGTGACACAGAGGCTGCACCGGATCGTCGCCATCCGGGCGATCCATGGTGCAAAAGGGGCCATGCATTTCAGAACTATCGATCGTTTCAATATCCACTTCGCCGCCGGGACCAGGATTGGTGGGACCCAGGCACTCACGGTCCCCCACCGGAACGCATTGACGCCGTCCGGCCCCAATGCTCTCCCCGGGCATATGTTAATGCAGCGTCCGCATCCAATTATTTATCTGGATTTTTACCGCAATTTTCACAAAAATTTTGAGATTTATGAACCCGGTTACCGCAATGGATACAAAACGGATCCATGGAGGACCGGGTAGCACTTGTCGGGTTTATTCGGGGCTGGACAGGCATCACCGGCTGTTGTGCTCCTGGCGATTGCGGGAGGTTTTGTGATGACACCGCTGACGATGTAGTGGTGGGTTGGCCTACTGCACCCGGGATTTCAGAAAGCCATTGCATTGTATTTGCATTATGCTGGCCAATCAGATACCAGGAAATCCCGATAATGGCAATAAGAATTCCCATAGAATAGGGGAAGAATTCTGCGTTTCTTGGCTGTGTCATGAGCATAGATCCTGAAAAACTTGCAACGATGAGTGAAAACAGCCCCGGTATGTCTCTTCCCCTCAGGGAGAAACCAATAAAATACATTCCAAAGAGTACCCCCAAAAAAAAACCAATAATGGTGAAGATAAGCGCACCAAAGAAGGAGTAATAACGGATTGGAATCGACTCAGGATTGATCTTTTTATCATGAATGCCGGTTGCAGTTTCCAGCCTCCCCCGAGCAAAAGATTCAGTAACCGGGTATACCAGCACATAAAGCACACCCCAAAGAATCGCCATCCCAATGATAAACCCTAGAAAATCCGCCATATCCGATCTATCCTATCTGCTAACAGTTAGTGATTATGAGGGATGTAATTTAATTATCGGTTTGTCCCTCCATCTGTGCTACGGAGATATTTCGAATTTTTCTGAAACCTTTGAAAAATGAGGATTTCAACAGAGCCCGTAAAATCAAAAAAGAATCGATTTAATTCAATTTCACGGCGGTATTACCATCGATCCCCAATAATTTGTAAGGGAACCTGTTACTGAATAGATTTTTGCTATAAAGTATCTTCATTGTTCACTGTCCCCATTTCTCCAGAAGTGTTATCCCTCTACGGTCCCGTATGGCAAATCCACGCTCCACCAGTTCATTAAGAGCATGACTGAAATCGGTATCATTCTTAAGAGAGGTACTCTTTATGACGTCCTGCATCGGAATCGGGTATTCTTTTCCGTAGATATCATGCAATTCAGTATACAGTTTACGGGTGTTATCGGAAAACTCATAATATTTTGAAACCGATAAGGAATCGCCCATCCGGTATCGTACTCTCCGGTGCATCTCCTTCCATAAGGTAATGACGTTTTTCACGTAGTCGGGTTTTACTTCAGCATCGAGATGAAGACGGGCAATCGATGCAGAAAGTTTTGGGATTGCATCTCCCAGGTTCTGGCGATATGGAGAAATTCCCGATCTCAGGTATTCATCACGGATTTCATATACCGCATCGGTTACCTGTCTGACTACCGTTTCCATCGGACTAGGTTTGATCAGTAATGAATCGATCAGATAGGCTGTGATGAATTTCCGGTTATCCTCAATATCGTCTTTCCGGACCCCGTACATCCTGTGTATCGAAATATCTTCTATAACAATAGGAATGTCAGCCATCAGTTTTTCCGGGTTCAAAAATGCAAGATTGATCTCTTCACTCGTATTCTGAGGGAGTACTTTTTCTTTTGCAGATATACAGTAAAAATATTTCGCGTCAGCTTGGAAAAACTCCCGCGGAATACTATTCATGGGTCTTTTAAATGCTTCCCATTGTGTTTTCTTTGAAAGAACTGCAGCATTTATTCCGCCTACAGCATCGGTTATCGGTGGAGAAGAGAATGCATACAGCGCCGCACACGTTGATATGCTTTCCGTTATATCGTCATGACGTCGGAACGGATGCGAAAAGAACTGAATAATTTGATCATGCGCAATTAATTTCTGTCGTTTTACAACCTGAAGGGGATCGAAAGGATTCCACCCACATATTTTCTTTACTACATTTTTGCAAAAACCATCCTGGGTCTGGGTATAGGTCAGGTCCGATGAGGATACTTCAACTTCGACAAAGGTAGTATTCGGGGGTGGATCACAGGATTCAGCAAAAAAATGTTCATGTTTCACAGATTCGAAAAATGGTGAGGGATTCAGGGAAAATAATTTTCCATCTTTGGATATATACTGAACAAGGCCGGTATTCTCCCTCCGGAACATGAGTTCCTTCTCAAACTCTGAAAACTCATATCCCCTTGAACGATCCTGCAGTGACATATGTTCCTGAGATACTTTTGAATTTCATCTTACCATCATTTCATCAAAATGCCGGATTGTTTTGAACTATGTGCTTGTTTATCTCCATGTCATAAGGTTTATCATAAGGGTTTTGAAATTACTTTTCCTGCAAAGAAAATATATTTGCCTGCTTCCCGGGTAATTTTGACTGTATTCAATTTTGTATCTCGGTATTTTTAGTATGCTTCATCTCTCACAACACATCACCACCCTGACACTCATCGTCCTGAATACGATAGTTCATCATGAACGCCTGTTGAAAAACATCATCTCCCACTCCCTATATTCAAGCCCTGTACGGCCCCGGTTTTCCCTTCCGGGGGTTTCATTTCCGGACATGTTGCAAAAAAAGACAGTATTGTTTTCGGAATACTTCATTCTGGTGGTCATTTGGCTTATCCGGGGCTGAATCGACGCAGAAAATCACCGCTAATAGCACCTATCGGGAGGCGAAACTCAGATGTGCTGGGGAGTTGCACGGTCAAAGTGAAAGGAACACCTGTTTTGAGGTAAAGATCGGGAAATTGTCCGACGGCAACAGACGTGGATCTCGCTCTTTTCTTCCGGACCCCCTATTCATGCGAAATATCCAATAGTTGACGATCAAACAGGGGGTCATATGAGTTGAAACGGGGCTCATTCTGGGCTTTATTTTGGCTTTTAGGGGAAACAGAGGCCGTGACGTGCTCGGATTTGGGGGGTCATGAAATGCGAGAAAAAGGGGTTAGGGCGGCAAGAAGCGGTGTCAACTGCAAGAAAAATTTTCCGATTTTTTTTATCGCTGAAAAAAATGTAATTAAAATCTGGTTACGTACTTGGAAATCTTATCTAAGATATATGTTTGATCTTTTTTTAGGTTTTATGATAGATAATTGTTCGAAAATTAAGATGAGTTTGGAGCTCCACAAGAAGTACAAAATTTTTGATCAGATGTCACTGAGCTGCCGCAGTTGGTACAGAATTTATAGGTCCCTTTTTTCGCTGGTGAATCATAACCTGATCTGAGGCCCGCAGACTTGTCCTGTTTGAGCAAGGTGAGAAATTCAGAGTAGGAAACAGAAGAAAATATTTTATCATCAGGAATTAACTGTTTTAATAATTGGTAAATATACTCATATTCGTCCTTTTTATCAATCCAGAAAAACATCATATGTCCATTTTTTAATTTGAAAATTAAGCGCCCACCTGCTAATAATCCATACCGGGATTTAATTTCCGCTAGGTTATTCTGGGTAATTACGAAATCTTTTATCTCATCCAATTCCTGCAATGCTTTGTCTAACTCTTCGCCGGATAGAATTTTGCTATGTTCAGTAAGAAATTTTCCTAAAAAATTGCCTGATATCCCTCCAAGTACCCAACCTGAAGTAAGGATTTTCCTCGTTGTAGAAGGATCAATCTGAACCCCGAAGATCCGTTTATTGGTGAAAATAATTTTATAACCATGTTCGGTTCCAATACCATTTTCCCGCTTATTTATGGTTGTACTCGAAATCCCTCCAAGGATAGTTTCTTTATCAGTATTGCTGGACATAGCCGGTAATTAACATTTAAAACGAATAGCTTTTCGATTTGTATTCCCAGCAAGAGAGGGCCTAACCCAGCAGAACAGTAGAACGGCGGGGGTGGTGAGGGAGGATAATTTTGCAGGCCGGACTCTAAAAAATTTCCCGCAAATATCTTTGAAAAAGTTTTCACAAGGACCTGACTTATGTTCAATCTGAAACTTCTTCCGGTTCTTCATCCTTTTAGAAAAATCGTCCGCCACGACACCCTTCCCTCCTCAACTGCCTCCTTGATCAGCGTCTCTTCTCGCGTGAGCCTCCCCTTTCCCTTCTTCACTTCGACTAACACGACATTAATCGTATCTCCCTTCTCGTCTTTCACCTTTGTGTACCCGTCAAACACAACAAAGTCAATCGGGTTCCCGATGAACCGGGCATCAGCAGAAGTAAAAGGAAACTCCGGTAAGAGCGGGGCCATCTGCTCGGAGATCCTGTCTTTCAGCGTTGAACGCGAGCGGTTGACGGAATCCTTCCGGATTAGGCAGCTCTTGAGTTTAATTAAAAAAATTACCGGCGCCGGATCACAAAGATCCCGATGCCGATAGCACCTGCCCCGATAACGACAGCAGGATCGGGCGGCGATTCTGGTGATGTTGTTGGCCAGGGAGTGGGGACTTTTATCGTTGACTTACTAAGTGTCCTGACGGTTCTCGCCGGTACAGGAGGGGTAGTCTCTTCAGTTATTTCACCAGAAATCGGCGTGAGCCTGGCATAGAAAACTACCCTTTCACCTTCAATCACAACGACTTTATCGGTGTAATCCTCGTACAATCTCTTCCGGACACGAACATCCAGTGTTCCTGTTTTCTCGGAGTAATACGTGAACGGACTGGTTCCCAGCTCGATGTTGTCCAGCCAGATCGTGGCGCCGGGCGGGTTGGTCTCGAAATAGATACTGCCGCCGGTCCCGGCGGGAGTTGTCGTGGTTGTCGGGGGGGCTGCAGACGTAATACCCACCTGGATTGTGAGGAGCATGATTGCCAGACAGATAAGGTAAGGGAATCGTCTTATGCCAGTGCTTCCTGATCGATGAGCTGAATGAATAAACATGCTGCCGGATCTGATATTTTTATAACCAGGGACTCAAGGCTGCTTCCCCGGTTTTCCTCTGCTATAACGCAATAAACCCTTTCTAAAAATAATGTTTGCCGGGGTAATTAAATTCATACGATGGTGTTAATCCTGATCTTACACCAGGGAATTCTGTCAATGGGAGAGCACGTGTCCATCATACCAGATTCCATAATCATACAGAAAGGTTGTCCGGAGCGTACCATAGAGACGGTCAGGTTGTGCACGCATACATTAAATCATCCGGGCATGATATGTTCGAACAACACAATGACATCCTACATCCTCCTGGTACGTGGCGTTACTCCCTCAGGCAGAAATAAACTGTCCATGGCCCGGTTTCGTGATGCGCTCGAAAAAGCCGGCTTTGCACATGTGCGCACCTACATCCAGAGTGGCAACGCCCTCGTTGATACAGACCTTCCGGCGCACTGGGTTGAAAAGAGCGTTCACGATCTTATCAAGAATGAGATCGGCCCGGATCTTATTGTGCTGGCGCGAACCGGCTCACAGCTGGAAGAAGCGCTGGAAGAAAATCCGTTTACGGAAGGGTATGATATCTCCCGTGTGTTTTTCGTTTCTTTTGCAGAAACACCTCCGTCAGACAAGGTCAGGGAGCTGCTGTCCCTGGACCTCTCCCCGGAAAAACTTGCCTTTGGAGAAAATACCGCTTATATGTATATTCCCGGCATGTATGGCAGGGGAACACTCTCTGGCAATTTTCTGGAAAAGAAGCTCGGGGTCTCAGCCACCATGCGCAATTTCAATACCATGAACAGGCTGGTGACGATGAGCAGGGAGATTTATGCACAGCAGGAAAAGCACTGACGGTATACATTCTCCGATGTTATATCACGCTCCGGGAGACCTCATCTTTCATGCTTTAATCCGGGTCATTTGCGGCCCCGGTTATCCAATCCTGGCGATCGATTTCCGGATATGCTGCACAAAACAATGCAGTTTTACACACTTTTTCCAGGAATGCATTTTTCGCACGATTTATGCCAAACGGGGCAATTTCCTTTGAGATATAAAACGCTATTGAAAGGCGAAACTAAAAGGGGCTGGGGGGTAGCACGGTCAGGAGGAAAGGACGACCTATTCTGGAGATCGGGCTTACGTCGGCTCATGGGGTTTACACGTCGACAGGGATAGTGGTGGAATGACACCCAACAATAGGAGATTGCCGGACGGGGCTCGACTCAGGCTGATTATTTATTGGAGGCAGCAACTACAATCCGCGATATGCTACACTCCGGTGACGGATATAC
>Ga0209048_10006519_pt1 | contig 10919 bp, 10 predicted proteins | sample FrelakmetCRP12CR_FD_187146 | JGI IMG/M metagenome (GOLD analysis project Ga0209048, IMG submission 187146) | Freshwater lake sediment microbial communities from the University of Notre Dame, USA, for methane emissions studies - CRP12 CR (SPAdes)... | ecosystem: Environmental > Aquatic >... | reverse complement strand
CAGGCGCAGCGGATGCGCCGGTACGGTTGCGTGTGCGAAGCGAAGACCGCCGAGGCGTGCATCGAGATCGAGCCGGCGATGCGTCACGCGGCCGACCGCATCGTCGGCGGCATCTACACGCCGGACGACGAGTCGGGCGACGCGTGCAAGTTCACCCAGGGGCTCGCGCGGCTCGCTTCGGAGCAGGGCGTGCGGTTCGAGTACGGCCGGACCATCAAGCGCCTCGAGGCCGAGGGCGGTCGCGTGCGTCGCGTCGTGCTCGCCGATGCGACCGGTTGCGACGACCCGGTGGCGGCGGAGGCCTACGTCGTTGCGCTCGGGAGCTACAGCCCGCTCCTCCTGGCGCCGCTCGGGGTGTCGCTCCCGGTCTATCCGCTCAAGGGCTACTCGATCACCGTGCCGCTCGAGCCCGATGACGAAGCACCCACGGTGAGCCTGACCGATGTCGAGCACAAGCTGGTCTTCTCGCGCCTCGGCGACCGGCTCCGTGTCGCCGGCACCGCGGAGATGGACGACTACAACACGGAGGTCGACGACGCGCGCTGCCAGGCGATCGTGCGGCGGACCTTCGATCTCTTTCCGGGCGCGGGACGCCCCGAGCGCGCGGCGTTCTGGACCGGCCTGCGGCCGGCGACGCCGTCCAACCTGCCGTGCGTGGGGCGCACGCGCTATTCGAACCTGTTCCTCAACACCGGGCACGGCACGCTCGGCTGGACGCTCGCGTGCGGCTCGGGGCATGCGATCGCGGACATCGTGAGCGGGCGCGTGCCGGAGCCGGACTTCCGGTTCATGGGACTGCCGGTACGCGCGCGCGCCGTGCTCGTCGCGAGTCCCGGCTCCGGCTGAGCGACTGCCGTCAGGCGGCGCGCGCCGCGCGCCCGACCGGTCGGCCGCGCGGCACGTCGTGCCGAACGCAATCCTCGGGCTGGAACAGCGCGGTCAGCTCCTCCACCAGCGCCTGCGCGCGCGCGGTGTTGTCGCGCGAGTAGTTGCAGACGTACGCGTCCAGGGTCACGCAGGCGATTTCCGGCCAGGTGTGGATGGCGACGTGCGACTCGGCCAGCACCACGCAGCCGGTCACGCCCGCCGACGGATCCGGCGCGCCGTCGCTGCCGGGAAACTGGCGGAACAGGTCTCCGAGGACCGTGAGCCCCGCGCGCTCGATCGCGCCGATGCAGCGGCTGCGCAGCGCAGCGGCGTCAGTCAGGTAGCGCGCCTCGCCGCGGCAGCGGTACAGGGTGGCGAGGATGTGGAGGCCGTCCAATGCGCGCTCTCAAGGCGTTGATCGGGCAATCATGTCGGCCACCACCGCGTCGATCAGCCGCCGCGAAATGCTGATCGGCTGCGGGAGCGGGGGAAGCTCGCGGATGTTAAACCACTGCGCCGACTCGATTTCAAGCGGATCGACGCGGATTTCGCCACTTTTCCAGTCCGCGGTGAACGCGATCATCAGGGAGTGGGGGAACGGCCAGGGCTGGCTCGCGAAATAGCGCACGTTCTGCACCGCGATGCCCACCTCCTCGAGCACCTCGCGCTCGAGACACTGCTCGAGGGTCTCGCCGGGCTCGACGAAGCCGGCGAGCGCGCTGTGCATCCCGGGCGGGAAGCGGTGCGAGCGGCCGAGCAGGATCTCGTCGGGCCCGCGCCGCACGAGCGCCATGATTGCCGGAGCGATGCGCGGATAGACGACGAGCCCGCACGCGGGGCATTCGCGCGAGCGCTCGCGCTCGCGCAGTATCGTCGCCATCCCGCAGCGGCCGCAGAAGCCGTGCGTGCGGTCCCAGTCGACGATCTGCAGCGCGCGTCCGGCGAGGGCGAAGTGCGCGTCCGGGAGACGCGAGAAGAGCGACCTCAGGCCCCGCCACTCCCAGCCCTGCGCCGCCGGGACGCTCGCGCCGACGTCGCACGCGTAGCAGTGCTCGGACCCGAGCCGGCCGAGATACTGGATGTGGCCCGCCTCGAAGCCCAACGCGTCTGGATGGAGGATCACCGGCAGCTGCGGGGCACCCCCGGCGGACACGAGCAGGTCGCCCTCGCGAAACACGAACCACAGCGCCGAGGAGCTCGGCGCGGTCGGCGGCTGCACCGCGCCGACGTACTCGGCCGGCGTGGTGAAGGGCATCTCGATCACGCGTTCTTCCGCAGCCGCCGCAGCAGCGACGAGGTGTCCCAGCGACCGCCGCCCAATTTCTGGATCTCGGCGAAGAAGCCATCGATCAGGCGCGTCCCGGGCAGGGCGGCGCCGTTGCGCGCGGCCTCCTCCTGGCAGATGCGCAGGTCCTTGCGCATCCAGTCGACTGCGAAGCCGAAGTCGTACTGGTCCGCGAGCATCGTGGCGCCGCGGTTCTCCATCTGCCACGACTGGGCGGCGCCCTTCGAGATCGTGTCGAGCACGAGCTTCACGTCGAGCCCCGCGCGCAGGCCGAAATCGATGCCCTCGGCGAGGCCCTGCACGACGCCGACGACGCAGATCTGATTGACCATCTTCGCGAGCTGTCCGGCGCCGGAGGGGCCGATCAGCGTCACCGCGCGCGCGAAATGCGCGATGACGGGTCGCGCGCGCTCGAACGCCTGCGCATCGCCGCCGACCATCACGGTCAGCGCGCCGTTCTCGGCGCCCGACTGCCCGCCGGAAACCGGCGCGTCGAGGAAGTGCAAGCCGCGCTTCGCCGCCTCGGCCGCCAGCTCGCGGGCGACCTGCGCCGAGGCGGTGGTGTGATCGACGTGGATCGCGCCCCTTGCCATCGTGCGGAAGGCGCCCTCCGGTCCGAGCGCAATCTCGCGCAGGTCCGGATCGTCGCCGACGCACGAGAACACCAGCTCCGCGCCCTCGGCGGCGCGCGCCGGGCTCGCCGCGAGCCGCCCGCCGTGGCGCGCCACCCAGGCCTCGGCCTTGGCGCGGGTGCGGTTGTAGACGCTGAGCTCGTGTCCTGCCTTCGCAAGATGGCGGGCCATGGGGGCGCCCATGACCCCGAGACCGATGAACGCGACGTTCGCCATCTCCTCACTCCCTGCAACGATTGACCAGCCGATTATAGAGCGTGGGTTTCGCGTCGCCGCGCGCGCGGGCTGCGCTTTGGCACGGTCTGCAGCCCCGCGAGACGCGCCGCGCCTTCGGCAAGGAGGAACGCCTTGAGCGCCTGCGCGATGGGCGAGAGCCGCTTGCGTGCGAGGTGCACAACGTACCAGTTGCGCACGATCGGCAGCCCTGCGACGTCGAGCGTCACCAGGCGCCGGGTCGCCAGCTCGAGGCCCACCGTGTGCAGCGAGAGCAGCGAGATGCCCATGCCGGCGATCACCGCCTGCTTGATCGTCTCGTTCGAGGCCATCTCCATGCCGACCGTGAGCGGCAGCTTGTGCTCGGCGAACAGCCGCTCGAGCAGGCCGCGTGTGCCCGATCCCGGCTCGCGGATCAGGAAAGTCTCGGCCGCGAGGCGCTCGAGGGGGATGCGACGCTTGCCCGCGAGCGGGTGGTCGGGCGGCGCGATCACGACGTGCGGATGCGGCGCGAACGCCGCGGCCACCGTCTCCACGTTCTGCGGCGGCCGGCCCATGATCGCGAGATCGACCTGGTTGGCGGCGAGCAGCCCGATCATCGCCTCGCGGTTGTCCACGCCGAGCTTCACGGTGACGCCGGGATGCGCCTTGAGGAAGCGGCCGAGGAGCGCCGGGGCAAAGTACTTCGCGGTGGACACGAGGCCAATCGTGAGCCGCCCGTGCGTGAGGCCGCGCATCGCGCCGAGCGCCTCCTCGGCCTGGTCGAGCTCCCGCGCGATCGCGTGGGCGCACGCGTGGAGCTCCTGCCCCGCCTCGGTGAGATGGATCTGCTTGCCGATCTGCTCGACCAGCGGCAACCCGGCCTCGGCCTCGAGGCTCTTGACCTGCATCGACACCGCCGGCTGGGTGAGGTGCAGCTCCGCGGCGGCGCGCGAGAACGAGAGGTGACGCGCCACCGCCTCGAAGACGCGCAGCTGGCGCAGGGTGACGCGACGCATCGGCATGGCGGAGCCTCCCGGCGATGTATCAGTTAAAGCTTATCAAATGCATAAGAATTAGTGACTATCTCTTATGCATCAGCGGCCCTACAGTCCAGGCACCGCTAACGAGCGCCAACGAACCGGAGAAGACCGATGGGCAAGGCCTACAGCGCCGGCGTCAAGGAGTACCGCCACACCTACTGGGAACCCGACTACCAGGTGAAGGACACCGACCTTCTCGCCTGCTTCAAGATCACGCCGCAGGCGGGCGTTGCGCGCGAGGAAGCGGCCGCCGCCGTTGCCGCCGAGTCCTCCACCGGCACGTGGACGACCGTCTGGACCGATCTGCTGACCGATCTCGAGCACTACAAGGGCCGCGCCTATCGCATCGAGGACGTGCCTGGCGACGACACCTGCTTCTATGCCTTCATCGCCTACCCGATCGACCTCTTCGAGGAAGGCTCGGTGGTGAACGTCTTCACCTCGCTCGTCGGCAACGTGTTCGGCTTCAAGGCGATCCGCGCGCTGCGACTCGAGGACGTGCGCTTCCCGATCGCCTACGTGATGACCTGCGGCGGTCCGCCGCATGGCATCCAGGTCGAGCGCGACAAGATGGACAAGTACGGCCGGCCGCTGCTTGGCTGCACCATCAAGCCGAAGCTCGGTTTGTCGGCGAAGAACTACGGCCGCGCGGTGTACGAGTGCCTGCGCGGCGGACTCGACTTCACCAAGGACGACGAGAACGTCAACTCGCAGCCGTTCATGCGCTGGCGCGACCGCTTCGGCTTCGTCGCCGAGGCGATCGGCAAGGCCGAGGCCGAAACCGGCGAACGCAAGGGCCACTATCTGAACGTGACCGCGCCGACCCCGGAGGAAATGTATAAGCGCGCCGCGTTCGCCAAGGAACTCGGCATGCCGATCATCATGCACGACTTCCTGACCGGCGGATTCTGCGCGAACACCGGGCTCGCGAACTGGTGCCGCGAGAACGGGATGCTGCTGCACATCCACCGCGCGATGCACGCGGTGATCGATCGCGACCGCCATCACGGCATCCACTTCCGCGTGCTGTTGAAGGCGCTGCGACTTTCCGGAGGCGATCACCTCCACACCGGCACCGTGGTCGGCAAGCTCGAGGGCGACCGGCAGGCGACGCTCGGCTGGATCGACCTCCTGCGCGAGCGCTACGTCAAGGAGGACCGCTCGCGCGGCATCTTCTTCGACCAGGACTGGGGCTCGATGCCCGGCGCGTTCGCGGTGGCCTCCGGCGGCATCCACGTCTGGCACATGCCGGCGCTGCTCGCGATCTTCGGCGACGATGCGGTGTTCCAGTTCGGCGGCGGGACGCTCGGCCACCCCTGGGGCAACGCGGCCGGGGCCGCGGCGAACCGGGTCGCGCTCGAGTCCTGCGTCGAGGCACGCAACCAGGGCCGCGACCTCGAGCGCGAGGGCAGGGAGATCCTGGTCGCGGCGGCCCAGTCGAGCCCGGAGCTCAAGGCCGCGATGGAGACCTGGAAAGAGATCAAGTTCGAGTTCGACACCGTCGACACGCTCGACGTCGCCAAAGCCGCGTAGGAGAAAGCAATGAGCAGCGCTACGATGCAGGACTACAAGTCGAGCCTGGGCGAGCCGGCGAGCCGCAAGTTCGGGACGTTCTCCTATCTTCCGGCGATGTCGCCCGAGCGCATCCGGGCGCAGGTCGACTATCTCGTGAAGCGCGGCTGGTCGCCGGCGATCGAGCACACCGAGCCGCAGAACGCCGGCGGCTCGTACTGGTACATGTGGAAGCTGCCGATGTTCGGCGAGACACGCGCGGAGCAAGTGCTCGCTGAGGCCGCGGCGTGCCACAAGGCCCACCCCGGCAACCACGTCCGCATGGTCGGCTACGACAAGCGCAAGCAGACGCAGGGCGCGGCGATGGTGATCTATCGCGGCAAGGCCGTGTAGGCGTTGGCGATGGCACCGATCTCCATGCGCCAGCTCCTGGACCCTGCCGCCGGGTGCGCCTACGGCATCCCCGCCCTCAACATCAACAACCTGGAACAGATCCAGGCGATCATGCAGGCGGCCGACGAGACCTCGAGCCCGGTGATCATGCAGGGCTCGGCCGGGGCCCGGAAGTATGCCGGCGAGGGGTTCCTGCGCCACATGGTGCTCGCGGCGGCCGAGCAGTCCCCGCACATTCCCGTCGCAATCCACCAGGACCACGGCGGCAGCCCCGCGGTTTGTCAGAAGTCAATTCGTTCCGGGTTCACGAGCGTCATGATGGAGGGCTCGCTGAAGGAAGACATGAAGAGGCCCGCGCCCTACGACTACAACATCGCCGTCACCCGCAAGGTGGTGGAGCTCGCGCACGCGGTCGGCGTCTCGGTCGAGGGCGAGCTCGGCGTGCTCGGCTCGCTGGAGACCGGCATCGCCGGAAAGGAGGACGGCTCGGGCGCGGAGGGCAAGCTCCCGCACGATGAGCTCCTCACCGATCCGGAGCAGGCGGCCGACTTCGTAAAGTGCACCAGCGTCGATGCGCCGGCGATCGCCATCGGAACCTCGCACGGCGCGTACAAGTTCTCCCGCAAACCGACCGGCGACATCCTCGCGATCGGACGCATCAAGGCGATTCACGAGCGCATTCCCAATACGCATCTGGTGATGCACGGCTCCCCGTCGGTGCCGCAGGCGTGGCTGGAGGTCATCCGCGAGTTCGGCGGCAAGATGAAGGAGACCTGCGGCGTGCCGGTCGAGGAGATCCGCGAGGGCATCCGGCACGGCGTGCGCAAGGTCAACATCGACACCGACATCCGGCTCGCGATGACCGGTGCGATGCGGCGCTGTCTGGCGCAGCATCCGGACGATTTCGACCCGCGCAAGCCGCTCAAGGAAGCGATGCTCGCGGCGAAGGCGATCGGCCAGCAGCGGTTCGAGCAGTTCGGGTGCGCGGGGCAAGCGGGGAAGATCGCGCCGATCGCGCTCGACACGATGGCCGAGCGCTACGTGCGCGGCGAGCTCGACCCGGTGGTGCACTGACCGTCAACCGTGAGGAGGTCCGAATGACCCTGCAAGCGCTGATCTTCGACGTCGACGGCACGCTGGCCGACACCGAGGAGACGCATCGCCAGGCGTTCAACGCCGCGTTCATCCAGTTCGAGCTATGGTGGGACTGGAGTCCGCAGCAGTATGCCGAGCTCCTCACCATCTCCGGCGGGAAGGAGCGCGTCGCGCGCTACGTCGAGACGCTCGATGTGCCCGAAACCGAGCGCGCGCGCCTCAGGCAGCTCGTCCCGGCGATCCACCGCGAGAAGACGCGTCTGTTCACCGAGCTGATCGCCGACGGGCGCGCGCGGTTCCGCCCTGGCGTTGCGCGGCTGATTCGCGAGGCGAAGGAGGCGGGCGTGCGGCTCGCGCTTGCCTCGACCACGACGGCTGCGAACGTCGAAGCGCTGATCGCCTCGAACCTCGGGTCCGAGACGCTGCGCGACTTCGCGGTGATCGCGTGCGGCGACCAGGTCGAGGCGAAGAAGCCCGCGCCCGACATCTACAACCTCGCGCTCGGTGCGCTCGGGCTCCCGCCCGCCGTGTGCGTGGCGCTCGAGGATTCGGGCAACGGCGTCAGCGCCGCGAAGGCGGCAGGACTCTTCACGGTCGTGACGCCGACGATCTGGACCGCGACCCAGGACTTCCGCGGCGCGGACCTGGTGCTGCACAGCCTCGGCGACCCCCGTGCACCGGTCGACGCCGCCGCGCAAGAGCGGATCGGGGCGAAGTGGCTGACGCTCGCCGCGCTCTCGCGGCTGCACGCCGCCGCGTCCGGGGACTCGCTCGAGCGCGCCGCCTGAAGGCGCGCGCCGGTCGGGGAGGCACGAAGATGGTCACGCGCGAGAAGACGCTCACCGAGTTCATCATGGAGGAGCAGCGCCGGGCGCCGCAGGCGACCGGCGACTTCACCGCGCTCCTCAACCACATCCGGATCGCGTGCAAGCGCGTCGGTTTCATGGTCGGCCGCGGCGCGCTCGGCGGCGTGCTCGGGGGCGCGGGCTCGACGAACGTGCAGGGCGAGCGGCAGATGAAGCTCGACGTCGACGCGAACGAGGTCTTTCTGCGCACGATGGAGTACGGCGGGCATCTCGCCGGCATGGTGTCCGAGGAGATGCAAGCGCCCTACCAGATCCCGGAGGCCTTTCCGCGCGGCAAGTATCTGCTCGCGTTCGACCCGCTCGACGGCTCGTCGAACATCGACGTGAACGTCTCGGTCGGCAGCATCTTCTCGGTGCTGCGCGCGCCTCCCGGCGTCGATCGGCCGCAGGCCCGCGACTTCCTGCAGCCCGGGACGCAGCAGGTCTGCGCCGGCTACGCGATCTACGGCCCCACGACGATGCTCGTGCTCACCGTAGGGCGCGGCACGCACGGCTTCACGCTCGATCGCGGCTTCGGCGAATTCATCCTCACGCATCCGGATCTGCGCATCCCCGAGGACACGCGCGAGTTCGCGATCAACACGTCGAACGAGCGCTTCTGGGAGCCGCCGGTGAAGCGCTACGTCGCCGAGTGCGTGGCGGGACGGAGCGGACCGCGCAGCGCCGACTTCAACATGCGCTGGATCGCCTCGCTCGTCGCAGAGGTGCACCGCATCCTCGTGCGCGGCGGTCTGTTCATGTACCCGAAGGACACCAAGGACCCCGACAAGCCCGGGCGGCTGCGCCTGCTCTACGAGGCGAACCCGATGGCGATGATCGTCGAGCAGGCGGGCGGCGCCGCCTCGACCGGGCGGGGGCGGCTGCTCGAAGTGCAGCCGACCGAGCTGCACGAGCGCGTCCCGGTGATCCTCGGCTCGAGGAACGAGGTCGAGCGCATCGAGCGCTACCATCAGGAGCACGCGGCCGGTCTCGACCAGCCGTACACCTCGCCGCTCTTCCGGGAGCGGTCGCTCTTCGCGCCGTCGTGAGGTTGATGTGGAAATGCTAGCCAAGGGGGCCAGGGTGGGAAGCGAAGGGTCCCAACCCTTGCCTTGGCCCCCTTGACCATCCCCCAATCACGGTGAACAAGTCCGACCTGGCGGACGTGTTCGGAGATCACCAATGTCGACCAAGCATCCCATCATCGCCGTCACCGGGTCCTCCGGCGCGGGCACGTCCTCGATCACCCGCACGTTCCAGTACATCTTCGAGCGCGAGGGCATCAAGGCGGCGATCGCGGAGGGCGACTCGTTCCACCGCTACGACCGCAAGGGGATGAAGATCGCGATGGCCGAGGCGGCGAAGCAGGGCAACGCCCACTTCAGCCACTTCGGGCCCGAGGCGAACCTCTTCGAGACGCTCGAGGGGCTGTTTCGCGGCTACGGCGAGAGCGGCACCGGGCGGCTGCGCAAATACCTGCACAACGAGGAGGAGGCCGCGCCGTACCGCCAGGAGCCGGGCACCTTCACCCAGTGGGAGGAAATCGCGCACGGCACCGACCTCCTCTATTACGAGGGCCTGCACGGTGCGGTGGCCACCGGCAACGTGGACGTCGCGCGGTACGCCGACCTCGTCGTCGGCGTGGTGCCGATCATCAACCTGGAGTGGATCCAGAAGCTCCACCGCGACAAGTCGATGCGCGGCTACTCGACCGAAGCGGTGGTCGACACGGTCCTGCGGCGGATGCCCGACTACGTGAACTACATCTGCCCGCAATTCTCGCGCACGCACATCAACTTCCAGCGCGTGCCGACGGTCGACACCTCGAACCCGTTCATCGCGCGCTGGATCCCGTCGGCGGACGAGAGCTTCGTGGTCATCCGCTTCGCGAACCCGCGGGGCATCGACTTCCCGTATCTCCTGTCGATGATCGACGATGCATTCATGTCGCGCGCGAACGTGATCGTCGTGCCCGGCGGCAAGATGGAGCTCGCGCTGCAGCTCATCCTCACGCCGCTGATCCTCAAGCTGGTCGACGTGCGGCGCCGGACGCTCGGCGTGCCCGCGCCGAAGGCCTCCGCCGCCGTCCCATGATTCGCCCCGGCGGCGCGCGGCGTGGAAAAACCGGCCCGCTTCCGCGATAATCGCAATCTTCCGCCCCACCCGCCCCTCCGGATCCGCCGCCATGAGCACCCCTGCAGCAGCCGTCGCGCCCGCCACCGTCGAGCGCGACATGGCGAACGCCATCCGCGCGCTCGCGATGGACGCGGTCCAGAAAGCGAACTCCGGCCATCCCGGCATGCCGATGGGCATGGCCGAAATCGCCCTCGCGCTGTGGAGCCGCCACCTGCGCCATAACCCGGCGAATCCCGCGTGGGCCGACCGCGACCGCTTCGTGCTGTCGAACGGCCACGGTTCGATGCTGCTCTACGCGCTGCTGCATCTGACCGGCTACGACCTGCCGATGGCGGAGATCGAGCGCTTCCGGCAGCTGCACTCGAAGACCCCGGGGCATCCCGAGCTCGGCTGCGCGCCGGGGGTGGAGACGACCACCGGCCCGCTGGGGCAGGGGCTCGCGAACGCGGTCGGCATGGCGATCGCCGAGCGCATTCTCGCCGCCGAGTTCAACCGGCCGTTCTTCGAGGTCGTCAACCACCACACTTACGTCTTCCTCGGCGACGGCTGCCTGATGGAGGGCATCTCGCACGAGGCGTGCTCGCTCGCAGGCGTTCTGGGCCTCGGCAAGCTGATCGCGCTGTACGACGACAACGGCATCTCGATCGACGGCCACGTCGAGGGCTGGTTCCGCGACGACACGCCGCAGCGCTTCGAGGCCTACGGCTGGCACGTCGTGCCGCGCGTCGACGGGCACGACGTCGCGGCCGTGGATGCGGCGATCCGCGCCGCGCAGGCGGTCACCGACCGGCCGAGCCTCCTCTGCTGCAAGACCGTCATCGGCAAGGGCGCGCCGCACAAGGCGGGCTCGCACGACGCCCACGGGGCGCCGCTCGGCGAGAAGGAGGTCGCGGCCACGCGCGAGGCGATCGGCTGGTCG
>Ga0209048_10006518_pt1 | contig 10919 bp, 15 predicted proteins | sample FrelakmetCRP12CR_FD_187146 | JGI IMG/M metagenome (GOLD analysis project Ga0209048, IMG submission 187146) | Freshwater lake sediment microbial communities from the University of Notre Dame, USA, for methane emissions studies - CRP12 CR (SPAdes)... | ecosystem: Environmental > Aquatic >... | reverse complement strand
TATCTGCCTGTTCTCGTAGCGTCATACTTTCTCGGGCGTCGCATGGGGCTCCTCACTGCAATCCTGTCAATTGTGCTTGTCCTCGTCTGTGCCCTGCTTTTCCCCTTCAGATTTTTCAACCAGGAGACGTTGTTACAGGATATCAGCAGGCTTTCCTCCTGGGGCGGTTTCCTTATACTGGCAAGTGTCACCGTCGGCAGCCTGTATGAAAAGAACGAGCGCCGGATCCAGGACCTGAAAAATGCATACGTTGGGATTGTGGAAATCCTTTCAAAATATCTTGAGTCGACAGATAAGTACACTAAAGGGCATTCGGTCCGCGTCTCAGAGCTTGCCATGGAGGTTGCAATCGCCATGGACCTGCATCGTGCTGACGTTGAGAATCTTCGGGTAGCAGGACTACTTCACGATATCGGGAAGATAGAGATAAGCGGACAGGTTCTACGCAAGGCAGCCAATCTTACAACTGAAGAGAGGGATCAGATCAACACGCATGCCGAGAAGGGCGCACGGATTCTTTCCTCTGTGGGATCGGTCCTCAAGGACGTTGTTCCCATCGTCATGGCGCACCATGAGTACTTCTCAAGCAGGGACAACAGGGAAGATAGAAACTCGAAGGAGGCAGAAATACCTTTAGGTGCGCGGGTCCTGGCCGTCGCTGACTCCTTCGATGCCATGATAACCGACCGTCCGTACCGCAAGGGCATGACGCCATGGCAGGCCCGAGAAGAAATCACGGTCAATTCTGGTAAGCAGTTTGACCCTCGAGTCGTTGAAGCTTTCAAGCGCGTAATCGATAAGAAACTGCAAACAGTATAAGAACGCAGGGTCAAGTTTGCTCTGTCTTTTTTCTTTGCGGCATGAGGCCTCATATTCCCCTGCCGCTGCGTTTCACTATCCTTATTTTATCACTTTCTCATAAATTGCCCGCCATTCGGTTTCTTTCATGACATGCCTCTGCAGTACGAGCGACGGTAGCCCGAAAGACGGCGAATCGGAGTTGTCCACCAGGCCGGAAACAAATTCAGCATCCGGAAATGTTACGGCAAAGATCTGTATCGCGGTGCGCTCAAGCTTTCTGTCAAGAAAGGCGGGATTCTGAACAATAAGCGGCGGCTTCAGTCTTTTACAGGCGCCAGATGTTGTCCCCCAGTCTTTGCCTACATACATACGCGCCCTTCCTGGATGATCAGGGACATAGAAAATTTCAGGCTTTGCAAATGACGCGCCTGCAGGGATCATGACCAAAAAGATCAAGATAATGAAAAGAATGAAAAGGCTTTTTATTAAGACCGCCTACTTTTTTACAATTTCAACCCGTCTGTTCTTGGCGCGGCCTTCTTCTGTCCTGTTATCGGCCACCGGCTTTTCCTGACCCCATCCGACAGCGATCATTCTGGACTGGTTTATGCCGCCAACGGATATCGCCTTGATGACGGATTTGGCGCGGTTAAGTGAAAGTGTTTTATTGGCCGCCGCCGATCCCTGAGAATCAGTATGCCCTTCAATAGATATCTTGAGGTCCGACTGGCTTTTCATCAGCTCGACAATTTGGTCAATTATTCCTTTAGACTCCGGCTTGATTGTTGCCTTGTTCGTATCGAAATTGATGTACAGCGTCATGAAGCCGTCTTTCTGCAACGCTTCCCACATGTCATTGGCCGTAATCTCCTGTTCCATCGCCTTCTGCTCAAGTATGGTAAGGCTTATGTTGCGGCCTTCATTGAACAGCTCAATGCCGACATAAATCCGCGCGCCGTTTTTATCAATCTGCATGGCGGTGTAGCGTAGACGGTCTACAAGTATTTTGCCCTTCAATGCCTTCGCCGCATTCTGGTAATTACGCCTGATCTGCAGATAGCTTGGAGCCGTGCCTGCTGATTCCTGGTACTGATACCTGATGAATGTCTTATCCCCTTCAGGTTTGAGGTTCTTTGCGGAGTCGGAATCTTCATCGAGCATGATGACGGCCTGATCAAATTTTTTCTCACACTCAAGGATGTAATAATTTTTCATCCTTGTAAAAAGCCCATGGTCCTTACAGCCGTCGGCATCGGGTTCTGCAAAGGCTAAAGCAGGTGTTAACAGAACAATTGCCAGAAACAAAAACACAATTCTTTTCATATTCTTTCTCCTTGAAGGTTAAATTTACTGCTACGGGTTCATTTGAGTCGAGTAAACCGGTATCTCCCACTACATATTGACGTTTGTTTTCTCTATTTGCCACCCGGTAGCCCAGCGATGTCACAATGTTTCAACCATGCATCCCTTGGCCCCGGCCCCTCAGGGAACCAGACGGAAATCTGTAATGATTACGGTTTGTACTCTCGCATGATTCTCAAAATCAGTCAATAATTAACTTCAGTAAGATGCACGTATTTCCTTAATCGAAGAAAAAACCTGCTAATATATTGAATGTTTCTATTGGCAATTAATGAGCCCATGAGATGATCGGATGTGCAGCTCTTTGTATTTGAAATCGATTGACCCGTCTTTGACGTTGCTTATGGTGCGCAGGAAGAGCTCCTTCGATTCTGCCAATGTTGATAAACGGTAAGTAACAAGAAATGAAGATCAGGCTCAGATGAATGGGAGGCAGTGAGCATGGAGAACTCCTGAGAATAAAAGGTTGACGGAAAGGTGGAAAAATAATATGTGTTTCGATAACTATATAAACATCTAAATATATTTGCCCGGGGGTAATGTCATGTCCGGAAAATCACGTAATGCAAAGTCAGCGAAAGATGTGGAGCGTGTAGTTGCCGCCTTCAAGGCTCTATCCAACGAAACGCGCTTGGGTGTCTTTGAACAGATTCGTCTCGGACGGGGAAAGGCATCACTAAATCAGGAAATACGTCCATCCGTCTGTAACGTGGCCAGCAATTTTGCTATTTCACTGTCCACGATTTCCCATCACATCAAGGAGCTCCGCAACGCCGACCTTGTCCGCTGTGAACGGCAGGGTCAGACGATTCTTTGACAGCCTGTGGAAGAAACCATCAGGATGATGGTGGAATACCTCACTGGCCATCGTAAATAATCCATATTTTCAAATCATTATCATAATCATAAAAATATCTTAAATAATCCCTTGACAAACGGAATCCTATCACTATTATATGTTTCGACAATCATACAAATATACAAAAGCAGTAATGCGGCCCCGTTGCTATTTCTCAAGCATGGCGGGGGGGAGGAAAAGGAGAAGAGTCATGTCAATTAATCAAGAAGCATCAAAAAATTTCGGCAATCTGTGTTGTAGAGCTTGGACCCATCAAGGGAATCCCGCTCGAAAAAAGAAAATCGGCATTATGCTGGTTACAATCGGCCTGATCTGGCTGGGGGCAAGGGTGGGACTGCTCGATTTTTCATGGCTGCAAGCGGTTCACTTCTGGCCCGCAGTGTTGATTCTTCTGGGCGCCTGGATGGTCCATAAGGGGTCCATGCGGGGAAGACCAAGAACAAATGACAACAAAACCAAGGAGGCATGAAATGGAAGCAATGTTTAGCAAGATGATGGAAGGATGCATGAAGGGGATGTCTGAGGAGGAGAAGAAAAAAATGATGGTCTGCTGCGGGGAGAAGATGGCTGCGATGTTCTCATCTACGGGAATTAAGGACATGACCGAAGAGGGAAAGAAGGAGATGCGGGAGAAGATGATGGCCTGCTGCGGGAGCAAGATGGAGATGATGTCGGCCTGTTTTAAGAAGGCAGGTTCAACATCCGATCAGGCGTGTTGCGCGGAAAAGGCGTAAGAGCCGGATATGCGTTGTTCAAGGGACCGGTTATGGCGACCGGTCCTTTCTGTTTTTGCCGCGGCGGCGGTCCCTCCATCCACCGCTTGATGCGGTTGGCGTCGCCGAAGCGGGTCAGCTTGCCTTGAGCATCGAGCAGCACAATGAGCACGGGGCGTTGGGCCACCTGAGCCTGCATCACCAGGCATCGTCCTGCCTCATCGATGAAACCCGTCTTGGAAAGGCCGATCTGCCAGCGGGGGCTCCGGACCAGGCGATTGCTGTTGCGGAATTTCAGTGTGCGGCGGCTTGTATAGATCGTGGCATCTTCGCGGGTAGTGAATTCCCGGACAAGAGGATATTGGTAGGCTGCATCCACCATCCGCGCCAGTTCCCGGGCAGTGGATACGTTGCCGCTGGAAAGGCCTACGGGATCCTCGAAGCGCGTCTCCGTAAGTCCCAGTGACTGGGCCTTCGCGTTCATGGCAGCAACGAAGGCATCAATGCCGCCTGGGTAGGTCCGCCCGAGAGTGTGAGCAGAGCGGTTCTCGGAAGCCATTAAAGCCAGGAGCAGCGCATCTCCGCGCGTGATGAGGGTTCCCACCCGCAGGCGGGAGCGGCTGTGGCGAAGGGTGTCCACGTCTTCGGGTTCAATGGTGAGCAATTCCTGGAGGTTCATTTGGGCATCCAGCGTCACCATGGCTGTCATGAGCTTGGTGATGGAGGCGATGGGCAATACCGCCGTCGCGCGTTTCTGAACGAATAGCTCACCTGTCTGCTGGTCTTCCACCCATGCGCAGGCTGAACGGATAACGAGCTTCTGGGGAGCCCGGACGGCTTTGGCGCTCGACTTCTTTTTTTTGGCAGTTTGGGATTTCGACGATTTTGAGGATTCTGCGGCCCCCTGGACCGACAGCAACCCCACACTCAGAAGGATTACCAAGATCGCTACGACATATCTACGCGCCATTCTCTCTCCGTCACTTCAAGATGCCGAAAATATTTTCTTGCCAGTGTAAGGAATAAGTCTCCTGTATGTCAAGAAAAATGAACACAAGGTCATTGCTGATTATCACTTGCAACGCCGCGTTTGCGGCTTCGTTATGAAAAACAGCATTTCAGAAAGTGCTCGTTCGATTCTGCTCTCTTGATTTTACAAGGCAGGATTGTTATATAAATAGATAAGGCTAAACACATGTTGACCATTACACCGGAAGCAAGGACATATGCAATCAATAACGGCGGCACGTTATTCTTAGATTATATTACCTTAACAAGCGGCTGCTGCGTACCCTTTCAGCCGGAACCAACCGTCTGGCTTGGCAAGCCCCGTAACCAGGATAAATACAGACAGGAAACCATAGACGGTTTGACTATCTTTATCCCACATGAATTGCCGGAGGAAGAATTAGTTATCACGATAGCTTCAGTCCTGGGGTTCAAGAGATTAGTAATTGAAGGCTGGCGCTATTTTTGATGGCAAATGAGTGAGGTGTCAATTCTTCTTTATGGATAATGATTACTAATCCTGCCCGCACTTCCGATATCAGAGATTAGAAGCAACAAATAACAGTTAAGGAGAGGAGCTCCCCCTTTCTTTCCGGGATCAAGACTTAATATTAAACTGCACGGCAGGTAATTTTTAGGTTCCCGCAAATGACGAGCTTCTTATTGGAATGATCGACTGAACCCTGCTTCTGGCCTTGGTTTTCCCTGATCTCCGGTTTCCTGGCTTCCGAGCACTGCTCAATCAGCAGCAGAGGGATTGCTACAATGGCGCTCATGCCTAACAGAAACCATAAGAAGTTCAACAGTATTTTCTTTTTTTTGATCATGGCGTTTTTTCTGCTCCCTTGTGTATCAGGTCAATCACAGTGATTTCCGGGGGTGATAAAAAACGGATCGGCGGACCCCACGTGCCGGTGCCCCTGCTTACGTATAAATGCGCGTCATTCGTCAGGCTGAGGTATCCGGTGATAAGCGGATAAGAGCGCCGTACAACAAAGTTGAAAGGGAAAATCTGACCATTGTGGGTGTGCCCGGATAGCTGGAGATCAAAATACCCGACATTATTTTTTTCTATGACCGGCCTGTGTTTGAGAAGCACCGTGAAGTACTGATGGGAAAGTCCTGACAGCAATTTCGTTTCAGTAGTCTCTTTGGCAAGACCGTAGGCATCCACTGTGGGGTCATCGACACCGGCGATATTGATCACTCCCGCCACATTGATGCCTTCTTCCCTGAGAACTACAAATCCTGCGCCTCGCGTGAAATCGAGGGCCTGGTCCAGACCGGCGTAGAATTCATGATTGCCCGTGATGGCGAATTTGCCGTACCGCGGATGTACGTCCCGCAAGAACATCAGGTGTTCCGTTAGGCTGTCTATCTGTCCGTCCACGAGGTCTCCCGTCGATACGAGGATGTCCGGTTCCGCTTTTTTTATTTCTTCGACGATGTGCTTCAGGCGTTCCCCCCTCACGATGATTCCGATATGGACATCGGATATCTGCACTATCCTTATCCTTCCCGCCGCCTCAGGAATTTTGGGAGACGCTATGGTTATCTTTTCTGTCCTTATATTCTTTGCCTCAAAATAGCCGTACGCGTTGATGCCCGATGAAATTATGAGAGGCAACAGAAACGCATATAGAGGTGAAAGGACGAGATGAGAGAAATCCCTATGGGAAACAAGGGCGCCTGCACGGATCAGGAGATTGTATATGTCAAGAAGGAGGGAAGAGACGAAAAACAAGAACACTACGCCCATCCATATGTATCCCGTGTATGACATGACGCAGGCCAGGGTATCGTAGCCATACCGCTCGCACAACCGCACGATGATGGGGGCGAGGATCATGAACACAAGGAGAATAATCAGGACTGCACTGGCTGCGGCGCCTGGATGAAATGCCCCTTTGATCTTCGCGAAAAGATAAAGGTGCACCCCGCCATAGATGAGAAAAAAGGTGAGTAGGAAAAGGATCATTGACATCTCGACAGATAAAAGACGATTTACCGTCCACTCTTTCTAATATTGCCGCGAGTTGGCCTTGCTCAAGGCGGCTGTCTCCCGGCATGAACTTTAGCTAGTTGCAGGCATCGTTACTGCCGAGGTCATAAGATTCTTAGAGCTTGCTATTGGCAAATCATCCAATAGCAAACGAAGCTTCATTTGAGAAGCTTTATATTGAAAATAATCAATAATTAAAATATATTTGTCAAGAAGAATGTCTTTTTAGAAGAGAACACTACTTTACTTTTTGGAGGAATTGAAAATGGATTGGGGAATGCAGAATCGTATGTCGCAGCTCATCCAGGCTGATGGCCATTGTTTTTTTCTTCCCATAGACCACGGTTATTTTCAAGGCCCGACGTCATGCCTGGAAAAGCCCGGAGAAACCATAGCACCGCTCCTTCCTTATTGCGACGCCATCTTTGTAACCAGGGGTGTATTGCGGGCGGCAGTGGATCCCGCAAGGAGTAAACCGGTTATCCTTAGGGTATCCGGAGGCACCAGTGTGGTTGGTAAGGACCTGGCAAATGAAAGTATTACCACATCCATAGAGGAGATTATCCGCCTCAATGCGGCTGCTGTGGGAATTTCTATCTTTGTCGGCAGCGACTACGAACGCGAGTCTTTGACTAACCTCTCGGAGCTTGTCAACGAATGTGAGAATTTCGGTATCCCTGTAATGGCTGTCACGGCGGTCGGCAAGGAATTGGAAAAGAGGGATGCCAGGTATCTGGGACTCAGCTCTCGCATCGCCGCGGAACTCGGAGCGCGGGTAGTGAAAACCTACTGGTGCAAAGACTTCGACAAGGTCGTTTGCGGCTGCCCTGTACCCGTAGTTATGGCGGGCGGTCCGAAATGTGAAACGGAGCTCGAAGTCATGGAGTTTGTATATGATGGCATGCAGAATGGCGCTGTTGGCATTAATCTCGGAAGAAACGTATGGCAGAATCCCAACCCGGTAGCCATGATAAGGGCTTTGCGGTCCATCATTCATGAAAACTATACGGCCAAGGAAGCATGGGATTTGTTCAACAGTCTCAAGAAATAAGTGACGAACTGTAATAACCTGATCAGGTCGCAAATCTATGCGCGTGGCGATGTACTACAATAACGGGGACGTGAGGCTGGAAGAGATGCCGAGGCCGAAAATCGGCCCCGGCGAGATTCTGGTAAAGGTTATAGCGAGCGGCATATGCGGCAGCGACGTCATGGAATGGTATCGTATTCGCAAGGCGCCTCTGGTCCTGGGCCATGAGATCGCTGGAGAGATCGCTGAGATAGGAGAAGGGGTAGGGCGTTATAAAATCGGTGATAGGGTTTTTGTCTCTCACCATATTCCGTGCAATACCTGCCATTATTGCCTGATGGGGTATCACACAGCCTGTGAGACATTGCATACGACAAACTATGACCCCGGCGGTTTTGCCGAATATATCAGAGTACCCAAACTCAATGTGGACCGAGGAGTGTTTCTCCTGCCGGAGGAGCTTTCGTTTGAAGACGGGGTCTTTATCGAACCTTTGGCCTGTGTTGTCCGCGGGCAGCGGGTGGCAAATCTTCAGGCGGGCCAATCCTTACTAATTCTGGGAAGCGGCATCTCCGGCCTTCTCCATATTCTTTTGGCCAGAACCCTCGGTGCGGGACGCATTATAGCGACGGACGCCAGCGAATATCGGCTGCAGACTGTAAAAGCATTTGGGGCGGACGCAGTTCTTCACGCCGCAGAAGATATACCTGAGAGTGTCCGGCGGATTAATAAAGGCAGACTTGCCGATCTCGTTATTGTTTGTACGGGGGCGCCGGCTGCCTTCAGCCAGGCCCTGAAGGCCGTGGATCGCGGCGGAACGATTCTCTGCTTTGCCACAACAGAACCGGATGTGGAACTGTCTGTCCCTCTCAATGAGTTCTGGCGCAATGAAATAAAGTTGATGCCGTCATATGGCAACAGCCCCCTGGATGCGACCGTTGCGATAGAGCTCATCAGATCAGGACGCGTGCCCGTAGGGAAGATGATTACACATAGATTGCCTCTGGATAAAGCCGGTGACGGGTTCCGGCTTGTTGCTGAAGGAGGAGAAGCCCTTAAGGTGATAATTGAACCGCAGAGATCGGCTTGAGGCCACCATCTAATATATGCCCGCCTGGCATCCCGCTGCAAGAGTACTGCCCAATTCACGACACTTTGCAAGGTCGTCGTCCGTTAACTTTCCCTTAGAGATGACAGGGTCAAAAACCATTTTAAACTTGTAACCGAGGGCGATGCGCTCGATGGCTCTTAGGGCGCCCGTCCCGTCATTGCCGGCGCTGATGAATACTACGTAGGGCTTCCTGAAGACTTTGTCTCCGGCGGGGTAATAAGTTCGGTCAAAAAAATCCTTGACCATGCCGGACATATAACCAAAGTTTTCCGGCGTACCGATCGCCAATCCGGCTGATCCCAAGAGGTCATCGAGGGTGGCATCCTCTGCCCTCTTGAGAACCACATCCGTATTTTCAATAACCCGGGCTCCATCCGCGACAGCCCACGCCATCTTTTCCGTGTTTCCTGTCTGCGAATGATATATAATCAATATCCTGGACATGGAATTTCCGAACTTCTTAATTACTACACTTGACAATATATGGCATTTAATTAGAATACTACCAAGAAAATAGCAATAAATAATCCTGATATGGAGGGAAGAACATGCCGACTTATGAGTACCTCTGCGAAGCCTGCAGGAAAAAGTTTTCAGTGATACAGAGTTTCAGAGAATATGAAAAAACCAAAGCTGCATGTCCGAAATGCAAAAGCAAGAAGGTAAAGCAGCAGATCTCCACATTCACGGCTAAGACCAGCAGGAAGAGTTGACGCATCGTTAACACACACCCTGAGAAGCCGAACCAAAGGCAAGAGTGCGCCCTGATGACCATCCGGCCCCTTTCGTGAAATATGATGCCATTCGTAAATGGCCATGTAATCATAGATATGGAGAGGTGATCGCCATGATAAGAATAACCATTTCATTATTAGCCGCTGCATGCTTCATATTATGGGGAAGTATTGAGAGCAGCGCCTTTAGATGCGGCGACGGGTATGTCAGTGTCGGAGACTCCAAGACGAAAGTGCTCCTGGAATGCGGTAAACCGACGTCGAAGGAAAAGGGGCGTGTCAAAAAAGGCAGGCACTACCGGACGGGGGAAAGGGAGACAGACAAGGGCGATAAGACCAAAGGCACCTACTTGAAGGAGAAAAAGAAACCTGTGGAAAAGTGGTACTATAACTGTGGCGAAAACGATTTCATTTACATACTTACCTTCGAGGGAAGCATTCTCAAAAGCGAAGAGACAGGGAGCTACGGCAAGGGCAGGTCGGATTGCAAAGGCCGATAGGCGACCGTATAGATATAACGGAGGCTACACTTATGGATGCGATGGAAGTGATTCTTTCCAGAAGAAGTATTCGTAAATACACAAAAGAGCCTGTGCCGGACAGTATAGTGAAAGAAATATTAGAAGCTGCCATGAGCGCCCCGTCGGCAGGTAATGAACAGCCCTGGCATTTCGTCATTATCAATGATCGAAAAATCCTGGATGAAATTCCCAAGGTCCATCCATACTCTCAGTCCGTAAAGACGGCCTCCGTGGCTGTTGTCGTTTGCGGGGACCTGAAATTGGAAGTGCATAAGGATTTCTGGGTGCAGGATTGTGCTGCCGCAACAGAGAATATCCTGATTGCCGTTCAAGCAAAAGGATTAGGCGCGGTCTGGCTCGGCATCCATCCTATAACAGAACGCGTTAAGGGTATGCAGAAGCTCCTGAGACTACCCGATCACGTGATACCGCTCGCAGTCATTCCTATCGGGTATCCCGATGAGCATAAACCTCTGGCAAATAGATTTAACACCTCAAGGATCCATCATAATAGTTGGTAATAACTGACAACGACTTCCCATGTAAGGTGTCCCTGCCTGAGCTTGCCGCGACAACTTCTTTGTCCAGTTAGGGAATTATTCCCCAAAGGAAGGGGAATACTTACTCAATAAAGAGGCATATGCCATCGTTGCTTTTTAGCAACCAATTAAAATTACTCGTGATTTTTATTTATTTTCATTGTGGAATAGTTCTTGCTGAGTTAATGGAAAACTGAATGAAAGGAGGTGAATCGAATGAAGAAACTCACGACAGTATT